>Ga0315339_1001308_pt1 | contig 22908 bp, 21 predicted proteins | sample ASW17metaG_FD_204514 | JGI IMG/M metagenome (GOLD analysis project Ga0315339, IMG submission 204514) | Ammonia-oxidizing marine archaeal communities from Pacific Ocean, United States - ASW #17 | ecosystem: Environmental > Aquatic > Marine > Oceanic | place: USA: California | collected 2016-12-05
TGAAAGCCCGAATGGAATACCACGCCCACTTCGCGGGAACGCTCGGCCAAACGCTGGCACAACGTACCGATCCCCCGACGGCTATAGTAGAAATTATCTTTCAATGGTGAGTGGATCGAATCGAAGTCATTGCGCTTAAAAATGAAATAAGCCGTAGCTTTGATCAGATAGTCAAAGACCGAATTAAAGGCAATTCGATTAGAAGCTGTGCGGGGATCAAGGGCATCGGGACTGATCCCCCACACCTTCTCGGTAAAGGGTTTGAAATACATCTGGTAAAGCGTCGGCCCAAAACGGCTGGCGACCCATTGCTCAAAAGAGTGGTCGCTCAGACTGTTAACCATGGCCTTCAGCCTTTGGCCAATCACTTCAAATCCAACGCGCAAAGCCAGTGACGGACTCAACTGTTCGAGCACGTCCAGGGGGGCCAGGGGATAATCGACGTATTTGCCATTGAAAAACTGGGCCGCGTGTTTCTCTCGCACGACTAGATCGTCGCCGAGAATATCCTCGAGCGCAGTGACCAATAGCGGATTATTAGTGCAAAACTCATGCGGCCCGTAGTCAAAAATGAACTCACCGCGCTCAAACGATCCGGCCAAACCACCCAATTCGGCCGATTTCTCATAGATTACAACCTGGTGGCCAGCTCGGGCCAAGCGATAAGCGCAGGTGAGGCCGGTGATCCCACCTCCGACAATGGCAATATTTTTCATGTGTATCTACTCGCTATATTACGAGGGGAACTAAGCGCGTTCCGCAATAGGAATATTTTTCGCACTCTGCTTTTTATATCGGCAACAACGTTTTTTCTTGCAGTGGCTGCACAAAACCGCAACACACGCGTTTTGTTGCCCGGCTGAAACCTAGATTGTAGGAATGAACCCATGGCCAAGTGCGGATAGTGAGATATTTCCTTCCTATTGAGCAAAAATAAGACCTGATGCCCATACCCCATGTCTATTTTTTGATCAAACTCAAATAGAGCTCGGCTTCCCTGGCTTCCATGAGACGGCCATCGAGGGCTTCGGCTCGGGCTCGGGCACCTCGCCCTAAGGCACGAGCCCGTGACCGGTCGGCGAGCAATTCGGCGAAGGCGTGGTGGAAAGCATCTGGATCGTGCTCGACAACCAGGCCTTGTCCCCCGAGAATCTCGGGCAAAGGTTCGGTAGGACAGACGACGACGGGCAAACTAGCGGCCATCGCCTCGAGCACCGGCATTCCGAAGCCTTCATAATGGGTCGCCAACGCAAAGATATCAGCATCTGCATAATAATCCTGTATCTTGGCATGCGCTACAGACCCGACGAAATGGACCCTATCTACCAACGCAAGCTCTTCAACTATACCTTCTAAATAGGCCCTGTTCTCCCCATCGCCCACCAGCAGAAGTTCAGCGTCCAAACCGGCCAAAGCCCTTATCAGACAAGCTTGATCCTTTGGTGGGTCGAGTCGGCCCACCGAGAGAATAATCGGGCGCCGCTCCGCCGCCTGCTGGTTGTGATGAAACTGATCGGCATATACCCGATTGTAGATCACCTCGATCGATCGCGCACCCATTTTCCGCGCATAGCCTTCTAAATAATGGCTGACGCAGAGGACCACATCAGCCCTGCTCACTGAATAGAGCTCAAATAGTCTTAAGGCCTGCAGCAGCAGCCTTTTCTCCCAGCGCCGCCGAGCATCGTAGTGGGTATGCAGAGAGAGAACCGTGGGAATTCCGTATTTTCGCGCCGCCGCAATCCCCACTAACCCAGCATGCCAGGGATTGTGCACGCGCACTATAGCGGGACCAATTGCCTGCATTTGCCGCGCAGCCTGACGATATTGACCCCAAAGTCTGTGCGGCGCCGGATAGCCGATGGGAATGATCTCAAGCTTCGCCGAGCCGACTAAGGCCTGTACTTTGTCCGCTTCGATATCCCGGTCGCAAAACGAGAAGACGCAGACTTCCTCAAACAGTCCTTCGGGATTCCAATAACGCTCCTTGATCTCCCCTTTTTCATAGTATTTGTAGAGGGGATCGCTGCTAAAGACGCAAAACTTCATCGGTCCGCGCCGGCAACAGCCTGGGACTGCAACTCATCTGCCAACTCCCCATAGGTACGCATCTCCAAACCGCTATCACCGATTTCGACCAATATGCGTTCCAATTCGCCCGAAGACAGCGCATCGCACGGATCAAAGTAGATATTGGCATAACCTCCTTCTGCCAAGATCGGAGCGCATAGTTCGGCAAAAAGACCACTCAAGACACCCGTCCCCCGATGGGCGGCCCCGCGTTTGGAAAGGCTGTGCCATGAATCGAAAACGCCGAAGGGATGGTGCGGACAAGGGCTGAGGGGAAATTCCCAGACCCCTGCCGCCGTATAAAAGGGCCGGCCCCAACTCGGTGGAGCCGCCGCCAATTTGGACGAAGAGAAGCGATAGCCCAAGTCAGCGAGTATTGGGTAGACATCATCAACGTGCAGCGCACCAAAATGCGGCGTGCGGAATCCGCGGGGTTCGTAGTCAAGCAATTCGACGAAGGTCTGGTGGCACTGCTCGATTTCCTCGCGGCGCCTGCTCGTTCCGATCTGATTGAACCGCTCGCGATTCAGATCATCAGACCGGGCGTAGTCATAATCTGGATGGTAGAGATTGGGATGGGTCTCCGTATGGTTGACCAACTCGTGGCCTGACGCGACCAATGCGCTGTGCGCATCGGGGAAACGACGCACCCACTGGCCAATACAGGCAAAGCTGGCCACGACGTCGTAGCATTGTAACATCGTCAAGACTTCGGGCAAGACCTCAATATCCCGGGGAAAATCACAATCAAAAGAGAGCGTGCAAAAAGCGTCTGTTCCGGCTTGTTCTTCAATTAACGCCGCAAAGAGACCGCCCGGTATCAGGCAACTTGCGGCCTTTTGCACCAGGCTATTGCGCGATCGCAGAACTTGCTTGGTCCACCTATTCGACACGAAAAAAAACCATTCGGTTAAACCGCTAGCGCGGCCGCCGTCTTGCGCCCCCGCACCCCCTTGCTTTCGACTCCGACGATATTGCTCAATCCCTTATGCGAAAACCAGGATTCCACTTCTTCCATTGGGAAGTGGAACTGATATTGCGGATGATACCAATCAAAAGTATCAATGTGCGAAATTCGCCAATTCGGATCGACGCGTATCGTTCCCTGTATTGCCTTGCCAAGACCGGGAATAAAGCGGCCGATTGTCCAGTAGAGCCTGTTAATAGGCACGGCCAGATAGGAAAGATTATAGAGCACCTTTAACGGCAGATGCAGCGAGACTTTGCGAATCATGCCCTCGATAAACGCGGCCGGAGCGGGGCGCTTGCGGTAGATCTTAACCGAAACATCGCCACCCTCCTTAGCGAAGTCGACCAACCCCTCAAAGGCACGGCGAGGGTCGGGGGTGTGATGCAAAACACCCCAGCTATACACCAGATCAAAGGTCTCCTCGCGGAAGGGCAAGTCGAAAAGATCGGCCTGCACGATATGGGCTCGGGGTAAATCGCGGGTAACCTTGCGGGCGTTGACCACGGCGACACTAAGGTCTACCCCAACCACCTCGGCGCCAAAATCATGCACGACCTTGCTATGGCGACCATAACCGCAACCACCGTCCAATACCAGTTTGCCGGCAAAAAAATCGGGCGTAAGCCCCCCTTCAAGCACATAACCCTCATCGCGATCATCACGGACAGCGGAATATACCGTCCACTCGAAGCCAAAACTCTCCTGGGTCTTCTTCTTCTCCCGTTCGAACTCGCGGATCTCCTGCTCGGAAATGCTCCATTCGGGTAATTGTTCCGCATAGCGATTGGCAAAATCGGGATAGATATTAAGCGCATTGGGCAAGATGACAGGTACTCCGTCTACGATCGGATACCAGGTGCCGCAACTGCATTGCAATAGACCCTGTTCGACTTCTTCGGGGTCACTAGTTTCAAATTCTTGCAGTTCAAACTCATTTTTGCACTTGGGACAAACTAACAAATCGAGAAGGCGGTATTTCATTGAATTTTCTCTCCGGATAACACGCCGCTAATAATTAGTTTAAATGAGTAGGTCGCCCGATTGGTTCTGTGCCCGCGTATTCGATTCGGCCATCTAATTGAGGCCGAAATTTCCCAATCCCCGAAGACAAAAGGGGAAGATGCGACCGAAGTCGTACGTAAGAATGCCAATCCTCCATGTGCCTGATACAGCCTAAAGCCTTGTAAATTATCGCATTAGTTCTCGAAAATAATACAATCGGGGCCTACGTCGCCACCAGAACAAAACAAATAATATGCCAAGGAGCAGATTTCCCCGGGGAAAAATGCAATCTGCACATTCTCTGTCCGCAAAAATAATAGCCTTCTGCGGTACAATTTCAGACCCAGACCCCGCTCAGATTTGACCGTCAAACATCTACAGCAAACGGCTAGGTAATCTCCTCCGGCACTGGAACAGATAGAGCCTTTGTCGCCGTTTCTTCTCCGACGAGCCCCCCAATAATATCGCGCCATTTTCGCGCCTGCTTATCGGCGCTGAATTGGCCGCGAATACACTCCATATTCGCACGAAATCGCGCGCGCAATTCGGAAGAATTGCAAAGTGTTTGCAAACAGTGGAGCAAACCGTCCACATCCCCAGGATCGGCGACGAGGCCTATATCATACCGTTCGACTATATCGCGCGCGGCCCCTTGGGGCAGCACCGCGACAATCGGAATCGCGAACTCGATATACTCAAAGAGTTTGGTCGGAGTTGCATAGGCATAGGTTTCATCGGCCAGAGAGAAAAAACCGATATCAGTCTGTTGTAATTGTTGCGCTATTTCATACCGGTCGCAAAATCCGTGAAAAATTGCACCCTCGACTAGATGCTTGCGGATCTGCAGCTTAAAATAACGACTTTCTGGGCCATAGAGGTCGACCTCGACTCGCGAAGCGAGATCGGGCTGTGTAGCCCGCAACCGTGCATAGGCCTTGAGCAAAATCTCCGGGCGCTGTACTTGCGACATGGCCCCCGCGTAGATGATCTTGAATTTCGCCGGCGGCGCATTTGCTTTTTGCGAACGCTGCTCGGCTGGAGGAACAATATTGTAAACGACTTTAACCTTCTGTGGATCGAGACCGTGGCGAACGATCAGATCCTCCCCAAGAAACTCAGTCGTTACGGTTATGGCATCGGCTTGTTTGAGGATCAATCCTTCCAACTTCTGATAGGCACCTCGTAAGAAACACCGCCAGCCACGCGTCATAACACCGGAGAAATCGTCGCGAAAATCGACGATCAGCGGGTTACCGGTACTGCGCTTGAGCACATAGCCCAATACCAAGTCTGAAAACACCGGATAGACGGCCATAATAGCCCCGCGCTCACACCAGGCCTGCCGTTTCCGCCAGGCGCTCAATACCCAGTTGAGATAATAACAGGGCAACACGCCGGCAGCGTAGAGAATTTCGTTAAGCCCCCACCAACTGCCGGCCCGTATCCTATCGACCTGCAATCGCGGATCGAGCCCTGCGACCAGGCTTTGATCTTCCTGATAACTGAGCAATAACCCATCTCTTCGTTCCATACACAATACTCGAGTATCGAAATACTCGACCAAATAGTTGGCAACACAGGCATTGGTCAACGAATTGCCACGACCAAAGGGCGGAAAACAACAAGCTATGAAATATAGTTTAGGACGATCGCCAGGCACGGTTTACGCTTTCCGTTCAGGGATACTTTATCGCAAAGAGCACAAAGGATTCATCCTTATACAAAAGTTGCAGGTATTTTTTGCGGAACGCCTCGTGGAATTCATCGGAAAAATACTGGGGATAGCCGAGCCGGACGCGCGACGAAGGGACTTGGATCATGCGGACGATATGCGTAAGGCCCAATTCGCGCATTCGCTCCATGAGCTTTTCCAGCGTATTGTAGTCGGCGTAATTAATCACTCGCTGGTATGGATGGTCCCAAAGATAGGGCTTGTCACAATAATACCCCTTTACTATGCCCTGCAATAATACCCTGGAATCGACCGGCAGTTGCTTGTTCACCGCCTGGTAGACCCGATAATTTCCCTCTCGTTCTAACAAGAACTGTTCTTCGGCCTTGCCCTGCTTAAAATAGTCAATCGAAGCCTCTGCCAGACCGTAATTCCACACCAGATTGAAGGCCATTGTCACGAATATTCCCGCCTGTAAAACTGCCCGCCCTTTGCGCAATCGCCCCTGCACGAGCCCTTCGGCCACGCAACCAGCCAATACGCTCATCAACGCGAACAAATAGAGAGAATAGCGCGGCACACCGCCGATCACGATGACCAATAGCGCGTAGTTGAAAAGGCAGAAGCCAAGCAAAAAGAGTAGCCGTCTCTCCCGAGCATAGATCAACAAACCCGGCAACAGTACGACGATATACGGTCCAATCGCGTGTTGTAAATCCTTCGGCTGAAAAGACCACTTCCACAGCGAAACAGCAACCCCCAAGATTAACTCTTGTAAACGCTCTACTGTTGGCAACATACCGGCACTTGTCGGCTCAGGTGCATTAGCTTCACCCGCTCCGCCACCATAAACGCTATAGTGGGGAAAGCCATCGAACAGGTGGTTGTAAATAGGCCACAGCGGATTGCCCGACTCGATGAAACTGCGGATATACCATGGTGAAGCAAGAGCCAGCGAAACTCCGGCAAAAAGCAAGACCTGAAAGGCGCTTTTTCGCAAGCCGTCACGCCGCAATACTCCCGCGAGCAGGACCAACAACGCACAAGTTCCCCACATTGGTATTACGGAATGCTTCGCCCCTAACGCCACACCCATCAAAATTCCGGCCAGCCCCAGCATCTTGGTATCGGGTTTGTCGAGCCAGTTGAAAATTGCCCAAACGGCCATAAATTGAAAAAAACAAACACCAACATCGATATAGGCGAGTGAACCGAAATAGGCGAAAACGGGTAAGGAGCTAAATATCGCCACGGCCCAGAGCCCAACCCGGATATTGAAAAAACGGCGACAGAATACACCGACAAAGACTAGGCAGCTAACACCCATCCCGAAGTGCAAAAGTTGTGCCAGGATTGCCCCGTGCAGCCCGAGACCGAGGGTGAAAAGCATACCGATATTAGACGGATATAATGCCCCATTGATCGTCGGCTCGAAACTCAGGCCATGTTTTTGTAGATAGATCTTGGGCAGAGCTAAATGATAGGCGAGCGGGTCGACCGCCCCGTGGACTGGAGTCAGCGCCCGTAGCAGGTTGAGCAGAACACCAACTCCGACAAACACGCCGAGCCAGAGGTAAAACGACTGCCATGGGATACTCCCACCGCGAAAACGCCCCTGCCCCTTGCCGATGAGTCCGATGATCTCGCGGCACCCGCAAATACTAGCCACACCGACCAACGCGTAGAGTATCCATGGGTAGAGTATATTACAAAAACCCAACACCATGACGCCCAACGCCAAAGAAGCGAGTCCCACCCCCAAAGAAAAGGACAATTCTTCGGCCAAAGAATCAAAACTACAACCCGCATGCCGGAGTAACCAGCGGCCCAAACCCACAGCAAACACCGCGATTACCCCACTATAAAGCAGTTCAATCAACTAATATGATCCATAATAAATGCGCCGAACCCCATTTGCTGGTAATAATGGAACAAAGCGCCTAAAACCCATAACAAGAACACTGCCTCAGCCACTAGGGCTAAGGGTTCTGCGGTGTCTTCTGCCTCTTTTTGCCTCTGCTCTTCCACACTCATTTGCCCCCTCCGGTCCAATGCCTATTTCCCGCGATCACGATTAAACCGGCTGCTCCTCAATTGCGAGAAGAGCTCCATCGCCGTCGGGCATCTCAAACTGAATCCCCGACTTGGCTTTGAGATTGCAACACCCCATACAGGCCGGCAGCAAGCCCTCGCTGAATGCATCGCGAAATCGATCCATCTGCGCCCCTTTCCAAGCTGAAATGAGACTACTATCGCGAAGATTACCCATCCGGTAGGACAAACAGGGATAAACATCGCCATTGGGAGCGATGCGGATATTGGTCCAGGGAGCCCGGCAAGGTTCGTAATCGGCCAACTCGCCTTGGTTTGCATAATATTTGAGGATGCCAGCAACACCGGAGTAGTCGGGATAAAAGCGCAACCCCGGCCCCCCTTCTTCCGCAAGGGCCTGAATGGCCAACAGTTGCTTCTCCAAGTGCCTTAAATCGATCCCGCCGTCCAGCGGCTCTGGTTCAAGGTTATAGTCGCCGTCATCCATCGATTCGTGACAGGGCAGAGCAAAAAGCAGTTCGGAAGAACGCAAACAGGAATAGGTCAAATAATCGACGCCGATATCACGCCCGAGGCGATAAATGTCCGCTAACTCGTCGATATTGTCAGAAGTTATCACGGTCTTCATATCCAACACCGGAAACGAGCGTCCACGCGACCGCCGGTAATCGACGAATTGACGCATATTGGCAACCGTGCGATCAAAGGCCTTGGGCAGCCGCCGAATCGTGTCGTGAGTCTCACCAATGCCGTCGATCGAAATCCCCACGCTCAGTGCCCCGGTCTCGTCGACCAACAGTATGGCCTTGTCTTCGAAGAGCATAGTCCCGTTGGTCACGATGTTAAACTTGCGCCCCCGCTTGGTGACCTCCCGTAGCAAAGCGGGAAAGTCTTTGCGCACAAAAACCTCTCCCCCATTAAAAGTCAGTAGGGAGTGGCGGGGCAATTCGTCAACCGCAGCGAGTATCTGCTCGTTGTTCAGTTCGTAGTTTTTGCGAAACTCTGGCGAGTCGTCGCGCGCGATCTCCTGAAAACAGAATGAGCAGCTCAAATTACAACGGTAGGTCACTTCAAAAGTCACGCGAAAAGGTGGTAGCGTCAGATGCGGGTGCACCCCTTGCGCCAACTTCCCGTAGGCGGACTTGACCGTATTATAGGCAGAGGAAATGTCAACCATCTTAACGTTCTTCCTCGAGTGTATAGACCGGGCTCTGCCGTTCCCGCTGTTCGCTGCGATAGTGCTCCAACTCAGTGCGGATGCGGGCGTTCTGGTCGGCTAACAGCCCAAAAAAGAAAGTGAAGAGACCGGCCATCGTCACCAGCATGCTCGACTCGTATATATCTCCCCGCGCAACCCCGTGCACCAGCGTGACCGCCCCAATCGCGAGCATTACTAGGCTGGCGGGCATAAATACTCGAAGAGGGCTGAAATAGGTCACCGTGCGAACGACGGTGAGAAAATATTGGTACGTATCCCGCACTGGGTGAAACTTCGACTTGCCGATGCGGCGCCGATACTCGATGGGTATAAAATCGACGCGGAACCCATTGGTCAAAGAGCACAAGGTGATGGTGCTGACCCAAGAATGACCATCGGGTAGCAAATAGAAGAACCTCAGGGCCAAATCCTTGTAAAAGATCCTCAAACCCGAATTGAGATCGGGAATCTCAGAGCCGGCCAAATAACAAGCGAATTTGCGAATGCAACGCTTGACCGCCCAACGCAATAGCCTGAACGTGCCCCGCTCTTCACCGCGGGCGCCAATAACCATATCCGAATACTGCAGATGTTTGACCATTTCGGGCACCTGATCGGCGGGATAAGTACCGTCGCCATCGGTCATGAGAATCGCGTTCCACTTAGCAGCTCGGACCCCAGTTTTGCGCGCACCGCCGACTCCCCTGTTGCGTCGGTGGCGAATGACGCGAGCGCCGACCTTCATCGCGATTTCAGCCGTGCGGTCCTTGGATCCGTCGTCGACCACGATAATCTCGAAGGGTAGATCGCACTTTTCGAGGTGCTCCTGATACTCGGCGATGACCTCGGCTATCGAGAGTTCTTCATTATAACTGGGTATGATCAGGCTGATGCCATCTGCCGTTCTCGGGTTGTCAATTATATTGTCCATCTTTCGTCCCCCATATCATGGTCCAGGGAAAAGGGTTTCTTACCTCTTCTACAGCAAAATGCTTGCCTACCATGTCGACAAAGCCTCTGCGCCCCCAATGTTGCACATGCCCAGGCGTATTACCCAATCTCGACAAATACCTGAACCGCACCATATTGGCGCCCCTCCATATGGGCTCTCGTGGCACACTGACCAGGCAACCCCGCCTGCATACGCGCCGCAATTCGGCCAAGGCCATTTCGGGATGATCGAGGTGTTCCAAAACCTCACAGGCAACGGCAATATCCCAAGTTCCATCCCGCCAAGGCAGTTGATATGCGGAGGCCTGCATTATGCTGACCTCCATAGGTATTTCGTCTCTAGCCTGCCTGACTACTGAATGTGCCAAATCCAAACCAGAAAAAAGCCGCCCGCACCATTGGCTTTGCATATGATCGAGCAAATGCCCCTCTCCGCATCCGACCTCCAGAATTGAATCACCCGCCCGCGGTTGGAATAAACTGTCAAAAGCCCGCATAAAACCGCCCATCAGATAGCGGGCTACCGGATTTTTCGCATGGTATTTGTCGTAAACATTACCGGCGACGATATCGTCACCAGTCCGCGTGCGTTCCCCTGCCACAAACGAGTTGCTCTCCACCTCGTTCACCCGTTAACTGCCAAAAATTCACGCCGCTCCGAGATCGTACCAGTTGCCGGTTTGTCGACAACGCCCAAAGCAATCAGGCTATGGCCATTTATTCGCCCTGCCAACAGAGCTTCTTCCAAACGACCGATTCCATAAAACAGAGGAAACACCAAGCGACGATATAACTGGAAGGTCCTGCTCTGGGTTATATCGAGAATATCGCCCTGTGTCTGATAGTGCACTTTTCGGTTAGAGAGAAACCACTTGGTAAATTGCAGGAAAAACTCGGCGGCAAAGATCAACGTTTGGCGCACCTCACTTACACGAATACCCGCATCCTCCATCAACTCTCGCAACTCCTCCGGCTCGTAACCAGCACGCTCGTCGTACTCAGGAGTGCCCTCTTCGTCGTGGTATAGTTTGCGCCAACCCGTATTCGCCAGCCGCCCACGCACCCCAGGCGTTACCAGCGCCACGAGGCTACCTGGTCGCCCAATGCGAACAATCTCCTTCAGCGTTCCACTATCGTCTTTGACGTGCTCTAATACATCAGTAAAGATGATCTTATCGAAAGAATTATCGAGAAATGGCATGCCTTGCGCATCTCCCTGACAGACCTCGCCGGCGGTCAGGCGCCTGGCATGCGACAGAGACTTCAGCGAATAGTCCAATCCGTAGCCCTTTATCCCGCGACGAGCCATTGAATTGAGGAAAAAGCCCAAACCGCATCCCACATCGAGGATCGATTCTCCTCGTTGGGGCTGGAGGTAGCCCAAAACATGCACGGCCTTAAAACGCGTCGTGAGAGAAAAGTCAAATGGATGTTCATCAGTGTGGCGCATCGAATCGGCGCCCGTGTCCTTCTTCATGCGGCAGCCACCTCTTTTTCATCTTCAATCTGGTGTTTGACCGAGTTGGACCGACGACCTGATAAGTCAACCTTTGTAATGATCTCTAATACCTGCCCTTGATTGAGCGATTCTAAATATTCATCCGGAGCGCTCCAGGCACCGGTGACCCCTAAGTCAGCGGCCTGCACATAACGCGAGGATGCCACGTGAATAGCGGTCGCATCAGCGCTTCGTCCCAAGCGCAAAAGACGTTTGGCCCCCGTCAAACGCAAACGATCCGTAATAATCATTTCCTCTGGCCCCAAACACACATTGCGCTCAAAATGCAATGGCTGTTGGCGCCTTGCGATAATCATGCGATGAATGACTTTTCTGCCAAACCAGTCCATCAGCCTGCCACACGAACCGGCTAATTTCAAGAATAATCGAAATGGGATCAGATAGCGCACGAGAGGCAAACTCGTATTGAAAAGGGCCATTTGCCCCACAATATTGACATGCAAATATTCCCCTTCCTCCCACAACTGATATTCCGTATCGAGATCCAACCACTGCGTAGTACCGATCGTTCCATCGGCAAACTCCGCAAAATATCCCGTGTCACTGTAGAGTGCTGAGGGATCAGGGCTAGTCGTATAGCTCTTGATAACTCCGTGTTTGCTCAAGCCCAAAACGGTATAACTAGACGGCGACGAGCGCACTAATAAGCCTGCGCCAGAAAAAAAGCGATTGGTGAATTCAGGTTCGGCAACCGCTTGAATCTCTTGCTGGTCTGCCCAGGCTTCAGAATATTTGTTGAGAAAAAAAGCATTGTAGCGATCATCCATCGTCGCCGGGTTGACTACGGTGCCCGCTACCAGCCCCCTTGTGTAGGTCGCAGCCAACTGTGCCGCCGCCGGCGATTCCGCAGCCATCAATTGCAAACCGTGCGGCATCAGATATTTGGCATTGCGGCTGCCGTATTCTCCGCCGAAACTGCCGTCCGGATGATAGAAATAGCGCATGAAATCCAATGCCCGATGCAGTGCGTCACGCAATCTCGCATCCCGAGAATGGCGATAATCCTTAGCCAGATAATCAACGGCCAAACTCAAATAGCCCGGATCCGCCCCACCGTATTCGTAAAACCAACCCTCTTCGTGTTGATAAGAAAGTAAATCTTCGACCTTAGCTTCGCGATACTCGTCGTAGAGACCATCACCGGTCAAAATTCGCACATTCTGCAACATGGCGATGGCCCCGGCCGTATGGTTGACAACTATTATATCGTGATGGCGATGCAACCATTTCGCCGCCCGAGATAGAGCGGTTAATAAGGCGCAGCGATCTTCGTCGCCTACCTGCTCTCCCAAACGCAACAAGGCTTCGGAGACGGCGTAGGAAGTAAAAGCAGTCGCCACAAAACTGCGCTCGCCCGGGTAGAATTCGGCGAACGATCCGTCCTTGTGCTGCAGTTTGCTCCAAAAGCGCATGGCCGCGCAGGCGGTTTCGCGCAACCGTTCCGACTGCCAATAAGGATTCGCATCCCGCTTTTGCTGCCACGCTATTGCTAAAGTCAGCGCCACTTCCTGGTGCAGGGGCGCCGCGTAATCTGTCATGGTGCGGTAATGCCAAAAAGCGCGGTCGCCACAACCATAGGTCGGCGAATAGGGATTGCGGTCAATCTGCGACAAGAGCCTAGGAATCTGTCCGATGACTAGATCGCCGTAGGGCGTTCGCTCTATTTTTTTATCCGCAAAATAGGGCATCTTGCTATTGCATTCCCTGTTTAATCGATCTCTTCTTCAAGCCCGTTAACGGGCAACGGATTGCTCAACCAACACAAACCACCGAGCAATCCCGGCAACAAAAAACAAAAAACCAAGAAAAAACCAGAATAAGCGATAGCCAACTCCAAGCTGTCTGGCACCCCACGCAGTGAAAGCCCCCAAAAGAGCAACCCTTCGCGCGTTCCAAACCCGGCGATCGAAATAGGTAGGAAAGACGCCAATCCGATCATCGCAATCAGCGCCACCACATCGGCAGGCGCCAGCCCCAACCCCACTGCCTCAGCTAATAGAACGGTCTGCGCGAAATAAACCGTGTAGGCCAAAACCGTTAGAATCAAGGCCCCTACCCCAGCCTGCCGAACCAGCGTCGCGACATCACCGCGACAGCGGGCAATATACTGCCAAATCTTATGCTTTTTTAATCGGTCCGAACCCCAGGGATTGGAAAATCTCTTCAGCAGTATAGCAAAAACCAAGCCAGCAACCACCCCTATAACAAACCATGGCCATAGCAAACTCCAAAGCCCCAATTGGCCAACAGCCCAGCCCCCCACAGCGAGCAACAAACCCAAGTCGAAGAGGCGATCCAATAAAGTCCCCCTTATTGATCGAGACCAAGACAATCCATAGGTGCGACGCAAATAAAAAGCCTTGGCCATATCCCCCATTCGCCCGGGGGTAAAACTTCCCAAGAAGAGGCCTGTCGCGTAAAGCGACCAAGCTCTCAGTGGTGAGAGGCCGATCTGATCCGCTTTGAGCAAAAGGGTCCAGCGCCAGGTGCGCAATGCGACCATTAATACAGTAAAAGTAGGTAAAACATAAAGATAGCTCTTATTGACATTCTGAAATGCTGTATTAAATAGTGTCCAGTCAACCCGATAGATCAACCAGGCGAATACCACTAAACCCAGCCCTCGCGCAACATGCATTACCCCTGCCCTCACAACCTAATCCCCGGAGTGGCCCTGCTGATCTAACCACATTTCCAATAATCCCAAAGCCCATAACTGCTGGCTATAATCACGTCGATTACTCAGGTGATCATCAAACATCTGCCGCAATCGTGCTGACTTAAAAAGACCTCGTTCAACACTCGCCTTAGAAAAGAGCATATCCTCGAGCCAGGGGCGCAACGGACCTTGTAGCCAAGACGCCAGCGGTATTGCAAAACCTTGTTTGGGTCTGTTGCGGATCGCCTGCGGTAAATAACGACCGGCCAATTCGCGCAATAATACCTTACTTCGAAATTGTGTAAATTTATGTTTTCTATCTATCTGGGCCATAAATTCAACAACCCGATGATCAAGTAGCGGCACTCGCACTTCCAATGAACAGGCCATGCTCATACGATCGACTTTTGTCAAAATATCATCGGGCAGATAACTCATTAAATCAACCCAAAGCATCTCCTGCGAACCGGCGTGAGATCGGGCATGAAAATAATTTTGCAAGCTAGGCGCAGAAGCTTTTGTATTGATAATATCGGCAAATTTTTCCGTATACAGAGAGTTTTTTTCCCCGTGGGGAAAAAAAAACCCCAACTCGTCTCGGGCGCTTCGCGCACAGCCCGGGCAAATTCGACAAAGCGTCGAGCTTTTTTGCGCCAACTCTTGCCATAGTAGGTCGCCGGCTCTTTTAGCTGCTCGACACCCCATTCGCATACCCCTCGCCCTCCCCAACCCGGCCAAAGATTGAATAACTCTGCCCAACGACGGGCTTGGTAACGACGGTAGCCGCCAAAGACTTCATCCCCCCCGTCACCACTTAGCGCAACCGTGACCTGTTCGCGCGTCACGCGAGAAAGATGATAGGTCGGAATTGCGGAAGAATCGGCAAAGGGCTCGCCGAAGTGATCGAGTATTTTGGGGATTAGATCTTCCACCTGATAACCCACCGTGTATTCTTCGTGCTCAGTACCCAAAGCTTGCGCCACTTCTCGGGCATAGGTCAGTTCGTTAAAAGAAGATTCCTCAAAGCCGATGGCAAAGGTTCGGACTGGTTGATCTGAGACAGCGCACATCAAGGCGACGACTAGGCTTGAGTCGAGACCTCCGCTGAGAAAAGCCCCGACCGGCACATCCGCCAACATCCGCATTTCCACGGCCTGCCGCAACAGTACATCTAATTGCTCAATAGCCTCTTCCCGCCGAATAGAGGCCACGGCATCATAATGCACCTGCCAATAGCGGTCGATTTCCACGCTCCCCTGGCGACAAAGCATACGCGAGCCGGGAGGCAACTTGCGCACCTGTTGAAAAATCGTCCGCGGATGCGGCACGAAGAGATACTCCAAATACTCGTCTATCGCCTGATAATCCAACGCCCTGTCCACACTCTTATCGCGCAGGAGACTACCCAGTTCAGACGAAAACACCAAACCGCCATCAACCTCGGCATAAAACAAAGGCTTCTTGCCCAGCCTGTCCCTTGCTAACAGCAGACTCTGTTCACGCGTATCCCACAGGGCAAAGGCGAACATCCCCTGTAAATCTTCGACGCAATCCCACCCCTTTTCTTCGTAGAGGTGTAATATGGTCTCCGTATCCGAAGCAGTCTTGAATACGTGCCCCCGCTGCTCAAGGTCCTGGCGCAATTGGCGGTAGTTGTAGATCTCGCCGTTAAAGACGGTCCACAACGTGCCGTCTTCGTTGCTCATCGGCTGATGACCGCCCGGCAAATCGATGACCTGCAAACGCCGCATGCACAATCCCAGCGGCCCATCGCGAAAGTAGCCCTCGTCATCGGGGCCCCGGTGCTCTAAGGCGTCACACATCCGCCGCAACAACTCCTCATCGACCGGTCGGCCGCGATCATAAAAGAGCTTACCGGCAATCCCACACATCTAGGCCGCCTCCAACAGATCTTGGTAAATCGCCGCGATTTGATCGGCGCTGGCCGCCCAAGTCATCGTTCGGGCTTGTTCGATCCCGGCCCGGCTAAGACTCTGACACAATTCGCGGTCTGACCGTAGGCGCTCCACAGCCTCGGCCAACCCCTGGGCATCGCCGCTTTCAACCAATAGACCCGTCACCCCGTCGCGAACCAATTCCAGCGTTCCGCCGACTCGGGTTGCCACGACCGGCAAACCGCAAGCCTGCGCCTCGAGTACTACATTGGGCCGCCCTTCAGAATAGCTGGGTAATACCAGCATATCGGCCGCCGCCATCCAAGCGGGGATCTCGTCGGTAGAGCGGCGCCCGACAAAACGCAGTTGATCTGCAATACCTCTTTCAGCGGCGATCCGTTGCAAATCCAGCTGTTGCGGCCCTTCGCCCACCAATAGGCAAAGCGGCTTTTCTCCCGCAATACGAGCACAGGCCTCAACGAGAATTTCAAGCCCTTTGACCGGCACCAACAAACCGACAAAAAGGACGATGCACCCTTCAGCGGGCAGACCGAATCGCCGGCGAGTTGCGGCGCGATCTCCTGGGGCAAAACGACGATCGACACCATTGGGCACCACCTGAATCTTGGCCTTGGGCACACCGATTTTCGCGAGTTTCCCGGCAATATCCTCGCTGACCGCAACGACCCTATCCATCCGATCGTAAATCCACCGGTGCAATAGGGCCATTAAGCCTTTTTCGACAAGATGGATATCGCTGCCGCGCACACTCAACACCAAAGGGCGACGCCAGATCCTGGTAGCCCAATAGGCGATCAGGCCCGTTATGGTCCAATGACAATGAACCACCTCACACCGGCGAACAACGACCAAGGCATTCCACCAGAAGCCCAAAAGGAAAAGTGGAACCTGCAGCCTTACCGCCCAACTGGTGCGAATATTAGTGGGAATACCACCGCCGTAGGCGACGGCCTGGCGGGATGTCGGCCAGAAATAGCGAAAGCGGCGAATCTTCACCGCATCGAAGTTATCCCTGACGGGACAGCCCGATTCGTGCGGAGCTAAAACCTCAACCGCTGTGTCCTTCGCCGCTATTTCCCGCGCCAACTCTAAGACGAATGTTCCGAAAAGATCGCCCTGGAAACGGGGGAAACCCGTCGTCAACATGCAGACCCTGAGCTTGTTCATTCGCTCTCCTGCATATCGTACAACATAGCGAAGAGCATAAACTGGATCCCCATGATGATCATCAGCGCGCAAACTACCGACCGCGGCCCGGTGACACCTTCTCCGATCCACTGCTGGTAGACCAGGAAAGCCCCATAGAGCACACCCAGGGGCAGAAAGATAAAACCGAAGATGTAAAAGAAGAACAATGGGTGAAAATCGCGCACCAGATATTTGCTGAACAGTCGCCAGAAAAAGTCGCGCACCATCATCGGCGCCACTTTAATGGCATAGTCCATCCCCTTGATCTGCGACTGACGTTCGCCTTCCAGATAGATGGCCCGACGCGGCACGTCCTTGACCTTTAGACCCATGGCGTTGAGCCGCACTAGAAAGTCCATTGGATAACCATAGCCCTTCCAGGCCTTGCCCCAGTCGATCAGGTCGATCGCCCGCTTGGTTATCGCTGTATAACCGTCAACCACGTCGTATATCTTGTAATAGCCCGAGGCCATTTTGGTCATAATAGAGAGAATGGCGTTGCCGATAAAACGAGTCCAGGGCATACCTTCAAGCCCAACCGCGGGCATCAGAAAGCGATTGCCTTTAGTGTAGTCGATTTCGCCGTTGACTATGGGTTCAAGAAAGTCCTCGACGACTTCGAGTGGCATTTGATTATCGCCGCCGACGACGACCGAAATATCGTAGTCGTCAGCGCTTGCCTGGAGATAACCCGTGATGATCGCAGCCCCAACACCCTTGTTTTTCTCGTGCTGGATTAATTCGACGCGCGGATCGATTTCGGCGTATTTGCGCACTATATCCGCCGTCTGATCCTGGCTCTCATCGTCGACAACATAAATCCGGTCGATTGTTTCGGGCGCCCTTTCAAGCGTCGGACCTATCAGCCGCTCTTCGTTGTGCGCCGGGATAACTAGCGCGATTTTTTTCCCTTTATACACTTTTTCGCGTCCTCTCTCTCATTGGATCCGCACGCTCAATCCGCCCTCGGCAAGCGAGCGAGTCGCCGCTTCAAGGATTTTGACCACGCGCAACCCGTTCGCGCCGTCGGTAATCGGTTTGCGCCCACCCGCCACGCATTCTGCGAAGTGTTGGCACTCTACCCTGAGCGGCTCGGCGAAGTCGATACGGGGAATCAACACGTCGCCGGCCCGCTGGATCAATTGGAACTTGCCGAAGGAATCGAAGTCCCCCAGCGACCCGTCCTTGCCCTGGCGGTCAATCCCCTTATCGAAAAGCTGGATCTTGGCCTCGGTGCTGGCATCGTCGTAGACGATCATTTTTTCGCTGCCGACGACAGTCGTGCGCCGAACCTTGCCTGGATCCAACCAACTGACGTGGATATGGACCGCAACCCCGTCAGCGAACTGCATATTGAGATAGACGACGTCCTCAACGCCTTCCTGCAAATAGGTATACCCACGGGCGTCGACCTTAACCGGCATATGTTTGAGCCAGCGTAAGGCAATCGAGATATCGTGCGGGGCCAGGTTCCACAGCGCGTTTACATCCCGGCGTACGACACCGAGGTTCAGGCGCTGCGAATAGATATAATAGACCTCGCCCAACTCCTGCCGATCGATGCAGTCTTCGACATATTGCACTGCGGCGTTGTATTCGAAGGTGTGCCCCACCATCAGCACCTGGCCCTTAGCTTCGGCTAGGTCGATCAGTTCCTCGCATTCGGCCACGCTGCGCGCGAGCGGTTTTTCGACAAAGACCCCCTTGCCAGCTTCGAGTACGCGCTTGGCCAATGGAAAGTGCGAATCGGCCGGCGTTGCCAGGGCGATGCCTTGAATCCGCTCATCAGACAACAGATCATCCAAGCCTTCGACCAGTTCAACCCCGGGAAACTGTGCACCGATATGCTCGAGTCGCGCGCGATCCCGATCCGCCACGGCCACCATCTGCGCCTCGCTTATCGCTGCGAAATTCCGTATCAGATTGGGGCCCCAGTATCCAGCCCCCACCACACCGACACCGACCATATCTCCCCCTCAATCTACCCGCCTGGCGCAGAGGACAATGCCCCGCCCCCAGGCTAAACGCGCAAAGAGTTCGTCGAAGCGCAAGAGCAATGCCACCGCTTCGGCCAATATCCGGCTACGGCCAGCACGGGTATCCACCCGAGCTTCGCGGCTTGCGAGTTCCTGCTCGGCAGTGCGAGCGAGCCAAGGCGCAAAAAGAAAACGATGGTAAAGCCTCCCCAAAGGAAAACCCCAGACCCGCACTCGTTCGACGACAAAACCGGCCCCCGTAAAGAGATCGACAAACTCGCTGCGCCGATAGCGCTTGACGTGCCGTGCCCATTCATCGGTGTGATCCCATAAACGCGGATTGTGCGGCACACTTGCCACGCAGACACCTCCAGGTTGCAGTACTCGATGGAATTCGCGCACCGCCGCTTGATCGCCACCGGCTTCAGGCACGACATGTTCCAACACTTCGCCGCAAAGCAAACCAGCAAAACTCCCATCCGCAAAAGGCAGATCCGTCACTGAAGCGCGCTGTACTCGCAGGCGGTCGACCACCGCGAACCTCTGGGCTTTGGCCTCGACCAATGCGGCAAATTCAGCCGAATCCTCGACGGCTTCAACCGCATAACCGGCTCGACACAAATCTAACGCCAGACTGCCGCTACCGCAGCCGGCGTCCAACACCTTGCCGGTGGGCAACAACCGGCGAAACAGCCTCAACAGCAAGCGCTCGCGAAACAGATGAACCGGCCCGCGGATTTCACATTCACCCCAATGCGTCGGGGCGACCCGAGCCTCAGCGACCACAACGCACAACCAATTCCCGCAGCAGGTCCCGACCGATCGCCGACGCCGAACCGCATTCCCGGTAGCGAGCATAACCCGCCTCCGCCACCTGCTCGGCCAAGCCCTTTTCGTCGCGCAACCGTCGCAGCGCTGCCGCTAGGGCAGCGCCGCTGCCGGCCTCGCACAAAAGCGCGGACTCACCGTCGACAAACATTTCGCGGGCGGCGGGAGAATCTCGGGTGACCACCGGCCGCCTCAGCGCCAACGAACCGAAAACCTTGTAGGGAATCACCCGGCCGGCCTTGGGCGTCGTGCCAAAGATCCCCAAGCATATATCCGCCTTGTGCATGCGTTCGACCAAAGCCTCCGTATTCATCCAATCGTCAATAAAGTGCACCCGCTTTAACTGCAACCGCTCGGCTTCTTCCTGCACCGACGCATAGAGCTGCCCACGGCCGACGAGGGTAAAATCGAAATCCTCCTCGCGCAGCAAATCTGCCGCGGCGACGATATGTTCAATACCGTGCAATGGCACATAGGTCCCGAAGAAAAGTACGCGAAGCGGCGGCCGCTTAGGCGGCGCAGCAGGCTCAAAGCGATCAAAGACATTGCCAACCATGCTGCGGTGGAATTTCTCGGGTGGTAGTGAAAAAACGCGTGAGAAATATTCGGCAACTTCCCAGGTATCGACCAAGACCATGTCAGCGCAGCGAAAGGCCCAACGGTCAATCTGGTAGAGCAATTGCGCCTTCCACGATTTTTCTTTTGCCTGCCCGCGGTCCAACACAATGGTATCGTAGAGCGAAATAAAGGACACCAGTACCAGTAAGCGGCGCCGAAAGAGATTGAGCAGTCGCGCCAAGATTATATCGAAGTAGCCGGGATAACCGACGACGACGACTTGGTGTGAACCGACCCATAAATAGCGCCACACCAATCGCGCGTATACCACCGTCGCCCGTAGCACCAGCGCCAAGAATGTCCCGACTCCCCCACCGGCAAATGCCTCGTGTAAGAATCCTCGCCAAAGCGTTTCACGGCATTCGAACACCTCAGCCCCCGCAACACCTAAACCATTGAGCAACACTTGGTTGACGGGGTATCCCTCATCTATGACATAAGTGCCAAAAAAGCAAATGCGTAAGGCCTCAGCCATCTTCGCTCCGCTCAAAACGCATCTGCGCGATCTGCTCGGCGATCAAACCCATCATAAAGACGATAACCGATGTGGTGAAGAGCAACATTGACATATTGGTAAAGCGGTGGGCGGTCAGAAAGGTATAGCCATAATAGCCGATACCCATCAGTAGCAAATAGAAGCTAACTGGGAGAAATATCTTAAGTGGAGAAAAAAGCATACATATTTTGCTGATGATCAACAGAAATTCGGTGCCATCCGAAATCAGCCGGATCCCGCTTTTCCCACCCTGGCGCTCAGCCGCTTTTATCCGAATGTATTTGACACTGAACCCCGCGCGCATAAAACAAAGCGTGATCGTCGTCGGATAGGAATAGCGATTGGGCAACAGGCTAATAAAACGCCGGGCAACATCGCGGCGCATCGCGCGAAAACCCGAGGTCAAATCCTCGATCTGTTGTCCGGTCACATAACTGGCGAGAAAGTCGTATATGCCATTGGCCAGTCGCCGGTGCCAACCCGCGTGTGACTCCGGTCCACGCGCCCCGACCACCATATCATAGCGATCGCAATCGGCCAGCAATCGCTCTAGATCTTCGGGCGCATGTTGGCCGTCGGCATCCATAAAGACCACTACGGCCCCCCGGGCATGGCGGATGCCGGTTTTTACCGCTGCTCCGTTGCCTATGTTGTAAGGAAGTTCGATCAAGCGCACAGCACCGCCCACCGCCCGCACCTCGTCGGCCGTGGTATCGGTCGCACCATCCGAGACTACGAGGACCTCGCAAACCTTCCCCATCGTCGTAAGATGCGCCGTTAGACGCTCGAGCACCGTTGCAATGGTCCCCGCCTCGTTATAGGCGGGGATAATAACGCTAAAGTCGACTGCGGAATCTGTCATTTAATAGGCCCACAACAGGGCAAGATATTCAGGTCTTTTTAAAAAGGGGAAGTTCTCGACGCAGCTCGGCTTCCAATTTGGCGTGACATGAAGGACACACTGAAACCAGATTCTCCAACTTATTCGCTTCCAGATTGGAGGGGAAACTGCGATAGGGGATTTTGTGGTGCACGTCGAGCTGACGACCCAACGCTTCTTCGCTGACACAGCAAGCCTGACAGGCAAAACTATCGCGCTCGCGCGCTTCACGCGCCTGGATTTCCCAGTTGGCGCCCCGCCACTTGGACGCTTTGCCAAACTTTACTTCAAATGAAGGTTCGGCTTCGGTCCAAGCTTGTCGGCAGGTCGCATCGCAAAAATGCAGTTGCGTCTGCTCGATATACCAGGCGGGGACGACAATCTTGTCGCGACAATGGGCGCAACGCGTTGAAATGTCGTCGATGACTTCAGGCCTACTCCCTTCGCCAAAATCAAAACCCATCTGGTCACTTGAGGCGGGCATGGCTGAGCTCTAAATCAAATCGCAACGGGGTCCGGGGAGACCCCGTATTGCTAGCGGGGGTGATTTGAGCCAATAATACTGATTATACAGGGTTTATGTCAAGCTGATAAAGGGTGCTTCATGCTTATTGATCAACGAAGACAAAATTAATATCGAGCGTATCACGCACGGTGAGCGCCTGAGCGATGATCGTAGCCTGACGCGGCCGGCTGTCGCCTGGGCTGGTCAATAACGCCACGGCCAGCCCATCGAGGGTAATCGTCGCGGCGGTGATTTGCCCCACTGTGGTCGCAAAGACCACCACGGTGCTGTCACGAACGGGTTTATTGCCCTGCTTGACCGTAGCCCAGATTTCGGCCTGGGCAGTACTGTCTTCAACCGATATCCGATCGGGAAAGGCCGAGAGTTCTAATGTCAGCGTGCTCTGTG
>Ga0315339_1001310_pt1 | contig 22880 bp, 18 predicted proteins | sample ASW17metaG_FD_204514 | JGI IMG/M metagenome (GOLD analysis project Ga0315339, IMG submission 204514) | Ammonia-oxidizing marine archaeal communities from Pacific Ocean, United States - ASW #17 | ecosystem: Environmental > Aquatic > Marine > Oceanic | place: USA: California | collected 2016-12-05
AGACGGTCTCTTTGAGAGATTCGACGCAGACGGAAACTTGATCAAGACAGAGACGTACAGCAACGGAGAACTGGTCGAAGAAAACACAAGCCCTTAAAACACTTCCAACCAACCCACCACATTCCGTCAGCTTTCATAGCCTGACCACCTAATTCCATAACCTATTTCCAGCCATTCACGCCTGACCAAGAGTAAAAATAGGGAATTCGTAACCAATTGATTTATAAGGGCTAATTAACCTTATCGTCTGGTGGGCTTCCTTTCCCTCTATACTCTCCTAACCTATTGTTTTATAACAATATTTAACTAATCTCACAGAGAATTATGGTTCGGAGAGTGGTGTGCTTTACAAGAAACAGGACTACTTCACTAGAGTTCGTTCTAAGGCTTTTCGTAATGATTCTCCTGGTTGTTCCCCTTACAGATTCTTGATCTGATCCATCAAAGAATAGTAATCACACACTTCAAAAGCTGTACGAGTCGTGAACATCTGTTCCTTGACCATCGGCTGGTCGTCCTCTGGAACAGGCGCCCCCAATACTTTCTAGGAGCTAATGAAAGGCATGAGGAGCAGCAAGACGACTACTTGGACGATCCAACCGATGGTGCAAACCCCAACGGCTCGGAACGTGCTTTGGTAATCTAGAGCCTGTCGAACGGCGATGATCATGGCAATCAGCATCCATACGCCTGAGACAAGAAAGACGATGGCTGTGAACCCAGGAACCAGACCGAGAACTCGGATGAGGCCGGGGGAACTGGAAAATCCGGTCGTGCGTAGTAACTCACCGATATCGGCTCTGGTAGTGGGCTCTGGAAGGATTCTTGTTCCAATAAAATACGTAAGAGCGGCCCAGATGAACCAACTAAACAATGCGCCGACTGTTCCGATGAAAAACCCAGAAAAACCTCCGAGAGCCCCGCTCCCTACGCCGGCGGCAATGCTCGCCAGCACAACAACACCCATGGCTTGGCCTAGTGTTCCTTTGTCTGCCTCAACTTCCTCGTACAGCTGCGCGTCCAGCTTTGCCGCACGAATCATCCTATCCACCATGCTGGTCATGACCAACTCCTATGCAGTTCCGCAATACCGAGCGGCATTGTATAACCTCCAGTCTTTCCCCAGCGGGGATTATAATATGCGCTCACGATTCACCATTTAAATAATCAGGAACACGGGATATGAAGCTTTATTCTCACCCAGGTGCATGTTCATCGGCATCGCACATTGCTCTACTGGAGGCCGAACTTGATTTCGATTTGGTCAAACTGGATCTACGTTCCGATCGTAAACTGCCCGACGGTCGGACATTGAGCGACGTGAATCAGAAAAACTCTGTGCCGGTCCTGGAACTTGACAACGGAGAGATTCTCACCGAGAACATAGCGATCTTGCAGTACATTGCAGACCAGAATCCAAGTTCCGGTCTCGCGCCGGCAAACGGTACATTGGAGCGTTACCGACTGCAGGAATGGCTGGGTTATATTAACTTTGACCTACATGCGGGAATAGGTCCGATGTTCAACCCAGACCTTCAGGATGAAGTGAAGGCCAAGGTGTTGGAAAAATTCCTTGGAAAGCTGGCCTACGTAGAGGACGCCCTCACAGCTAAGGATTATCTAATGGGGGACCAATTTACGGTTGCTGACCCCTACCTCTTTATCGTTATGAGCTGGACCGCAATGTTTGATGTAAAACTGCCACCCAACATTGGTGCATTCCAGGAGCGTTGTATGGCCCGTCCGCACGTTACTACAGTGAAAGCCGTCGCCACTGATACTTGAGAAAATCGCGTAAGTGTTTGATTGGCGGAGGTGGATGGGAATCGAACCCACCAGCCGGGTTCACCGGCTCACTGGTTTTGAAGACCAGGGAAGTCACCAGACTCCATTCACCTCCGAGGAACAGTGCCCCTTTTGAGCAAAAAGGTTAACACTAATGATCTCGTAGCCGGCGCACATTCCCAGTCCGGATTGTGACGCCCGTGGCGTCAAGGTGCTCGAGTAACGGCACAACGTATTTCCGCGTTGCTTCCAATAAATCACGCACTTCAGAAACAGCGAACTCGCTGGGATACGGAAACCGTTCCTGAAGTCGCTCTTTTATATCGCGCAGCACGTCCCGATGAAACACGAAATTGCTGTTACGGTCGTAAGTCTTAAGCCGTACAAGCGTACCCGTCTCGCTCAGCAGCCGATAGACATCCCGTTTCACGCCGTCGTGTCGTAGTGCGGTATCGAGTGGCGGAGGGGTAATACCGCCGGAAAGAAAAATCTGTTCGAGTTCGGCGGCCACACGACGCTCAGCCTCAGGCAAACTCCCCAGCGCATCAAACCCTTTTAGACTCAAGATGGAGGCGTCGTTTTGCACTTCGCCCCCGGCCACGAGCTCGTTGACGGCCTGCTGCAATACACCCTCTTCGATGTCCACGTCCAGCTGACCGGGAATACTTCCCAGCGGCAAACCCTGCTCTCGTGAGTTTTCCTCGTGAGTGCGCTCGAGTAACGCCAGAATTTCGTCCTTCAGCTCAGAGTAGACTGATCGCCCAACGATCCGATGCGCCCCGACCTCGACCGCGCCCACATCTGCGATCGCCTCTTTCATACCGTCAACCGGGATTCCCAGACGCCCCCTGAGGTCCTCCGTGTCAGCGCCGCGCATCCCTGCTTCCGCGAGACTCGAGCGCACCATCTCCGTTGTATTCCCCTCGGCTATGCTCCGAAGCCGGCTCGTAACCGAATCGTCGAAACGCCGGTGCCGTGGTGAATCGACATCAAGTATCCGACCGCCCCCGACCGTAAATACCGGAGAAATATTTCGGATGATAAACCGCTCGCTACGATGCGTCGTGACATCGCGCTGACATCTCAGCTGCACCAAGCCGGTCGAACCGGGTTGTAGTGTCACTTGATCAAGCAACCTGAGCTTCGCGATGACCTCTGTCGTTCCGAACAGAAGACGTACCGCCGTTCCATTCTTTAGCCCATCCTTGAGATGGCCGAGCAGTTCCAGCTCGACATCGAGTCGCCGCGTCACTTTCAGGAACCCGGGCGAAGCCAAGACATCGCCGGAAGCGAACTCTTCCCGTTTTAGATTTCTCAGATTGACTGCGACACGCTGACCGGGGTAAGCAGCTTCGACCGCCTGGTTATGATTTTGTAGACCCCTAACCGTAGCCGTCTCGCCTCCGGGGAGAATCTCAACGTTCTCATTGGTCGTAAGGACGCCGGACCTCAATGTGCCAGTGACGACAGCCCCGAAACCCTGCATGGCAAACACCCTGTCGACCGGAAGAAAAAAGCCTTCCGATGTTTCCGTCACCGGCACGCGCGCCTCCAGCTGACCCAACGCGGCCCGCAAGTCATCTAAGCCTTCACCACCTAGCGCCGAGGTTCTAATCACGGGTGCTCCGTCCAGAAACGAACCTGCCACGTACTCGCGAATTTCCTCCTCCGCAAACTCGACTTCCTCACGCGTAAGGAGGTCCGTTTTGGTCAGCACGATGAGACCTCGCTCCACACCCAAGAGTTGGGCGATATCGAAATGCTCCCGTGTCTGGGGCATGACACCTTCGTTGGCCGCAACAATAAGGAGAACCCCGTCGATCCCCGTGGCGCCGGAAATCATGGTCCGGATGAAGTCCTCGTGACCGGGGACGTCTATCAGATCGATTGCGCCGTCTGGCGACTCCAAATAGGAGAAACCGAGGACGATCGAAAGGCCCCGCTCCTGCTCTTCCTTGAGACGGTCCGTCTCAATCCCGGTGAGCGCGCGAACGAGCGTCGTTTTCCCATGATCGACATGCCCGATGACCCCGAGCGTAAAATGTCCGGTCATTCGAGCACCTGTCGAAATGCCCTCACCAGATCGTTTATTTCCCCCGGTTGAATTGTCCTCGGGTCAAGAACTAGTTGATCATTCATCACGCGCGCAATCACGGGGGGATCTGTCTTGCGCAATCCGTCCGCCAGTTCGCCGGTACGCACCCCGGCCACCTTCAACTGCACCACCCGCGTGGGCAACTCGCTCATGGGCAACGTCCCACCACCCCCATAGCTCACGTCGGCGACGACCTTGCCTTCAAGATTAGGGATCTTCGTGAGTTGACGGAGTAAAGCTCGGGCGCGGCGACCAACGCTTTCCTCACTCTCTGAGATCATCCGCAATACTGGCACCTTCTCAATCGGATCATTGGGCGGCCGGTACAGACGGAGCGTCTCAGCCAGTGCAGCCAACGACAGCTTGTCGATGCGAAGCGCCCGTAACAATGGGTTCTGCTTAATGGCTGAAATGAGCTCAGATCGGCCCAAAAGAATCCCGGCCTGCGGCCCTCCCAACAGCTTGTCGCCGCTGAAGGTCACCAAATCGGCGCCAGCCTCGATGGCTTGCTGCACCGTATGCTCAGCCATTGAAGCCATCGCATCGAGTTCCACCAAAGCGCCGCTGCCCAAATCCTGTACGAAGACCAGGCTGTTACGATGCGCTAGCTCGGCGAGCTCTCCCAAGCCCGGTTTCTCGCTGAAGCCGATGATCCTGTAATTGCTCGGGTGCACCGCAAGAAGAACACGCGTGTCTTCATTCAACGCTGCTGCGTAGTCCTCTATGTGGGTCTTGTTAGTGGTGCCAACCTCGACCATGCGCGCGCCGCTCTTGCCAATGATATCGGGTATACGGAACGAGCCGCCGATCTCGACTAGCTCTCCCCGAGAGATCACGACTTCACGATCCGTGGCGATGGTTCCGAGAGCCAAGAGAACAGCTGCGGCACAGTTGTTAACCACCACCGCAGCCTCCGCGCCCGTAAGCCGACAAAGCAAAGATTCGACGTGTTGGTAACGTGAACCTCGCTTACCCACTTCCAGTTCCATCTCAAGATTCGAATAGCCGCGAGCGACACTTACCATCGCCTCGATGGCTTCGTCCGCAAGTGGTGCGCGACCGAGGTTCGTGTGGATGATGATGCCGGTCGCATTGATCACACGACGCAAACTCGGTAACCGCTGCTTTAATAACTCGATTCGCATCAACGCCGCATACTGAGGACTGTCAAATTGCGGCAATTCCGTCAGACCATTACCAAGGCTACGACGCACCCGCTCGAGGTCCGCACGCATTACCTCAGCCACCTCTTGCGCTGAAAACTCAGCGCTCAGCGCGACCCCCATCTCCGACGCGAGCCACTTGTCGATGGCGGGTAACTGTCTGAATAGCTCGTTAGGCATCTTTCCTCTGCCAAGGCAGTCGTGCGGGCTGGCCATCTTACACCCGCCGCGGCTGGGAATCTTCGACCCAGTCGATGATGGAAAATTGCTCTATACAGATTAACTAACTGATATACAGTGGAAAACCCACTGAATTCTCTTTCCAGAGGTAGGTACTACGAACCTGTCTGGGGGGGATCCTAGAAACGAAAGGTGTAGTTGAACTTAACGCTGAGATCGCCCAGGGTGGAGTGGAAACTATCGTTTCGATCGAGATCCTGGACATTATGGTTCAAGACAACAAACGCCTCACGACCCGCTTGCGGTATCCAATGCAGGCGGCTGTTGATTCCAACCGTCTCCGTATCGTTGTCGTACTGAATCAGATTCGCCCACGAGAGCTCGTTGGAAAAGAGGACGTCGAGCCCGACCCGAGCGAGCCTCAGCGTGAAGTCCCTTTCGAGAATCTCGATATCATTATGGCTGTAGGACACAAAGCCCCGGAAATTCCTACTCGGATACCAGGTCATCTCCGCATCGACATTGTCTCGATTCCCGCTGAAAAACTTTCCACTCCGGTAGGTCAGTGTCGACGATAACTTTCGCGAGCTCTCCGTTTGAAAACGGATGCCCGAAGCGGCATACGTGTACTCACCAACCGGGATGGAGACGGGTTGGTCACCGGAACTAGGGTCCGGATCCCAGACCGTGAATGGCTCGTTCAGGACTTCCTTGTTTTGTGTGTAAAGCACGCGAATATTGTCGCCCGCCTGATTCGTTACATTGAGGATGCGTGCGTCGATCACTTCGCTTTGGAGACCGACACCGATCTCCTCAACGCGCTGCCATCCCACGATGCTGAAAAGCATGCGCAGCCTGGAAGTCTGTGGAAACCGCTCTATCCACCCGATCTCGGCGGAATAATCACGGATACCGGCACGATTAATGTAACCCAGGGCCGGGTTGAAGTTCGCCTGCACCTCCTTGAAGCCTACGGTGGTACGCAAACCGCTGCTCCCGGGCATCCGAAAACGCACGCCGTAGGCGGCATCGTCCCCGATGAGGCCCTCGGTCTCGGTTTTCTGGGCCCAGGCCTGGGTCTGGATGCTCTTTCCGTTCGCGAGGCGCGTATTCAGGTACCTGAAATCAACGCCAACCAGGCTATTGTCGAGATTCGAACGTGGATCCCCTTTGGTCGCAATGACGCCCACCGCAGACTCCTCGAGCACATTGAGAGCCGCCCGGCCGACGAAAAGATCCGTTGCCTCAACATCGCCTAAGGCCTCTTGCCTAATGCCAAGCGCGCCAAGCGTCCACGGACCGGCTCGTCCGCTGAGCTTGCCGCCGTAATCAAGGTCCACGGGTTGGCCAGATGTGCTCAAACCAATCTTGCGAGAGAAAAAAGGCCTCGCGTTTTGATCAAGGCTAGACGAGAGCTGATGAAAACCGCCCAAGCCCCCGATTCCACCGAACTCGAACGCGTCCGCGTCCTGGAGAAAGAAATCCCGTTTCTCTGGGAAGAAAAGCCCGAAACGTGTGAGATTGACTTGGCGATCGTCCACCTCGGTCGCGGAAAAATCCGTGTTGAATGTCAGAGAACCGTTTAGGGAAGGCGTAATCCGATAAAAGACGTCAAGGGACGGGTCTAGATTAGTGTCAGCACTCGGTACGATGAAATCCTTTCCTTCGCTCACACTAAAGGACGGAACAACGTCCAGCCCAAGTCCTTGGTCCAGATCCCGGAACCCGACCGCGCTCCCCGAGATCGCCGGCGTCATCTGACGATTGCGCGATACCCAAGCCATACGCTCTTGCCTAGACTGCTCACGGCGTCCGAAGTTGATGCCCCAAGTATCGCTCTGGGGATCGAAGGACAAACTCTTGACCGGGATAGCCAGCTCCGCGACCCAACCCTCCTCGGTTTCTGTCGCGGCTGCGTCCCAGATACCAGCCCAGTTCCATTGGATTTGGTTAGGACCAATGAAGAGCCCCTCGCGCCGTACGCCGTTGGGATTAAGTTGAAACTGGTATCCATCGCGGCCGTTATTAAAAGGGTTTAATGTCAGTATGATATGGTCGTCCTGGTTATTAAGGTTGGTTCCCTGCCTGAGGACATTGGCCGTAACCTGACCGCTATACAGCCGAGCGGCCACGTAGAGGGCATCCTGGTCATAGGCGACATAGAACTCGCTCGCTTCGGACGCCTCCGAATACTCTATGGGATCCATCTGATGCAGATCCGTGATCACGGCGGCATGGGCCCAGACTTCATCGTCTAACTGCCCGTCGATGACCGGCGGAGTCTCGGTTCTTGGTATCTGGAAAGCCTTCGTGACGGAGGAGTCCGTTTGTGCTGCGGCCTCAAGACACAGCACTGCCGCCACAATCCAGCCTAAGACCCATGGGAGCGAAGATCGTACGCTCCCAATCATCCGCGATCACCGCTGTAGAAGCCGCTATGCATCACAATCCTTTGTACTCGAGTGGAACACCACTAAGGGGCCCAGCCCGGCGATCATAGCGCGCCCCAGTGAGCGTGCTAAGTTAAAAAATAGTCATCAGGACGTCCCATTCGGGGCGTCGGGAGGAGCTGAACGCTAGTGTCCTTCCCCACCAAGAGCGGTATCTAACACTCTGGCAGCATGCAGCCCGTCACGAGCGGCACCGTCACGAATCTGACAACGACAACTAGTGCCATCCGCCACAATGAGCGTATCGCCACCAGCCTCGCGGACGGCCGGCAGAAGGCTGAGCTCGGCCATTTTGACCGAGGTGTCGTAGTGCTCGGCCTCGTAACCGAAGGAACCTGCCATGCCGCAGCAGCTTGACTCGATGTGTTCAACGTCGAGGTCCGGGATCCAGCCCAGTACACGCTTAACAGTGGGCATCAGACCGAAAGCTTTCTGGTGACAATGTCCGTGAATCAACGCCCTCGTTTGGTCAAGCGATTGGAGGTCGAGCTTCAACCTACCCGCGTCATGCTCGGCAACAAGAAACTCCTCGAATAACATCGCCCGCTTCGATAGTTCACGCGTGGCTTCGCCCGGCAACAACACACTGAATTCATCCCGCAGCGACAAAAGGCAAGAAGGTTCCAATCCTACGATCGGCACACCTCGCTCAACGTAAGGCATGAACGTATCCAGAACGCGTTGAGCTTCCTTGCGCGCCTCATCCACGAGGCCGCTACTGAGATATGTTCTCCCGCAGCAGAGTGGTCGCTGCGTGTCCGCTGGCTTCGGCGTCACCACACGGTAGCCGGCCGCCTCCAGGACCCGCACAGCAGCGCGCAGGTTCTCCGGCTCAAAATATGTATTGAATGTGTCGGCGAACAAGACCACCTCGGGCCCCTCGGAAGACGAATCGCTCGATACACCCTCAAATTTATCGCGACGCCAAGCAGGTACAGACCTCTCGGGCGCGAACCCGAGCAACCGGCGACGTAACCCACGAAGCACGCGGCTATTTTGCAGGTTAACCAACCCCGGCACTCGAGCCGCCCAGGGCGCATACCGAGGTAGATGGGCAACCAACCAATTCCTCACGCCCAAGCCCCGCTGTTTGTGATACTCGTTCAAGAACTCGATCTTCATGCGAGCCATGTCAACGCCAGTAGGACACTCTCGTTTGCAGGCCTTGCAGCTCACGCACAGCTCGAAAGCGCGGTACATCTCCGGCGACGTCAGAGCATCGGCTTGGAGCTGACCGGTCAACGCAAGACGAAGCGCATTTGCACGGCCACGCGTGAGATGTTGCTCGTCCTTCGTCACGCGAAACGAGGGACACATCACCCCGTCATCGAACTTCCTACACGCACCGTTGTTGTTGCACATTTCCGTCGCGCGATAGAGGCCACCCCAATCTGACCAGTCCAGCGCGTCTTCTCGCTTTATGGGCTGGTAATCGGGTGGAAAACGCATTAACGCCCGATCATCCATGCGTGGCGGATCAACGATCTTTCCTGGGTTGAATCGACCGTCAGGGTCAAAGCACTCTTTCACTTCGCCAAAGGCCTGCGTGATCCGAGATCCCAGCATGGGTTCAATGAACTCCGAGCGCACAAGACCGTCGCCATGCTCTCCGGAGTGAGACCCCTTGAATTCACGAACCATCTCGTGAGCAGCTGCGGCTATGGTGCGCAGCTTCCTGACCTCCACGTCGTCCTTCAGGTTCAGGATCGGACGCACGTGCAAGCAACCGACCGATGCGTGTGCGTACCACGTACCGGTGGTTCCATGTTCTGAAAAAACCTCTGTCAGACGCGCCGTGTACTCTGCGAGATTTTCCAAGGGAACGGCGCAATCTTCCACGAAAGAGATCGGTTTTCCGTCACCTTTCATGGACATAACGATATTCAGGGCCGCTTTGCGCACGCTCCACATCGCATTCTGCACGGCGGAGTCCTCAGCGCGCACGACACCGCCAGGGTAGCCTAGGTCCCCCATCACCTCTTCGAGCTTGGAAAGCTGACGCAGTTGCTCGTTGCGATCCTCGCCCGCAAATTCCACGATCAGAAGAGCGGCGGGTTCACCCCTCATAAAAGTCGCCATTGCCGCATTGAACTCCGGGTTCTCGCGCGCCAGATCAATCACCGTGCGGTCGATTAACTCGACTGCCGCTGGCCCGAGATCGACGATGGACTGAGTGGACTCCATCGCTGAGGCAAACGTCGGAAAATGACAAACGCCGGCCACTCTGTGAGAAGGAATGGGCTGAAGATCCAGGTCAAGAGTCTGGAACCACGCAAGAGTTCCCTCGGAGCCCACCAAGAGGTCGGACAGATTGATATCGGCACGCCCCAGTCGATTCAGGTTATACCCGGCGACATTTCGCAAGATCTTCGGAAAACGTAGGTCGATCTCCTCCTGCTCGCGCGCGTACAAAGCCTCCATGCGTGCGAACAGGTCCGGTAGGCGCCCCTCTTCAGCTTCGGGTATGCCCGGACGGAAGTGGACGCTCTCGCCATCAGCCAGCAGTGCGTCGATCCCAATGACGTTATCCACCATGAGGCCGTAGCGAATGGACCTCGCACCAACACTGTTGTTACCCGCCATGCCACCGATAGTGGCGCGGCTTGATGTGGAAACGTCCACAGGAAAGAAAAGGCCATGCGGTCTCAGGAAGCTGTTCAAGACATCAAGCACAATTCCCGGCTCGACGGTGATCTTGCGCTCTACGGGCTCGAAGTGACGCACGGATTTAAGGAACTTACTTCCGTCCAACACCAGGGCTTCGCCTACGGTCTGTCCACACTGTGACGTACCGGCACCGCGTGGTAGCACCGGCACCTGGTTCTCGGCAGCGATTTGCAGGGTGCAGACGACGTCCTCAACATGACGAGGCACTACCACACCAAGGGGGAACACCTGATACATGGAGGCGTCCGTGGCGTAACGGCCGCGGCTCAGAGCGTCGAAATAGACTTCTCCCTCAATCTCCGCTTGCAATCGCCTTGCAAGGGGAGAGTCGGCGGCGTGATCGGGTCGATTCGACATCGATAAGCTTACTCTTCTCTCTTTACGTCGGTCGGCCCGGCTATTTTACCCGCAACAGCTTTACGCGACTTGCGCTTAACCGCGATTGCGAGCCAACCAGCCGTCAACCAACTCGACCGTGCGATCCACGTGATCAGACTGCATACCCTGGGTAGCGGCGAGCGCCTGCACCAACTTGTCCACCCGCTCGATATAAGGCGCCTTGGCTGCTAGCGCGCGGGCTGCGGAAGAAGGCTTCAGCAACGACAAAGACGCATTGGCGTATTTCTCGAATGGAACCAAATCGTTGAGGTCAGCGCCCAGCTTGACGCATAAGTCCGCCACCCAGCTGTAGACGGCCCCCGTAGCGTCCAGGTCGGAATGCACCGCTTCCTTAATCGGAATCATTTCCTCCTCCTGAACACACCGATAGTTTCCAGCAAGCAGCATGCACCACTTGGCGAGGGGAACGAAAACCGAATCGTGCACACGCAACTTAACGGGTAACTCGACTTCCGTACCATTGGCGTCGTAACGAACGTTCTGAATGTCCTGTTCAATCTGTCGGAGGATAGCGGTGTCCTCGTCCGACTCGAAACGGGCCGACTTGAAGTTGGTGGGCAAACCAACCTGGAGCACGTTGACCTTTTCCTCTGGTGGCCGAAACGCCTGAGGGTCCGGGCTACAGAGCGTAATCCGCGAGGGATCCACGTTGTCCCAAACGGACGGGTCAGTGTAACAACCGCGGATCGCGTCGGGATCGACGGCTGGGATTCTTCTCAGAAAGCTCAGTGGCGGCATGTTCATGATCGACATACACGGCTTGCCGGAGGTGCCCACCCGGTTCAGCAGATCCTTCACGACAGAGACTCGATATTGTGGCTCCTGCATGGCAAGCACGACGAGATCGTAATCCGAGGGATTCGCATCTTCGGGCGAGCCCGCGCTGACGGTGCCCGGCATCTTTGTCGTATTCAGCTCAACGGGTCCGTCAAGCCCTCGCACCGGCAGGCGCACGATCGCCCCCTCGCTATTAATCAACTCCGCTTCTTCAGGCAGACAGATGAGATGAGCGGAATGTCCAGCGAGCGCAGCCTTCGCGCCGAACAGCGAACCGTAAGAGGCACCCAGGAACAGAATATTGTATTGGTCAGGCATGCTTTACTCCCTAAGTGGATCCGATCGCCGACGATGGCTCGTAGCCGGCTATTTTATGAGATGAGTGGTGACAGAGTCACCCATTGGACCAGTCAGCACGCTTAGCTGTCTTAAACGATTCCCAGCGCCCACATTACCCAGACGGCCAAGAACGATACGAGTCCGCATACTAGTGAGGCTCCACCGTACCCGAGAAGAGCTTCGTTTACCGGCATGCGAGTAAGCGACGTGCAAACCCAAAAATAACTCGAGTTCACGTACTTGATGATAATCGAGCCGCTCGCGCCGGCGAGCATCGCGGCCTCAGGTGAAAGCGCCAGAGTTCCCAACATGGGTGCAACCAGGGAACCCGCCGTGATCACCCCGACAGTGGTGGAACCGGTGATCATGTTGCCGACGATGCCAATGACGAACGGCAGCAAAATCGATGGCAGCCCATAGTCGGCAAAAAACCCGGCGATGTAGTCCACAGCCGGGGTCGCCCTCAAGATCTCACTCAGAGATCCGCCGAGCCCCGTGACCACCAGGATCATGGCAGAAACCCTCAGCCCCTCCTCCACCCAAGAGCTTCTTGCGTCTTTCCTCTGCTCGGGTGTCCGGATGTTCCCGTAGGCGAGCCCGAGTCCGACACAAAGGGCCATCACCGGCCAGCCCACATAGGCGAGACCCGCCCGAATGATATTGTCCTCTTCGAGAAAAAGACGGGAAACACTCTGCGCCGATATCAACAGGATTGGCACGACGATAGGCGCGTAAGAGGCAAGCGTACCCGGCAATTTCTTGTCTAGGTCTTCCGCTAGAAAATCCTCACCGGCATAGTCATCCGACGGTAGTGTCTTGAGTCGCGGCCCAACGATGTACTGCCCCCAAATCCAGCCCGCTATCGATCCCGCCAGACAGGCCACGCTACCGTAGATGATGGTGGCGCCGATGTCGGCGCCGAGCAATGCCGCAGCCGCCAAAGGCCCGGGTGTGGGTGGCACAATAGCGTGGGTCAGTTGCATCGAGCCCATCAGACCGATCGACATGACACCAACTGTCGTACCCATCATCTTGGCGGCCGAATGCACTAGGGGATTCAAGATGACGAACGCCACGTCGGAGAAGATCGCCACGCCCAGGATGAATCCCGTCAAAGTGAGTGCCAGGGGCATGCGCTGGGAACCGACCAGCCGCACCATCGTGCGGGTGATGGTCTGAATCGCGCCCGTATGACGAAGCGCCTCGGCGATGATGGACCCAAGCACGATCACCACGCCGATAGAGCCAAGTGTGGAGCCGAAACCCGACTCGAACGCCTCGATGAAATTGTTCCGCTGGACCCCAGGAATCACGCCGAAAACGAGCATCGGCACGAGCAAAGCGAGAAAAACGTGCCAACGCCATTTAGCGATGAGAAAAAGCAAAAGTAATATCACGCCCAGGAAGCCGAAAAGGGCCACCAGGGGGTTAGTTACAACCGCGGTAGAAGAATCCATCCCGAACTCACTCGGCTTGTTCGACCAGCCAGTCGAGCGCCGCCTGCACGCCGCCTGACTCGATCGGCATACCCGCGTGAATCAGACCCATCTCTACGCCGCAGAGTGTTCCGGCCAGCATCAACTCATTGAACCAGCCCAGATGGCCGATACGGAACACCTTGCCTTTCACCTTGCCCAGACCGGTGCCCAACGGCATATCGAATCGTTGCAGTATGACGTCTCTGAGTGCGTCGGCATCATGGCCCTCGGGTACCAGCACGGCCGTCAGGGCGTCGGAATGCTCATCGGGATTCACCGACAGGTTCTCTAAGCCCCAGGCACTCACGGCACGACGGGTCGCTTCAGCAAGGCGCGTGTGGCGTGCGAACACATTCTCGAGCCCTTCGTCGAAAAGCATCCCCAGAGCCACGTCGAGCCCGTACAGCAGGTTGGTCGCCGGCGTATACGGATAAAATCCGCTGCGGTTCGCCTCCAGCATCGGACCCCAGTCCCAATAGGACCTGAGCAGGCTCGCTTCCTCCGAGGCCGCAATAGCCTTCTCACTCAAAGCGTTAAAACCTAGACCTGGTGGCAGCATAAGCCCTTTCTGTGATCCCCCTACGGTAACGTCCACGCCCCACTCGTCGTGACGGTAATCGATCGATCCCAGCGACGAGATCACGTCCACGAGCAACAAAGCGGGATGGTCCGCCTCATCTATCGCTTTGCGAACCGCGGCGATGTCGCTGGTGACACCGGTGGACGTCTCGTTGTGGATCACCGCGACAGCTTTAATGGACCGATCCTTATCGGCTGCGAGCCTGGCCGCGACGGCTTCGGCGTCCACCCCGTGGCGCCAGTCGCCGGGAATGAAATCCACCGCTAACCCCATGTTCAAGGCGATGTCGCGCCAGAGTGCAGCAAACCACCCGGTCTCCACCATCAACACCCGGTCCCCCGGGGAGAGGGCGTTTACTAGAGCAGCCTCCCAAGCCCCGGATCCCGAAGACGGAAAGATGACAACCGGGCCAGCGCACTTGAAGACCTTTTTGATTCCCTCAAGGACCCCGAGTGACAACTCCTGGAACTCCGGGCCCCGATGATCGAGGACGGGCTGATCGAGTGCCCGCAAAACCTGGTCCGGGACGTTGGTGGGACCGGGAATCTGCAGGAATTGACGACCGATTTTCCTTGCCATGGCTTTGGTTTCTTCTTCTTATCGCGTCATGAGGCCGCGAGCACAGGCGCGACAGTACCACAATCGAAAACGCCGCGGGCTAACACGCCCGCCTCTCGGCGAACCTCTCATGACCGCAAGAACGAAAGGCCACGGCATGAGTTGACTCGCTTCTATACCGTATAGTTAGGGGACTAACAAGAACAGCAGGAGGAAATCGATGGCAGACGAAGTCTTTGCGGAACGCGACGGCAGCATCGCTACTGTCGTGCTGAATCGCCCGGACAAGCTCAACGCGATGGACAAAACGAGCTGGACTCTCCTCGATGGGATCATGGCTGAGCTCGATGCGCAAAACGACGTCCGATGTATCGTCGTTCGTGGAGTCGACAGCCGAGCATTCTCCGCCGGATCGGATATTTCGGCTTGGAGCGAGCAGCGTACGACGCGCGAAGACGTCCGCGACTACAGCAAAATCCTCGAAGATTCCGTGAACAGAGCTTTCTCATGTCGCCACCCGGTCATAGCCGCGATTAACGGCGTCTGCATGGGTGGCGGTCTCCTGATCGCAAGCGTTTGCGACATCCGAATCTGTGGCGAGTCGAGTCGCTTCGGCGTACCGATCAACCGGCTCGGCATGACTGTTTCATATGCCGAGCTGGGCGCACTCGGCCGAATTGTCTCACCGTCGGCCGCCCTGGAGATCCTTCTCGAAGGCAACGTCTTCGGAGCCGCACACGCAAAGGAACTGGGCCTCATCAACCACATCGTTCCGGACGCAGACGTCGAGCGTGAAGCCCAGTCACTCGCACAAAAAATTTCGGAGCGAGCCCCACTGGTGAATCGTTGGCACAAGAAGTTCGTGCACAGGCTGCAGGATCCGACACCTCTCACCGAGGAGGAGATCGAAGAGGGTCATGCAGCGTTTGACACCGAAGACTACCAGACCGGGTATCGCGCATTTCTCCAGAAGACAAAGCCCAAATTCGAGGGTCGTTAATTCATGAGCGTGCCAACCACTGGTCCATTGCAGGGACTGACCGTGATCGAGCTAGCCCACATCATGGCGGGTCCTGTGTGCGGCCGGATGCTTGCCGACATGGGCGCGGACGTCATCAAGGTCGAACGGGTCCCGGAAGGCGATGCGGCCCGTGGGTTCGCCCCGCCGCTCATCGAAGGGGAAAGCGCCGCCTTCATGATGATGAACCGCAACAAACGAGGCATCGCCGTGAACCTCAAAGCCGAGGCCGGTAAAGATATCGTCAAGCGCCTGTTGAAAGACGCCGACATCGTCATCGAAAACTACCGAAAGGGGACCATGGAACGGCTCGGTCTCGGCTACGAGAAACTGCGAGACATGAATCCGGGCCTGATCTACTGCGAGATTTCTGGGTTCGGGCGAACCGGGCCCTATGCTGATCTGGGCGGATTCGACCTCGTCGCCCAAGGCTATAGCGGACTTATGAGCATCACCGGCGAGGGCGCCGACCGACCGCCCGTCAAATGTGGGCCGCCCGTGACCGACATCACCGCTGGAGTGTTGGCGACAATGGGGGTGCTAGCCGCCTATGTGGAGAGGCTGAAGACCGGCCGTGGCCAGAGAGTGGACACTTCGCTCTTTGAAGCCGGCATCACACAAACATTTTGGCAATCGGCCATCGCGCTCGCCACCGGCGTTTCTCCGGAACCGATGGGTTCGGCTCATCCTCTGAATGCTCCCTACGAGGCGTTCGAAACCGCAGACGGCTGGATCACGATCGGCGCGTCAAACGAATCCACCTGGCAGCGCCTCCCACCCGTCCTAGGCCTGCCGGAATTACTCGACGACGAAAGGTTTCTAAAAAACATCGACCGCATGCGAAACCGGGCAGCGCTCAACGAGGCGCTTACGCCCGCCTTCAAGCAACGGGAGACGGCCGAATGGCTGACACTATTGGAGGACTCGGGTGTCCCTGCCGGCCCCGTCCTCAGCGTCGGCGACATGCTGGCCCATCCGCAAGCACGAGCCAGGGCTATGGTGGTCGAGGCTGAGCATCCAAGCCTCGGCCCCATCGAGACCATCGGATTTCCAGTCAAATTCAGCGCAACACCGGCGGCGATCGGGCGTGGAGCACCGCGTCTCGGGGAAGACACGATGGAGGTCCTTGGGGAGCTTGGCTATTCGGCAGCTGAGGTGGAACAATTGGTTCAGGAAGACGTCGTTATCGCAATTACCTAACCGACAGGCTTGTTAGCAGCACCATGAAAAGCCAACAGGCACTTTGGTGGCCGCAAGACGGCGTCATAAGAGACTCTAGGAGGGGAATATGAAAATGATCAGGTTGGTGCTCTTTTGCCTACCCTGGCTTGGGGCTTGTACGCCGCAGGAGGTTCCGGCTCCGCCCGAGCAGCCGAACGAGCCGCCGGCTCCGATGTCGAACGCGGTCTTGTTCGAAGGCGGTCGGCTGATCGTCGGGGACGGCAACACCATCGAGAATGCGGCCTTCCTCGTCGAAGATGGTCGTTTCACCCAGGTGGGCGTCGCGGGCGCCCTCGAAATACCACCCGGTGCGGCCCGAGTAGACCTGACGGGCAAGACCGTCATGCCTGCTCTCATTGATGCGCACTGTCATCTCGGGTACCTAGATACCAACGCAATGACCGACGCGCGAGCGAACTACTCCCGAGACAACATCATCGAACACCTGCATCGCGCAGCGTACTACGGGCTCAGTGCCGCGATGAGCATGGGAATCGATCCGCTCAATATGGTCGAGTTACGCCGGCAAGACATAGAGGGTGCGGCCCGTTTCCGCTGGGCGGGGCGCGGCATGGGGCGGCCCAATGCCGGACCCGGCGCCGCCGACCGCAGGGACGTCGTTTACGGTATCGATACCGTGGAAGAAGGTATCGCGGCTGTCAGGGAGCTTGCTGTCAATCAAGTGGACCTGGTGAAACTCTGGGTGGACGATCGTGACGGCGCCGTGCCGAAGCTTACTCCCGATCTCTACGGCCCAATCATCGAAGAAGCGCATCGCCTAGGGCTCAAGGTTACGGCACATATCTTCTATCTGGAGGATGCCAAGGACCTGTTGCGAGCCGGCGTTGACGGCTTCGCACACGGCGTCCGGGATGTCGATGTGGACGATGAGTTCATGGAACTACTTGCCACACGGCCCTACACGTTCCTGATGCCCAATCTCCCAGATAGCGGCGCCAGAACAACAGACGACCTGCCGTTCTACGCCGAGACCCTCTCTGAGAACGCGGCGGATCAAATGCGTGCCGCGATTGCAGAAGGCACAACGGAGGATCCTGGTGAAAGCTTCCAAGTGCAGGCACGCAACCTGATGCGCATGTACGAAGCGGGCGTACCCCTCATCCTGGCAACGGATGGCGACGGTGCGGGCTGGGAAGCGCATGAGGAGATTGCAGACATGGTGCTTGCAGGCGTTAGCCCGGCTGACGCTATCGTGGCTGCTACCAGCAACGCCGCACGACTCCTAAGACTGTACGACCTCGGCACGGTCGCAGACGGGATGAGCGCCGACTTCGTCGTGCTGGACGCCAATCCTCTGGATGACATCAAGAACACACGGGCGATCTCGAACGTCTATATCAGGGGCGAGGAACTGGACCGCACAGCGATGGCGGAGGACTGGACGAGCTGAAGGAGCGTCGCTTGGGAACGCAATTACGGAGAGGACGATGTCTAACCTAGTCTTAGTTGTAACGGTAAAAGTACAACCTGAGTACGCAGAAAGACTGAAACCGGCGATGTTGGAAAACGCCGCCCAATCGGTTCAGGAGGAGAACTGTCATCAGTTCGACGTGATCGTCTCCAAGGATGACAAACACACGTTCATGTTCTATGAGGTGTATGAAAACGAGCAGGCGCTGGCGGATCACCGCCAGACGCCGCATTTTCTAAATTACTGGAACCTCATGCAGGAACTCGGCGATAACGTCGAACGTCACGCGCAACTATTTGAAAAACTAAGTTAGCCGCCTGTTTCAGCAGGCGGCTATTATTCATTCAACCAAATCGCGAGCTATCCCAGCAGACATTTCGATTGATTTGCATACTGCTGAAGTATCGAGGTGCCCTAATCCTAGGGCAATTGCAGAATTCAACTTCTGCCGAGCAGACACATAAAGCTCTATTGGGGCTCTGACAGTGGCGGCATGCTCGGTAATGATGGAAGCGTCTTTTTCAAAGACATCGAACATAGTACCTCCACCCTCACGATAGTCTGACTTGGCCATCATTGCCCCGCGCACTTCCAGCATCTTAGAACCGCCCGCGCCCTTGATGAGCACGCTTTGGATAAGCTCAGGATCTAGGCCAGCCTTTTGCCCCATAACAATACACTCGGCTGCGGCGACTACATGAACGTGAACCAGGTAGTTAGCGCAAAGCTTCATTCGGGTCCCGTTACCCACCTCTCCACAATAGAAATTCGTCGCAGTAAATCCCTCTAACACGGGCACGCATTTCTCGTAAGCTGCCTCATCACCACTCACATAAATGGAGGCGACCATATTCACTAGCATTGGCGGAGTTCCACTGATTGGCGCATCAAGGAGGATTTTGCCGCCATCCGAAAATTTCTCATGAGCTGCTAGCTTGTCAACTACATCTAGCGTACTGCACTCGAGCATGATCTGATCGGGTTTTGGATGCTCCAGAACATCAGCGATAACAGCCTGCAAAGACGAAGCATTCGGGAGAGAACAAGCGAGTAAATCAGCTCTTTCAGACACATCCGTTACAGACGAGGCTTTCTCCAGCCCTAACTCATCTAACGCGTCCATACATTCCGGCTTGATGTCATAGCCAACTACATCAAACCCTTTCTTTAAAAGGTTACCGGCTATATTCCCACCCATCGGGCCTAAACCAATAACTCCAACCTTTAGACTCATATTGCGATCCTCCTGAATCCGTCTTTTTTATCAATGCCTTGCGTCCTATTGTAATCTAAGATATGGGTTTATATAGTCTTCCGTTGAACACACTCGTGGCGACTCTCGGGGAAACTCACATGAAAAAAACAACAACGAGCCTCACAGCGCTGCCGGCGTTCGGCCTCGTAACAGCTGTTTATCTCTTCACGACGGGGATCGCTCTAGCAGATCGAATTACCCTCAGGATCGCTACAGGCCACCCACCGGGAGTCGTTTACGCCGGCCTGATGAAGGACTATTTTCAAACCGAGCTGAAAAGCCGCGTTGAGTCGCGCACGGAACACACCGTCAATTTCATCGAGGGCTACAGTGGGTCTATAGTCAGGACTTCTGAGACTCTAGAAGGCGTGCAAAACGGGATCATCGACATCGGTGGCTTCTGTTATTGTTTCGAGCCTTCGAACCTCCCGCTGCATGCATTCCAAGTAATGCTGCCCTTCGGGACAATGGATCCCACGGTCAGTCTGAAGATCGCTCAGGAAGTCTATCGAGAAGTCCCCTACCTGACCGACGTCTTCGAGGAGCAGTTCAACCAGAAACTCCTGGCCCGAATCGCCGATGCAGGTTACAACTTAGTCACATCATTTGACTGGAACACCGTCGAGGACCTGGACGCAATCAAGATTGCTGGAGCGGGACTTAACCTAAACTGGCTACGCTACGCGGGTGTCACCCCTGTCCAGGCTGCTCTACCCGAAGCCTATACGGGCCTGAGAACCCACGTCTATGAAGGTTGGGTCGTATTTCCCAGCGCAGTAGTTCAACTTAAGCTCTACGAACCAAGCCCCTTCTACACAATGATCGGATTTGGCTCCATGACCTGGCACGGACTAACCATCAACCTCAACACATGGAACAGACTGCCAGCGGACTTCCAGGAGATCCTACTTGAGGTGTCCGCAGACTTTGAGGAGAGAACCGGTTCTAACAACTTGGAACGTTATGCAAATGACGTTGCAACCCTTAGCGAACTTATCACTGTGAAAGAACTCGCACCGAGCGTGCGCACAGAATGGGCAGTCTCACTTCGAGATTGGCCCAAAGAGATGGTCACTGAGCTTAACGCTCAGGGCTTACCGGCAACTCAAGTACTTGAGGCAGCGCTCTCCTCAGCTGAGCGACATGGCTATACATGGCCGGTTCGCTATGAACTCGAGTAGCGCCTCGAATTCACTCGGACTGGAATTCCTTTTGCCGCCGGTCGGGGCTTAACCCGGACAAGGCCACCGGATATCGGGCAGTGCATGTCTATCTTCAAGCTTAACGACCACCTAACCAAAGCACTCATGGTGCTTGCGGCGTGTTGGGCCTTCATCCTGACCTTTTTGATCATCGCCGACATCATCGGCCGCACCGTGTTCAATTCGCCAGTCTACGGCGTCCCCGAGATCGTAATGAACTCCATCGTGATGATCGTGTTTCTCCAAGCAGGCTATGCGATCCGAAGTCGGTCGATGCTGCGAGCAGATTTTCTCGCTAGGAAATTTACACCCTTGTTCGGTCGAATCGTGCTGACCGCAGGCTACTTACTCGGGGCTGCGTTCTTCATCATGATCCTTTTCGGCAGCTGGGATTCAGCCATCCATGCCTGGGTGGCCAACGAATACGAGGGCGAAGGGGCGCTTCGGGTACCCGCATGGCCGACGCGCTTCACGATTATTTTCGGCAGCGCCGTCGCCACTATGAGCTACCTGCTTATGGCTTACCTGGATATCTTCCGACCGGAAAAGCTAGATGCGGAGATTGCTCCAGAGGCCAAGCTTCATGACTAAATCACCAACTACTGCCTGAACTCCACTTCGTGTTCGACGTCAACATCGCCACCGTTTTGATCGTTAGCCTGCTGGTGATGGTCGGACTCGGCGTACACATCGCAATTGCGCTTGGAATGACCAGCGCACTGGGAATTTTCCTCATCACCGGTGGGAACTTCGATGTCGTGCTGGCGATGCTGGGGAGCACAGCCTACGAATCCTTACGCGGCTATGAGTTCGCGGTGATTCCGTTGTTCATGTTGATGGGAGAGTTCATCGGTAAGTCCGGAGCTGTTACAGACGTCTACCAGGCTATACATCGCGGCCTGAAGCGTATTCCGGGACGCCTTGCAATAGCAACACTTCTAGGCAACGCGATATTCTCCTTCGTCACGGGCGTGAGCATCGCCTCAGCCGCGGCATTCTCACGCATCGCCTACCCGGAGATGAAGCGCTTTGGTTACCACCGCGGCTTCGCGCTCGGCACCATCGCCGGTTCAAGCTGTCTCGGCATGCTGATCCCACCTAGCGTGTTAATGATCGTTTGGGGTCTGCTCACGGAAAGATCCATCGGCCAAATCTTCCTAGCCGGCGTTTTACCCGGGTTGTTGCTGGTGAGCCTCTTCATCGCCTACGTGTTAGCTGTCGCATTACTGCGCCCAGAGCTGGTCGGCACCCGCAAGGATAAGACCGTTCCGGAAGCGGAAGCGGAACCGAAGGCTCCAGAGTCCCTGTCTAGCGCTCCGAAGGTGTGGGGCAGCGCACTCGGCATTATCTTCGTCATCGTAGCCGTCCTGGGTGGAATCTGGTTCGGCATCTTTACGCCCACGGAAGGCGCAGGTGCCGGAGCCTTCATTGGGCTCATCATGGCAATCGCAAAGGGCATGAGAACCAAAGAGATCGTCGACGCCATCCTTTCGGTTGGCCGAACCTCCGCACCGATACTTCTGTTGTTGGTGTCCGCTTCACTCTACTCCCGGACGCTGGCCATGACAGGCGTCTCGACAGCCATCCAAGACACTTTCCTCGGCGCAGACATGCTGCCCTGGATGATCATCGCGGCGATGGTCGGCGTCTGGTTCCTATTGGGCATGGTGATCGACTCAATCTCGATCATGCTGCTCACCGTCACCATCTTCGAACCCATCGCCGTGAATCTCGGCTATGACCCCATCGCGTTCGCGATCGTGGGCATCCTCGCCATTGAGGCGGGTTTGCTGACACCACCCTTCGGCTTGCTGGTCTATACGGTGAAGGCAGCGATTCGGGAGGAGGACGATGATGTCTCCATCATGCACATTTTCCGCAGCTCAATGCCCTACTGGATCATCATGCTGACATGCATGATAGCGATCGCCACCTACCCGCAGATCGCAACGTATTTGCCCAGCCTGGTGTTCTAGCCCGTTTATTTCACCAGGCAGCCTCTGCGCTCACTCCAGATCCAGATCCCACAGCGCGATAGCGTTGGTTCTGCCAATCCTGATCCGGTCCTCCTCTGAGACGATCGGCGTGTCGTCATACCATTCCGCAGCGTCCTGCATGGTCTCGAATGGATAGTCAGCTGAGAAGAACAGGCGCTCAGTTCCAAGAACTTCAAGCGTGTTCCTAAGCGCAGGATCATTGAAGAAACCGCTAGTGGTCACGTAGAAATGATCGAGAAAGATCTCGCCAAGAGGGCGGGTGCCACGGTAACCGCGAGGCGAAA
>Ga0315339_1001311_pt1 | contig 22850 bp, 20 predicted proteins | sample ASW17metaG_FD_204514 | JGI IMG/M metagenome (GOLD analysis project Ga0315339, IMG submission 204514) | Ammonia-oxidizing marine archaeal communities from Pacific Ocean, United States - ASW #17 | ecosystem: Environmental > Aquatic > Marine > Oceanic | place: USA: California | collected 2016-12-05
ATCTCCTCGAGCTCGGAACATTGCCGGGAGTTCAATCGAACCAGGCTACCTTCAAAGGGCATATAGAGAAGACGTCTTCCCTATATGCAAGGTTACCTTGAGACAGTCCGCTAGGTGGGCGCGTCCGACTTACTTTCAGCCTCCTGCAAGGTGTTCTCGCAACCGCTCAAGGCCCGGTGAGGTGATGAAGAACTTACTTTTCGGCCGGTTCGAGCTCGGGTGGGGCCTCGCCACATCGCCAGCCGTCGGCGAGTCGAACATAGCCGACGACGAGGTTTTGCGCGGCGGCATCCGCTTTCCCGAGCTCTATCGACCGGCCCGGGCCAAGGGAGTCTCCTCCGCTGTACGCTCCGTAATAAGTGCGGGTCACGGTCCCATTCTGGGACTTGGCATTGACGCTGTATGCGGTGATCGGTTGGCCCGACGTATTCTTAACCAGCAGTTGACCCTTCTTCTCGCGGATCCGCAGAGCGGAATCACAATCCGCGCCCGGCAAAGAGATGGCTGAAGCAAGACAGAAACAGAGCAATAGAGCGATACGCACGGTAGCCTCCTGCGTTCTGCGCCTATTCTCCCCCGTTTCGTCACACACGATCAACAGAGAGGCGTGCGCTAGGGAACAAAGCCTTCCCACCAGGCGGCGACCACTGGCCGCTACTGAACCGCCATCGTCACTACGTTGGACTGAATACCGCCCATCGTAAGCACAACCTCGACGGCCAAGCCGCTCGGAGCATTCTCAGGCACCTTGACGTTCACTTGGTACAGGCCGACAAAGGGTGGTGCCAGGCCCGAGAAAATGACCTCTGCCGGGACACCGCCGATCGTCACCTCCGCAAGCGTCGTCGTGTGCGCAAGTGGGTCCGTCGGAGCTGCCGCTCCGGTCGGAGGCGTGTTCGTCACAGGGCCCAGGCCGGTCGCCCAGATCGTAACGTACTCGCACTTTTGCGCCGGGCGAGCTGCCGAAAAAGGACTGAAGGGCCCGGCCAGAATCCCTCCGGCCCCAACGATCTGGATCGAGCCCTGCCCGAACCCTTGCGAGTTCGTCCTGAACAAGCCCGGGTTGTAGGGAACGATCTCTACCTCCTCGGGCACGCTCTGTTCCTCACCCAGGATCGCCGTGATCGTTGCCCCTTCCGCGCCCTCAAATTCCCAAGGAATCTGCACGTTCTGCTGACCCGGCGATGCGAAGAACTGCGGTGCGAGACCTTGCGGACTCATCTGCAGCATGCCGCCACCGAGTGACGTCGGCAACGGTACAACTCCTGCTGGTTCGGTCTCGATGGATAGGTTCGTGCCGAAAACCGATGCGATGCTTCCCGGTGCGACACCGGTAATGCTCGTCACCCCGGCCGAGTTGCCCACTCCGCCTTGGAAGACCTCGGGAATAATCCTCGGGGGCTCTTCAATCGTGAATGGGACGGCACTTGAAGTCCCACCGCCCGGGCTCGGATTGCGGACCCGAATCTGGGTAACACCGGCTTCCGCGATGTCATCCTCAACCACTTCCACCCGCAGCCTGGTGCTGCTCACCAAGGTCGTCGGCCGCGGACTCCCGTCCCAAAGCATCTCCGATGACGAGCTGAAACCCTGGCCCCTCAACGTCAAGGTAAACGCCAGGCCGCCGGCCATCACCATCTCCGGGATGACAGAAGTGAGAAAAGGCCGGGGGTTATCAGCCTCAATGCGATAGACCGCCTCGCCGAAGTAGTCCGCAACATAGAGCTCACCATGCTCGTCTTCCCCAAACGTGCTGATCTCGTAGCCCGAAGCAACGGTGCCGATCGTGGTCCAGATCGAACCATTTCGCATCGCGAGGAAAACTTCCTCCGTCACCCAGTCGGCATAGAAGTACGTACCGTCAAACTGCGGATAATCCGTTCCTCGATAAACATACCCACCGGTAACCGAGCGCCCGCCACCGATATGCTCGTACTCAAGGATGGGTAGTCGCAGTGAACCATCCTGGCGGTCCTTGGAGGGTTCGAAACACTGGCTTCCTTCCATCAAGTACCAGCCGTAGTTCTCGCCGCCATCGCTGCCGGCGGATTGGAAGTTGATCTCCTCCACCGCACTCTGCCCAACGTTGGCAACGAAGAGATTACCCGTCTCGCGGTCGAAACTAAAACGCCACGGATTACGCAGTCCGTAGGCCCAGATTTCATTCCTGGCGCCCACCCGAAACTGGAAAGGGTTATCGGTGGGAACGAAATACGGCGTACTCCGGTCGACGTCGATGCGCAGAATCTTCCCGAGCAGCAGACTCAGGTCTTGCGCCCGGTTACCGGGGTCACCGGTGCCACCTCCATCGCCCGTTCCGATATAGAGAAGTCCGTCGGGCCCGAACTGCAACTGCCCGCCGTTGTGGCCCGAGAACGGTTGTTCGATGCCGATGACAAACGTCTCGGAAAACGGTACCGCCACGTTGGGATCGTCAGAGACTCCAAACCGAGACACCACCGAGTTGCCCTGCGGATCGGTGTAGTAGGTATAGAAGTATCCTTCTTCTGCGTACTTGGGGTGAAACGCGATGCTGAGCAAGCCGCGCTCACTACCGCGGCTGACGCGGCTGCGAATATCAAGAAAGGGCGTCTCCAGGCGTTCGCCGTCTTCAATGATCCAGACACGGCCTTCCTGGGTCGTGAGAAACAACCGCTGCGACCCGTCACCGGCATTGGTGATCGAGGTGGGGAGCCCTCCGGATGTCGCGATCTTGCGAAATCGGATTTGGCCCGCCAGATTCTGTGCGGGAAGGCGCGCAACGTAGCCGGGCCACATCGGCAGCGAAGCCACCAGAGCACTCCCTATTAACAAGGCTTGACGGACCATCAAACCAATCGCCCTCTCAATCATAGAACCGGATACTAAGTGACCGCCACACCGCCCACGCCTGAAGGGACAGAGCCGCGACAGTCATGGAGCGGGCCAACCGCGAAGCCCAGCGCTCACAGCGTTCCCGCGTTGATCTTGACCACCCGTGTCGTTTCGCCGTCCAAGTCCGCAAGAGCCTCCTGGACCCGCTCGTAGTCTTCCTCCGCTTGCTGGATCTGCTCGTTGACCTGCTCGTTCAGGTGCCCAAGCAGGTCGAAGCCCGTGTCCTTCGCCTGCTCCACCTGCTGCATGAGCTGTGCGAGCGCGGAGTGTTCCGCATCGTTGACCTTGGTCTTCATCGCGCGGATATCCGCCTGAAGCTGTGCCACGCGGCGCAGTGCCCATAGCATCTCCGATTCCGCATCCGCCCGTTCGATGCGTTCCGGATTCGACTCCCAGATCTCGATTAACTCCTGCAATCGATCGGAATCCTGCAGGCGATATGCCCGTCCCGCCTCCGCCATGAATTCGTGGCTGCGTCTCTGCTCATCGGCATCCGAGGCCAAGTCGGGGTGGATGCGCCGCACAAGCTCACGGTAGAGCGATCGGATCTCGAGACTGGGCCGAAACGACACAAAGTCCGGTTCGGGTGCGGCCAGGGGAATCAGCGCCAGGGGTTCAGGTTCACCGGCTTCCATGCGATGCTTGCGTTCGCGCAGCAAGCGCCGGGACGCTTCCACTTTGTGACGCAGTTCTTCCAGGTCCGAGTAGCGGAGACCAATCAGCGGCGCATAACGGCACTCAAATACGCGGATGCTGCTCGCCAGTTTCTGGTAGCGCTCCGCGAGTTGTTTGAGTTGGAATTCGAGCGCGTCGACCTGCCCGAGTTGTTGCTGAACCTGGTCGCGCCGAGGGAGCTCGTAGATCACTAAGCCGGTGCACATGCAGGTGGGAAGAACGCCGCGGCCCACCACCATGCGGGCCGCCCCTGTCTTCAAGGTAGCGCCTTCGCGGCGCGTCTAACCGATAACCCGTCCCTTACAGCACAGGCTGGTAGCGCTCCATTAGCGCTTCGATCTCTTTGACTTCCTCGTGGCGTACTTCCGGCAGCGGAGGCCGCACCGGGCCTGCCGGCTTGCCGAGAATCTCCATCGCCTTCTTCATCACGGAGACTTCATAGCCCTTACGCCGCTTGCGCAGAGCGTACAGAGGAATGATGTATTTCGACATCAGCCTCGCCAGGCTTGCCTGATCGAGCATCGAAGCGCGTTCGTGCAGTTGCAGCGAGAGACGAGGTGCAACGACCGCCACACTCGACGTATAGGTGCGGATACCGATCGAATAGTAGCCCGGCACCATATCGTCGCCGATGCCGCCAATCCAGTGCAGCCGATCGCCGCAGCGCTCCATGATGCGCTGGAGGGTGCGCAAGTCGGCTTGGCCTTCTTTCCACGCAACCAGGTTCGGAATCGCCTCACAAAGCCGCCAAACTTCAGAGGGAGTGAAGGTCGCCCAGTCGCGGCTATAAATGAACAGGCCGAGGCTCGTCGCGTCGCCGATAGCCTTGTAGTAGTTGAGCAGCCCTTCGCGGTCGGCATGCGGATAGTACGGAGGGAAACACAGAATACCGTCCGCGCCCGCTTCCTCGGCCTTTTTGGCCATCTCGGTGGCCAGAGGGAGATTGAAGCCGACCCCCGCCAACACTTTCGTCTTTCCGCCGACTTCGTCGATCGTCGCCTTGACGATCTCAAAGTGCTCCGCGGGCGTCAGCGAGTACATCTCGCCCGTGCCACCTGCCGCAACGACCGCGCACAGCGGAAACTTCAACATCTCGGCGACGTTTTGGCGGTAGCCCTCGATGTCGAGCGATAGATCTTCCTTGAAGATCGTGACCGGGAACGTGATCACGCCCCCAAGTTGGCCTTTGAGTTCCTCTGGCGACATGGCGTCGGAGCCCCTTTCGTGCACAAACCGTTCAGCTTAGCGGGTCCGACAGGCACTGTCTATGCGATGCAGAGGACGTTTCACCAGCGCGGCAGCACCCGCTTCCACTCGGGGTCAACGTGCTTGCGCATCTCCGCCTCGTCATCCCGTTTCCGATAGGGAACCCTCTCAAAAAGCTCTTTGCCTCGCGCGATCTGGTCGAAATCCAGGTCAACGCCCAGCCCCGGCTTGTCAGGAATCTGCACACATCCATTCACAATCGGTATGCGTCCGCCGACAACGATCTCGTCCTTCTCTGACTGCCAAGGGTAATGCGTATCGCAAGCGTAAGTGAGATGCTTCACCGACGCGGCGACGTGCGCCATCGCCATCAACGACACTCCCAGATGACTATTCGAGTGCATCGACAGACCCATCCCGAAGATCTGACAGATCTTGCCCAGGTGCTGCACCTGACGCATGCCGCCCCAATAGTGGTGGTCGCACAAGATCACCTGCACCGCATCCTTGCTGACCGACTCAGGGATATGCGCAAACGACGTAACCGCCACGTTGCTCGCCAGCGGCGTATCAATCCCTTCCGCCAGCAATCTCTTACGGACCGCCGCCATGCCGTCGATGCCCATGGCCGGGTCTTCGAGGTAGCCACCGCCGGATAGTTCTTCCTTTAAATCCCGGCCCACCTTGATCGAGGTCTCGACAGTCCAGGCGCTGTTCGGGTCGATGCGGAGCGGCACGCTCGGACCGAACTCTTGGCGAAGCTGCCGAATCGTCTCGACTTCGACTTCCGGATCGAGAACGCCACCCTTGAACTTGACCGAGCCGAAGCCGTACTCCTCGAACATCTGCTTCACCTGCCGGACGAGCCCTTCCGGCGATAGCGCTTCGCCGTACTTGTCTTCCCGAGCGTCGTCACCCTCGCCGCCCCCGCCGGCGTGCTTGTAGAACGGATACGCCGAGAACGGAACCTCGTCGCGGACGCGGCCTCCGATCAAGTCACAGACCGGCTGTCCGACCGAACGGCCGATCAGGTCGAGGCACGCCGTCTCGAGAGCTGAGTACGTGCGGCTGCTGGCGTCGAGCGGGTTTTCGCCGGGAACGTGGTGTGTCTGCGAGCGATCGAGACCGCCTCCCTCGCTCTCTACGAAACCGAGCAAGTCCCCTGTCAGCCGGTAGGCGTCGGCGCCCACCACCTGATCGCGGGCCTCCAACAGAGCGGTCGCGGGCCTCTCGCCACCGTACGTTTCCGCAATGCCGACAAGGCCGTCTTCGCTTTCAATCTCGAGCACATTCCGCAACGCGTAGGGCGCGTGCAGTCCGTAGGAACTTCTCAAAGGCGGATCGGCCATCGCAATGGAGTGGACCCTCATGTCGACGATTTTCATGATCTTGTTTTACAACGGCGGTCGACTCACCAGTGCTCGATCAGCCCGTCCGCGCCTCGCGTCAATCCAGCAGAGTGACCTTGTCGCCTCGCCGGACAACGCCCTCCGTCACCACCGCTCCATAGATTCCGGCCTTGCCGGCGTGGGATTCCGACACGACCCGAATCAGCTCTGGGCTCGCCTGCGCCGTGTCAGGGTCGAGCGTGATCATCTTGCAGCGCGGGTCCCGGCCCGTAACGGCAATCCGACCGGTTTAGAGTCAGCTCACGTGCTTCCCTCCCCAAAACCACCTGTCAGAACCAAATCGTGGCCGGATACCCCGGCAAGTATACATGAGGGCCGCGGAGTCGGCGCCGCGGCGTTTGTGATCAAACGCTTTGGCTATGATGAAACATTCTTGCGAGCGCCCCACCTTGAGCACCTCCACCGTAGAATCACCCGCTCAAGCCTCCGTGTCGGCTACCCCTTCCGCCAGCGCTGTGGCTTCCACGGCCATCCTGGCCGGGCCGTTTCTGCTGCTTTGTTTCGGGCACTTCGCGGTTGATTTCTATTCCAGCGCCGTCGCTACGTTGCAACCCCTCCTCGCCGAGAAGTACGCGCTCACGCTCGCGCAGGTCGGCGCGTTGAGCGGTGTCTTCATGTTCGGCTCCGCCGTCATGCAGCTCTTTTTCGGGCTGCTGTCGGACCGTGTCCACTCCCGCCTCTTCGTCGTGCTCGGCCTCGCCACAGCGGGTGTTTTCCTATCGAGCCTGGGAGTCGCAAACAGCTATTTGATGCTGCTTGCCATCGCGCTGATCGGCGGGATGGGCGTGGCGGCATTCCATCCGCAGAGCACGTCGCAGGCGGCCGCGCATTCGAAAACGCGCCGCGGACTGGCGGTCGCCATCTTCATCGCGGCGGGCATGGTGGGCCTCTCGCTGGGCCCCTCCTACTTTTCAACAATGGTCGAGCAAATCGGACTGGAAGGGCTGCCTCTGGCCTCCATTCCCGCGCTTATCATCTCTGGCTTCTTGTTGTGGATGCTGCCCGCGCCCTCAAACGGCGGCTCCAGCGGGCCCTCATTCAATTGGGAACCCTTCCGTCGCGAGTGGAAGCCGCTTCTGCTGCACTACGCAATCGTGGTCTTGCGGTCGGTCGTCCACCTGGGCATCGCGCAGTTCTTAACCCTGTATCTCTATCGGGAGCGCGGCTTCACACTGCGGCAGGCGAGCCTTTGGCTGACCGTGTTTTTCGCGAGCTCGGCGATAGCCTCATTGACCGGCGGCAGCCTTGCGGATCGCATCGGCGGACGGCGTGTCGTGCTCATCTCAATGATCGCCTGCATACCGTTCCTGGCCCTCTTCCTCGGCACAACCGGATGGTTGTCGCTGACGGGCCTCTTCTTAGGAGCGATCATCCTCTTGCTCACAAACCCCGTGATCATCGTCATGGCGCAGGACTTGGTGCCCGAGCAAGCAGGCACGGCAAGCGCATTGGTGATGGGGTTCGGCTGGGGGATGGCCGGGATCACATTCATCCCCATGCTGGGATGGATCGCCGACCACGTAGGCCTGCAAACCGTCTTCTGGGGCGTGATCGCGCTGCCCGTGCTAGGCTTCTTGATGGCCTTGAAGCTGCCGAAAGAGGCGCGCGCTAGCTAAGCAAAGCTGTTCGGCCTGGGCAATCTGCGTCTTCTGCCGGCACTCAGAAAAACACGCTATATTGCTGTATTCGCGCCCCGTTAGCCGGCGTGCCCCCAAGATCGCAACACCCGAATCATCACAGGAACCCACATGCCCAACGGAGCAGAACTATTCATCGCCAGCCTCAAGAAGCTCGGCGTCTCCCACATCTTCACCCTCGTAGGCGATCACCTCAATGAAATCCTTCGCGTCGCCGAGCGCGAAGGCCTCACGATCGCCGACACACGCCACGAATCCGCGGCCGTCCACATGGCCGATGGCTGGGGCCGCATCACGCGGCAACCGGGCGTCTCGATGGTCACCGGTGCGCCGGGGCACACGAATTCCCTCAGCGGCATCGCCACGGCCCACACGACCGGCTCGCCGATCCTCGCCATGAGCGGCATGAGTAGTTCGAAGCTGCGCGACCGTTTTGCCTTTCAGGACATGGAACAGCTCGGCATGGTGCAATCCATCACCAAGTATTCGGCGATGCCCGCCGACCCCGGCCAAATCCCGTTCCACGTCCGTAAGTCCTTCTTGGAGGCCCTTTCCGGCCGCAGTGGCGCTTCGCATCTAAGCGTGCCGGTAGACCTGCTCACAGCGCAGGCGGACAACCACTACCCCCTGCCCGACGGTCCGATCGAAGTGCGCAAGCCGGGACCCGATTCGAGCGAGGTCAGCCGGCTGATCGATCTGCTCGACCAAGCCGAGCGGCCCATCGTGATCGGCGGAAGCGGCACGTGGTGGTCAGACGCAAGCGAAGAGCTACAGACCTTCATCGAGAAGACATCACTGCCGCTGTTTACCGTCGGACTGGCACGTGGCGTCGTTTCCGATGATCATCCGCTCTGCTTCGGCTACGCGGATCCGACGCTAAGCCGTGCGGCCGGGAAAGCCTTCAAGGAAGCCGATCTGGTCGTTGTCCTCGGCAAGAAACTCGACTACCGGCTGCGGCTCGGTGGCGCACAACTGTTCTCGCCCGAAGCGAAATTCGCGCAGGTCGATATCCATCCCGAAGAGTTAGGTCTCAATCGCCGCTTGGAAGTCGGCATGTTCTCGGACGTCAAGCTGGCCCTCCAAGTACTCAACGATTTGCTGGGTAATCGTCCCGCTCCAGATCGTTCCTCATGGCTCGCCGAAGTCAAAAAAGCCGACGATGCCTGGCAGGGGGAACTCCAATCCATCGCGGACACACCGTCCAATCCGATGCATCCCCTGCACCTCTACACGCAGATGCGGGAGTGGGTACCCGAAGACGCCACGCTCTGCTGGGACGGCGGCGATTTCGTCCACTGGGGCCGCTGCTCCATTCCGGCCCGGAAGCCCATGCACTGGCTTCGGCTGGGCGCATTGGCAGGGCTGGGCGCATGCTTCCCGATCGGTCTCACCGCGCAGATCCTCCGGCCCAACTCCCGCGCCATCATCGTCAGCGGCGACGGCTCACTCGGCTTCTACGCTGCCGAGATGGATACGGCGGTTCGGCTCGGCCTGCCCGTCATCATCATCGTCGGCAACGACGGCGGCTGGGGTATCGAGCGCGAGTTGCAGAAGGGAACTTACGACGACGAGCACACCGTTGCCTGCGAATTACTCCGCACACGCTATGACCTGGTGATGAAGGGCTTCGGCGGCGAAGGTGAGCATGTCGAAAGCCCCGCTGAGATTCGACCGGCTCTTGATCGAGCGCTGAAGAGCGACAAGCCCTACTTGATCAACGTCAACATCGCCGGGGCGCGTTCACCTTTCACGCAGTACCAGCTCGCCGGCAAAAAGAAGTAGGGGGACGGCATGCCGTCCCCGCGGCCTCTCGACGGCCATTGCTAAAGGGCGTGGGAACAAGGGACCGCGTTGGTACGTCCCTTAAGATGATGAAAGAATCCCGAGAGAATTCGCAGGGAGGCAACGCGGAATGTTCTTCGATCCAATGTATCTCCTGTTTGTCATGCTGCCCGGCATGGCATTGTCGGCGTGGGCAAGTTTTCGTACCAAATCCGCCTTCAAGAAGTACTCGAAAGTCCGGGCCGCCACCGGCTACACGGGAGCGCAGGCCGCGCGGGCGATGCTTGACCGCGAAGGGCTCCAGGATGTGAAGATTAACCGCTCGCACGGTTTTCTCTCCGACCACTACAACCCGGCCACCAAGAGTCTCGCACTATCAGAGGCAGTCTACGGCTCGAACTCCATCGCGGCGATCGGCGTAGCCACTCACGAGGCGGGCCACGCCATTCAACACGCGCAGGACTACAAGCCGCTGTGGCTCCGGTCGCTGCTGGTGCCGACGGCCAATATCGGCTCCTCGCTCGGCTACATCGTAATGATGGCGGGGTTTTTCATGGACTTGATGGGCATCATTACGATCGGCATCGTCTTGTTCTCGGCCGTAGTGCTATTCCAGATCGTGACGCTGCCCGTCGAGTTCGACGCGAGCACCCGGGCGAGAGAACTCGTCGTGGCCCACGGCATCATCTCACCCACTGAGCGCGAAGGCGTCGACCGGGTCCTGAACGCAGCCGCCCTCACCTACGTTGCGGCGGCGGTAAGTTCCCTGCTCACACTGTTCTACTTCCTGATGCGTGCCGGCCTGCTAGGCGGCCGCGACGACTAACCCGCTTCAAGTACCAACCGAACACTGGGCGGACACTGGAACAGCCTCAATGACGGTAGTCTCGGCAATATCCCGAGCAGGTAAACGGTCGATACTTGGTCAGCGCCCGGCGCCGGAAAGGCGTATCGGGTAGGGGTAGGGCCCCGCAGTCGCAGCCATCAGGGGGCTCGGGACGAGCACGATAGCAGCATTCGATGGAAGGCGATCCTGAACGGAGCGAAGCGTCTTGATCGTCCCGTAGAGGAAGAGCCCCCACGAGTCATCATTGCCGGCGACCGTCAAACGGTTGACCAGCGCACTCTCCCCGGCGTCGGCGAACAGACCGACCCCGCCGCTGTTGAAGTACTTGTCCTGCCAGTAGTCCACGCCGAAACCATTGACCAACGTCGTGATGTGGTCGCCGCGGACGCGTACAGAAATTCGGTTGTATCCGCCAGAGCGGGCAATATCCGGGGGCAGCTCCATCCGGACCGGCTCCCCGCCGCCCAGCTTCGCGCCGGCGGCCTGGGTGAATCTCTCAAGATGGAAGACGGGCTGACTCCTACTGGCTGACTCGATGAGTTTGAAACCATAGTAGTTATCAAAGTTTCCCGCTCTCACAACCCAACCGACGGCGCCCCTTTCAATCTTGGCTTCAAAGTCAATGCGGTAGTTTGCTAATTTCAGAGTGTCTTGCCGCAGAAACATATTGCCGGAGGCAACGCGGCCCGTCGAATCCCTTGCCAGAGAACCCGACTCGCGGCTGAGCCATTGGTCGGTCTCGCTCTGAAAGTTATCGGCGATGAAGAAGGCAGCCCGGTCCTCAATGGGACGACTCACTGTGTCGATGACGGTAGCGAACCTCTCCTTCATCGCGCCGAGTTGCGAACTGAACCATGGCCGCCAGGGCACATCAAGGCTGCTCACAAGAAATAGCATCAACGTCGTGAGCACGACGCCCTGCAACACCCGGCTGTTTCCGATCTGACGGAGCAGTTGGACGACCCGACTCCGGCGGGGCGGCTCCTCGGCTCGGCGAAACGGCAAAGGGCTATCGTAGTCCCACTGCTCTTCAAGCGCGGCGTCCCGCTTGCGCGAGCGCCTGTCTTGCTGAGCCGGGGTTTGTCCCTGGCTGGGTTGCCCCAGCGCGGCCAGCGCGCCTTCACTTCGGCGCCGGCTGTTCTTCGCGATGCCCCAACCGACCGCGGCTGTCAAGTCAGGTCGGGGCTCGGTCTTGGCTATCGGGATATCTTTCAGCACAGGGCACGGAACTTCCGCCGAACCGGAGCGCACCTGCGGGTTCCGCTCGGGTGCCTGCCGGAGTCGTGCGGCGTCCGTGACTTTCGCTGTATTCAGCTGTGAGCGCGGAAGGATGATGTTGTGGCTGGGAGAAGTCCGTCGGACGCGCCGTACCCATTCCCGGATCGCCAGGCCGCTTCTTCGTGCTGCCTAGCGGAACACGCCCATCAGCCCGGCCACTCTTCGAGACGGAGTCCGCCGACTGCAAGGTTTCCCCCGCGTCGCCGCGATCCTTGTTTTTGTCGACGCTCATGCGCGTACGCTTGTGCCCTGCCCTCTTGCGGGTACAGGCCGACGCTATTCAGATTCTAGTATTCAAATTCTCCTAGGCGCAATGTGCCTTTAGTACCGGCTTTTCTTAAGGTGATATCCGTAGCGACGACTTTGCCCCAAACGTACGATGACTCGTATTACTAAAGCGTCATGACTTGCAGTACCGTACCCCAAGGACTTCAATCCTGGATCCGGCCGGGCGGTCTTGCGGGACGCCGACTCAGGTTCTCAAACAGGAACACCCCTCCCTTACCGGCTACAACGATATCAGGGTCGCCGTCACGATCCAGATCCACAACGGGAATCTGCATTCCGCCCCCGACTCGACCGCCGTAATGAACGATGTGTCGCACCCACTCGGCGCCGTCAGAAACTTTGTCGTACCAAAAGAGCCCTAGTACTTCACGTCCACCGGGATCGTGGCCGTTGTGAGCAAAAAGGCGCTTTCCCGTCACAAGTTCCGGCCGGCCGTCACCGGTGAGGTCCGCTATGGTCATCGCGTGCCCCTGCGACCAGGCATCATCGACGACGTGTTTCTTCCACTTCGGCCCCTCACTTCCCGGGGCGGCCTGCTCCAACCAGAAGACGCCATAGTCATGGGCCATCGTCGTCACAATATCGTTGATGCTGTCGCCGTTCATGTCGTGTACAAAGAGATAACCGGCTCCCCCTTCGGTGTCGTAGTCAGGTCGATACTCCCAACCGCCTTCACGTGGATCCGCCGGCGCCTTCAGCCAGCCCTTCGGCGTAAGAATGTCATTACGGCCGTCTCCGTCGATGTCTCCCGCGCCGATGCCGTGACCAAAGCTGCGTTCGTGGACCTCGTGCTTTGCCCAAGCCGTCGCATTTCCCTTCTCCACAACTTCGTACCACGCTGTCCCGTTATCGGCGCCACCGAACTGTGGCAGCACCTCCGCCGCGACGCCGTCATTATCCATATCGACGAGGAAAGCAAACTCCACCGGAGCTCCCGAGTCAATCACGGACTCCTTCCAGGTGGCATCGGCCTTGCCGGGATTACGAAACCACGCCATCTTGCGGCTCATGTAGCTGACGCTTACAACATCCACATGCCCATCTTTGTCTACATCAAGCGGCAGATCGCTGAACACGTCAATATAGTTATTGCGCGTCGGAAAGCTGCGGAAGCGATGTTTGTGCCAAGACGGCGCCTCGTACCAGTTCTCGCCGGAAACAATGTCAAGACGGCCATCGCCATTCAGATCGGCCACGGCACACGTCTCGTTGCGGCCAAGGTCGAGCGTATGCTTGCGAAAGGAAATCTCATCGGAGACCTGTCCCCGCACAGACGTCAACGTGAGGCACAGCAAGACAACAGGTATCAATACCCGTCTGAAAGCGCCTCGGTGGCGGCAATCGCACAATCTGATGAGCACTACAATTGGGCGGAAGTTAAAATAGGCCACATCTGTTCTCTCACAAATACGGATCGAGTCTAACACGGAGGATCAGCATTTTCGATGCAGCCACACTTCATTCGCATTCGCAGCCGGGTCATCAACCTGACGGCGGTTTCGTACTTCCGCCTCTATGACGAGTCGGACCGCATTGACATCCGGCTGCTGGGCCCTTCGGTGGATGTCTCGCTAACGGTCAGCGTTCAGGGCAAGGAAGCCGTCCCAGTGCGAGAGTTTCTCGCGCAAGCAGGGCTTGTCAAAGACCTCCGTCCCACCTCCTGACCGGGTCCCCAACGCAAAGAAGTGGGTACCGCTCATCGTGAACGACGTCCGTTCAGAGCCATTGCCCTAATCACGGGGGCTGCGGCCCCGACCAACTTTCGGACCGGTCCTTCTTGGTTTGGGCGCCCCGCCTACCCAATGGCGGCGCAAACCGCCTGTCCGACTTCTTCCGTGGTAGCCGGAGTTCCCGCTGGCTTCAAATCCGCCGTGAGCAGTCCGTTCGTAAGCACGCTCTGCACGGCCGCATCGACGGTGGCCGCTTCTTCCTTAAGGCCGAAGCTGTAGTTCAGCATTGCCGCCGTCGAACCAATCGCCGCCAATGGATTCGCCTTGTTCTGTCCCGCAATGTCCGGCGCTGAACCGTGAACCGGCTCATAGAGCCCTCGCCAAACGCCATTAGGCAATTGATTCCCGATCGATGCCGACTGCAACAAGCCGATTGAACCAGCCAGCACCGCGCCCTCATCGCTAAGAATGTCACCGAACACGTTCTCTGTAACGACGACATCGAAGCGCGTCGGATTCAGCACGAGCTGCATCGCGCAATTGTCCACAAGCACGTGGTCGAGTTCAACGTCGGGATAGTCCTTCGAAACCGTGGTCACGATCTCGCGCCACATCTGCGAGTTCTCGAGAACGTTCGCCTTGTCCACGGAAGTCAGCTTCTTGCGGCGCTTCATCGCCAGCTCGAACGCCACCCGCGCCACGCGCTCCACTTCGGATTCCCGATACACCATCGAATTCGTCGCGACGCGCTCTCCAGGCTCCCCGCTGACCCCTCGCGGCTCACCAAAGTAAAGTCCCGCCGTCAACTCACGAACGATGAGTAGATCCGTCCCGCGCACAATCTCTTCCTTCAGCGGCGACGAGCCCAACAACGTCTCATACGCAACGATCGGCCGCAGGTTCGCAAACACGTCCAACGCCTTGCGTATTCCCAAAAGTCCTTTCTCGGGACGCTTCTCCGGTGCGATGTTATCGAACTCCGGCAAGCCAACCGCGCCAAGCAGCGTCGCATCGGTCGCCAATGCGAGCCGCTTTGTCTCTTCCGGAAAAGGCCCACCGGTCTCATGAATCGCGATGCCCCCGAGGAGCCCCTCTTGCAAACTCAACTCGTGATCCCACTTGGCGGCGACATGTTCGAGGACACGCACCGCCTCCCGAGTAACCTCGGGACCAATGCCGTCTCCCGGCAGAACGAGAATATTGAGTTTCATGATGGCGAACTACTGCTTTCTATCAGGCGGGGGGACCGCCCGATTAATCTCTAGCTGAATGGGAACCTGCGGCGCTAGGCGCTCGGTGCAAGTACTTCCGACTGCCGTACGCCTTTCTTTCGAATCTGAAACTGCTCAACAAGCGCCCCAATATCGTCGTTCGTCAACCCCTTGCGGTTGTCAGCAAGCGACGTGAACGCCTCGTACAGCCGGTCCAGTTGATCGCGGGACAGGTCTTCATAGCCAAGGTCCTTCACGCGCACATTCAGTGCGTGCCGCCCACTGTGCTTACCCAGCACAAGATTCGTGGCGGGCACACCTACCATCCTCGGTTCCATGATCTCGTAGCACAAGGGGTTCTTGAGATAGCCGTCCTGATGAATGCCTGCTTCGTGCGCAAACGCATTGGCCCCGACGATGGCCTTGTTCGGTTGCGGTCCAAACGTAATATGCCGAGAGAGCAACTGGCTCGTTGGAAAGAGATATTCGGAGCGGATGTTCGTATGGTGCGCGACCTGGTCCGAGCGCACCTTCATGATCATTACGCACTCTTCGAGCGCGCAGTTGCCGGCACGCTCCCCGATGCCGTTGATCGTACATTCGATCTGCCGCGCTCCGGCCCCGACCGCCGCCAGAGCGTTCGCGGTCGCCAGTCCCAGGTCGTCATGGGTATGGACGCTGACGATTGCGCGGTCGCCCACGGCTTCCACGACCTTTCCGATCAACTCCGCATATTCATGCGGCACCATGAACCCGACCGTGTCCGGAATATTGATCGTCGTCGCGCCGGCATCCACGGCCGCTTTAGAGATCTTGCACAGATACTCCATGTTCGTTCGGCTGCCGTCTTCCGCGGAGAACTCAACATCGTCGATGTGCTTCTTTGCTTGCTCGATAGCCTTGACGGCCGCTTCGAGCACTTCGTCTTCCGTCTTGTGCAGCTTGTACTTGAGATGGATCTCGCTCGTTGCGATGAAGCAGTGCAACCGAGGGTTCTTCGCCTTGTCCAGCGCATCGAGCGCACGGTCAATGTCCTTCGGCACCGTCCTGGCGAGCGCGGCGACACGTGCCTCCGGGAACTCGCGCGAAACCGCCTGCACCGCCTCATAGTCACCGGCCGAGGCGATCGGGAAGCCCGCCTCGAGAAGATCCACACCCATGTCCACGAGATTGCGCGCCACCTCTAGCTTTTCCGGGGTGGTCATGCTGCAGCCGGGCGACTGCTCGCCGTCACGCAGCGTCGTGTCGAAGATATAGACTCGGTCAGACATGGACTTGCTCCTCTCTACTCCCCCAGTAAAGCAGGGCTTAGACCATAATGCAAATTGATAATGTTTTGAGTTTGCATATACAAAACTGATACCATAACGGTGGCTTATCAAAACCCAAAGCCTGATCAACCTGCAGATGTAGGGGCACGGCATGCTGTGCCCGCGATGCCGCGGCGATAGTTCACCGACCGGTGTCCACAGCCAACCCGCCAGGCCGGGAGAGATCTTGAGCGGAACCAATGGACCTCCAACTCCTCGACACCTTCAAGGCCGTGGTCGAAGAAGGCAGCTTCTCGGCCGCCGGACAGCGGCTGCTGCGCACCCAGCCGGCCGTTTCACTCGCGCTCAAGCGCCTCGAGGCCGAACTAGGCGAAAAGCTGATCGACCGCTCGTCCAAGAGCGTTGTCCTCACTGATGCAGGCAAGGCCGTCTACGAGTACGCCAAACGTTTCAACGGCCTGGAGAAGGAGTTGCGCAATCGCCTCATCGAGCTGCGCGATAAGCAAACCGGCGGTTTGTCAATCGGCGCCAACGAATCGACAGCGCTCTATCTGCTGCAGCACATTGAGGAGTACCGCAAGCTCTATCCCGGCGTGAAGGTCGAGATGCGGCGCAGTCTATCGAGCCGCATCCCCGCCGCGATCCTCGGCGGCTCGCTTGACCTCGGCGCCATTAGCTACGACCCTGAAGACCCGAAAATCATCTCGCTCGTGATCTATAACGACAGCTTGGTCTTCATCGTTTCTCCCAAACACCGTTTCGCCGGCCGCAAGCACGTCCGCATTACGGAGCTAGGCATGGAATCGTTCATCGCCCACAATGTCGTCAGCCCGTATCGCAAGAATGTCGTCGACGCCTTCCGCCGCCACAACGTCCCGTTGGACATGAAACTCGAGCTCCCCACCATCGAGACCATCCGGCGAATGGTCCAAGCGAACCTCGGCGTCACCTTCATGCCCAAGATGTGCGTCGAACAGGAACTCGCCGCCGGAAGCCTCGTCGAAGTACCCGTCAACGAGGTCAAGATGGAGCGCAAAGTCAACCTAGTCCACGCCGCCAAGCGCCAACTCTCCCACGCCGCCCAAGCCTTCCTCGAACTCATCAAGCATCCCGCTCGATAGAGAACTCCCCTCGCCGGCACAATGTGGCCCGCATTCAACCTAAAGTCGCCGAGGGTGCCCTAACAGGCGAATCTTCTCGCGGTCAGTGCCTGCAACACACGCCGCCGTCCCGATCGCCACCGCCGACGCCGCCCCGGCGCTCACCAGCGCCGCCTCATTCTTCGTGAGCTCCGCGATCCGCTTGCCGACAGCATCATGCAAGTCCTGCAACGGACAGAACTGCCGCGACGCCACCGTCATCGCGTCCCAAACTTCACGGTGCATCAGCGAGGCAGTGAGAACGGTATACGCGCCACCGGCGTTAATGAATGGCCGTACGCCCAGTTCCCGGAGCACGTCTCGCCCGCCGCCCACGCGCGCCGCGGCATCACCCTTCGAGGACGCGAGCATGCCCAGCCCCGGCAGCTCCGCCAGACTGCATAAGATGGATCGTCGATTCGGTGGAAGCCAATTCATGCCGCCATTCTCACGGCAGGACCCGAATCTGGCAAGCCCTCAATTCTTCGAGCGCTTGGGCTGATAGCGAATCACTTCAACCTTCTCCATCGTCACCAAGCCGCCTTCGAGCATTTCATCGAGCGTTGGCAGAATGGCCCGAACCTTTTCTTCCTCGTCCACCACTTCGATAATCACCGGCAAGTCTTCGGATAACCGCAGGATCGAGTCGCGATGAATCACCGAATGCGCGCCGAACCCCTGCGTGCCATGCAGCACTGTAGCGCCGGCGAACCCTTCCTTTTTAAGCAACTCGATCAGCCCGTCGGTCAGGCTGCGGCCGTGCCAGCGATCGCGCTCGCCGACGAAGACACGCATCAACACTTGCCGCCCTTCGATGCCTCTCATAGCCCGCTCCTCATCTGCGTCAGCCAGCGCGCCAACGTCACGCCCGCCAGCACCAGCGCCAATCCTCCCACAACATTGAGCACGATGTTCCACGCCGCGACATACCAGTCACCGGCCTCGGCCGCCCGAAACGTTTCCACGCCAAACGTCGAGAACGTCGTGAACGCCCCGAGAAAACCGATCCCCACCCACACGCGCAACTCCGGCGACACCCAGCCGCCGTGCCGCGCCAGTTCCGTAAGCAGCCCCAACAGAAAGCAGCCAAGCAAGTTCACCGACAATGTCCCGCTCGGGAATCCGGGACCCGCAAAGCGGTGCACCCAACCGCTCAACCCATACCGCGCCAGCGCACCCAGAGCCCCAGCCACCGCAATCGCCACCCAAGCCATGACAAAAGTATCCTACACCCGAGCGCAGAGATAGAGCCGCGACAGTCATGGAGCGGGCCCCGGCGGATATCACTACCCAGTCCCTCGGCATCGTCTAGACTGTGGGGTCTGTCATGGCAACCGCACCACAGAGCGACCCCTTCGACATCGTCATCTTCTCCGCCCATCCCGATGACGCCGAACTCTGCTGCGGTGGCCTACTCCTTCTCGCAGCCGACCAAGGCCGGCGCACCGCCGTCGTCGACCTCACCCGCGGCGAGCTGGGCAGCCTGGGGACACCCGAGATCCGCGACCAGGAAGCAGCCGATGCCGCGAAGGTCCTGCGGCTCACCGAACGCCGCAACCTTCGCATCCCCGACGGACACGTCCGCGACACGGACGAGAACCGCGAGCACATCGTCCGCGCCATGCGCGAGTTGCGCCCGAGCATCGTCATCGTGCCGCCCCGCGACGACCATCACCCGGACCACATGGGCGTCGCCGAACTCGTGCGGCAGAGTTTCTACCTCTGCTCGATCCGCAAGTACTTGCCCGACCTGCCGCCGTGGCGTCCGAAAGCGCTGCTCCATCACTTCGGCAGCCGTCACCAATCGCCCAAGTTCGTCGTCGACATCTCCGGCGTCATCGACCGGCGCATGGAGGCCGTCCGCTGCTACCGCTCGCAGTTCGAGTCGCAACAAAAGGGCTTCCCCGTCCGCATCGCCTCCAAGCGCTTCCTCGACGCCATCCAAGCCAACCTCGCCCACTACGGCTCACTCATCGGAGTAGCCTACGGCGAACCCTACGACAGCGAAGTCCCCCTAGGCGTAACCGACCTGGTCAGCCTGTTCTCCATCGAACCCTGGAAAGACGCCTAGGGCTAGATCAACCTCGAACCACAAACGCCGCACCCGGCGGCGCCATCCCCACCCAGGAGATCACACCGTTAAGCGAAAGAGGCGTAGGTCTGAACCTGCCTGCCCGCGAGAACCCAACGAACCTCAGCCCCTCAAAACCAAACTCGGAGCCGCGGGCGTTAGCCTGCGTTGACCATTACCGCCAACGGGAGGACCCGCTCTAGATGCGACGGCAGTCTGGGCCCTGTCGGACTCGGCCGAGTTCGGGTCTTTATCCCCGAGCACCTCCCGGAACTGTGCCGGCCGGGTGTTTTGGTTGTGCGATCCCGGGTGATCTCAATGGGTCGATGCAACACCTTTCCTGGAAGGGAAGGTGAAGTGTAAGCCTAAGAAACTAAAATGGTAACGATGAGGATACAGCGCCTCCCTCTGGATCCTGTTGAAGTACAAGAAGTTACGTGGTTGCGGTTGGGGCTTCGGATGACGGGTAAGCCACTTGTCCCTCTCGGCTTTCGGATACTCCAGGTAAAGGACTTAACGTGGGTGTTGCGTTGACCGGTTGAGCCGGCACGATTTCACGCCATCTTTCCTGCAAACGAGCACTAAACCCTTTGTTTCTAAGGACGTAAGCCTGTTGGCTGTCGCGGACCTCTTCGTGCCCGTTCTGGACGATTCAGATCCTCGGGTCGACAACTTCCCCTTCGTCTTCCACTAGCTCAATTAGGACAAACCGCTCCCATCAGGGGTGACGTCGCAATTAAACTCGCGCCCCTGCCCAAGGACAAGGCCTTTCGATGAGAAGAGCGCCCGGGGCGAACCTAGGATGAGGGTCGGATCAGCGCTGACAGGCACAGGCATCAGTAGGTGGCTCGTGAGCGGCAGGTAGACTCGACGATCTTCTAGCGGATTTTTCACATTCCCCTCCTGGCGCTACTTCGTCGGGCGTTGACGATTCGGACATCATCTCAGTCCGCAAAGTTCATCTGGCGCATGAGCGCTTGGAAGCGCGGATCGGAACGTAGGGGTTCGAACGCCTCGAACGTGTACGCAAAAACCGCCAGCCCCTCGTGCTGCTGGACGGCATCTTCCAAGGCTGTCAAAGCCGCGTCGTTCTCTCCGAGCCCGACCTGCACGAGCGAGATGAGCCAAGAGCATGGAAAGCCCTTCTCTTGCTGCGCCCGGAACGCGGCCAGGACGCTCCTTGCTTCATCGACCCTTCCCGCTTTGCCGAGCGCGTAACCGAAGCCCGAGTGCAACAAGGGGTCATAGCTCAACAAGCCGTACGCGCTTTGGAAGGTCTCGAGCGCGGCGCCCAGCCTACCGCTGAAGCATTGGGCGAGGCCAAGATCGAAGTGCGCAATGACGAGTTGCGGGTCGAGGTCCAGCGTACGCCGGCAGCTCTCAATACAGGCTTCGTAGTCACGCCGGAATAACTGACACAACGCCAGTCTATTATTTGCTAACACCGACAGGGGGTCAAGTTCGCAAGCCCGCTGCGCCTCGGCCATAGCCTCGTCAAAGTGGCCGATGGGCATCAGCACCCCGGCTAACCAGGAGTGAGCGTCTGGTTTTGTCGGGGTCAACGCCACCGCACGGCGCAGGGCAGCCTCCGCCGCGGGCCAATCCCAATCGGCAAACATCGCTGCCAACCCGGCTGAGATATGCGCCTCGGCGAGGCTGTTGTCCATCTCAAGCACTTTGTCCGCCAGCGACTTGGCTTTCGGGCAGCCCTCGTTGGGAGCCATCCAACCCATTACCGTGAGACTCATGTACCCTAGGGACTCTGCGGCATATGTCTCCCCGAAAGTCGGGTCGAGTTCGCGAGCCTGCTTTACGAGCTCGAGACCCTTCTGCATACTCTCCACCGTCAAGCGGTAAATCAGGTGCCTTCCCCGGAGATAGAGTTGGTAGGCCTCGTCGTTTTCCGTAGGCCTCTCCACCAACCGCTGCGCGCCGATCAGCTTCACCTTGAGCTGCGCCACGATCGGCAGCGAGATTTCGTCCTGGACATCAAAGATGTCCTCCATCACTCGGTCATAGCGTTCCGACCAGACCTGATAGCCTTCCGCGACATCCACGAGCTGTGCGGTGATGCGGAGGCGCTGTCCGGCACGCCGGACTGTCCCTTCGACCACGGCTCCCACGCGCAGCTTTTTGCCCACCTCTTCCAAAGGAGCGTTCTTGCCCTTGAAGTGGAAGGCCGAGCTGCGGGCTGCCACGCACAGCCCTGGAACCTTGGTCAGCGCGTTGATGATGTCTTCTGCGATGCCGTCGCTCAGATACTCGTCCTCTTCGTCGCGGCTGCGGTTCTCGAAGGGCAGCACGGCCACCGTCGGCCTCAGGTCCTTCTCGCCGGCCGGCAGCTGGCGGTCCGTGCCGGACTCTATGCTTCTCTGGAGAGCCCGCAGGTCAGCCAATAGCTCGTCCCTGTTCTGGTACCGCTCATCCGGCCTTTTGGCCAGGCACTTTTTGACGATGCGCTCGAGTTCCATCGGCAGACCCGAGCGCAGAGCCGTGATCGGCTCAGGCGGCTCATTGAGGATGGAGTAGAGGACGGCCTGCTCGTAGTCACCTCTGAAGGACAATTGGCCCGTGGCCATCTCGTGGAGAACCACGCCGAGAGCCCACACGTCGGTCCGGGCATCCGTGGCCGCCCCTTGAGTTTGCTCTGGGGACATGTAAGCGGCGGTACCCATTGAGGTCCTTTCCTTGGTCAGCTTGGAGCCCGCCGACACAAGCTGGGCCAGTCCAAAGTCCATCACGATCGCATGCCCGGTCTTGGTGACCATTACATTGGCCGGTTTGACATCCCGATGCACAATTGCCTTTGCCGTGAGCTTCCCCGAGGCCCTGCGCAATCTGGATCACAAGTTCGACAATTCGGCTGATTCCGAGCGGGTGCTGAACAATTTCTGAAGCCAGTTCGCAGCCCTCGATGTGGGCCATCACGATGAAAGTCTTCCCATCCACCTCGTCAATCTCGTAAACAGGGCAGATGTTGGGGTGGAGCAGGGCCGCGGCGGCCTTCGCCTCTCGGACCAACCGCCGCCGACCGTCGGTGTCGCTCGATAAGTGCTGCGGCAGAAGTTTTACCGCAACCATACGATCTAGGCGGGTGTCCTCGGCCTTGTAGACGACACCCATCCCGCCCTCGCCGAGATTCTCGGTGATGCGGTAGTGGCTGATGGTTTGACCGATCACGTCGGTCCGATTCTAGCGCGATTCAGATACGTGGCGATAACAACGATGTCATGAACGATGACATTTCTTCGTCCCCAGGTGCTTGAGACGGCCCAGTTTGCGGTCCATCGCACCACTTGCCAGGCAGGCTCGCACCGCCCGTTGCTCAATGAGAAATTATTTCTGGACATCGATCCGCGCCGGCGCCACCCCTTGACACCGGGTGTAGTCTGAAATCGGAAGCGCGCCGCCGCTTCCCCACCGATCCCCGTCACAGGTCTGTCCAACCAACCTGGGCCTCCCGCCAACTCGCGGGATGCCCGGGCCGGGAAC
>Ga0315339_1001312_pt1 | contig 22809 bp, 12 predicted proteins | sample ASW17metaG_FD_204514 | JGI IMG/M metagenome (GOLD analysis project Ga0315339, IMG submission 204514) | Ammonia-oxidizing marine archaeal communities from Pacific Ocean, United States - ASW #17 | ecosystem: Environmental > Aquatic > Marine > Oceanic | place: USA: California | collected 2016-12-05
GTGTTGCCATCGAGGGCATTGTCCGGGACTCCGCCCCAGTTGGTGGAGGACTGTGTGGCTGTGCCACCCATGCCGACATGCACGCCGTCCGACCAGATCTCCACTTCGGCGAGGGTCAACGTGCGTGCGTCGCCTGGCAGGTCAACGCGGACATAGCGGCCGACGGGGCGCGAGTCTCCGCTTGCCAAACCTTCCATGTGGGGCGGAAGTTCTTCGATGAGAGAGGCGATGCGTTGGAACATCGCGCCTTGTGCCGTGTCGTTCTTGACGAGAGGAAGAGCGTCCAGGAAATCCGCCATGGCATGAGGCGAGCGCGTGGCGTTCTGCCAGGCATTCTCCATCTCGCCCGGCTGTTCCATCAGGGATGCAAGTGCCAGGCTTCGTGTCGACATGCGACGCGCTTCTTGCCCCAGGTGTTGCAGTGTTTCGGTGAGAGAGGCGCGCTCTTGTTCGCTGAGAGAACCCAGGGCACCGAAGAGGCCCGAGAGCAGATGATCGACATGGCCATCGTCTTGCGCATCCGCACGCTCTGCCGCGGCAAGAAACTCCATTGCGAGCGTTGTGTCACGTTGCTCTGTTAGCCCAGCCAGAGCGCTCGCATAGGTCGCGGAGTCGAGGCCATGTCGCGTGAGCAATTCTTCGTAAAGTTCAGCCGAGGGCTCGACGCCAGCGAGTTCCTCGGTGTTCAGGTGAGTCAGGGCCCAGGCCAAGGCGCTGTCCTTGATGCGAAGTGACTCACCCTGGGCCAGAGGCTCGCGCCAGTAGGGCTCCAGGGCGCGCATGGTTTCGGCGAAGGCGTAGTCGAGATTGCTGTCTTCTTGGTAACGGTCCCGGAGGTCGAGCGCGAGTTCTGCAGACTTTTGGCTGTGAAGGAAGCTGAGGGCAACAAGAGCTTCGGCGAGGATCCGTGGCTCGCGCCTGCTGTTCATGCCCTGAACCCGGAACGAGAGAAGCCCGAGGGGATCCGGGATCTGGTGTCTCATCTGTCGCACGATGCGGATGGCGGCCGCAGCGGCTTCCGGCAGCTTACTGTCAAGCAGGCGCTCCAGAGAGTCGAGGTCGAGTGCCTGATGCTGTTGAAGCACCCAGACGGCCTCGAGGATCTCGTGGTCGATTTCGGGCGAGGCTTCTTCGGGTGTCAAAAAACATGAGTAGTCGTAGCGGCTGCCCATGGTGCGTCGCACGCCTAGCAGTGCACTTGCGGCTGCGATGACCTCGGCACTGTGGCGTTCGCTCAACTCGATGCGGGCGCGTGAGCGCACGCGGTCTTCAGGGTGGGTCAGCAAGCCCAGCAAGGTTTCGATGGACTCTCCGGCGATAGCCGGCGGGTCACTCAGAGCACGGCCGGGGTACGTGAATCTGTAAATGCGGCCGTGGGTGTGGTCGCGACTCGGGTCGCGTAAGTGGTGCTGCATGTGCCCGATGAGCGGGGCCTGCCAGTCCAGCACGTAGAGCGCTCCGTCGGGACCCACCTCGATGTCGACGGGCCGGAAGTTGGGGTCGGAACTGTGCACGATCGGTTGAACTTCCTTGGCACCGAAGCCTGCACCGTCGTCCATGAACTCGTACTGGAACAGACCCTGGAAGCCAATCACGTTGGCGATCAGGTAGTTGCCCTGGAGTTCATCAGGGAAGTGGTTGCTCGAGAGGATTTCGGTGGCCCCGGCAGGGCGACTGCGTTGCTTGAAGAAGGTGTTGATGCCAGGTTTTTTGAGTGGCTCTGGAAGCCAACCCGAGAGGGGCAACGCCCAGTAATTCTGATTGCCGGTGCCGTCGGTGACGAAGTCTTGGCCCCAGCGGTCGAAGACGTGACCGTGAGGGTTCGCGAAGCCGTAAGGGATGTAGCGTTCGACGCGCCAGGTGCGTGGCTCGAAGCGCCAGACGGCTGCATTGGTGTTGCGCACGGGCCCCCAGGGCGTTTCGACCTGACTCTGATGGAACACACCCTCCTGAAAGTAGAAGGAGCCATCTGGCCCGAAGACGAAGCTGTTGGCCGAGTGATGCGTGTCGGCGCTGCTGAGACCGTGCAACACGCGTTGCCGTACATCAGCGCGACCGTCTCCGTCGGTGTCTTTGAGAAACAGAAGATCCGGCGGATTGGCAACGAGTACGCCGCCATTAAAAAACTCGAAGCCGGTGGGGTTGTGCAAGTCGTCGGCGAAAGGTGTCGCGATGTCCGCTCGGCCGTCGCCGTCGGTGTCTTCGAGAACGATCAGTGCGTCATTCATGGGTTGGCCAGGTTGCCAGTGCGGATAGGTCGGCCAGGCGGCGACCCAGAGCCGGTCACGGGTATCCCAGGCCATTTGCACGGGATTGGCAATGGATGGAAACATCTGTTCGTCGGCGAAGAGGTTCACGGCGAAGCCGTCGTGAAGATCCATGGCCTCCATGGCTTCTTCGCCGCCACGGAAGATGTGCGCACCCTCGGGGCCATCGCCGGGGCGATTGGTGGTGACGGCGATCAGCGGCGGTCTGTCACCAGGCGGGACGCTGCCGTCTCCACCGCGGGCAAGGTTCTGAATACTTCGGTCAAGCTCGTTGGCCATGGCATCCAGGACTTCCAACTCTCGTTGGAGCACAACGTAGTTGGTGACTCCATCGACGTATTCGAGTGACGACCGCCCGCCATACACGTTGTATCCATCAGTGGCTCGGTAGCGGTTGAACCACAAGAGGTTCTTTTCTTGCACGGCTTCGCGTACGCGTTCGATGCGCTTGTGATCTAACCAGCGGGTCGCTCCAGCTGTGGAGGCGCGGGCCCCGTTGTCTGTGCGCATCGGCACCAATGCCGCATCAAGGATTTCTGCGAGAAGCGCATTGCCCTTGGATGTGAGATGCGTGCCATTGATGGTGAGATCATCTTCACGAGCATCCCCGAGAGCGCGAGCGTTTGAGCCCACGCGTTGCCCGGTCCAGCGTTCGGTCGTCGCGGCCTGTATTGCAGCCTTGTCGAAGGCCTGCTGCATGGGAGTGAAGAGATCAATGAACGGAACATCGAACTCTTCTGCGATTTCCGCCATGGCTGCGACATAGGGCTTCAGGCGATCTGACGCGGATTCAGCATCTGGCAAGTTGGGGTCGCCGGTGTCTTCCACCGGGACAGGTGAGCACAGCACAAGTCGTGTGGACTTGCTGCCGTCTCCTCGGGGAGTCCGCACATCTTGGATGAACTGGGCAAGATCCTCGCGAAATTCGGAAAGGTGGTTGGAACCGCGGAATGACTCCATGCTTCCGAAGAAAGCAAGCAGGACGTCGGGGTCGGTGCGTCCAATCCATTCCTCTCGGCTTCCAAATCCTGACGTGCGCTGTGCCACCGTCAGTTCATCGGAAGCGAATCCGATGTTTCGAACTCGCAGTGCGTACTCGGGTAGCCGGCATTGCAGGCGTGCTTCTAGCCAGCCGTCATGTTGCATGCGTTCGGCAAGTGCACTGCCGATCAGGCAAATCGTGTCACCGGGCTGAAGCGCAAAGCCGCGCATATTGGTGGCATTCCCACCAGTTTTTGGTGCTGTTGCCTGAGCCACGGAGCCGGATGCTGCCGAGACACAGATGGCGAGCACCACACATAAGAATCGGAGGGGCGGCAACATAAAGAGTCTCCGGCAGCGACGAGCGCTTGAGGATACCGGGCAGGCTCCGCATCTGCATGAAAAGGCGCAAGTTCTCTCTGAAGAGTTTTACGCCTTTGGTGAGCGCACCGTTGCTTCGTTGATCACTCTCAACAGCTGATCGAGGTCGTAGGGTTTTTTGATGAAGTGAGGAACTTCGCTCTCAGGGAAGACACTGCACATCTGATGTTGGCTGTATCCGCTTGAGATGATCACGGGAAGGTCTCCTGAGAGTTCCCGCAGTTTTTCAAAGACCACTTCGCCGCTCATTTCAGGCATGAGGAGATCCAGCAGCACGCAGGTAATCGCGGAGCCCTCTTCGTTCATGATCTTCAGGGCTTCGCGGCCGTTTTCTGCGAGTCTGACGTCGTAGCCGGAGTTGCGGAGCATGCCCTCCGCAGCCATGAGGACCATCTTCTCGTCATCCACAACTAAAATGGTGCCACCGGGCTCGCTTGGAGGGGGCGGAAAGACGGGTTCTTCGGGGAGTGTTGCCTCGTCAGGGAGGGCCGGGAAAGAGAGGCGAACACGAGTGCCTTCGCCCGGCGAGCTTTGAATATCCAGTGCGGATTTGTGTGCGCGCATGATGCCCAGTGTTGCTGCGAGCCCGAGCCCTCTGCCGGTGAACTTGGTGGTGAAGAAGGGCTCAAACATTCGTTGCAAGACGTTGGGGTCCATGCCGCAACCCGTGTCCTCGATTTCCAGTACGAGGTATCGACCAGCGGGGAGGGGAGTCTCTTCGAGCGGTGTTTTCAACTCGATAGATTCGCAGTGTCGGGCACGCGCTCGTATGTAGACGCTTCCTGAAGATTTCCCGACTGCTTCCGATGCGTTGGTGATGAGGTTCAGGATCACCTGCCGTATCTGAGTCTTGTCAGCGTAAATGAGTGGCAGGCTGGCCCCAAAATCGAAGTGCAGTGCACAGCTTTTTGTCAGTGCGACTTCCATGAGCTTCGCCATCTCACGCACTGTCTCGGCTAGGTCAACGTTGCCAAACAGGATTTCGCCTTGGCCCGAGTACGCCAGCAATTCGTCGCACAATTCTGACGCCCGTTGGGCAATGTCGCTAACGGACTTGAGGTTTTTTTGAGCCGAAGAGTCTTGAGGCACCACGCGCCGTGCCAGGTCCGCGTTGCCGAGGATACCCTGCAGCAGGTTGTTGAAGTCATGTGCGATGCCGCCAGCGAGAATGCCAAGGCTTTCCATCTTTTGGGCTTGCGCAAATCTGTTTTCAAGCGCGTGACGCTGCTTGTCTTCGACCCGCATTTCATGTTCTACGATGGTGCGTGATACGAGATCTGAGACGGAGTTCGCGAAACTCAAGTCAGCGTCCATCCACTGTCGGGGAGATCCCACTCGCTCGAGACAGACGACTCCGCGTAACTCGCCGTCGATTCGGATGGGCGAATGAAGCTGTGAAGCAATCCCAAATGCTTCGAGATAGATCTCTCTCAACTCCGAAGTACGAGCATCTTGATTCGCATCGTTGGCGGCGATGGGCTGATTGCCCATGAGTGCTGAGATGTAGTTGGGGCAGCCTTCGACGAGGAGTGTGAGTCCATTGCTATGAACGTTTTCGTTTTTTTCGTAGAGCTCGATACAGGTTAAGGCGCTCTTATCCGAATTAAATGTCCAGATCCCGGCTCGGTCTGCGGCAATGCAGTGTGCCGTCGCTGTCGTGATATGACCTAACGAGACTCCAAGGGCAGCGTGTTTCTCAGTGCGGTGAATGGCGAGATCTAGCAACACGCTTTGCTGCTGCTTCAGCTTTTCTTCTGTGACCTTCAGATCGGTGATGTCGACGGCGATGCCTGCGCACTGAACCACCTCTCCGAGTTCATTCCGCATGGGCAGTACGCGGTCGTGAATCCAGCGGGTTTCGCCGTCAGGCCGGATAATTCTGTATTCCGCATCCGAATCTTCTTCGGAGACTTTCTTGAGAAGCTGATGCCCCTGCCAGGCTTGCATGCGCTCTCGATCGTCAGGATGGATGGAGTTGATCCAGCCGTTCGGATTGTTGCGCAAATCGTCTCGCGAGATCCCCCAGATGCGCTCGAAAGCCGGGCTTACATAAAGGAGTTCTTCACAATCTTGGCGCCATAGCCAGACAGCTTCGGTGGCGCCTTCTGTGAGCACTCCGAACTGCCTCTCCAAGAGGGGCATGAGTTCCGCCAGCGCTTGGTCTTCGAGAGAGATGTTTTTGTCTGAGGGTTTCCGTGCGAGGAATTTCGCTGCCAGGGCTTCCAAGCCATACACAAGGTCGCTGCCAGGGATTTTTTCGGGGTCGATTTCGAATTCAGGCATCAGCGGGGCCATCGGGAGGCCACTCAACGCGGGCTGGCGTTGGGCGAAGCCCTAGCATAGCGGGTGGGGTCAGCGTCGGGCGAGATCGCTTCAAGATCGACGAGTTGCAGCCGTTGCTGGCCTCGTAGGCTTCTGATTGGACCTGCGTGTCCGGTGTCCCAGACGCCCGCATGCGTATCATGTGCCGCAGGTGTTTTCTTCCACACAAACGCCTTCGATCTATTTGCGTAGATCCGCCGTTGTCTCTCCGACCATCTCTTCCAGGGTCTTTTATGAATGCTTCTGCCAAGCTCTGTTCGTATTGCCTGATCGCCTTCGCTTCTATCTTCGCCATGACATCCGCAGCGAGACCACCTGCGACGCTTTCTGAGGGCCCTGACTTCTCAGACCTGATGATTGGCATTAAGAAGAGCATGAAGACTGTGAGCTTGTCGATAGAAGATCCCGCTGCGAGTGCGCGCGCACTTGCTGCGGTAAACGAGATGGAAGTGATGTTGCTTGCAGCAAAAACACATGAGCCGTCGAACTTGAACGAAGTGCCGCGTGCAGATCGCAAGGCGCATGCGACCGCATTTCGTGTTGACCTCGCAAAAACACTCATCGAAACATTGAAGCTAGAGATTGCAATTCTCGAAGGCCGCCGGGACGAAGCGATGAGTTATGTGCGCGGGTCATTGAGAGACATGCGAGATGCGGGTCACGACAAGTACATGCCGGGCGAAGACGGTTGATCGTGGGGCGAAGTGAGGTGCACCTACTTGGCCTAGCCTTCGTGCTTTCCATGGCTGCGTGCGGAGTGGAGAGCCCTCCCTCTGAGGGCGCGGCGAACCCCAAGGGCCTTCCGAACATCGTTCTTGTGTTCACGGATGATCAGGGTTGGGGGGATGTTGGTGTTCAGGGAGCTCAAGGGTTTGAGACACCCCACATTGATCGATTGGCTTCGGAAGGTGTCCGTTTCACCGACTTTTATGTTTCTCAACCCGTTTGCAGCGCTTCGCGCGCTTCATTGCTGACCGGCTGTTACGCGAACCGAATAGGAATCAGTGGCGCACTGAATCCCGCTGCAAAGGAAGGCATTCATGCAGCCGAAACCACCTTGGCTGAGTTATGTCGCGATGCTGGTTACGCGACAGCAGCTTTTGGGAAGTGGCATCTAGGGAACAACCCCAAGTTCCTTCCGACACGGCATGGTTTCGATGAGTACTACGGAATTCCCTACAGCAACGACATGTGGCCGCAGCACCCCGAGTCACCCAAGGCTTGGCCGCCCCTCCCGCTGTTAGAGGGCGAAGAAGTTGTCGAATTGAATCCGGATCAATCGCTCTTTACTGGCGATTTCACTCGACGCGGAGTGGACTTCATCGAGCGTTCGGTGGAAGCCGACCGGCCTTTCTTCTTGTACGTCGCACACCCGATGCCGCATGTGCCGCTTTTCAGGTCAGAGGCATTTGCGGGTGCCAGTGAGCAGGGAATGTACGGCGACGTTATCGAAGAAATTGACGCTTCGGTCGGCAGCCTTATGGATGCCGTCGAGCGCACCGGACAGGATGAGAACACACTCTTCATATACTGCTCAGATAATGGGCCATGGCTCAGCTATGGAAACCATGCAGGCTCGTCGGGGCCTCTGCGTGAGGGGAAAGGCACGACCTTCGAAGGTGGTGTGCGTGTGCCTTTCGTCGCGCGCTGGCCAGGACACATTCCTGCCGGTCTGGTTTGCTCTGAGCCAGCGATGACAATCGATGTTTTCCCGACTGTCGCCCGCTTGCTTGGCGCCTCGCTGGAGGGGCAGCGCTCGATCGACGGTCTAGATATTTGGCCCCTGATGAGCGGTGAACCGGGAGCAACCTCACCTCATGAGGCGCTCTATTTTTACTACCACAAGAATGATTTGCAGGCGATGCGAGTCGGCAAATGGAAGCTGCACTTTCCGCATGGTTACCGGACGATGAATGGGCGATCTGTGGGCGCTGACGGGATCCCCGGAAAGTATGATTACGACGTGAAAACAGGCGTCGAACTCTATGACCTCGAGGCTGACATCGGAGAGAAGAACGATGTCTCGAAAGAGCACCGTGATCTGGTCAAAGAGTTCGCCATCATGGCTGGAGTCATGCGCGCAGATCTGGGCGACAAGCTCACCGGAACGATGGGCAAGGGGCGGCGTAAGCCAGGGCGAGTTCACGACTGACGGAAGTCGGTTGCGCTCTTGTGGCCTATTGGTTTGCCACGTATTCGATCAAGTCGCGCATCTGCGCTCGGGTGAGTCCGGCGGCGAGCCCTTCCGGCATGGCCGAGATTCCAGGCTGGCGCTCGCTCACATTTGCCACGGGAATTTCTGTGATGACACCGTTCGAATCCTGCAGCGTGAGCCGCAGGATTCCATCCTCACCGAGACCCTCTTCGAGGATTCGGCCGGAGAGCACGCGGTCATCATTCAGCACAACCTTGCTTGCTCCGTAACCGGGAGCAGTTCGCCGATTGGGAGCAATGAGCGCTTCGAGGATCTGAAGTCGAGAGAGGCGCTTGCTGACTTCTGTGAGGTTCGGCCCCACCGCCGTTGCACCTTCGTCTGCTTCATGGCAGCGGACACATTGCATCTCTGTTTGCTCGAACACCGCACGGCCAAGAGTTGCATCGCCACCGAAGAGGCTATTCATCCAGGGGGCAAGCGCTGAGTCTGCGTTGTTTTGATCAGAGTTCTCTGCCAGCAGTGCTTGCACTGTGGGCGATTCGCGAGACTCGGCCGCGAGCACAAGGTCTAGAGTCAGTTCTTCTGGGTAGCCATGGCTGCGAAGTTTGCGCAACTCGCCTGCGAGCCACTCATCAGCGCGGGGGTCGTCGGCTTCGCCCAGGATTCTCAAGGCCATCCTATGCTCGGGCATTTCCCCATGATCGAGCAGTGCTGGAAGGCGTGGCATGACGTCTGATAACGACAAGCTCTCAAGCGCAGAAAGCGCAGCGGCGCGTATCTCAGGGTCCTGCGACTCCAGGGCAAAAGAGACAATCTCTTTGAGGTTGTCGGGCGCCATGACCTCCAGGGCTTGAAGTGCGCTCACACGTGCCGCCACTCCAGCGCTTTGCTTAGAAGTTAATTTTGCGAGCTGCTCCGCGATTTCTTCAGAAAGTGCTGGTGTGTTTTCTTCTTCGGCAACCGCGAGGCCTTGCACCAATTTTGCCCAGGATATGAGCACTTCATCAGGTGTCTCGTGGTCAACCAGTTCACTCAAGGCGAGTGCCAGGTCGGCGATGGCTGAATCGTCACGCTCGGAGACAGGCCAATAATATCCGGTCAATCGATCGAGTGGATCGGGTTGACCCCAGGTGCCGAGGAGGTCTATGGCTTCTGCACGCAAAGCAGCATCGATGCTTTGAAGTTGTGCGAATCGCACAAGCTGTTCGGCGTACTCTTGGCCGCCGATGTGATAGGCCGCGTTCATGCTTCGGCGCCAGAGTAAGTCAGGGTCGCCCGAACCTTCCTCGATTGCGTGCTCACCATCTTTGAGGCCGAAGCGATCGTGCCAGCTTTCGTTCAGCAGGCGATTCGCGAGGTCGGGCAGCGCGGCCTCGACAGGCCCGTCGTGAATGGCGCGAGCCGCTTCGTGGACAAGCAGTGGGTCTGGGTCATCGAGAAACTGAGTCAGTGCGGCGCTTTCGCGACGACGCATCACAAGCAAGGCGGCTAAACGCGCTTCGCGGTGTTCGTCACGTGCGAGCGTTTCAAGCTGCATGGCATCCGCGCATCCGAGGAGTCCCATGGTGCCGGCGTGACGAAGCACCGGATCCGAATTCCCGACATCCCGTACGAGTTTGGCGAGTGGCTCGACAGCCTCTGATGCTCTGATTCGGCCGCATGCCAGGGCCGCTTCCCGCCGCACGCGCGGAGCGGGGTCCTCAAGGCTTGAGATGCAGAGAGAAGCTGCCGAAGGTTCGCGTAGATCCCCCAGCGTCTTGATGGCTTGCGCGCGGACCTCTCCCATTCGATTTGTTGCTACGTCCAACAGCACGTCAACACATGCATCGCGTGACGCTTCATCTCGGCGAGCGAGAATGCCAAGCCCCCAGAGGGCATGCAGCGTTGAGAGGTCGTTGCGATCAAGAACCAGAGAGTTTTGCGGATCTTCTAGAGACTGATCTGCAGGGGCTTGTGCGACTTTTGAAAGAGCGGCGAGGCCGCTTGAACCACGTGTTGTGAGTTCAAGTTGGGCTGCGAGTCGGACTCGCGCGTCACCGTGAGAAAGAAGTTGAGACAATTCGCTGTCTGGTCTTTGATCCATTCCCAGGCGCATCAGCTCGCGTGTGTTTGCAATAAGGTTTGCACGAAGAGTGTCGGGCTCGGCATCACTGAGTCGGTAAACACGGCCCTTGCCGGTCTTGCCCCAGCCTTGGACCCAGTCGGTGACATACAGAGCACCGTCCGGGCCGAACTCACAGTCTGTAGCGAGCAACCCCCAGAGAGGTTGCGTGGGCTCGGACATCGAAAACCCGGCACCTTCGGGCAGCAATTCGAATGCAAAGATCCCGCTGCCGCTTTGAGTGCCTTGAAAGTCGCAAAGGAAGAAGTTGTCGGCGTATTCGGCAGTGAGTGTTGCCCCGGGTTCGTGGGTGAAGCCCGAGGGCCCGGCGCTGAGATGGTCGAGAGGCGGCAGCAAGAAGGCCGGCTGAGTCTCGTGCCAGGTGTGCCAGCGATTTTCTGAGTTCCAGTATCCCGCATTGGCTACCCATTGATAGGGCCCGCGCCAGCCGGAGTCACCCCCCTCGATGATTTGGACGATGCGAGCGCGGTCGCCGTTGTCGGCATTGTTATCGCCTACAAAGAGGTCGCCAAAGTCGTTGAACGCCAGCTCCTGAGGATTACGCAAACCCGTGTGCATGATTTCGAGTTCGCTGCCATCTGGTTCGCAGCGCAACACAGCCCCTGTGTTGGGGAGGTGCAATGTGTTGCTCTCTGTTTCGACATGCAGGCCTCGGTCTCCAATAGAAAACCAGAGTCGCCCGTCATGTCCGAGGCGCAGGCCATGAAGGTCATGACCGAGGTAGCCGATGCGGACGCCGTAACCTTGACTGAGGATCTTTTTTGTTTCTGCGATGCCATCGCCGTCGCTGTCTCTCAGTGACCAAAGCTCCGGAATGCAGGTGTAAAACACCTCACCTTGATGGGCCAAGAGTCCTGCGCCAATGCCGACAGCCGGTTGTGCAAAGCCATCGGCGTACACAATGGATGTGTCGGCTTGACCGTCACGGTTCGTGTCGGTCAGCAAGCGGATGCGCTCATGTTCTTCGCCCATCGCTTCGAATCCGTCACCGAGAATGCGTTCCATGAGGGCAACGCGCGCCTCGACGGTTTCGCAGGCGAAGTCGTCGGCAAGCCAGTCGGTGTGTTCGCGTATGTCCAGGACGCCGTCCGTGTGGCGAAAGGTTTCTCCGACGTAGATGTCGCCTTTCTCGTCGATCGTCAAGCAGACGGGATTGGCCAGCAGAGGTTCGGCGGCCCAGAGGCGAACCTCAAGGCCGTCCCCAGTATCAAAGTCCAGCAGTCGAGAGGCCCCTTCACCGGAAGCCGATTGAACAGTGGGTGCGTAATCTTGATCGGTGGAGAGTGCGTGATTCGTGCCCGCGCTGTCCTGAGTCAGTTTCGTGGGAAGTGTGGTTGCGGCGAGCTGGTTTGATGCAAACAAGAGAGCGCCGATGAGCAGCGCGGCTGGCTCAAGCGAGTTCTGCACGAACCTTCTCCAGCAGAGTTTTGGTTGCACGAATGCCTTCTTCTTCGGGCAGTCGCGACCCCTCATATTCGATGCCAACGTATCCGTCGTAGCCTGCATTTGTGACGAGACGGAGCATGCGCTGGTAGTCAATCGTTGTCTCTTCGCCAGTGTCATCGAAGTCGTATGACTTGGCGCTGACGGCTTTTGCGTATGGCATGAGTTCTTCAACGCCCAGGTAAGGGTCGTAGTGACGCTCCGAGTCAATTCGAAAGTTTCCAAAGTCTGGCAGGGTGCCAACGCCTTTGTGTTCAGCTTCAGCCATGACGCTAGCAAGCCAAGCGCCATTAGAAGATCGGCCCCCATGGTTTTCGACGATGACAGATATGCCGTACGGTTCGCCGTAGGCGGCGAGATGATCGAGTGACTCTGCTGCGCGATGGCGCATTTGATCGGCATCTCCGCTGCCAGCTGCATTGACTCGGATGGAATGGCATCCAAGGAAGGATGCGGCTGCGATCCACTTGAGATGATTTTCGATCGCTTGCCTGCGAAGAGCTTCATCCGCGTGGGCCAGTTCGCCTTCGCCGTCGATCATGATGAGTAAGCTTTGGACGCCCTGATCGTCTGCGCGCGATTTTAGCTCGCGGAGGTAGTCGAAGTCTGTGGCGCGATCTTTGAAGAAAGCATTCACGTACTCGATGGCATCAAGGCCAAACCCGCGTGCGCTGGCGGCAAAGTCTAGCGCCGTCATGCGGCCCTCGAAGTGCGCCCGGTGCAATGACCACTCCGCAAGAGAGATGCGAAATGGCAATGCTTGTTTGGCTGGCTCTGCACCTTGGTTGAACGAGAGAGCGGCGACGTTATGGAAAGGTGTCGCTGCCAGGCCGACGCCGAAGGCAGTGGCAGACTTCAGAAACAGCCGGCGAGAAGAGTGCGGTGTCATGGAGGCTCCTTGAGCCCTGTGGGCGCGATCGTGCACACGAGGCAGGGTTCCAGACATGATACCCGCCGTGAGTGCTTGCCGGTGTGCCTCTCGCCCAGGCTGAAGCAGGGCAGGGGGCCGTGTGCGAATGAATCTTCCGTCAGAGGTCTCCGATGGGGGATGGATGGCGGTGAGCTTGATATTGACGCGAGAAAGGCGGATCTGGAGCCTTTGCCGTTTCTGGCTGTGTTCGCTCGTGAAGAGAGCAGAAGGTTCGCACAGTCTTGACGGACTATGATGGGCGCCCCGCCTCCTTCGTCCGTCAAGGGTTCACGATGCTCATGCTTCGGTTGTTGATTTCATGTTTTGTCGCGCTGATGGGGCAGGCCGGTGAAGTTGGAAAACCTGTCGCGGTTGATGTGCTGAACCAGGCGCGTGAAGCGGCCCTTGGTGTCCAAAGCGTTGAGTACACATTCAGGCTTAGCAACTCGGGCACTGCTTCAGCGATGACATCGGAAATCGAGGGCATGGCCCGACTCCTGGCCGCAGATTCAGAGGGCGGGCCGTACCATTTCATGGCAGGGACACTCACGCCGACGAAGAAAACGCAGGAGCCTCTCGAGTTCACCGTTGCGAGAATGGGAGATCTCTACCAGATCGCGAATCGGGCCGAAGAAGTTCTCTTCTTCGGAAGGGGCAATTCGGCGCATGATCAATTGATTAGTTTTTCTGATCCCGTCTTGATCGAAAACTTCATTATCCCGCGCCCGTTCAATGTCGCGGGAGACGGACATTCTGTGTCCCTTGCCGGTACGTCAGAGGTTTCGGGTGAGTTGTGTGACGTGTTGGTCGTGCCCGGGAGGAAAGGGTTGTCGGCACGCTGGTTTATCGCTCGTTCGGACCACTTGCCGCGAGCCGTGGAGCGAGACCTCTTGACTGCAGAGGGAGGGGGTGTGGCCCGCCTGGAAATTGACTCGTTGCGACTGAACCCTGATCTGGAGCCGGAAGACTTCAGGCTGGCAACACCGGCGGGATGGCGCACGGTCGATGTGAGTGCGACTCGTTCCAGTCCGGCGAGCAAACCACTCCCACAGTACGGTCTCGATGGCTTACTCATGCGTGGGAAGCCGGCGCCCGATTTCGCCTTGAAAGCGCCTGGTGGCGAGACGGTTCGCCTGGAAGATCTGCAGGGGCAAGTGGTTGTTCTGGACTTCTGGGCCACCTGGTGCCCGCCCTGTCGCCGGGCGATGCCGATGCTGCAAAAAATTCACGAGGACTATGCTGCCAAGGACGTGAAAGTGGTGGGCATCAGCACCAGTGAGCGAGGTGGCAACCCTGAGGAGATGATGAACTCGAAGGGCTACAACTACGGCCTGCTTCTCAATGGCGAGGCGATCGGATCTTCTTATGCTGTTCGGTCGCTGCCGACCTGCTACGTGTTGAACAAGGAAGGTGTCGTGGTTTACGCCTCACGAGGATTCAAACCTCTTGATGAAGCGGCTCTTCGCCGGGCCATTGAGGCTGCACTCAATCCATGAGTGCATTGCTGTTGAGGTCGTATCCAGTCGTGTTTGTGGCCCGGTGATGCGTTGAGTGGAATCTACGCATCACTCAGATAGGCGACTTTTTCAATCTCATCACGCGGAATCGTCGCGCCGTTCGCCGTGACCGCGAACCCGAATTTCTTGCTTTTGGCAACCCATTCATCACGCGTGCCCTCGTCAGTGCCGACCTCGTGCACTGCGACGCCCATCATGTGAACGACTCCATCAGCCTCTTCGCCCCAGCGACCGATGTAGGTTCGAGCTCCGGTGGTGAAGAGGACCACAGTTTTGCCGTGGAGTTGGTCGTGACCTGGATGAAAGACGCCGTCGTTTGCCATGCGCTGCAAAGTAGCAGGACGGAGTGCCAACTCTCCAGGCCGAGTGACTAAATGGGCCTACGTCCGAGAAATCTTACGTATTCAAGTGCATGTCGATGCTTCGACAGGCCGAGAATCGATTCGAAAGTGTTTCTGGATTGGAATCCTTCTTAAGCTGCTAAGGCGATGTGCCCTCCCCGTGGCGGCGGGCTCGTCATTTGTCTCGCGCAGAGAACGCTCTTCTCGGAAAGAATAAAAATCATGAGTGACGTACCGCGTCGAAGGCCATTGAAATTGTCGATCATGCTTGCTGCGGCTTTGGTCGGAGCGCAGTTCGTTCCCGTTGATCGAACGAATCCACCGACTGATGCTTCTCTGAGTTTGAAGGCACCGGCGCCAGTGCTCGCGATACTTGAACGCGCCTGTTTCAACTGCCATAGCCAGGAGACTGCGTGGCCGTGGTACGGCTACGTCGCTCCGATGTCATGGTTGGTGGAGCGCGATGTGAAAGAAGGGCGCGAAGAAATGAATCTGTCGGAGTGGGGCAGCTGGTCTGAAGACCGTCGTGTCTATATGGCCAGCGAGATCGTTGAGATGACCGAGTCGGAGGATATGCCGCCTTGGTTCTACAAGCCATTTCACGCTGACTCAAAGCTAAGCGAGGATGACTTGAACACTCTCAAGGCATGGGCGCAGAGCCTTCCCGGTGCGAAGGCCAGCTCCGGCTGAACTTTTTTGTCAGGTCTCGCCGGCGACTTTGGCTAGTAGCCCGGGATCGACATTGCCACCGCTGAGCAGCACTCCACAGCGCCCTCGCCCTTCGCGAAGCGCAACGGCAAGCGAGGCAGCTCCGCTGGGCTCCAGGACCAGGCGAAGCTCATCCAGAGCCCAGCGCATGCTGGTTCGTAGCTCCTCGTCGGTGACGAGTTCGATGCGCTTTACGTGCTGGCGTATGACTTCAAATGTGAACTCTCCAGGTCGACGCACACGAAGGCCGTCGGCAATCGTACGGGGGGGTGGAACAGCGATGCGCTCACCTGCTGCGAGGCTGCGCGCGGTGTCATCTCCATCCAAGGGCTCTACGCCTACGATCTCGATATTTGGCTGCAAGGCGTGCAGCACGGTGGCGCAGCCAGCCATGAGTCCGCCGCCGCTGACCGGAGCGTAAAAGCAATCGAGAGTTCCTGCGTCTTCCAGCAATTCGAGTGCTGCTGTCCCCTGGCCGGCTGCGACAAGTGGATGGTCATAGGGGGGAACTGGAATGAGCCCCTCGCTTGCTTCGAGTTCTTTTGCGCGCGTTGCGCGCTCGTCGCTGTCGGGGCCGACGACGACAACTTCTGCTCCCCACGCCTCTGTTCGTTGGCGCTTCAACTCCGGAGCATCAGAGGGCATGACGATCACAGCGCGCAGGCCGAGTACGGAGGCGGCACAGGCGACGGCTTGTGCGTGGTTTCCTGAACTATGTGCAACGACACCTGGCGTTCCAACTGGAAGCGTCGTCATGAGGCTGAATGCGCCACGCAGTTTGAATGCACCAGTTAACTGCAACGACTCAGGTTTGAGGAGCAGCTCTGCCTCACCGTGAGTTCGCGTGAGTATGGGTGTGCGAAGAATGTGGGATGCAATTCGCTTGGCAGCGGCTTGCACGCAGTCGAGGGTGAGTGTTTCGGTCATGTGTGACACGATACCGAGAGATGGGCTGTGTCAAAGGGGCTGACTGGCAGGTTGCTCGAGTTCCGCGAAGTTTCTCTGGTGCTGCGTTCGGCATAAATCTCTCGAACCTGGGTAGCATGTGGAGGACTTCAGGGGGCTGGCGTGCCAATCGAATCCGTGAATCCAGCGAACGACACCGTGCTGCGGGTCTGGTCGGAGATGTCGGAGGCTGATCTCGATGTGACGCTTATGGCTGCAAGTCAGGCGCAGGAGTTCTGGGCGAGCTTGCCGTTTGAAGAGAGAGCCCTCCCGCTTCAAGCTCTGTCAGAACAATTCGAGCAGCGCGAGGCAGAGCTGGCTCATCTGATGGCTCAAGAGATGGGAAAGCCGTTGCCGCAGGGCCGCGCGGAGGTCTTGAAATGTGCGTCCGCCTGTCGCTGGGTGAGTGAGAATGCGGCCGACTGCCTGGTGGATGACTTTGTAGATCTCGACGGCGAACGCGTGCTGTTGACCTATCGCCCGCTGGGTTTGGTGTTGGCGGTGATGCCGTGGAATTTCCCGTTCTGGCAAGTGATCCGTTGCTTGGCTCCGGCATCGATGGCAGGGAACGGGATGTTGCTCAAGCACGCGCCAAGCGTGCAGGGGTGCGCAGAAGCCATGGCAGAAATGACTCGCGATGCCGGCTTGCCGGAGGGGTTGTTTGCCAACCTGACTCTCGATGAGGATCGAGTGGGTCGATTGGTGGCAAGACCTGAAGTGGCTGCAGTTTCGTTGACGGGCTCGACAAGGGCTGGCTCGACGGTTGCCGCCGCTGCGGGTGACGCATTGAAGAAGTGTGTTCTGGAACTCGGGGGAAGCGACCCTTACGTCGTCTTGGAAGACGCCGATATTGACTTGGCAGTTCAGTGTTGCGCGAAGTCCCGTCTCCAGAATTCCGGACAGAGTTGTATCGCCGCGAAACGTTTCATCGTTGTGGACGCTGTTCGAAAAGATTTCACGGCTCGGCTGGTAGCTTTCATGGAGTCTCAGAGCTGGGGTGACCCTTTGGGTGCAGACCCTGTAGACATCGGCCCTCTCGCGAGGCGCGATCTACGAGACGCACTGCACGAACAGGTCCGAAAGAGCGTGCTCTCCGGGGCTCGATTGCTGCTTGGTGGAAAAGTTCCCGATGGGCCTGGCGCTTACTACCCGCCGACCGTGCTTGCCGGCGTCCAGCCGGGAATGCCCGCTTTCGATGAAGAAACCTTTGGGCCTGTGGCAGCCGTGGTGCCGGCAGTTGATGAGGAGCACGCCTTTGGACTCGCCAATGCAACACCATTCGGTCTTGGCGCCGCGATCTTTACAGCGGATGCAGAGCGCGGAGCGCGGTTAGCAGCCGACCATTTTCAGGTCGGAAACTGTGCCGTGAATACGATGGTCATGTCCGACCCACGGATTCCATTCGGAGGCATCAAAGCCAGCGGATTTGGACGCGAGCTGGGTGCAAACGGATTTCGCGAGTTCACGAACTTGAAGACCGTGAGATTCCCGGCGGTGTGAGAGTCGATGCGGTTGGCAGGCTCGGCCACGCACTACTTCATCCAGCGCTTCCACCAGTCAAGATATTGCTGAAGTCGGTGCAGGCGCATGTCTGGTGGCCCGGCACGCGACATGCCGTGACTCGTGCTGCGAGGGTAGCGGACAAAGCGGGTCGGAATGCCTCGCGTAGCAAGTGCAGAGTACGCTTGTTCACTCTCTGCCACGTTGCAGCGCAGGTCGCCCTCGCTGTGAATGACCAGCGTGGGTGTGCGGGCGTTCCCCAGATACTTCAAAGGACTCATGTCCCACAGGGCTTTGGTGTCGTCCCAGGTGTTGCCAGGGAACTCGGTGTCTGGCCAGATGTAAACATCGCTGCTGCCCCACATGCTGACCATATTGGCAACACAGCGGTCCGAGACAGCTGCACGAAACATGTTCGTGTGTCCGATGGCCCAGAGAGTCATGAAGCCGCCAAAGCTTCCGCCTGAGATGCCCATGCGTTTGGTGTTGCAGAAGGATTGCTTACTCATGTCCTTTGCAACGGCTTCTACGTCTGCCCAGTCCTGCCCTCCCCAGGAGTGCGAGTTTCCATCGCAAAAATCTTCGCCATAGCCCTTGCTGCCGCGTGGGTTGCTGAACACGACGGCGTATCCCTGCGCAGCCAGAACCTGGAACTCGTGGAAGAATGCCCAGCCGTACTGCGCATGTGGTCCGCCGTGGACTTGCAGCAGCGTCGGCCGTTTGCGGGTTTTCGAGGCTCCGGGAGGAAGCATGGTCCACACTTGTACTTTGACCCCGTCGCTAGACTTCACCCAGCGTGACGTCGGCTTGCTGAGAGTGAGTTTTCCCAGCAGTTCGGCATTGAGATTGCTCACTCTGCGGAGCGTGAGTGCGGCACTTTTTTCTAGTGTGCCGCTCTTGGGGACATCTGCGAAGTGCACTTCGGGAAGGGTCGTGGCATCCCCCACCATCAACGCAATGCGAGATCCATTTGCAGAGAGGTTGCCGAGTGTGTGCTGACGCTTGCCACTGGTGTGAAAGCGAAAGGGGCCACCCTTGGCTGAGATCGTTGCCAGGTGAGTCTCGCCGTGCCACCCAATCTGAACCCACAGTCGCTTGCCATCTGGTGTCCAGCTGTAGGCAGAAGCGAAGTCTGCTTCGGCAGCATCGCTGAGCGTGATGGCCAGAAGGCAGTAATCTTCGCGGTCGGTCAGGCTCTTGGCTGTTCCCTTGGCAAGATCCGCAACCCAGAGTTCGGTGTTTTGGCCCGGCTTTTTGCCGTCTTTGTCGGACCAGCTGAAAGCGAGGCGACGACCGTCTGGCGACCATTGCAGATTGTCTTTGTAGCCAGGCGGAATGCCTTTCACGGCCTTGGCCTTGCCAGTGGCGACATGGATGCGCACCACTTCCGTCGTCCACCCTCGGGCGAAGGAACGCTTGTCGCGCGAGGTGACCAGCGCGATCTCTTTGCCGTCGGGAGAGATGTCAAAGGCCACGCTGTCGATGGTGGTTTGTTTGTAGAGGAGGCGGTGTTCGCCTGTGTTGGCATTGACGACGTAGAGGCGATAGCGCTGGCCGTTGAAGTAGCCGTCGCCATCGAGTCGATACCAGGGGTCATCCAGCACGCGAGGCGGATCGCATTCACCGGTTTCCTTGCGAGCCTCACAGGCGGACTGCTTCCAATCGGGATCTGTTTCGCGGAAAGCCACGGCGAGCCATTGGCCATCGGGTGACCATTGAGGGCTTCCCAGGGAGCCTTCGGGAAACTCGGTGAGTTCTCGCGCCTCCCCTCCCCCGGATTCGATCACAGCGATCTGCGCGCTTCCTTTTTTCCTGTGAGAGATAAAGGCAATGCGTGCCCCATCCGGAGACCAACGTGGCGAACCATCTTTGTCGCCGCTTGTGAAGCGCCGTGGCTTGTCGCCGACTCCTGCCATCCAAAGGTTGGTCAGATAGTCGTTCTTCTTGCCAATCGTCTTCACGGTGAACACCACGCGCTGCCCATCAGGTGAGATGGATGGTGATCCCACGAAGTGCAGCCCGAGTAAGTCCTCGGGGTTCATTTTACGCCGAGCTTTCTTGCCGGCAGTTCGCTTCGCAGTTTTGGACGACTTTGATTTGGTTGAAGTCTTGGCAGCAGGCATGTTTTTTCCCTGGGTTCACGGGCCACGGGTGGCGATGTGATCGCGGGGAACCCTACCACTCAGCCAGGGGTACCGACGAGCGAGGAGCACTCGTTGGCGTCCTTCGGATGAGGCTCGATCTCGAGCCTCGGCGCCGGCTGCTCTTCCCGCTAGGGGGTGACCGTCAGCGAATCGGGCACCGAAAGGAACGGTCCGCCACCCCAGGAGCCATCTTGCGCCTCACTGGCGGCCTGAAACCAGACGGTGAGGCCGATCAATGCAGGGTCTTGTGGAACGCTGAGATTCCAGGAGGCAGCGCCCTCGGAATCGAGCAAGCGCATGCCAAGGAAAAAGAGGGGAAGAGGCAGATTCAGTTCACCAGTGTTGGTGACGAGGGAACTCTGAAAGAATCCATAAACGATGTCGTTGGGTGCACCGAAGACTTCCAGTGCAAAGGCCTCTCCAGGGCTGGCGACTTGTGGCGAAAAGCGCGCAAGCACCTTGAGCCTGCGTGCAGCGTCGAAGACCTGGATCTTGCCTGATCCAAAGAGGTTGTCTTTTCCTGGGTCGCCGAGGTCCACGGCACTCAGTTCCAGTGCAGCGGCGATATGGCGAGGCTGTGCTGCAGGTTGCACGTCGAGGAGCAGAGCCATCGCTCCAGCCAATTGAGGGGTTGCAGCTGAAGTCCCGCTGAAGAGAGAGTAGCCACCATTGAGATTGGTGGTCATGACCGAGTTTGTGTAAGTGACGACATCTGGCTTGATAAGCCCAGGGAGTCCGCCGCCGAATCCACCGACTTCGTAATCCCAGTATTCAGGTAGCTGAGCGTGTGGGAAAGATGCGTCGAAGGACGAGATGTCTTCCCATGCAGAAGGGCCACGTCCAGAAGGGTTGTAGAGGCTGTCGTCTGGCAACTGAATGCCGCCGCAAGCCATCACCGACGAGCGTCCACCACTCGCGAGGTCGGGATGTGCAAAGGGTGAGGGGCAATTGCCCGGCGTAGAGATGTTGAATGGTGTTGGGTGTGTGCTCGTGAGCACGCCCTGATTGCCAATGGAATTCGCATGGATGATTCCAGCAGCCAGTTCGACATCACAGAGTTGTCGGAACATGTGGTAGTCCGGTCGGTCGGGCCACTTGTAGCTGTAGCTGCTGCTCACGACATCGACGCCGATGCTCAGCAAGTACTGCTGTGCTTGCCAGTAGTGCGCCTCATTGGAGACTTCACAGATGGCCATGCTGGCAGCGGGCGCCATTCCTGTGATGCGGCCCTGGGTGCCGTCTCCCACCATGAGGCCGGCAGCCTGGGTTCCGTGCGGGTCTGTTGAGGAGACATTCGAACTGTTGGACTTGAAGTCCCAGCCATGGAGGTCATCGATGAATCCATTGGCGTCATCGTCGATGTTGTTCCCAGGGATTTCACCGGGGTTCGTCCAGACACGCTCGATGAGATCGGGATGTTGCCAATCGGCACCGGAGTCGATGTTGCCGATGAGGATGCCCGAGCCTTCAAAGCCCTTGTCCCAGAGAGAAGGTGCTTGCAAGGCGACGATGTGCGGCTCGATGTCCGGTGGCGGCTGAATGCCTACGCCCGGAGCAATCTCGATGTCATCAAATGCGAATCCATCGGATGGAATATTGAAGTTGTCACGCCACTGAAACCGGACCAGGAAGTTGTTGGTGTAGCTGATTCCAAACCCCGAAAGCATTGAGTCGAGAGAGACCCACTCCCAGGAGTACTCCGCGCTCGCGTCTTCCAGCGAGTAGACCTTGTGCCAGGCGAGGCCGTCGGCGCTGACGAAGACGCCATCTTCCGGATGATCCTCATCACCGAATTCTTTGTGTCGAAAGCGGATGCCAACATCCTTTTCGCCTACAAGATCCAGTTCGACCGTGAGGCTGGCGACGGAGTCCACGGAGTTGGTGTTGGTGCCCATCACGACGTGCCAATCCCCGGCGGGGTCATGCAAGTCGGTGACAGCTGCATACCCGTCTCCCGATGCGGCAACGGTCCAGTGCGGCAAGAGTGCACCGGACTCAAAGTTATCGAGGAAAGGGTAGGTCCCGACGCCTGGAGAGGAGGGCGGCGTTGGTTGCGCGTCTTGAGCACGAGAGGCGGGTGTTTCGGGCATCAGGCAGATGCGATTCACGCCGGGCATTTCAGACAATCGTTGCAGCACTGCGGGCTCGGCTCGAAAGAAGAGTGCATTGCCCATCCAGAGGACATCGATCAACTCGGCCTGTCCGGATTTTTGCGCTGCAGCCAGCACGCTACGTAGGGGGCGCTGTGTGGACTGCGCGTGTGCTTTCAGCATCTCGGCCACAAGTCGCCGACGCGTGCGGGCAACTGATGCAGGCGATGTCGCTTTCCCCGGGCCATCGATCAACCCAGCAGAGGAGGCCCTCGCCCGGCGTTCGAGCTCTCCCCCCGACAACTGGTCAGCCATGACGAGATAGGCGGAGATTTTTTCACGATCGTCAGCGCTCGCGATTGCCTCACGTAGCGCAGGGTCCAACACATCGTCGTGAGTGGTGGTCCAGCTTCCGTTCGCAACCGCGGTCGCGAACACACCGCTGGCGCAAACCATGGCGAACAGCGCGCAGGCTACTGCGCGAAAAAGAGCCGCAGAGAATGAGCGATTCACAAGCATGTTTCTGTGAGCACTTCTACGGCTCACTGCCAGATTGCAGCCGAAGTAAAAGGACCCGGGATCCGCGAAATCCCGGGTCATAGGGGGGCCTCCGCCCCTCAAGGGTGTGCCCATTTTTGTGATCATGTTTTGGGCACCGCCTGACCTCCGAAGTTTACCCCCTCTTCGTCATTTTGGGGGGGATTCCGGAACATTCTTAGCCCTCTTCAAGGCAGAATTCCGCTCAGAGTGTCTTTCATTGTTTCCGGGCTGACAGAACCATGCCAACCGGTCAGGAAAGCGCCGTCTGCATCGGTGATGAGCACAAACGGCAGCATCATGCCGTCTGCGAGATGGGTCGAGATCAGGTCAACGACCTCGGGCTCCGGTGCATCGCAATCGGAGGCCAGGCCGACGAAGTGCTCTTTCAGTATCTCGGCTATTTCGGGCTGTGGCATGAGACCCTGCACGAGGGTCCGGCATTG
>Ga0315339_1001313_pt1 | contig 22772 bp, 22 predicted proteins | sample ASW17metaG_FD_204514 | JGI IMG/M metagenome (GOLD analysis project Ga0315339, IMG submission 204514) | Ammonia-oxidizing marine archaeal communities from Pacific Ocean, United States - ASW #17 | ecosystem: Environmental > Aquatic > Marine > Oceanic | place: USA: California | collected 2016-12-05
ATTATTATGGCACGGATCGCATGGTGATTTGTCTGGACCCCAACAACCTTGATCTGATGCGCGATTTCTATTCTGATCGCTCGACCACCAAGCTGATGGAAATTCAGTGTGACTTTTCGGATTCTTACCTGCTGGGCCATGCCAAGCGAGTTGGACTTGCCGGGGAACGCACCGGGCAGGATACCATCGACACGCTGTTGCCAACCATTCGCAGTGACGTCGTGTTTGAGAGTGACCAAATTCGCGACGCCGGTTTCAGCGACATCTTCCGCATCCGCGAGGCAAACAGCGCTGAAGAGAACGCTGCGCCGCTGTCGAAATTTCTGGATATTTCCGAAGATCAGGCCTGTGAAATCACATCAAACGAATACCTGTTTGTTGACTGATCGGTGGGTATTAAAATGGGGCACCTGCGGTGCCGCTGGTTCACCTCACGCCCCCATTGGGGCGCTCAGGCGGAGCGGGTTGCGAAGATGCGATACATTTTGCGGACTGTAAGGATGCAAGCGCACTTGTTCGTGCCGGGTGGATCGTTATCATGTGACGCAACCTGGGCAGGACGCCCGTCGCAAGCTAAAGAGTATCCAGCCATGACCACGCAAGCGCCTGAAACCGTAATTGTTGAATCTTCACGTGTTGCCTGCGATGGCGGCGGCGGGGCGTTGGGCCATCCGCGCGTTTGGCTAACGATTCCGGCGGATATTGGCTGGGTAGAATGCGGCTATTGCGACAAAAGGTTTGTCCACAAGGACCATGCGGAGAGCCAAGGCTAAGGCGTAATGCCCAAGTTTGGTTTCGGCACTTAGGGCTGTGCAAGCATCTCCTCGAAGGCAACACGGCAGGTCAGGCTTTTTCCACGGATTTTCTTACCGGATTTCAGGAACGCTGAAATGCGGTGGCCCGCAAGGATTTCGACCTGATCACCTGTATCAAGCGTCATGACGCCGCCCACGGTGCCTGTTTGGGCATTGAAATAGTTGAACTTAATTGCCCCTTTGCGACCATCGCTGCACGCAAGGCTGGCTTTGCCGCCAAATGCCGTCCGCTTCCACGTTCCGGCGCATCGCATCCCTGTTGACGATCTAACCTCGACTGGTCCAGCGCGTCGGCCAAAGGTCTGCCCCGTAAAACGCTCGCCACTTGCGTTGATGCAGCCCATAACGGGCACGCAGAAATCATTCGCAAGCGTACAATCCTTGGCCTGCGCGTCACCTGTGGCGAATGTGCTAAGGAAAATCACCAGCGCGACTGGCAGGGCTTTGGCAAACATGGCATCACTCTCGTTAGGAACGCGTCGAAGGAGCTTAGAAAATGGCTGATGGTTTTGGCAAGGGGTGCCACCTGCATTTGATTGATGGCTCGGCGTTTATATTCCGGGCTTATCACGCGTTGCCGCCGTTGACGCGCAAGTCTGATGGTTTGCCAGTGGGGGCGGTCAGCGGCTTTGTGAACATGCTGTTCAAGTATATCGAGGATAACAAAGGCCCGGATGCACCGACCCATGCTGCGGTGATTTTTGACAAGGGCAGCCATACATTTCGCAACGATATCTATGACCAGTACAAGGCGAACCGCGACGCCATGCCAGAGGATTTGCGCCCGCAGATGCCGCTGACACGAGAGGCCACGCGGGCGTTCAATATCTCTTGTATCGAGATGGAAGGGTTTGAGGCGGACGACATCATCGCCACCCTGTCGCGGCAGGCCCGAGAGGCTGGTGGCCGCGTGACGATCATTTCCAGCGACAAGGACATGATGCAGCTGGTCGGCGGCGGCGTCGAGATGCTCGACGCGATGAAAAACAAGCGGATCGGTGTGGATGAGGTAGAGGAAAAGTTTGGCGTTGGCCCGAACCGGGTGATTGATGTGCAGTCGCTGGCGGGGGATTCGGTTGATAACATTCCCGGCGCACCGGGGATTGGTATCAAGACGGCGGCCTTGCTGATCAACGAATATGGCGATCTGGACACGCTGCTGGCGCGGGCCGAGGAGATCAAACAGCCCAAGCGGCGGCAAACCCTCATTGATTTCGCCGATCAAATCCGCCTGTCGCGCCAGCTTGTGACGCTGGATCAGAATATGGAGCTTGATTTCGGGCTTGGCACGCTAGAGGTCAAAGACCCAGAGGCAGAGCCACTGCTGGGGTTCCTGGCCGACATGGAGTTCCGCACGGTTACCAACCGTGTCGCCCGCGCGCTGGGCGTCGAAGCCCCGGCGATTGAGGAAAAAGCGCCCGAGGCAGATGAAGGCACGCCAGAGGCCGTGCCGTTCAATGCCGACGACTATGAACATGTCGCCGATGCTGCCGCCTTGCAGGTATGGATCGACCGCATTCAGCAACGCGGTTATGTGGCCGTGGACACGGAAACCACCGGGCTGAACGAAATGCGCGCCGATCTGGTTGGGATTTCGCTGTGTGTCGAGGCCGGGCAAGCCTGTTACATTCCGCTGACCCACCGCGCGATGGCGACGGATGATCTGTTTGGCTCTGATGCTTTGGCCGAGGGGCAAATGGGGTTGGACGAAGCCTTGGCGATGCTACGGCCGATCTTGCAGGATGAGGCGATCCTGAAAATCGGGCAAAACATGAAATATGACGCCAAGATATTTGCCCGCTATGACGTTGATATAAAACCGATAGATGACACGATGTTGATGTCGTATGCAGCCCACGGTGGCGAGCATAACCACGGCATGGACCTGCTAAGTGAGCGGTACTTGGGACACACGCCGATCCCGATCAAGCCACTATTGGGGTCGGGTAAATCAGCGATCACCTTTGACAAGGTCGCGGTTGACGATGCGGTGAAATATGCCGCCGAGGATGCGGATGTTACGCTGCGTTTGTGGCAGGTGTTCAAGCCGCAATTGCATCGCGCCAAGGTGACGACCGTTTATGAAACGCTTGAACGGCCGCTGGTGCCGGTGCTGAAACGTATGGAAATGCACGGGATCAAGGTCGATCGTGATGCGCTGAGCCGGATGTCGAATGCCTTTAGCCAAAAAATGGCCGGGCTGGAGGCAGAGATACATGAAATGGCCGGGCAGACGTTTAATGTTGGCTCTCCCAAACAATTGGGCGAGATCCTGTTTGACAAGATGGAGCTGCCGGGCGGCAAAAAGGGCAAGACCGGGGCCTATGCCACCGGCGTCGATGTGTTGGAAGACTTGGCGACGGAACATGAGCTGCCGGGCCGGGTGCTGGACTGGCGTCAGCTAAGCAAGCTGAAATCGACCTATACTGACGCGCTGCAGACCCATATCAACCCGGACACGGGGCGGGTACATACGTCGTATTCTATTGCGGGGGCCTCTACCGGGCGGCTGGCCTCGACCGATCCGAACCTGCAGAATATTCCGGTGCGCACCGAAGAAGGTCGCCGCATCCGCGAGGCGTTCATTGCAGAGTCGGGCAAGACGCTGGTCAGCCTTGACTATTCACAGATTGAACTGCGCATTTTGGCGCATATCGCCGATATTCCTGAGCTGAAACAAGCCTTTGCCGATGGCATCGACATCCACGCGCTGACCGCATCCGAGATGTTTGACGTGCCGCTGAATGAGATGACTCCGGAAATTCGCCGTCAGGCAAAGGCGATCAATTTCGGGGTGATCTATGGCATTTCCGGCTTTGGTCTGGCGCGGAACCTGCGGATTCCGCGGTCAGAGGCGCAGGGGTTCATCGACAGGTATTTTGAGCGGTTCCCCGGCATCCGCACCTATATGGATGACACAGTGGCGTTTGCGAAAGAAAACCTGTTCGTGCAGACGCTGTTTGGCCGCAAAATCCACACGCCAGACATCAACGCCAAAGGCCCGCATGCCGGTTTTGCCAAGAGGGCGGCCATCAACGCGCCGATTCAAGGCACCGCAGCCGATGTGATCCGCCGCGCCATGGTGCGGATGGAGGATGCGACACGTGATTTGCCCGCCAAGATGCTGTTGCAGGTGCATGACGAATTGATTTTTGAGGTAGACGATGCCGCTGTTGACGAAACAATTTCTGTGGTGCGCGACGTGATGGAAGGGGCGGCCCATCCAGCGGTGCATCTGGATGTGCCACTGACAGTTGATGCCGGGCAGGGGGCCAATTGGGCCGAGGCGCATTAATGGCTGGGATAGCAAGATTGGGGTCAAAGTCCCTGGGCGTTAGCCTTTGGTGTTCGGTAGGTGTTGCGCCGCGCTGACGCGCGTCGCCGGGGGCGGCCTCGCTACGCTCGGCCGCTCGGATAGATTGGGTGTGCGAAAGAGGAGACGGCAAATGGCTGATATTCTGACAGTAAGTGTAACGGAAGGCGTGGCCGAGGTTCGGTTGAACCGGCCTGAACGCAAGAATGCCCTGTCGATGGAGATGTTTGAGGCGCTGGCCAATGCCGGTGAGGCGTTGAAAGCGGAGCCCGGTTTGCGTGCGGTGATCCTGTGCGGGGCGGGCGGCGATTTCTGTTCGGGGTTGGACCTGGAAGTGATGCAATCGCAATTCGGCAAGCTGGATGAATTGCGCCACAAGCTGTTGAACCCGCCCGAGGGCGAGGTGGCGAACTGGTTCCAGAAGCCCTGTTATGTGTGGCAGGAACTGCCTGTGCCGGTGATTGCGGCAATTGACGGCGTCTGCCTGGGCGGCGGCATGCAACTGGCCTTGGCCGCAGATTTCCGCATTTGCCACACGCAGGCGCGGCTGTCGGTGATGGAGGCGAAGTGGGGCATCATCCCGGATATGGGCATCACGCAGAACTTGCCAAAACTGATGGCCGCAGATCGCGCGAAAGAGCTGATGATAACGGCGCGGATGTTTTCGGGCGCTGACGCCGCCGAGCTTGGTCTTGTGACGCGATTGGCCGACGACCCACACAAAGCCGCGCAGGAATTGGCGCAGGAAATTTGTGGCCGATCCCCTGAGGCCGTCAACGGCATCAAGCGATTGGTAGACACAACCTGGACCATGCCGCCGGGCGCAGGGCTGCGGGTAGAGGCGGAAATTCAGGCACCCATTATCGGCGGGCCAAACCAGATAGAGGCGGTGATGGCCAATATGCAAAAACGGGTGCCCAAGTTTTCTTAGGCCGAAACCTTACGGCCCAACTTTGGTGACAACCATATGCCCGGCGCTGTTGTTGTAGACATGCACCTGAAATGGTTGGCCATTTTTGACCCAGTCCATCAACTGCGTCGCCCGGGCCGAGGGCGTGTTGACCCGGCAATCGCCCGCGCGGCAGACGGTTTGCGTCCAGGCTACTGCGTTGTCGTCAAACAGCATTTTGTTCGGCTCTCCGGACCGAAATCCCCGGTCGATCCAAGTGCATTCACCGGGCGAGGGGGCCTGTGTGCCTGCGCCGGCGTTGCCGGGTTTATAGGTGATTTCCACGAAGACATGCGGATTGCTGACGCGCTGCCCCGCGACGGCCGTCATGTTTCCACCGCCGCGACAGGTCATGACGTAACTTGTCTGCGCCGATGCTGCCCCTGCTGTCAGTGCCAGTGCGGCACCCAAAATAGTCGCTCTCATATAGGTCATTGTCGGCATTCTCCTCCAAGCCAAAAGCGCGCTCCTCCTAGCGCGAGTATCGCGCAATAAGGCACGCTTCGCCATGATTTGGATCAGTCTTGGCTTGGGGACTTTGCCAGCCGCTCGCGTTTTCCTTGCTCCAGATAATGGGAGAGGGACTTGTCTGGTTCCATTCGGAACGTGCCTTGCGGGGTGGCGCTGGCGATGCGGTCGACCCGGAACATGCGGAAATCATTGCGGGTTTCACACCAGGCCAGCAAGGTCCAGACCTTGCCCCAGAACCCCAACCCTAGCGGGCGCACAACTCGGTCGGTCTCCGCGTCTTCTGCATCGCGATAGGCAAGACGCATCTTTTCGCGCGCTTCTGACGCGGCCTCTAGCTGGTCGATCAAGGCACGGGTGGCATCGTCCAGCCCCCCGGCGGAAATGGCATGAATATGCACGGCGCTGGCACGGGCGCGGTCGGCCTCTGGCAGCACGGCGTTGATCTTTATCAGCGCTTCCTCGGCCCCCTGCATCATCGCCAGCCCGCCCCAGGTCCGGATCAGCCGTGCCCCGGCCACAAGGGCGACGATTTCCTCTCGGGTGAACATCAGGGGCGGTAGGTCAAAACCGTCCTGCATGACATAGCCGTAACCGGCTTCGCCCTCGACCGGGACGCCGGTAGATTGAAGGTCAGCGATGTCGCGGTAGATCGTGCGCTCGCTGACCTCTAGCTTTTCGGCCAGGCTGCGCGCCGTCACCAATCGCCCGCCCCGCAGGGCTTGCACGATCTGGAAAAGGCGGTCAGCACGGCGCATAGATTAATTCGGGTTCTGGAAAAGGCCGATGGAATTGCCATCGGGATCAGTTGCATAGGCGAAACGCCCGGCGGGGATTTCAATGATCATATCGCCGACCTCGCCGCCGGCGGCGCGGCAGCGTTCCGTTGTCGCCTCGACCGTGTCGGGGACGACCAGGTGCACGGTTGGCCCGGTGCCCTTGGCGGGTGGCTTGCCAGGGTAAAGATGTCCGGCCGTGCTTTTGCCGCTTGGGTCGAACGGCAAGAACGCCATCGGATTTGGCCCGCTTGTGTCGATGCTCATTTCATAGCCAAAGGTCGCGCTGTAGAATGCCACGGCCTTGTCGAGGTCGGTTACCGGGATTTCGCACCAAACCAGCGCGTTTTTAGGAATAAAGCCCATTCTTCAGTCTCCTCTATCATGGCGTCTGACAATCAGCGCCCTTGTGATGAGGTTGTTCTGTCATACCCCTACTGACAGCGTGCTGTCAGTAGCTGTCAGGGCAGGATAAGAAAAATTACGTGCCGGGTCTTCCGCCCCGTTTCAGGGCTTTTTAATCCAGGCCAAACCAGCTTCGGTTCTGCCACTAGGATTGTATTCCCCACTGACGAAACCGGTATAGTCTGACGCATCGACGGCGGCGAAAAAGGCTGGATAGTCTATTTTACCCTTTTCGGGTTCGGCCCGCCCCGGCACGCCCGCCACCTGAACGTGACGCACCAGATGTTGGTAGGTCTGCCAGGCCCTTGCTGCGTTACCGGTGATGATCTGGGCGTGGTAGGCATCAAATTGCAGCCCCAGATTGGGCGCGTTGACCTCTGCCAGTACGACGGCGGCAAGTTCGAAATCGCTTAGAAAGTAACCCGGCATATCGACCGGGTTAATCGGCTCTATCGTCAGGCTTTGCTTGGGGGCCTCTGCGGCGGCCCAGGCAAGGTTCTTGATAAAGGTATCGCGCGCCGCCGGGCCTTCGGCCTTGCCCGCCATGATGTGAATATGTTGCGGCTTTAGCTGTCCGGCAAAGCGCATGGCGCGTTTGAAGTCCCGCCTGAACCGTTCCTCGCCGCCGGGAACCGCCGCAAAACCACGCTCTCCGCCGGTCCAGTTTGGCGGCGGCGTATTCATCAGCACCAGGGGCAGGCCTGAACGTTTCAAATGCCTGATGATTTCGCTAGCCGCGTCGTCATAGGGAAACAGCACTTCGACACCTTCAAATCCCGCATTGGCGGCGGCCTCAAACCGTTCCAGAAACGGCAGTTCCTTGAACAGGAATGTCAGATTGGCAGCGAAACGGGGCATGTCGGGTCCAATAGTTTTTTCCGGTTTAGCGCATGCTGGACAGGTGGCAAAGTGGACAAATCAACCATAGCGAGAGAATTCAAGGTCTAGGGCAGCTCTGCCGCCGGAATAATGCCAAAAAATTTGCCGCCGGACCAAATCCCGAACCAATCCTCGCCATTCAGCGGCTCTATCGTGCCAATGTCGACCAGACGATAGAAACTCTTGCGGTCTATCAGCGCCTCTAGGTTGGCGCGCACCAACACATAGGGGCTAGGTTCGCCAGACTCGGCGTCTCGTTCGACACGGATCGGGTGCTCTGGCCCTGCCGCTACCTGATCCTCCACTTGGGTCGTAAAAGTCAAAACTTGATCACGGCCTCCGCCCGTGGCCTCAAAATCCACCGCCACAAAGGGGGCGTCATCAACGATGATGCCGACCTTTTCCACCGGGGTGACAAGAAAATAATCGTCGCCATCGCGGCGCAGAATCGTTGAGAACAGCTTTACCAGCTCTTTGCGCCCGATCGGGGTGCCCAAATAAAACCAAGTGCCATCCCGTGCGATCCGCATGTCCAAATCGCCACAAAACGGCGGATTCCACAGATGAACTGGTGGCGGACCCTTTTTACCGGCCGCTTTTGCCGCAGTTGCGAGGTTTTCCGCCGAAGGTTTCACAATGTTTTGTCCCAAGCTGCGTTTTGCCATTTGTGCTTTTCGGTATACCTCTTGATACTACGGACAACAGCACACCCGCCTGATATAACACGTAAGGACACATTGTCATGGCCGAACCAGAAAACCTTGTGGCCGAAATAGAGGCGCTGGGCGCCAAGATGGTAGAGGCAGAGGCGTCTATCACCAAACGTTTCATCGGCCAGAAAAAGGTCGTTGATCTGGTGTTGTCGACGCTGGTTTGCGGCGGGCACGGCTTGCTGATCGGTCTGCCGGGGCTGGGCAAGACACGGCTGGTCGAAACATTGGGCACCGTCATGGGCCTGTCAGAGGCGCGCGTGCAGTTCACGCCAGACCTGATGCCAGCCGATATTCTGGGCTCAGAGGTGCTGGAAACCGGGGCGGACGGCAGCCGTGCGTTCAAGTTCATTGAGGGACCGGTGTTTTGCCAACTGCTGATGGCGGATGAGATCAACCGCGCCAGCCCACGGACGCAGTCGGCGCTATTGCAGGCGATGCAGGAAAAGTCGGTCACTATTGCGGGCCAGCCGCATCCGCTGCCTGCGCCGTTCCACGTTCTGGCGACGCAAAACCCGATTGAACAAGAGGGCACCTATCCGTTGCCAGAGGCGCAGCTTGACCGGTTCCTGGTGCAGATCGACGTCGAATATCCAGATCGTGACGCCGAACGTGATATCTTGTTGGCCACCACCGGTACTGAGGACGCGCAGGCGCATCAGGTGTTCACCGTGGATGAGCTGATCGCGGCGCAAAACCTTGTGCGCCGGATGCCCGTGGGCGAGGCTGTGATGGAACTGATCCTTGATCTGGTCCGCGCCTGCCGCCCCGGTGAACCCGGCGCGCCCGATATCGTCAATCAATCCGTTGGTTGGGGACCGGGCCCGCGTGCCGCGCAGGGGCTTATGCTGACGGTTCGCGCCCGCGCGTTGCTGCAAGGGCGGCTTGCGCCCTCGGCAGAAGATGTGCAGGCCATGGCGCGGCCAGTGCTTAGCCACCGTATGGCGCTGACATTTGCGGCCCGTGCGCGGGGCGAAGATCTTGGGTCGGTGATCGATGCCGTCGCGGAGCATGTCACCCGCGTCGAGGCTGCGGCGTGATCTCAACGCGTTTGGCAATCGGATTTCTATTGGCCGTTTGTGCGGCTTGTTCGGCTAACGCGCAGGAACAGGCCGCGCGCCATGCGGAAACGCTGGCCATCTTTGACGCGGCCTGCCTGCAAACCCTGCCGGGGTTTTCCAAGGCCGGTGATCGGCTGGCAAAGGCCGGATTTCAACATAATGCATCCGGCTATTGGGTGGATGACCCGCGGGGCATGATTGCGCAAGTCTCTCAGGATGATGCCGACCGCCAGCGCGGCTGTTTCGTTGCCATGTCCGAGGCCGACATAGCTGCCTTTGATGCTGTTCTGGGCCAATCTGTTGGCGGTGCGCTTGGGTTGGAAGAGGTCGGTATCATTGATGGGCCCTCGCCAAGTGATCCCTCGCTTTATGTCGTGGATCGGGATGGGTATCGCCTGACGGCAGTCGCAGCACATATTTCCAAGGGCTACGGCATGCTGTCGGTTTCGGTCACCGCGACCGGCGATGGCACACCCCCATGGGGTGACGAATGAGCCAAACTCACGCCCAGCTTCGTCAACGCGCCGAGGGACTTGCCGCCCCGCTGCCAGACCTTTTGGCCGGGGCAGAGCATCTGGCGCAGGCCGTCATGCTGGGCGCACATGGGCGGCGGCGTGCGGGCATGGGCGATGAGTTTTGGCAATATCGCCCTGCGCGCGCAGGCGATGAAGCGCGGATGATCGACTGGCGTCGGTCTGCACGCTCTGACGCGCATTTTGTGCGCGAAAAGGAATGGCAGGCGGCGCAGGCGGTGCTGCTTTGGGTCGACGAAGCTCAGTCGATGGAATTCACCTCGGACAAGAACCGCGTCACCAAGGCCGATCGCGCGCGCTTGCTGGCGATGGCGATCAGCGTTCTGTTGATCCGGGGCGGGGAACGTGTGGCGCTGGCCGCGCTGGAAACGCCGCCACGGTCCAGCCAATTACAACTGCTGCGCATCGCGCAAAGCCTGACGGCAGATCATGCCGAAAACGACTTTGGCGCGCCGGTTATTCGCATCATGCCACCGCATTCGCGGGCTGTTTTCGTGTCGGATTTCATGGGCGATATCGCCGCCGTGCAGGCGCAAATGGCCCGGGCCGCCGACCGTGGCGTGCGCGGTGTGCTGTATCAGGTGCTGGACCCCGCCGAAGAGGCGTTTCCCTATGACGGCCGTACGATTTTTGAATCAATGGGCGGAACGGTCAGTCACGAAACCCTAAAGGCCGGCGACCTGCGCGACCGTTATCTGGAGCGTCTTGCCGAACGAAAGGCACAGCTACAGGACCTCGCACGTGCAACCGATTGGCAATATGCCTGCCATCACACTGACGACAGCGCGCAATCGGCGTTGCTTTGGCTCTATAACGCTTTGGAGCGGCGGCACTGATGTTTACCATCGCTGGCATAGGCTTCACGGCCCCTTGGTTGTTGGTCGCGCTCGCTGCGCTGCCCATCTTGTGGTTGTTGCTACGCGCCGTGCCCCCTGCGCCGGTGCGCCGCCGCTTTCCCGGTGTGGCGTTGTTGTTGGGATTAACGGATGACGAAACCCAGACCGACAAGACGCCCTGGTGGCTGTTGCTGCTGCGAATGCTAGCGGTCGCGGCGATTATTCTGGGCTTTGCCGGGCCGGTGCTGAACCCCAAGGACGACAGCGCCGGAACCGGGCCGCTTTTGATTGTGGTAGATGGCACATGGGCCGATGCGCGCGATTGGCAGCGCCGAGTTGACCGGATCGATGCCCTGCTGGCTGACGCCAGCCGTACCGCGAGGCCCGTGGCGCTGATTAGGTTAACCGATCAGCCCGGTGCGGTGCCGTTTCAGGCCGCCGATGTCTGGGCCAGCCGCCTGCCCAACCTGCAACCTGCTGCTTGGCAGCCGGACACCATGACCTTGGAAGCGTGGGCAGAGACGCTGCCTGACGGCAATTTCGATACCTTTTGGCTGTCAGACGGTCTGGCCCGTGATGGGCGCGACGGGCTGCTGGCAACACTTGAAACACGCGGCACTGTCACGGTCTTTGAAAACCCTCGTGCCGTTGTGGCCCTGCGCCCAGCAGGGTTCGTTGACGGTAATATCGTCATTTCAGCCAGTCGCAGTCGGTTTGAAGATATTGGCGAGGCGACGTTAATTGCACGCGGGCTTGACCCCAACGGCATCGAACGCCAGCTTGCCACCGCCAATTTCACCTTTGCCGCAGGTGAGGCTGACGCGTCGGTTGAACTGGCCCTGCCGCCCGAATTGCGCAACCGGATCACCCGGTTTGGACTGTCTGGCACGCGTTCCGCCGGGGCGATCAGCCTGACGGACGATGCCCTGCGCCGCCGCGAGGTCGCGCTGATTGCAGGTCGTGATGATCGCGAAGGGCTAGAGCTGTTGTCGCCGCTGCACTATCTTGAACAGGCGTTGGAACCCACCGCAGACCTGATCGGTGGCGACCTTCTGGATATCTTGCTGGCCAATCCCGATGTGCTGGTGCTGGCCGACGTCGCCACGATCAGTGCGGGCGAAGAACAACCGCTGCTGGACTGGGTCGATCAGGGTGGCATGTTGCTGCGTTTCGCTGGGCCCCGCCTTGCGGGCAGCGATGTCAGCCGCACCACCGAGGACCCGCTGATGCCCGTGCGGCTGCGGGTCGGAGGGCGCAATATTGGCGGTGCCATGAGCTGGGGCGAACCCAAAGCGCTGCGCGGTTTTGCCGAAGGTTCGCCGTTTTACGGCCTGACCATTCCGTCCGATGTCACGGTGTCCAGCCAAGTCATGGCGCAGCCTGACCCGACGCTGAGTGAGCGGGTGATTGCCACCTTGGCGGACGGTACGCCGCTGGTCACGCGCAAGCGGATCGGGCAGGGGCAGGTCGTGCTGTTCCACGTCACGGCAAATGCCGAATGGTCGACTCTGCCGCTGTCGGGCCTGTTCGTGCAAATGCTGGAACGGCTGGCGGTATCGACCCGCCCCGCGCAGCCCTCGGCAGAGGATTTGGCGGGTACAACATGGGTCGCGGACGTAGTGCTGGACGCCTTCGGCACCGTTGGTGACGCTGGGGCGATGGCGGGCGTGCCTGGCGAACAGCTTGCCAGCGCCGTTCCGGATTCCGCAATGCCACCGGGGCTTTATACCGGCGAGGACCGGCGTATCGCGGTGAATGCAGTCGGGGCCGGGACTGAGATCGCAGCATCCGCATGGCCCGCACGCATCGCGGTCGAGGGCTTGGCAGTGTTGCGCGAAACCGCGCTAAAGGGCTGGATGCTGGCGGGGGCGTTGATGCTGCTTTTCCTTGATATTCTCGCCTCGCTTTGGCTAACGGGCCGCCTGTCACGCGGCGCGCGAGGTTTGACGGCAGCATTGGCCTTGCTATTGCTGGCCAGCGTGCCCTCAGATGCACAGACCGAAGATGATCTGGCGTTATTGGCGACCTCAGAGGTGGTGCTGGCGCATGTTATCACAGGCGATGCCCGCGTTGATGAGATTGCAGAGGCTGGCCTGCGCGGCCTGTCCGACACTATCTGGCGGCGCACCTCGATCGAGCCGTCTAACCCGTTATCGGTCAACCTCGAAACTGACGAACTGTCGTTTTTCCCTTTTCTCTATTGGCCGATCACGGCGGACCAGCCGCTGCCCTCTGTCGAGGCCTACGCCAAACTGAATCGCTATCTGCGCCACGGCGGGATGATCTTGTTTGACACGCGTGATGCGGATATCGCCCGCTTTGGTCAGGCCAGCCCCAACGGGCGCAAGCTACAATCGTTGGCCCGCCAGCTTGATATCCCCCCGCTAGAGGTTCTGCCCGAAGACCACGTGCTGACCCGGACGTTCTATTTGCTGCAGGATTTTCCTGGTCGTCACAACAGCCGCGACGTCTGGGTGGAGGCCGTGGCGGGCGACGCTGAACAGGTCGAGGGTATGCCGTTTCGCAACCTGAACGACAATGTGACACCGGTGGTGATTGGCGGCAATGATTGGGCCTCTGCCTGGGCTATTGATGAGGCCGGAAATCGTATGTTCCCCGTCGGGCGCGGCTTTGCTGGTGAACGGCAGCGCGAGCTTGCGATGCGCTTTGGTGTCAACCTGATGATGCATGTGTTGACCGGAAATTATAAGTCAGATCAGGTACATGTGCCTGCCCTGCTGGATAGGTTGGGGCAATGACCGGTTCGATCATCTTTGATCCGTTGTTGGAGTGGCCGCTGGTTTGGGCGGCTTCGATTTTGGCAGTGATGTTCGTGGTAGTCGCCGTCTGGCGCGGGCTTGCTGGTTGGTCGTTGCGCGGGCTGGCAGCGGCCGTGCTGCTGGTTGCGTTGTTCAACCCGTCGCTACAGCAAGAAGACCGCGCGCCGCTGACCGATATCGTCATTCTGATCGTCGACCAAAGTGCCAGTCAGCGCATCGCTGACCGGCCCGATCAGGTGGAGCAGGCGATTGCGGCGGTCGAGGCAGAAGTCGCCGGATTGGGCGACACCGAACTGCGGATCGTTCCGCTGGGCGACGGCGACGGCGATCAGGGTACGTTGCTGATGAGGGCGCTTGCAGAGGCGATGGCCGAAGAGCCGCGCGCGCGGCTGGCCGGGGCCATTCTGCTCAGCGACGGGCAACTGCATGATGTCGACCGTGCCCCTGATTTACCCGCGCCTTTGCACCTGTTGCTGACCGGCAAGGCGCAGGACTGGGATCGTCGTCTGATGGTCACCCGCGCGCCGGCTTTTGCCATTCTGGGCGAGCCTGTCACGCTGACCCTACGGATCGAAGATCAGGGCGCGGTGCCTGCCGACATCAGCCCGCAGGCAGAGCTGCAAATCGCCATCGATGGTGGCGAGGCGCAGGTGTTTCAGGTGCCGGTTGGGCAGGATCTGGAACTGCCTGTCACGCTGCCGCACGGTGGGATGAATGTCATTCAATTCACACTGCCTGAGGCCCCCAATGAACTGACAGATCGCAACAATGCTGCGGTTGTTCAGATCAACGGCGTGCGCGACCGGCTGAGTGTTCTGTTGGTGTCTGGAGAGCCACATCCGGGTGAACGTACTTGGCGTAACTTGTTGAAATCAGACAGTTCTGTTGACCTCGTGCATTTCACTATTCTGCGCCCCCCGGAAAAGCAGGACGGCGTGCCGGTGACGGAATTGTCGTTGATCGCCTTTCCGACACGAGAGCTGTTTATCGACAAGATCGACGAGTTCGATCTGATCATTTTTGACCGCTACAAGCGACGCGGAATCCTGCCGTCGCTTTACCTCGATAACGTGCGCCAATACGTCGAGGATGGCGGTGCGGTGCTGATCGCGGCGGGTCCGGATTTTGCCCAGGCGTCCAGCCTTTTCCGCTCGCCCTTGGGTGAAATTATCCCGGCGGCACCGACGTCTATTGTGATTGAGGAGGGATTCAAGCCTGAAATTACAGAGCTAGGTCAAAGACATCCGGTGACAGAGGGGCTAGATGCCTTTGCGCCAGAGGGGACGGATGGCGAGGCCGGGTGGGGGCGTTGGTTTCGGCTGATTGAGCTAGAGGAAACCAGCGGCACAACGGTGATGAGCGGCATGGACGGGCGGCCGTTGCTGGTGCTGGATCGGGTCGGCGAGGGGCGTATTGCGCTACTGGGGTCTGACCACGCCTGGCTATGGTCGCGCGGGTTTGAGGGCGGCGGGCCGCAGTTGGAATTGTTGCGGCGGTTGGCGCATTGGATGATGCGGGAACCGGAACTGGAAGAAGAGGCGCTGAGTGCGACTGCCGAAGGGCAGATGATGACCGTAACCCGCAGAACCTTAAAGGAAAATACGGGTGACGTCGAATTGACCGGCCCGGACGGCACGGTGACGATGGTGCCATTGGAAGAAGTGCGGCCGGGGCGGTTTGAGGCCACGGTCGAAGGCCCTCAAATCGGGCTGTATCGCCTGCGGGAGGGTGACGAAGAGGCCGTGATCGCACTGGGGCCGTCGGCCCCGAAGGAATTTGAGCAAACCATTGCAAATGCTGACTTTTTGCAGCCTGTGATCACCCCGACGCGCGGCGGTGTGTTGCGGTTGGAGGACGGGATGCCCGACCTGCGGCACGTGCGGGCAGGGCGGCCTGCGGCGGGGCGTGGCTGGCTGGGGATCACCCCGCGCGATGCCTATCTGACGGCGGATGTCACGCTGACTCCGCTGGTGTCAGCCTGGCTGTTTCTGCTGTTGGGCTCGCTGTTGATCATCGGGGCCTGGCTGCGCGAGGGGCGGCGGTGAACTGGCCCAAATCGGTGATCGGAATTCTATCGGACTTTCATCGGAATAACATCGGACCTTTGTCCGACACCACAGCGGAGCCCACCCCATGAAATTGAAACTGCACCACGTCAATCTGGCGACCGAAAACGTGCCGCGCATGGACGCGTTTTACCGCGACGTGCTGGGGCTGTCTGATCAGGTTGCCGGGCTGCCAGTGCTGGAAAAGAAACAGGGGTACGCCGGGGATGTGGCCTTTGTCAGTGACGGCGATATTCAGATGCATCTGGCGCAAAAGGATATGCTGGCGGGGTTCGCCACCGGCCAGATCGTCAACCCGGTTGCGCGCGGCCACATCGCCTATCGCACCGATGACATTGCGGCATTCAAGGCCCACTTAGACTCGCAGAATGTGCCCTATTCCGACTGGGGCAATAAGGCGGTCGCGGGCTGGCATCAGATATTTTTCTATGACCCCGATGGCAATGTCATTGAGGTGCATGAGGTCGAGGAATCCTGAAGCATTTTGCGTTAACCTGAATCACAGAACGCTGCCTGAAATCAAAGATTTCAACGCGTTCTGCAATGCTTAATGTTTCAACTTAAACGCGTAACGCTTTAGAACGCCTGTACCTGGATCGCCAGTTGGGTGAGTTTTTCAAGATACCAGAGGCCAAAGGCCTGCGCGGTTTCAGCGCCGAGTGTCCATAAAGCCCAAATGGCGGTCGCCAGCAGAACAAGCGGAACCAGCCAGATCGCCCCAACGAACAGCGGGGCGATGGCGGCCTTGGCGGGGCTGGCAGGCGCATCGCGCAGCAGGTTGACGACGGGCCGACGCAGGCGTTGTGGCATGATGCCTTGCAGGCCAAGCAGGCTGATCAGCCCATGCAGGGCGGTGGGCAGGATGGTGGAAAACACCATGGCATACAGCCACCAATAATCCTGGGGTGCGGTGTGAATTCCGGCAAACAGGCTGCCAAGATCAAAGACATTTGTTCCGGCGATCGTGTTCATGCCGGTCAGTAAAATGGTCAGCGTGGCACCCAACGCCAGAAACAGGACGCAGGCGATGGCAAGGTCTATTAGGCCCCAGGCCCAAGGCACGCGGGACGGCAAGTCCATGCGCATCAGCGTCAAGGTGACGGCATAGGACAGCACATCAAAAAGTGCGTTGATCAATGGTAGGACGCCAAGGAACAAAAAGATGCCGCGTTGGGCCGTGCTGACATCAGCCCATGGCTGGGTCCACAGCAAAGTGATCCAAAAGATCGGCAAGGTAACGGTGACCATGGTTCGCGCGGTACGTTGCCGGTGCCGGTCGTCAAAAAATACCACAGCGACTGCGACTGCGAGAATCGGCAGCCAGCCGGAGACCTTTCGAGCCTTGCACAGATAGCAGGATCACGGCAATGCCGCCAAGTGTCACGGCGCGGTCGGGCCACAGGAGCGCGGGTTGCAGGATGACAGCGCTGCCCAGTTGCCCGGCATAGCCGAGGCCCCACCATCCAACCAGCAGCAGAATCGGGTAGACAACGGCGATCAATAGCGCCGCATCATACAATCGCCAAGTCAGGGCGGCGTGGAAAGTGGCGGGCAAATTTGGTTTTTCCGGCGGGGCGTCACAATAGCGGTTCCACAGGGAATTCAGGCCTTTGCGGGTGGTGTTTGTGTGGATTTGGGTGAAGGTGGATTTGCCTAGTGTTCCGATCAGGTAGCTGCGTCCACCCGGGCCGATCTGGGCCAGCATGGCAATCAGCGACAAACCCAACCAGCAAGCGCAAAGAACCCAAATAACGTCGGAGGCTTCGAATTTTCGTAGCAAAGCCCAAAGCGTGGCCGCGATAAACCCCAGAACCGCCCAGGGGATGGTCAATGTGATTTGGCTATCGGCTCCCGTGGTCTGTTCACTCATTTCGCCGCCCCTTGCCCTTGGGTAATCATCCGCATAGGGCGGGATTTGGCAAGGGGGGCGTTAGCCTTTGGCGGCCAGTTGCAATTCGCGGGCGCGGTCGGGGGTGATGCCGAGGACGTCCTCGATCTGGTGCAGCAGGACCTCTTCCTCGGTGTGTTTGATGCCATCGGCGTAAACCACGGCCCAGAGCGCGCTTAGCGTTGCCTCTTTTTCGTCGGTGTTGATGGCGTCGCGCAGGATCGTTGTCATCTCGACGGTGTCCGGCATCTCGCGTTCCAATTCCTGACAGGCGGCGCGCATTTTGGCGGCTTCGACCGGGGTCAGGTTGTGGCGTTGGGCAAGGACCAGGTCGATCAGGCGGATTTCTTCGAACAGATAATTTGCATCGGCCTTGGCGGCGCGCACCATCAGGGCACCCATCGCGTGCCGCGCGTCGGCCTCTGGCAAGGGGGTTTGGTACGGGCCGGTCTTTTTGAGCAGCGCGCGCAGGCTTTCGAACATGACATTTCCTAAGTAGGCTATTCCCACAGGGTAGCGGCAAAGCCCACGTCAAGCTAGGGACGCCTTGGTTTTTATGCGCGCTGTCGTGGGTGCGCTTTGGGCCCTACGCCCTTAGCGCATCACAACGTCCAAACACATCAAGCTGGATGCCCAGCCGTGCTTTCAGGTGGGCTTGCCGCTTGGGTGGCGGCATTGCCGAACACTTACACCGGATATCCGTTCAGGATCGTGTAACCCAGACAATGGCCGGTTCCGCCGGTGAGGTTGGACCTGCTTTCCACAGCCGTGTCCAGGTTGGTGAACGTGACGGTGTCGCCAACGTTGATTTAACCGTCATCGACATCGACATCGACATCGACATCGGCGGTTACGGTGACGTCAAGCAGGTACCCGGCGCTGCCCAGTGCATCCGCGCCATGGTGATAAAGAAATGTGACGGATGTGACCATGATTTTAGTCTGCCAGTCAAAAATTCATTGAATGAATTCAGAAGTTTAAGGTCTGCATTCAGTGGATTGCACGGGCTTTCAGACTGACGTTGCGGCCACGCCGAAATTCGGCTGGTCGCGCGCTGATGCCCGGCTGAGGCGACGGTCTCGGGCTGAAGATGTTAGAAGTAGATGTTCGCGGGCTGGGGCTCTGCTGCAATGTACAACCCCAATCGTGCCTTGATCTCGTCAGGTAGCAGGCGCTGTGACGCGATGCGTGGCCGGCGCATCTCGGGGATGATGCGTTCGGCACCGTAGAGCGCGATATATTCGTCGAAATTGTCGAAACCGCGGCGGCCCGGCATGTCGACGAAGGTTTCGGACGCGGCTCCGTTGGCCAAGATCACATCATGGGCGTCGGTTTCTATATGGTAGTAGGTGATATTTCGCGGCATTTCAGACAGCGGCAGCCAATCTATCGTGGAGCTGTTGACCAGGGCGCTGGCGTTGATCACCAGCCCATCAAGGATCATGCCGTGATCTGCGGTGACTGTCAGATCGCTGTGGGGCAGGCCGTCGCCAAGCGCCCCGGCGCGGATGCGGACCGGTTGCTGGCGGGGATCGCCCAGGATGGTGTTCACGCTGTCGCGTCCAACCCATTTTACGGGTATTGAACGGCCATCTGCCGTGTGTAACAGATCGCCAACGCCCAGGGTCTCAACCGCGACTTCGCCGTGCGGCGTGGTTATCAGCGTGCCAGCCGCAAAACAGTTCACGACAGTGGCATTGGCGTTTTCAGTAACCGGATAGGGGCTGGTCAGCGACGTCGTGCTGAGTTCCCCGTCGTTGGGAATGAAGACGGTGTTGAAGCTGCTATTCACGAACAGCGCATAGATGCTGCCGCCGATCTCAACAGTATAACCACTGTAGACGTTGCTGATGCTGGTGAAATAGTCACCGGAAGTAGCGGTTCCGGAGTTGTCGTTATCTATGACGTCGCCGCTGGAGAAGATATTGGATATTCCGCTAAACGTGACTTGGCCGCCCGCGATGACGCCATTGGACAGCACGAGGTGTTTCGTTGGCGTATAATCTGGCATTTCGGGTCTCCCTACCGGGCCGCGGCTGTGGCGCGACCTCTTTGTTTTTGACGGTTTTCACCTGCTATGGGGTGGCCGATGGCTTGTGAAAGGCGCTTTTCGCAAAACCCTTGATAAAATACGCTAAACTGGCATAGGGTCGCTTTCACGATGCGTGAAAATGCAGTAATTTTTGATCCGGAGCGGAAGCTCTTTTTGTATTTTGGGGTGCTGATCCTGGCGATCGGTGTTGGCCCCTTTGGGACCTATGCCCGGATGGGGTTTTGGGACCGCACGGTGTTCTGGTCGCTGGACGTGTTGGGCGGAATGGCGATCATCGTTCCGGTCGCGCATGTGTTTTATGGCAGCGCTTTGGTACGGTTTCTGCCTCCGTTGCTGCGGCTGCTTGCCGGGACGGCGTTAGGGGCGATTCCGGCGGCGGGATATATCACCGTTCTCTACGGATCTGTCGGTCAAAAGCTTCAAATCGATGCGCCTTATCCGCTGTTATTCCTAGAGGTTACGGTGTTTTCTTTTGTGCTGTTTTTGGTCGAATTCGTGGCTTGGCCGAAGGTGTTTGGTGGCCATGCCACAGTGGCCAAAAGTGCCGAAGATGAGACCCCTGTGATTGGCCCCGCACAGGTTAGCCGGTCAGCCGGAGAAATTCACCCTGGCGATGCCTTATTGAAACGTCTGCCAGCTGAGCTGCGAGGCGCAGAGATCATCAGCATTTCGATGCAGGATCACTATGCGCAGGTGGTCACCAGCCGTGGCGAGGCCCTGTTGTTGATCCGGTTGAGCGATGCCATGGATCTGGTCACAGATGTGGACGGCGGCCAAATTCACCGGTCGCATTGGGTCGCCGCCGCGCATGTGGGCGACCTGGTCAAAGACGGACGAAAGCACGAACTGGTTCTTGCAACGGGCGTTCGGCTGCCCGTTGGCGGTAAATTTCTGGAGAACGCGCGCGGGATGTTGCCCGGATAGGCCCGTCTGTTGGGGTTTGGCCTAGCGTCGTTGATGTCCGTTCATCCGCATATGCGCCATGATCTGGCCGTGGTCGCTGGCGAGTTTGTTGTAGGGCGCTTCGGGGTGGGAGCCGTCGGTCAGGTGATCATTCAGCACGCTGAAATATTCCATTTCGCCGATCCGGTCCGCATGGTCGGGGTGGAAATGCCGCGACATGAAGATCTGGTCGATGGATTGGAAATTGCCACCAAAGGCGGCGGTATAGACCATGTCGCGTAGGGATTTGCGCACGAACAGCTTTTCGGCGCTATGCAGCCGGACGGATTCGACGGACTCCATGATTTTGGCGGCGTCGGGTTTGCTGTAGCGTTGGTTGGCCTGGGTGGCATCGTGGCGACGCATCCAGCTGTAGTTCTTGAACGGAGCCTCGCCGGTGATGATTTCGGTCGACACCGCGTCTTCGCCGTCGTTCATGTCACCCAGCACCATGACGGGGTTGCCTTGGTTCAGTTCTTCCAGGATCAACCCGCGCAGCACCCAAGCCTCTGCCATGCGGCGCAGGCCCGCGCGCATCGCGCCCAACATGCGACCGTGCGCGTCGTAATTTGTCAGGTCGGCCTCTGGCGCGAAGGGGGCGTTGGGCGGCGCGATGAATTCGCCGAGTTTGGATTTCAGGTGGCAGTTGAAAACCGTGATGGTGGTGTCGCCGACCGGGATGCGGACCTTCAGGATCGGGCGTGACAGGCGGCTGATCGTATAGCCGCCCGCGTCGTCGCCGCCGAGTTCCTGAAACGGGATGGTCAGGGCGGGATTTAGGTGTTGGATGACCTCTGGCTGGCCGGTGAAGCCGAAGCGGGAAAGTGTGGCGACGCCGGGGCGACGTTGCCCCGGTTCGCCGTCATTGACGTTGGGGGCAAAGGCAAGTGCTGCTTCGGCGTAGCCCTGATATTTCAGCTTTCGAAAGATCGCCTTTTTGGCATAGTGTTTCGATCGGTCGGGCAGGGCGGCATCGTTCAGATCAGTGCCGCGCGCGTCGGTTTCTTTTATGACGGATCGCAGCGCGTCCTCCTCAAAGATCTCCTGAAAGCAGACGATATCGGCGGACAGCGCCAGCAGTTGATCCGACAGCCAATCCTGTTTCCAGGCGTGCTCCTCGGGGGTGTATTTTTCGAACTTGTAGTATTCTTTATCGGGGCCGATCAGGTTTTTGACATTGAAACTGGCAATGGTGAAATCACTCATGATCCGTCTCCGTTCTCGGTGAGTGCCTTGATAAACATGTTAGAATCGACGTTTCCGCCGGATGCGACGGTGATGACGGCGTCGCCTTGCACGGTGCCGGGGTGATAAAGTGCGGCGGCCAGAGCGACCGCGCCTCCGGGTTCCAGCACGATGCGCAGGCGGGCAAAGGCGGCGGCCATGGCGCGCAGGCAGTCGGATTCGGGGACCGCAAGGCCGGGGCCGCAGAGGCGCTGCATGATCGGAAAGGTGATCTCGCCGGGCGAGGGCGTGATGATGGCATCACAGATCGAGCCGGACAGGCGGGCATTTTGTTCGATTTTGCCCGACAGCAATGATCGTTTGACGTCGTCGAAATCCTCAGGCTCGACCGGGCGGGCGCGCAGGCCGGAGGCCTTAGCCTCTAGCGCTAGTGCGATGCCGCTGGTCAGCCCGCCGCCGCCGCAACAGACCAGCACGTCGGCGTGGGTGACGCCAACCTCGGCGGCTTGTTCGGCGATTTCCAGCCCGGTCGTGCCTTGCCCGGCGATGACCTGTGGCTCGTCATAGGGGCGGATCAGGGTCAGGCTACGGGTGTCGGCCAGTTTGGCACCGATGTCTTCGCGGTTTTCGCCGCCGGTGCGATCATAGGTGACAACCTCGGCCCCCAGTCGGCGGGTATTGTCGAGTTTCACGGCGGGGGCGTCGGCGGGCATGATGATGACGGCGGGGATGCCGTGCATGCGGGCGGCAAGGGCAACACCCTGTGCGTGGTTGCCAGAGGAAAAGGCCAGAACGCCGCGTTCTCGGGTTTCGGGGTCAAGCGCCGAGACGGCAGAGTAGCCACCGCGAAACTTGAAGCTGCCAGTGTGCTGCAGGCATTCAGGTTTGACGAAGACCCGCCGCCCGGCGATCTCGTCAAGGAAGGGCGAGGATAGCAGCGGCGTGCGGCGGGCGTGGCCCTTTAGGCGTTTGGCGGCGGCCTCTATCATGTCGATATTCATCGAGAGTTCCCTGTTTGTCAGCGGTGCTGGGGGTGCGGACTGGTTTACTGCATTTTTTCAAGCCAGGCCTGAATGACGTCGAGCGATTGGGGTTCGTCCAGAAACGGCACAT
>Ga0315339_1001314_pt1 | contig 22728 bp, 16 predicted proteins | sample ASW17metaG_FD_204514 | JGI IMG/M metagenome (GOLD analysis project Ga0315339, IMG submission 204514) | Ammonia-oxidizing marine archaeal communities from Pacific Ocean, United States - ASW #17 | ecosystem: Environmental > Aquatic > Marine > Oceanic | place: USA: California | collected 2016-12-05
GCCACATGAGCGTGGTCTACCTGGACGACGGTCAGGGCGGCACGGTGAAGACCCTCGACATCTCGGGCATCAATGTGCGCATTCACAACGGTTCGGGCACCACCGGTGGCCCGGTGGACGGGCTCGGTAATCTCATCGTGGGCTACAACGAGCTCGCCAATCCGGGCAATCCGAACGGAGACGACCGCACCGGCTCTCACAACATCGTCACCGGAATACAGAACAGCTTCTCCAGCTACGGTGGACTCGTGGGAGGACAAAGCAACACCGTCTCCAGCCCGTGGTCTTCGGTGAGTGGTGGGTACGGCAACATCGCCAGTGGCCTCTACTCCTCGGTGAGCGGCGGGTCCGAGAACACGGCCAGCGGCGTATTCTCTTCGGTGAGCGGTGGGGACTCCAACACGGCCAACGCCCCCCTCTCCTCGGTCAGCGGCGGGTCTCTCAACACGGCCAGCAGTCCTTACGCCTCGGTCAGCGGAGGGTCTCTCAACACGGCCAGCGGTCAGTGGTCTTCGGTGAGCGGCGGTGCCCTCAACATCGCCTATGGAGCGAGCGCCGCGGTGAGCGGGGGGCAGCAGAACGAAGCCAACGCCGCGGTCTCTTCGGTCAGTGGCGGCCGTTACAACGAAACCTCCGCCTACTGGGCCTCGGTCAGCGGCGGGGAGAGCAACACGGCCAGCGGGTGGTCCTCCTCGGTCAGCGGCGGGAAATACAACACGGCCAGCGGCTACTACTCCTCGGTCAGCGGCGGGGGCAGCAGCACGGCCAGCGGCTACTACTCCTCGGTCAGCGGTGGGCTCGACAGCACGGCCAGCGGCAACTGGTCCTCGGTTAGTGCCGGGCGCGACAACACGGCCTACGGTTTCACATCCTCGGTCAGCGGCGGAGCGCTCAACACGGCCAGCGCCACCTTCTCCTCAGTCAGCGGCGGGTATGAAAACGTCGCCTACGGTTTCGCATCCTCGGTCAGCGGCGGGAAGAGCAACGCAGCCAGCAGCTACTGGTCCTCGATCAGCGGCGGGCTCGGCAACACGGCCAGCGCCCTCTTCTCCTCGGTCAGCGGCGGGATCGGCAACACGGCCAGCGGCGACTCCTCCTCGGTGAGCGGCGGGGCCGAAAACGAGGCCAGCGGTGAATGGTCCTCGGTCAGCGGCGGGTACAACCGCAGCGCCTCGGGCACCAACAACTGGGCGGCGGGCTCACTCAGCGAAAGCAACTAGTCCGCGAGCGATACAGACCTCCCCCACTCGAAGCACTGTGCCTGGCGGCAGGTGACCTCAGGAGGCGGCTTCCACGACTTCGAGCCGCTGGTCGGCCGACACATTCTCCAGCACCTGTGTCATGCCCGTAGCGGGCCACGTGATCTCGATGCGATCGGCCTGCGTGGCATCCCCGAGCCCCACCCACTGCCGCAAGGGTCCGGCACCATAACTCCGACCCGAACCGATGGTCCGGTGAATCGTGCGGACCTCTCCATCTTCCTGCACATCGATCTTCAGGCGTGCACCAATCGCCGAACGGTTGGAACGGGTGCCGACCAGATGGATGTCCAGCCAGTGCGCACCCGAGCCTGGGTTCGCAAAAAGTGCGTCCCCGAACTGGTCGCCCCCGTACATCCCACCGGTGTTCACAAAGATGTCCTGGTCGCCATCTGCATCGATGTCTGCGAATGCGATGGCCCCGGCCTTTTGTAGATGGCCAAGCCCCCCCGCCGTCGTGACATCCACGAACGAGCTTCCCTCTCGATTGCGGAACATCATGTTGGGCATCAGGCCCTCGTAGCCGGGATAGGCCATGCCGATGTAGAGATCCTGATAGCCGTCTCCATCCGCGTCGCCCAGCCCGAGTGAAGCACTCAGAAGCACTCGGTCGAGTCCCCATGCTTCGGTCACATCTTCGAAGCGCATGTCGCCAAGCCCTCGATAGAGACGCCCCGGCTCACCCTCGTTTGGCAAGTCGAGCATGCTCTTGATGGTGTTTCCCAGCGGCTCCAGTTCGTCTGTGAAAGGCCCGCCGTGCGCCAAGCCTTTGTGCAGCGGCGTCGTAGCCCCCACGAACAGATCGAGAATCCCATCCTCATCAAAATCTGCCGCGACAACGCTGAAGCTACTCCAGGGTGCGATCACGCCGGACTCTGTTGCCAGATCGGCGAACGTGCCATCGCCCAGATTGCGGTAGAGCCGGTTCGACTGGTTGTAGTTGGAAACAAAGAGGTCTTGCCAGCCGTCGTTGTCGAAATCGCCCCAGGCGACCCCCTTCGAGAAGCCGCCGTTCCGCACACCGGCTTCTCGCGCGACGTCCGTGAACGTGCCGTCACCTTCATTGCGAAAGAGTTCGCAGACATAGATGAATTCTTCGGCGGCTTCGTTGCCCACGAAGAGGTCGAGGTCGCCGTCATTGTCGTAATCGGCCCAGTCGGCCGACTGACTCGGGTAGTGCACACGTCCAAGCCCTGCTTCAAACGTCACATCTGAAAACGTGCCGTCACCCTCGTTGCGCAGCAGCGACTTGGGGTGACGCCCCCGATAGCCGAGCCACGCGCCACGCAAAACAAGGAGATCGAGCGCGCCGTCGTTGTCGTAATCGGCCTGAACCAGATTCGCGCCCCCGAGCAAGCCCTCGAATCCGGCTTCCTGGCTCCGCTCGGTGAAGTTGCCGTCACCGGTCCCAGCGAAGTAGCGCAGCCCACTCGTGGGATCATTTGAAGACACGATGATGTCGAAGATGCCGTCCCCATCGAAGTCGTCGATGACGACGCCTCCCATGAGGTCTCGATGGTCGACGCCGGCACCGGCGGCCACATCGATGAACTTCAAGAACGGCTCCTCAGAATCGAACGTGGACGGATCAACGCGATACGCCTCGGGCACACCCTCTGGGTATTCGCCCACCGTCATGTACGCGATGTTCAGCAACCATTGCGCCACCGTGTGGTCTGGGCGCCTGGCGAGCAACTCCGTGAGATGCGCAATACCCGCACGCGAGCCCACCTGGTCGAGATGGACCCCCTCTTCTCCGATGGGGAGAATGCAACTTTCGCTCGTATGCCGTGCGACACAGTTGCTGTTCTCTCCGGAGCGCAAGCAGGCGACTGCCAGTTCGAACTGCGTCTGATTCAGGTCGTCAGGGTGCGCTTCTGGACTTAGCTCCTGCACCATCTGCCAGGCGTCCTGAAGTTCTGCCAGCCCGTCCTCTGTATTCCCGAGGCGCAACTCATGGCCTGCCAGCGTGCGAAGCACGCGCACCTCCACGGCAGGCATCGACGCATACATGTCCTTCGCAACGTATTCCCGGTAAGGCCTCGCCGAGCTCTCACCGGTGTATTCGTTGGTCTCGATCGACTCGGCTGCAATCTCCGCCAACAACGTCCGCATGGCCTGCGGGCCATCCTCAACTTCAACCGACGCCATCAAAGGGATCACGTCGGCAGGCAATGACGGCGATCGAGAAGCCTGGACGATCCCCGTCAACTGAGGCTCGTCACTGCATGCCACGCAAAGCGACAAGGCCGCCAGAAAAACGAGTTTTCGCGAAAACTGCATCACACCGACACGCTGGCCACGAGCGATTGCGGATTGGCTGTAAATCTTATTCGTCCGGATGACACGGCGGCTTCACCGGGGTCGGCCCACCCGCATCTTGGACAAAGATCGTCGCCATCATCCCCTGGTCCTCGTGCTGAATGATGTGGCAGTGGTAGACGAACTTGCCTGCAATGATCGGATCGCTGAAGGGAATGATGACTTTCACCTCACTCGGTGTGTCGTCATCGATCGCCGCAGGCAGCGTGACCACATCCTGATAGCCCGTGAAAGGCGTGGGGACGCCGTTCACCTCTGTGACCTGGAAGTCCAACTGGTGGATGTGAAACACATGGGCTTCGCCAGCGGTGTTCTGGATCGTCCATTCCTCCACCGCGTCGTCCGTGCGGTCGACAAAGTAATCAATGCAGTCCGGCGTGAAGGGTTTGCCATCGATGAAGAACTGGTTCGGGTTGGCTGTATCCGAGAACACCACGGTCTTGGTCTTCGTCACCAGACTCGTCATGTCCGGAATGACCGGAAAGTCGGCCGGGAGAGCGATCTCTTCCACGGGAGTCCCCGACGACTTGATGGTCGCGAGCACTTGACCCGGATAGGCATCGCCGTCGGGGCCGGTGTTGAAAGCCTCGGTCTTCAACTGATAGCTCCCCTTCGGGGGACCATAGACCAGCACTTCCCGACGGCTGCCGGGAGGCAGCACCATCGTCGTCTCGGTGATGACCTGATTCTCAAGGCTGCCATCGACCCCGATGATGTGGAACGGCTGCCCTCCGAAGGTGAGTTGATAGAAGATGTTCGAAGATTGATTCCCGATGCGCCAGAACTCCATCTGGCCGGGCACCATCTCGATCTGGGGCTTCCAGAGGCCGTTGATCGTGCGCTTCGTCGGTCCGGCGGGATCGGGATCCTCGACCGGCATCTTGTCCATCAGCTTGAGATCCTTGAGAACCATCACGCGCTCGGGGACATCCGCAAGTTCCGGAAAGGGCTCAAGGATGTCACCGATAATGATCGCACCTGACATACCTCCGGAAATCTGCGTGTTCAGCAACGGATCCCGATGCGGGTGGTACCAGAACATCCCCTGAGGATGGGTCGCAGGAATGGGAAAGCTGTAAAGGAACTCTGTGCCAGGAGTGACCGACAAGAAGATGTTGTCGCCATTCACCGGAGGAATCCCACCCAAGGCGGGAGCGCTTTCCGAAGTGGGCGTGATGATCATCCCGTGATAGTGCAGGTTGGTCGGATCCACGGCGTAGTTTTGCAAGAGGATGTCGACCCGATCTCCGGGATCGGCACGCAAGGTCTGAGGCATGTAATCGCCGTTGTAGAGCGAGAAGAACACCACATCTTTCTCGCCGGCCACGTCCAGCATGGCAGGCACGACCGTCATCTGCGCCGACAGCACGCCACCCACCACGGCAGGGCCTTCGATCGGGTCCATGTACGCGGGCGCACTGCCCCCACCCCCTCCACCACCACCTGTGTTTCCACCGCCACAACTCACAAGAACACCGAACGCTGCCACAGCAAGCGAAGTCGTCAAACGGCGAGCAGACATGGGAACAAACAACATGCGCATATCCTCCAGAGTGATTTCCGCCAGAAGTGCTTTACAAAGCACCGTTGCGGATCCAAACCTCATAGCCCCAAAGAAAGACTAGGGGGCAACACCCGCAAGCGTCAAGGTGAGAAAAAGCCCTTCTCTTTACGATGAATAACAGAACCGATAGGCTGCTTCTGTGAACGCGAAGCGTGGTTTGCTAACAGTCGGCGTACTCTGCGTTGCGACAGCGTTACTCGCCATATTCCTTGTCCTGCAGGACCCCGACACCAGAGCGCACGATCTGGCGAAGAACCGCCCCTCTGGTGACTCCACACCAGCGCCAACGGTTCAGCCTTCACCCCCGTCAAGCTCTCCGTCTCACGAGAATGCCTTGCCGGAGCCCCCACATTCGGCCAACGGAACAGGTTCTTCCGAGACCGAAGAGACACGGTCTGCAGGCAATCTGATCCGCGGCACAGCACGCGCACCCACTGGCACCCTTGTCGAGCCCTATGAAGTCACGCTGAGACTTGGAGAGACCACTTCAGCGCCTTCACGCTCCGATGGGCAAGGTCGCTTCACTTTGCGATTTCAAGACTTGCTCCCGGGAGAACAAGCCCAGGCGACGCTGATCTTTCGCGCCTGCGGCTTCGAAACCCTTGTACACGAACTCTCTGTACGCGGGGGCGACTACAGTGCCCTGGAGGTGACCCTGCAACCGACCACCGACGCCTTGTCTGGTCGTGTGCTCAACCCATCCGGAGAGCCCATTCCAAACGTCAGAGTGCTGGCGCGCAACAACACGGCGTCAGCGACTCTCGAGATCATGTCGACCGACACGGACGGGCGCTTCACCACTCGCTGCACACGCAATGCCGACGTCATTTCCATGCGATTCCAGCACCCGCTGTTCATCGACCGCAGCATGCTCGCTGCCGAGGTCAACGGTGATTGGAACCATGTCACGGTGACTCTCGACAAAGGGTGCGTGCTCGAAGGAACCGTCCTCGACGCGTTCGGTCGACCCGCATCCGGAATCCTCGTGCGCGCCGCCTTGGATCGACCTTCGTCCCATGAAACGGCAGAGTTTCAGAGCAAGGGCACCAGCGACTCGAACGGCATCTTCAGGCTCACCGGACTGAGCCCGGGGCCAATTGAACTCGGATTCTGGTCCGCAAAGGCCAAGCCCGGTTCGCGTGCCCTCATGACGAACTTTCTCGTCATGACCGAGGAGGAACCGACCACCGAGACCTTCTCGCTTCCGGCGAGTCCAGACTGACATCGACAAACCCGCGGCTGCCCCGCAGGTTCATCACTCAGCGTGTGCGGTCTCCGAGGAAGATCCGTCCGCAGGCGGCGTCGTCTTCGAAGAACCGTCAACCCCCAGCTTCCGCGCCGCAAAAGTCAGCGTCCAGCCCTGAAGCGTGAGCGACGCGATCACGACAATGAACACGATGTTGAAGAAGCGAACGGTCACCGGACCAGGACTGATCACGGGGATGATCGCCAAGAAGATCGGGACGGCTCCACGCAAGCCCACCCAGCCAATGAAAAGCTGCTCTCGCAGACTGAACTTGAGTGGAGCGAGGCAAGCCATCACGGCCAGCGGCCGCGCGATGAACATCATGCCGGCAGCCACCTCCAGTCCTGCAGGCAGGTCCGCCATGAGGGTGCGCGGCGTCACCAGGAGACCCAGCATCACGAACAAACCGATCTGGCAGAGCCATGCCATGGCGTGCTGAAAATTCATGATGCGCTCGATCGGCCCCTTGCTCCGCGCGCTGATCAGAATGCCGCACAAGTAAATGGCCAGATACCCGCTGCCACCCATCCAGGCCGTCAGGCTGTACATCAACAGTCCACCAGCCAGTACGAGCACCGGGAAGAGGCCGGTCTGCAACTCGATCCGATTCACCAACCAGGCCAAGGCCAATCCGCCAGCGACGCCGAAGGACACCCCCAGTCCGATCTGGCTCACAAAGAGTACGGCTGTTGACCACCCCAGGCTCTCAGCACCCGAATCCACGATCCCCACGAACAGCACCGTGAGAAAAATCGCGAACGGGTCATTCAGGCCGGATTCGATCAGGATCGTTTCCTTGACCCTGCCCGTGAGGTGGATGGCTCGCTGATTCAGGAGCATGAACGTCGCAGCGGCGTCCGTGGACGCCACCACGGCCCCGAGCAGTAATGCTGTGGCGAGCGGATGATCCGTGAACAGTGTGATCAAGCCGCCAACGATGGCGGTCGTCAGGCACACACCGAGCGTTGCGAGCGAAAGCGCAGGACTCCAGGCACGCTTCAAGTCCCGAATGTTTGTGTCCAGCCCGCCCGAGAAAAGGATCACCGCCAGCGCGATCCCCCCGACCTGATAGGCCCATTCGAAGTTATCGAACTTGAGTTGCCCCGGCCCGTCTTCGCCCAGCAACATACCGATGCCAAGAAACAGGAGGAGCAGCGGGGCTCCGGTCTTGGCAACCAGGGGCGTGAGCAAGATGCCGCAGAACACGAGAGCGGAGGCGGCAATCAGAAAAGCTTCCATCGTCTCGATCAGTTTCCCGTTGTGATGCAGGCACTGCGCGTTCCCGCCTGTTTGACCGCGAACAGGCTACAGGTCAGAGCGGCCCAAGAAAAACGGCCTCTCAATGACAAACGTAGATACTGTTAACGTCCACACAATCCAGCAGTGGGTTCATGAATTCCACCGCATGCGCATCAACTGAATCGAACGCTTCACGCAATGTCTTCGTGAAGGTGGCTTCGGGCGGCTCGGCGGACCACAGAGCAAAAACACCTCCGGGCTTCAGATGGATTTTCAGGCGCCTTAATCCGTCTGGCAGGTAGAAGTCGGCGTGGCTGTTGTGCAAGAGCCCCGTCGGTGAGTGATCGATATCGAGCAACACGGCATCAAAGCGCCGACCTGGCTGTTCGTCATCAAAGCCCTGGTCTACATCACGCGCTCGCTCAAAAAAATCTCCTCGACGAAGCCTGCAGCGAGCATCCGCGACAAGCTGAGGCCCCATGGGGACCAGCTTCCGCTCGTGCCAGTCAATCACTTCGGCCAAGGCTTCAACAACAAGCATGGACGACACAGCAGGATGGTCCAGCGCCGCAGCGGCCGTATAGCCCAGCCCCAGGCCACCGACCACGACATCCAAACCTGCAGCGCTCGCCTCGCTGTCGCCGAGCGCTGCAAGACCTCGCTCCGCCAATGCGACCTCCGAATCTTTCACCAGGCTCGACATGAGGAACTCTCCGTCCAGCTTGACCTCGTAGATCTCGACGCCGCCCAGCGACAACGCCCGACGTTTGCGCAGGATCAATTCGCCGTAGGGCGTCTCCGCATGATCGAGCTCTTCGAAGTTCAAACTCATGGTCAAGTCGACTCGCTTTTCCAGGTACTCATGATCTTGTCCCTCCCTCTCACCCCACCCACTGAAGTGGCATGAGTTCCCGGCCGGCCCCCATGTGCCGCTGCACAAGCACACGAGAGTTTTCGTGGTAGGTCAACAACAGCGCGCCCTTTGCAGCATGCCGCTCGAAGACGCGATCGATCATCATTTCTTCGCCTGGCCAAGGATAGGCGAACACGATGTCGCAACTTTCGGGAGCAAGTGCGAGTTCCTTGTAAGCATCCCCCGACACCACGGCACGCGTCTGGTCACACTTATCCAGCAGCGACTCGTCGCCAGGCAAAAGAAATGACCCGTGTGCAAACTCGGCCACGACGCCCACCTCGGTCACAAGTTCACGCGCAGCGTTCACGAGTTCCAGTTGAATCTCGATGCCGTACACATCAAACGAATGCGAGGCCGCCATGGCAGACACCACCCCAAGCCCGCTTCCCCACTCGCAGAACACCTGGCCACGAGCGAAATCTTTATCCAGCACGCACGACAGTGCTGCATCCACCGCATGCACATCACTGCACACGAATCCCTCAATCTGCGAACCCGAGAGACTCTCAAGGGCTTGCCGCGCACACGCATCGAGTCGGGAAAGGAACTCAGTTCGACTTCCGGCCTCGCCGCCAGCATCCCCCGGGCCATCAAAAGGGCCGTCACCTCGTGGGTGATCAGACTCGGACACGCTGGGCGGGGCTCCATGAGCAGGTGAGACGCCCTTGCTTAGGCAAAGAGCGCGGCCCGTGAAAGACCTGCGACCAGGGTATTCGCTCCTTTCCGCTTATCCCACTCTCACCACACGCATCGGTTTCGGTGCGGTGCGGCTCTTGGCGACGAACCGCTGGCGAGTGCTCAGTCCGACTTTGAAAGTTCGCCGAGGGGGTTCCAAGAAATCGCCCTCAGGCACGCCAGAGGCCTTCCAGGGCTGTTTTTGGACACACAAGAAGAGTCCCGAAAAGGGGGAATGCCTCGCATTGCCTCCTCGGAGCGCCTAGAGTGCCGCCCTTCGCAACGCCCTCTCAGGAAGGGCTCTCCACCGAGCCCTCGATCCACCTGCCCCTGCGTGGGTGAGCAAAGCAAAGCTCTGCGGGCCCCGTTCCTCTCTCCCCACACCAGTCCCCAGGCGACTCAATACCTTGGCAAAACCACATCCAAGCATCGAAAAGCGCATTCGGGAGCAGAAGAAACGCGAGAAGCGCGAAGAAAAAGCCCGCCGGAAGGCCGAGAGGGACAGCAAGCCGGCAGGAAGTGGTGGCATCGTGGTCTACGAACGTCCGCGCGAAGCCGACGAGATGGCCCTCCCACCCGAATAAGCCACGCGCTGACCGGCCTGAGGGGCGCATGAGCCCCACGCAAACGAGAGATTCGGGCCACGAATTGCCACTCGGACTCCCGCCTGGCCAGGAACTGGCCATTGACAAGCCCGGGGCCCATCGTCACCGTTGCGGGAAGTGAGGAAGGGCGGAGTCGCCCCTCCATCGTGCCATACGGGCAGTTGAAGCCTTTGGTCTCCCACAAAGAGTTCAAAGCTTCCTCTGGTCGGGTGCGAAGCCCGAACCGGGCCTCAAACGATTGAAGCTTGGCAGGGCAACCGCCGCGGAGGTGTTTCCGCGGACCCTGTGACCTTTCGACGCCGGTCTTTTCGGCGTGGGTCACTTAGTCTAGGAATCAGCAAATGCGCAGTACCGGTACCGTAAAGTGGTTCAACGAAACCAAGGGCTTTGGATTCATCACTCCCGAGGACAACAGCAAGGATTGCTTTGTCCACCATTCGGCAATCCAGGGTGAAGGATTCAAGACCCTGAACGAAGGTGATCGTGTCGAGTTCGACATCGTTCAGGGCGCCAAAGGCCCGGCGGCAGAGAACGTCGTCCGTTCGTAGTCAGCACTGCTGACTTCAGCGGGGTCACCTCGTCCGGGGTGGCCCCGCTTGTTTTTTACATCACTCCATCAACTCTCCTGGACGGACTTCCATGGCGCGCACGTCCTATTCCTACGAGAAGTTTCAACGCGAGAAGCGCAAGGCAGAAAAGCGCAAGCAGCGCCTTGAGAATCGGCAGGCTCGCCAGTCCCAGAAGGCCAACAAGCCTGCGGACTCGGCAGAACCACCGAGTGACTCTGAAGACACCCCGTCTCCGGAATCCTAGGTCCCTCGAGACTCAACAAAGACTGCGCCAATCGCCTCTCCATGGTGAGCGGCTCTGACACACTGACCCCATCGCGAGAATCGTCCGATGACCTCGCGCTCCACCCTCTCAACGTACTCCGGATACAGGCTGTGAAGATCTCCAAGAATGCTGTCGCTTCCATCGAATACACCCTCACCGACGATGGAGGAACTGTCATTGACACCTCCGACGGAGGCACCCCCCTCGCCTACATCCACGGGATTGGCAACCTCATCCCGGGTCTCGAGAAAGAGCTCGAGGGCAAGGCTGCTGGCGACGAGTTGAAGGTTCACCTCGCCCCTACCGACGGTTACGGCGAACGAGACGACGGGATGGTGCAATCCGTCTCGCGCGACCAGATGCCCGAGGGAGTCGACATCGAGGTCGGCATGCAACTCCAGGCAGAGAGTGACCAGGGAATGCACGTGGTCACCGTCATCTCTGTCCAGGACGATGAGATCCAACTGGATGCCAACCACCCCCTGGCCGGTGTCCCCCTCAACTTCGACGTCAAAGTCGTCGAGGTGCGTGACGCCACCGCCGAAGAACTCGAGCATGGCCATGTGCATGGCGCCGACGGCCACGAGGATCACGAGGATCACGACCACTAAAGCCGGGCCTTGCGGAACCGCTCACGCGGTCATTTCAAAGTCCGCTTATCTTTCGACTTCTTCGCCTTGTTGCCCTTCTTCATGCCCTTGGACTTCCCGCTGTAGCCTGCTGACTCGTCACGGGTGATGTGCAGGAACTGGCGACACAAGCGCGTCTTTCGCAAGGCTTTGAAAATCTCGGGCGGCATGCCGTCGGGTAAGTCGACAAGACTGTGCCCGCCTCGTATGTCGATACGGCCGATGAACTTTCCATCGAGGCCAGCCTCATTGGTGAGCGCTCCGACGATTTGCCCTGGCTTCACGCCATGTTCGTGCCCCACCTCGATACGGTAGCGCTGCATCCCGGGCTGAGTCCGACTGTCGGGACGACGCTTGCCGGGCTTCTCCTCTGCATCGGCTCTCTTGGATGGGCGCTTGCTCTCTGCACGAGCATCATCTTGCTTCCTCTTCTGCCGTTCCGGAGGCTTGCGCTTCTTCGGCGCCTCGGCCAGCAACAACGGCTGACTCCCCTGGACGAGTTGAGCCAGCGCTGCAGCAGCGCTCAGAGCAGTCGCACCTGTTTCCTCCATGTACTCAACGATCAAACCTTCGAAGAAAGTGGTGTCTCCCTCTTCGCGCGCTTCGGTGATGCGATCCTTGAAACGCTCGATGCGTCGCCTGTTCACCTCATCGGTGGAAGGCGTTGTCATGACTTCGATCGACTCGCCAATCGTGCGCTCGATGGCGTGAAACATGCGTTTTTCACGCGGCGTAACAAAAAGGATCGCTTCGCCCGCACGGCCGGCACGCCCCGTGCGACCGATCCGGTGAATGTAGGCTTCAGGATCGTGTGGAATGTCGTAGTTAAGAACGTGCGAGATGCGATCGACATCAAGACCCCGCGCCGCCACATCTGTGGCGACAAGGAAGTCCAGCTTGCCCTCTTTGAATCGACCCACTGTGCGTTCGCGTAGTGGCTGCGCCATATCTCCGTTGAGGGCAGCTGCCGCATGGCCGCGCGCTTCGAGCTTCTCGCACAAATCCACAGTAGCCGTCTTGGTGCGCACAAAGATCAGCATTCCTTCGACCGGCTCAATCTCAAGCATTCGCGTCAGCGCATCCAGCTTGTGCCAGTGCGAAATGAGCAAGTAGCGCTGCCGTATCGTCGTCGCAGTCTTTGCGCTCGACTCGACTGAGATCTCTTCGGGTTCCGTCAGGTTCTGCTTCACCAGTCGACGCACGGCTGCCGGCATCGTGGCCGAGAAAAGCGCGATCTGCCGATCGGGCGGTGTCTTTTCCAGAATCCACGTCACGTCTTCGATGAAACCCATGGCAAGCATCTCATCGGCTTCATCCAGAACGAGCGCCTTGAGTGCTCCTAGCTTCAACGTGCCACGCCGCACGTGATCCATGACGCGACCGGGAGTTCCGACCACCACGTGCACACCTTGCTTCAACGGGCGCACCTGAGTTGGATAGGGCTGCCCCCCATAGATAGGCAGCACGCGAAAGCCGGGCTTGAACGAGGCATAGCTCTGAAAAGCTTCGGCAACCTGGATTGCCAGTTCACGCGTCGGTGTAAGCACCAAGACTTGCGGCGTTCCCGACTCGAGTCCATCGTCGTGGAGTCGGTCGATGAGCGGCAACGCAAATGCCGCTGTCTTGCCCGTTCCAGTCTGTGCCTGCCCCAGGACATCGCGGCCCTCAAGCAGAGGCGGGATGGTGCGTGCCTGGATGGCGGAAGGAGCTTCGTAGCCCAATCCATCCACTGCGGAAAGGATCTCCGCAGAAAGGCCCAGGCTCAGGAAACTCGAAATCTCGGTAGGCACGGCAGTGAATCCTTGGGGTTACAGCAGCCGGCTCAGTCTCAAGCGGCGGGCATCTTCAACGTCAGAAATGAAACGGTCCAGTCTATCGCGAACAGCCCCCTCAGATCCGCAACCCTTGCACGATCAGTCCATTCCACGTTGCTTGCCGCTCGCGTGACCGGGTTGATCACCCCTCCAAAGAGCCGCTTCTCAGGACCAGAGGGACGATCGAAGGCCTTTTCACTCTCCCAATCAATTCTTGAGTCCAACTGCCCTGACGGCATGATCATCGCCATGACCATCGAAACAAACACATCACAGCCAGGTTCTGAGGCTGACAACACGGCCCCCGGCGTCTCGCGCGTCGCCTTCGGCGGATTCCTCATGGGCCTGGCCAACCTCGTCCCCGGAATCAGCGGCGGCACCATGATCTTGGCCGTGGGTCTCTACGAACGATTCATTGACACCATCGCCAATCTGACCCGCTTGCGGCTCCGCCGCGAGTCGATCCTCTTTGCACTCTTTCTTGGCTTCGGTGGAATCATTGCCGTTCTGGGCTTTTCAGGAATTGCCGTGGATCTCGTTCGTGATCACCGCTGGGTCATGTACAGCCTCTTCATTGGCATGACGCTGGGCGGCATCCCCCTGATCTGGAGCTTCTTGAAACCTTTCCGCGCCGGAGTCGTTCTGGGATTTTTGGCCGGCTTTGGACTCATGCTCGCGCAGTTTCTCGAACTGTTCTCCACGCGCTTGCCCGACACGACCCCCTGGCTTGCACTGGCCGGGCTCCTCGCAGCCACCAGCATGGTGTTGCCCGGCATCAGTGGTGCGTACGTACTGCTCATCCTCGGTCTCTACGAAACGGTGATCGGCAGCGTCAGCACATTGCGCACCGACATTCCCGGCAGCCTCGGCGTCCTGGTACCAGTGGGAGTCGGAGCCGTCCTGGGCATCGGCGGCCTGAGCAACCTCCTCAAATGGTTGCTCGCACGACACTCCGCACCGGTTCATGGTGTCTTGCTCGGACTCCTTGTGGGCTCCGTGTTCAATCTTTACCCATTCGAGAATCCACTTCATCCCGAGCTGGCAGATCGCAACACACGCAAGGCCATCACAGCCCTTGTGCAGGGCGACGATGTCGAGAGCATCGAAGAGCGATTCGACATCTGGTTCGACGACACCGAGTGCAGCCGAATCGAGAGCGCTTACGGTGACATGGGGCCGGCCGACATCAAGATGCTCGGCGACAAAACGGTCACCTACAAACCCGAGATGGGACAGGCCGTGAACGCTGTCCTCTTGCTGATCGCTGGCTTCCTGATCACCTGGCTGCTTGGCCTGACCGGCAAAAACAAACCCAACTCGACCGCAGGCTAAAAACCAGGCAGATCGGCCACCTCGCCGTCACCGCACGGCCTCTTGGTCTGACTGCCCACGCGGCCCTTCCCAGACACGGAGTGAGGTGTCTGACCCTGCTGTGAACAGACGTCGCCCGTCACCAGAAAACACGGCGGCGCGCAGGGTGCCCGACGGATGCGGAAGCCGGGTCAACGTCTCCGGAGCAGTTCGACTGCGGAGGCGCAGCGAGCCCTCCCCTCGGTTCGCCGACACCATGCGGCTGCCATCGGGCAACATGGCAAACACAGCAAGCCCGAGACGTCCCTCACCAGCCCACCGCGTTTCCTCCCCAGTCTCTAGATCCCACACGACCGTCAGATCTTCCTGCTTGGAAGCCCAGGCAACAAACCGCCCTTCGCGACTCATCTCCAGCGTGCCGCCCGCGAGCCCCTGAGAAGGCTGGAGCACGAGAAGTTCTTCACCGACATCACGCACGAACACCGTGCCGTCTGTGCACGACACAGCCATGCGTGAAGCATCCGAGGACAGCTTGACGTCAGAAACCGCAGATCCTGCTGGCGCAACGAGGCGGTCAACTTCTTCGCCATCCACCCAGGTCCTCACTGTCCCGTCATACGACCCGGACACGAGCGTGTCCCCTGTCGCATTCAACGCGACACTCGAGACCGTCAGGCGGTGACCCGACAACACCGCAATTTGCTCTCCGGTCTTTACATCCCACAGTCGAATCGACGCGCCCATGGCAGCCATGCCGCCCGACGCCAGAATGCTCCCCTTGTCATTCATCGCCAAAGACGTGATGGCTGATTCGTGCCCCCGCAACTCATGAAGCAACTCTCCAGTTGGCACACTCCAGAGGCGAATCAATCGCTCTCCAAGGCCTGCAGAAGCAAGCACTCCACCGGCGACATCGGTCGCAAGCACCGACTGCGCATGTTCAAGCCCGCTCGCCAGTGCGTAAGCGGCACCCGGCAGGGAACGATCCCAGACAACCGCCACCCCATCGTCGCAGCCCGCCACGGCATACCGGCCATCCGCACTCAACCCGACAGAGGTGGGAAGACCGCGAAAACCATTCAAGACATCAGGTAGACCAGCCCCCTCAACGGTGTACACACGCACACCCCCCGCAGTCGCGACGAGCAGATTGCTGCCGTCTGCTGTGGAAGCCAGGGCGCGAACGCCATGGCCATCCCCGGGAATCACTCGCTCAGCCTCCTCTGAGTCAGAGTTCCAGACACGAATCGAGCCGTCGGCCGTGCCCAGAAAGCGACGAGCCCCCGTAGCGTCGAGAGCAATGGCCACTTCATGAAATTCATCCCACGGAATCGGCTGGATCCGCTCTTCTGTCGACACATCCCAGACACTCACCATTCCCTGACGTGACGCAGTGAGCAATCGACTGCCGTCCCCATTGAGAGCGACACCTCGCATGCCCGCAGGCAACCTCGGCAACACGCGGAACTCTCGCTCCTCCCGAGCGTCCCAAACATGAACCGTCCCATCATCAGACGCCGACGCGATGACCTGACCATCATCACTCACGGCGACAGAACGCACCGCCGACTGATGGAATTCCAGGGTTTTTACCCCCCCGCTCTCATCAGAGCGAGGCGCCCACACAAGGACGCTCCCATCGTCGGAACCAGCCACCACCGTGCGCCCAGACTCAGCGAGTGCGACTGAATGCAGCGTGTGCGCAAGCTCCTCAAGCACATAGAGCGACTCACCGCTCCAGCCATTCCAGATACGAAGCGTTCCGTCTTCGGAAGCCGTGACAACGAACTCTCCATCACTCGAAATCGCCACCGCAGTGATGGGCTGCTCATGCCCGATGAGTTTGTGCGTCGTGGTGTCAATGCGCTGCGCATCATGAAACCATTCCCACCCTCTTAGCTCCGGAGCGCACGCTTCGAGCCTCAACCGAGCCTCTTCGGAAACACCTCGGCCCAGAGCCATGGAGACGGCGCGCAAGTTGGCCACGTATCCCTGCCACTCTGCCGCCTGAGCTCGTTCTTCGGCCTTCAGGAAGTTGGTGTCCGCGCGAGTTTTCTCAACGACCATCTGCCGCCGCAGATCGACCTCTCGAACGAGGAAGATCGACACCGTGGCGAGCGCGGCGAGTCCAAGCGCCAGGCTAGCCGCCCACGCGGGATGGCGGCGCAGCCACTTCCGCCCGCGCATCCAGTGCCCTGGAGGTGCAGCCTGGATTGGCTCATCTGCCAGATAACGACGCAAGTCCGCCGCAAAAGCCTGCATGCTCACATAGCGCCCCGAGCGTTCTTTCTCGAGTGACTTGAGACAAATGAGCGCCAACTCGACGGGTATCCGCGCACGCAGCGAGCGTGGATCCGGTGGCTCTTCAACACGCACGGCATGCAGCACCGCAGGAACCGAGTCGCCCTCGAATGCGCGACGCAAGGTCAGCGCCTCGAACAAGACCGCGCCGAGACTGAACACATCGCTACGTGCATCGAGGCTGCCTCGACCAGCAGCCTGCTCTGGACTCATATAGGCGCAGGTCCCGACCAGGCCAGGCCGCTCGAGATCTTCACCCACCACATGAGCCAGACCAAAATCGCTCACGCGCGGTCGACCATCAGCACCTACCAGAATATTTCCCGGCTTGATATCTCGGTGCAAGATCCCAGCTTCGTGCGCGACATGCACTGCATCCGCCACTTCCGCGATCAGTTCTACAGTCCGCCGAAAAGGCGCCAGGCCCGTCTGCACTTCACGACGAGCCTTCTCAATGATGTCACCCAGAGTTCGCCCGTCTTTGACCAACTGCTGCGCCAAAAATGCGACGCCGCCGATGCGACCGGCTGCGTACACGCTGACGATTCCCGCGTGATCCAGGCGACCCGCCGCCCGAGCTTCGTGAACCAGTTGGAGTCCACGTGCCACCGAAGCATGCCGAGGGCGCAAGAGCTTGAGTGCGACGGGTCGTTCGAGAGAAAGTTGCTGCGCCTCCCAGACCTGCCCAACAGCACCTTCCCCCAGCAGGCGAACAAGTCGATAGTCGCCCAGCACCGCACCCGGCTCACGCACAAGGATGCCTTCGGCCGCGAGATCCTCCTCAGGGCCCTCCTCGGGCAAGCCGCCCGGGAGGGCACTCTCGATCTCTGTTTCGATCTCCCGCCACTCGCGGTGGAGGTCGATCAAGTCCTTCTCGAGAGATGGGTATCTGGCGACAAGATCTTCAAAAGACGCTTCGCCTGCTCCGCCCTGTCGCTCAAGCCAGGCATCAAACAACCGCTCCGCCTCACGGGCGCCTGACGACCACGACGAAAAGGACGATGGAGTTTTCACTGTCAGCTAGATTTCAGCGAGTGCTTCCTACAAGAACTTGGACTGAGTATCTCCCAGGTTTACGCCATCTACGGCCTCTGTAACCTATTGTGGCTGACTCAAAGCCGAGAGCGAACCCATCACCGAATCCAAGAAACCCGAAGACGGACCTGAATCCACCGCATCTGCCGAGAATGCGCTGGAAAATTCTTCGTCCAAACTTCCGATTGATGACGTGGAAGCGACTTCAACTGATCCGCTGGAAGCTTCACTTGGTGGTTCAGTTCTTCCCGATCCGACGGAGTCACTTCGACTCCTGGATGAAGCTCAGAACGGAGATCGGCGAGCACTCGAAGATCTGCTCGCGCGCTACCAGGATCGGATTCGCCGCATTGTGCACATTCGCCTGAGCGTGAACCTTCGCACTCGAATCGAGTCCATGGACATTGTCCAGGAGACTCTCTCCGCAGCCTTCCAGCACATCAATGACCTTCAGCCACGCAGCACAGCAAGCATTCTGCAATGGTTGTCGCGCATTGCGGAAAATCGCATTCGCGACGCCTGGCGGAGCCACTTCGCGGAGAAGCGCGATCCTCGGCGCGAGGTCGACATCGAAGCCCTCGTTTCCTCGGGAGGCGGGCCGGATAGTCCGACCAAATCACCCTCTGAAAAGGCTTCGCAAAGGGAACTTGAAGCGGTGGTGGATGAAGCCATGGCACAACTCTCAGAAGATGCTCGCGAGGTCATCCTGTTGCGAACCTATCAAGGGGGTAGCTGGGACTTTGTCGCCCACCAGTTGGGCCGACCAGGGCCAGATGCTGCACGACAGCTCTACCGCCGGGCACGTGTCCAACTCGGCCGCCTCGTCCGCCGCCGGCTCCAATTTGAGGCAGATCAACAGGACTGAGAGCCTATTTAGGCACTCTCGTGTCCGATCGGCTCCGCCACTCCGTTACTAGCAGAGGGCGGAGATTCGCAGACCCGCCCGGAAGACCTACAATCCAGAGCCCTCTCCACGCCTCAAATCATGTTGCCCATGCCACACTCCCACGACACCTCGACCAGACAGCGTGCGCTCCGGCGCATCTGGAGCGTGTCTGCTCTGCGCGTGGGCCTGCTGCTGGCCGTCGTCGCCGCAACGAGCACGGCTTTTTCGGCCTGCAGCGACGTCCGAGCCTCCCACGCCCCCGCTCAACCGCTGATCTTTGACGAGGGAACAGCTTACGAACGGGCCCAGGCCATCAGCCTCCCCGAACGCCTCGCTGCGGAACCCGCTGGACTTCACAACGTTTATCCGCTGAGTGGCTCGATCATCTCTGGCGGCGAACCGCATGACCGGCTCGCCCTTGCCGCGATTGCCGAGATGGGCGTCAAGACGATTCTCTCCGTCGACGGCAAAACACCCGACGCAGAAGGTGCTTCTGAACTGGGCATGCGCTACGTCCATATCCCGATCCAATATCGAGGCATCACTCCGGACGAGTTGCTAAAGATCTCGAAAACATTCCGCGAAGCGGAAGGCCCATTCTATGTGCACTGCTTCCACGGCCAGCATCGTGGTCCTGCCGCTGCAGCCATCGGGCGATTGATTCTCGACGGAGCCCCCCGCGAACAAGCCCTGGCCGAGATGAGCCAGTGGTGCGGGACTTCTGGTAAGTACGAAGGTCTCTACCGTGCAGTCGCCACTTCACCGATTCCTGACGAATCGCAAACCAGCGCATTTAACTGGCAGCTTGCCGAGGCCCAGCAGTCAGATGGACTGCGAGATTTAATGATTCGCGTCACACGCCACTTCGACAACGTCGAAGGCATGGCAAAGCGCGGGTGGGCAGTGAATCCGGATCATCCCGATGTGGACCCGGCAAACGAAGCCGCCATCCTGCGCAACCTCTTCGAGCAAGCACGCGAGTTGCCAGAAGTGGAAGGACACGCAGTCGACTTTCGTGACCGAATCAGCAAGGCAATCAAGCAGAGCACCGAACTCCGCGCGGCCTACACGTCACAACGCGCCGCACAGAGCATCGACATGGGCCAGACCACTGCAGCCTTCGCAGCACTTGAGAGCTCTTGCTTCGGGTGTCACACCGCCTACCGAGACGACTGAGGCTGCCAGGCATCAGCCTGCAACTCAGTGCTCAAGGCCGTCTGACCCTTCCTGACTCTCCGTCACCGCGCGTGCCGCCTCGTAGACATCGGGCTCCACATAAATAACGAGCTTGTGTGGAACGCTCGCGCGCATGGACGCCTCTACACCATCAATGGCGTCCGTAAGGTCTTTGAATCCCAGACGATTGTCGAATTCGACCTTGGCGCCTACCAGGAGTTCATCTGGGCCGAGGTGCTGAGTGCGCATGGTGATAAGGCGCCTCACGTAGGGAGCAGACTCGGCAGCTTCTGCCAGCATCCGTCGCTGATCTTCCGTGGCGGACTCGCCGATGATCAGGCTCTTCATCTCCACGCAAAGCAAAGCAGCAATCACACCCAGCAACACACCGATCACGATGCTTCCCAGGGCATCAAACATCGGATTGCCGGTCATCCATGCGAGGCTGACACCGACCAAGGCAATCGCAAGCCCTATCAGTGCTCCCAGATCTTCGAGAAGCACGACCGGCAGTTCGGGGTTGCGCGTCTGTCGCACGAATCTCAACCAACTGGCGACACCCTTTTTTCGTCGAGCCTCACGAACAGCTGTGCGGAAAGAGAAGCCTTCCAGCACGAGGCCCACAAGCAGAATCGAAATGGCGATCATGGGCGACTGGATCACATCCTGACTGCCCAACTTGTGAATCCCTTCGTAGATGGCAAAGAGCGAACCCAGGGCAAAGATCACCAGCGAAACAACAAATGCCCAGAAGTAGCGCTCCCGTCCGTGCCCAAAGGGGTGCTGTGTCGTGGCAGGACGACTTGCAGCGGCCCCCCCCCAGAGCAACAGAGCCTGATTCCCGGAGTCCGCGCAGCTGTGCACGGCCTCTGCGAGCATCGAAGAAGCTCCTGTAAACAGGTAGCCCACAAATTTGGCAATGGCGATACCCGCGTTTGCCACGAGGGCCGCAACCACAGCTTTTCGGTTCCCGGGATCCATCAATCACTCTTATCGCATCGGTTCTTGTTCATCGCCCCGTCATCAACCATAACCGCCGACGGTAAGAACGATCGACACCTGTCTCAAGTGAAGTGCGTGCAATGCGAATCGCGGCACCAACACGATCAACAGCAGCTGCTTCAAGCATCGCAATGATTTCCTGCTCCGTCGCCCCCGCTCGAAGAACGCTGCGCGTGATACGAAAAATATCTTCGCGGCGTACTCGAGCCATCCTCGACTTCGAGAAACCGAACCGACCATGCGGGCAGTCAATCAAGCGAACGACGGGCTCGTCCCCGTCGAGATGCACCAGAATATTTCGGTCTGAGAGGTCTCTGTGAATGCAGCCGGCTTCATGCAGTTGCCTGATCAACTGGCCGACCTTTACAAAAACCGCGCGTCGCCGGCCGGCTCGATCAGCGTCCACATCGTCAAGCAGGTAACGTTCCAGATCGACGACGCCATCAAAGAGTCTCAGGATTAGAAAGGACCGCGTGGCAAGACCTGCCTGATGCTCGGTGCCCCAGGCAACAATCTCTGGAACCGGCAACCCTCGCTCGGCAAAGGCATGAAGCGCCCGGACCTCGGTCGTGATCCGGCGACTCCGAACGAAGTTCTTGCGCGAGAAATTCACCTGAGCGGTTCGCCCCTTGATGAACAACCCCTCCTCCGGCATGAACTTCCAGAGCCGCTTGGGGCGATCTTTCGGAATCATCTCCCAGATGCGCTCAAAAGCTGCCGCCGGATCCGGCGCAGACCCCAGCAAGGGAGTCGACTGCACGATTTCGATCTGGAATCGGACCATGGGTGAACTCGAAGCGCGGGGCCACAGGATGCGACACCTACCGAGGCGAGACCAGCGCGAAGCAGAACCGGGGGCGCACGTGCACCCTAGGGCACGTACCCCAATTCGCGGAGCCCTCGAGCCAACGCCTGCCCGACAGCGGCATGCCCACCCGCATTGAGATGCCCGGGGTCATAGCTATGCCAGCCCTGCATGCCAAGCGGCCTGAGTTCGGCATCGGGCAAGATCACGGAGAGACCAGCCCGTTCAACACCACGCTGCAACCATCCGTGGAGCGGATAGTCCTTCTCATGGCTCACCATGTGCGACTGTGGAATCAACAGGCACACGAAGGGAATCCCAGCAGCCTCGGCCAACTCGCGCATGCGGGTCACATGGCCCATGGCATGCCGCCAGAGAAGAACCTTGTCGTCGTAACCCAACTTATCTTCGGGCACGTTCACGAAGCGTCTGAGAGATTTGTCGATCGGCTCCAAGAGTCGTGACTTGCTCCCGGCCGGTGCCATGGATTCGGCCAAATTCATGAGGGCCGGGCGATGGTTCTCGAGCAAGTAGTGACCGACCGCACTGTTGCGGACAATCCCTGGGAAGGGCACCGGATTGAACAAGCGATTGCGCGTCGCGATGACAAGGTCGTTCCCTATGTAGAGCCCCATCACCACCAGATCCGGACGGTAGGTCTCGAGTTGAGTCTCCATCCAGCGCAGATAGTGAATGGTCGAGTAACCATTGGCTGCCACATTGACCATTCGAACGAAACCGTCCGCTGATTCACCCTTGCCCTGGTCTTGATTCAGCAGCCTTTCTGCCTGCAACACAAACGTCTCGTCGTTCCCGACGCCAGGGCCGAAGGTCAGCGAGTCGCCGAGCACCACGACCCGGAACTCCCCGGGCTCTTTTTCCAGCGGGTAGTCATCACAGCGTTGTCCATATCCATTGATCGACACATGGATCGTGCGATCGCCCGCCCCTTCATCAGCGACCTGAACACTTCCTTGCTGATTAGGAGCCGCGGTGTAATGCAGATCGGGGTGAGCAAACCAGCGCAAATGCGTCGCAGGCCCGTAACCTGCAAGCCGGAAACCGAGCTCGAGCAAGGCCACGACCACAACGAGAGTCCCCAGCAGCAA
>Ga0315339_1001315_pt1 | contig 22721 bp, 26 predicted proteins | sample ASW17metaG_FD_204514 | JGI IMG/M metagenome (GOLD analysis project Ga0315339, IMG submission 204514) | Ammonia-oxidizing marine archaeal communities from Pacific Ocean, United States - ASW #17 | ecosystem: Environmental > Aquatic > Marine > Oceanic | place: USA: California | collected 2016-12-05
GGGAAGGGGTGTGCCCCCCACTGCCTGGTCGAGATGTACCGTGCTTGTCTTCGTTCATTGTCTTTCATCCTTTTAACGCCCCTGGGGGGCTTGCATTGCAGGAAATAGGGCTTCCAAGCCATGTTGCTAGAAGAGTCCCTCAGGGTCTCCCAGGATCTCTCTAAGCCGCTTCAGGGCCCGAAAATGGCGGGCCAGGACCGTACCCAGAGGCTGATCAAGTGTCTCTGCGATCTGTTTGAAACTCATTTCAGAGACGTGTCTCAGGTGCAGGATCTGCTGATCGGCTTCAGCAAGCTCCCCGATAGCACCCCACAGGGCCTCCCCGAGGTCGCGTTGCTCCTGTTCAGCTCCTTCCGGTCGGTCCCCAGTGGCAACGCCGCCAAAGACCTCATGGGAGACGGGAATCGCATGCCTGCCCCGCCTTCGCATCTCATCCCGGAGCCGATTCATGGCGATGCGAAAAAGCCAAGGCTCGAATTTGCCCAGTTCCTGGTAGCCATCGAACTTCGTCACCACCGTGCAGAAAGTCGATTGAGCAATCTCCTCGGCCAATTCTGCATTGCGGCAACGGGAGAAAAGGAGGGCATAGACCCTCGGTCCATAGGACTCGATGATCTCTCGCCAGGCCTCTTCGTCCCCTTCCCCAACTCGATGGAGTATTGCCTGGAGCCTGGCCTTGTCCTCTTCGAAAGCCATGCGTACGGTCCATTCCCGGGACAAACTTGGAATACGGGATTCACACCCATTCTCATGTGGGAAGCCGAAACTGTGTACGACATCGCCAACACACGTGTCTGACGTACAATCGGCACCAGCGCATGCTCCCCTCCCTGAAATTACTTGCGAATGAGACCCTTGGAGTGCCCTGGTCGATCCTCGGCCTCGTCGGAGGCATCCTCCTGATGCTCCTGGGGGGGCATTGGCTTGTTAATGGGGCGGTCGCACTTGCCCGGCGGATGGGTATTAGTGCTCTTGTAATTGGAATGACTGTCGTTGCCTTCGGTACCAGCGCCCCGGAACTGGCCTTGAATGTCATCGCAGCGATTGATGGAAAAACGTCACTTGCATTTGGCAATGTGGTGGGATCGAACATTGCCAATATCGGCCTGGTCCTCGGCCTCAGTGCCCTTGCAGCACCGCTGATGATCAGCAGCAGGATCATACGCCTGGAACTTCCCTGGCTCATTCTCGTCACGCTGGTCTTTCTTCTGATTGCATGGCTCCCGCCCGGCGTTGAAGACGAAGCCGGGTACAACCGGATCGACGGGATCATCCTATTACTGGGCTCCCTCTTCATCTGCTTTCAATGGCTCCGAAGAAGCGAGGCGGATGCCTCGGATTCGCTTGCTACCGAATCAACCAGTGACACGACGCCTGGTGAAAACGAACGCCTAAAACCAGGTTCTCACGGCATGGTGATTCTCCTCTCGGGGCTGGCCCTCCTCCTGGTCGGAGGAAAGGCGGCCGAGGAAGGAGCTGTTGCCATTGCTGAACATCTTGGTGTTGCAGATCTTGTCATCGGCCTGACAATCGTGGCCATCGCGACAACGCTTCCAGAGATCTTGACATGCGTCATCGCAACACGGCGAGGCCATGCGGACCTTGCCGTTGGCACGGTCGTAGGATCAAACCTGTTCAACATAGTGCTCGTCATGGGAGTGACGAGCATCGTTCATCCAGTCGCCATACCAGACAATGGTTGGTGGTCGCTTGCTGCACTGCTCTTCTTCACGATGCTCCTGCTGCCGCTTGCAAGAAGCGCGCGAACGCTGAGCCGGATCGAAGGTATTGCATTGCTGGTGATGTACCTGGGTTTCCTCGTCGGTTCAACCTGGCTGGAACTCGGCACAGCTCAAGGCTGAATCAAGGAACATCAGATCGGCAGGTCATCATCCGCCATGTTGGCAGGTGGAGTAGACCATCCCGACCCGGCCGAAGGTGCCGCCTCGGGGGCACCCCCCTCCATGCCAGACGACGCCGGCGAGTAGTTGTGGAACCTCGTCGTCTTTGTATTCCACGTCAGTCGGAATCGACCAGTCGGGCCATTTCGCTGCTTCGCAATCTCGATCCTGGCCTCACCGATCTTGTCCGGGTTGGCATCACGCCATTCCTGGTCCGGGTGGTAGTACTCCTCCCGGTGCAGGAGCATGATCACGTCGGCATCCTGCTCAATGGACCCTGATTCACGAAGGTCGCTCATTCGAGGGCGATGACCCTCGCGGTGCTCTGCGGCACGATTGAGCTGGCTCAGGCAGATCACTGGAACATCGAGTTCGCGTGCCATGGCCTTCACTCCACGGCTGATCGAACTGACTTCCTGCTGGCGGTTCTCTGGACGATGCCCTGCCGTCATCAACTGGAGGTAGTCCAGGACGACCAGGTCGATGTCATGCTTCTGTTTCAATCTCCTGGCCTTGGCCCGCAACTGGACAAGGTTCAGGCCCGGCGTATCGTCGATGTAGATGGGTGCATCATGCAGGGCATCACACGCCATCATCAGAGACTTGAAGTCTTCCTCGCGGAGCATGTTCCGGCGAAGCCGGTCGCCGTCGATGCCACCCTTTGATGCAAGCAGTCGCTGTACAAGTTGTGACGATCCCATCTCGAGGCTGAATACGGCAACTCCCTTGGACTGCAGAGCAACATTCTCGGAGATGTTCAGGGCGAGCGCCGTCTTGCCCATCGAAGGTCGAGCGGCAATGATGATCATCTCGCCGTCCTGGAGGCCCCCAGTCATCCGATCGAGTTCTCCATACCCGGTTGCAATGCCGGTCATGGACTTTCCATCACGCGCTTCGATCTGCGCCATGGTCGTGGAAATCAGGTCTCGAAGATCACTTGCCTGCCGCATTTCCATCTGCTGCGCAATTCGGAAGATCCGCTGCTCTGCATTCGCAAGAACATCCTGGGCCTGGTCTGGATTCTCATACGCATCATGAAGGATCTGCCCGGCAGTCTCGATGAGCCTGCGTATGACCGACTTCTCCTTGACAAGTCGGGAATAGTGAATCGCATGCGCAGCGGTTGGAACCGATTCCGCAAGGTGGACCAGGTAGTTCACTCCTCCGACCGCATCAAGCGTGCCACTGTCGGCACAGGCCTGGGTCAACATGGCGATGTCGACAGCGGAATGCTCCTCGTAGATCCTGACCGCGGTCTTGAAGATGACGCCGTTGGTCGGCTTGAAGAAGTCCTCTGCGCTGGTCACGATCTGGAGGACATCCGCCAGGCAATCTGGGTCATGCAGGATCGAACCGAGCAGGCTCACTTCAGCCTCAATGGCATGCGGTGGGAGCGACTCCAGCAACTTCGCGATGCGACGGGAATCAGCCTCGCGAGGAGATACGTTCGTAGTTTCAATCACTGCTTCCATCCGCTCCATTCTTCCCCTCTTGCTTCCTCGAACGAGGCCATCCCACATGAGAGCCCGTACCTGGTGATTCGACCATCACGACAGACAGGCATGAAATGAAAGGCGGCACGAAACTCGTGCCGCGGCATCTCCCCCGGAAGCAGGGTGTACTCAACCGGTGATTGAAGTTGGAGTCGCCTGCCTGGGCGTCACTTCAACCTCGGAATCCACCTTCTCCACAGTACTCTTCCCTTCGATCTCGATTGCCTCCTTCATGAGGCGACCGACCTTGAACTTGACTGTCTTCTTTGCAGGAACCGGAACTCGTTCAAGCGTACGCGGGTTCTGCGCCATTCGTGGTGCACGCTCTCGTAGTTCAAAGACGCCAAAGTCACGGAACTCAAGCCTGTTCCCATCGCTGAGTTCTCGAATGACGTTGTCAAGGAAACTCTGAACCGTCTTCTTGACAACGGTGCGCTTCTGATTTGTTTCTTCGGCAATACGGTCGATCAGGTCCTTCTTGGTCGTGGTGGCCATCTGTCCAAGTACCCCATTCGTTGTCGAACGCCAAGGCGTCCGAAGACCGCTGTGCTGTCAGACTCACCTCTTCATGTGCACTCGATGACTGGTCCGTACTGATCCAGTCCTGAATGTTGAGTGCATTGTGAAGGGTGGTACTCCTCGTGCAGGCCGGAAAGTCACTTCCCCAAGCGGTCACCGGCTGAGACCAGTATCACGCGTGAGTTATCCAGCGTCAAGACTAGAAAGTCCCTTTAATAGGTATCAGAAGGAGGCTTCTTTGAGATTCACGGACTGACAGGGAAAAACCCCGCCCTTTCAGGTGCCCCTTTGGGGCCAAGCCAGGCTGGCTGGCGAGCCCTCTGCGGGCAGGACCCAGGCTTTACATGGGCTTCTCCTGGACCGTCTGGTCGAATACCTCCAGCAGTTTCGTCTTGTCAAAGACCATCTCGTTTCGTGTCAAGCCGACCACCTCGTAGCGTGGCGTCAACTCGATGGCATCGACAGGGCATGCCTCTTCGCACATCCCGCAGAAGATGCAGCGAAGTTCATCGATATCGAACTGCTTCGGGTATTTTTCCCGGTCTTCCCACGGAGATTCCTCTGCGACGATGTGAATGCAATTGGCCGGGCAGGCCGTTGCACACATGAAACAGGCAACGCACCGGACCCTGCCATCCTCGTCACGATTCAACCTGTGCACACCTCGGAAGGTCGGCTTGAACTGCCCCCCCTCTTCGACGGGTCGCTGATCGCGTTTCTCTTCTGGATACTGGACGACCCAGAGGTTCTTCTTGTTCTTTCCATCCCGACCGACATTCCCGAGGCAATGCCTGAGGGTCGTTCCCAGCCCCTTGAACACGGCAGGAAGAAACAGGCGATCACCACGCGTCATTGGAGACGGGCTTACGTCAATGATGTCACGATCTTCAATGGCCATTGCATGGTGCCTTCCGGGGGTTCTGCAGGGAATGATATCGCACTGGCATTCCAGATACACGCCCCGGGTTGAACCCGGGATCACCTACCATGCCCGCATGCCCACTGGAGGATTCCAACCCCAGGAAGAACAAGCTCGCCTCATGCGACTGCTCGGGCTTGGGTTGACGTTCAGCGGCGAATTGGTTGCTGGCCTGCTCATCGGGTGGGGACTGGATGAGCTCATTGGCACGGACAGGGTCTTCCTCGTGATCGGGACAATTGCGGGGCTGCTCGTGGGGAGCATTGGTTTCTTTCGAGCCGCCAGGAAGGCCAACAGGGAGGCCATGAGGCAGGTCAACGAACGGAAGAACCAGCCGTGAAGACCACCCCGAATACCAGGGGCCCCCAGGACTCCCTGCCCTCCTTTGCCCTGCCGACGAAGTCCATGTTGACTTCTTCGATGGTCTGGCCACTGTCGATCGGTCTTCTATGGACGTGCATTGCATGGCTCATCGGTGGCCCTTCTGCAGGAGCCCCAGGGCTTGCCTCAGGGGCCATTGTCGCCATTGCTTCGATGGCCAGTGATTGGGTTGTCAGGCCCTGGCGCAAGAGAACCGCCCTGCAGTGGATGACGCTCTGGATTGTCCACGAAGCAGGCCGCCTGGCCTGCTCACTCAGCCTCGTCATCGTGCTATACTTCGCCTTTTCCCCGGCTCCGGCCGCACTCCTGTTCTCCTACCTCGTGTGTGCCATAGCTGGCTTGGCCGCAACAGCACGAATCTGGTCGACAGCCATGCGGCAGGAACATGGAACCGGGGCGTAAAGAGGCCCACAGGATCCTGGAGAGGCGTGAGCGATGCACCTCCTCGCGTTCAGCGACAACCCACTCGGCCACGTCATCGATGTCTCGATCATTGGCGGGAATGACCCCCTTATCAGTTCAACGACATCGGGCACTCCCCTCCTGACAATGCACATGGTCACCATGCTTGCCGCGGCTCTCCTGACGATCTGGATGATGATGACAGTCGCCTCCAAAATCTGTACCGGTAGTGGAAACGGCAACGAGCGATACCTCACGAAGGGGCGGTTCAGCCAGATGATCGAGGTGATCATTCTCTACCTCCGGGACAAGGCCATACACCCCGTCCTGGGTGATTCAAATACCAATCGATTTCTGCCTTTTCTGCTCACTCTTTTCTTCTTCATTCTCGTGTGCAACATCCTGGGCCTCATTCCATTCATGGACCTCCAGCATGTACTCGGACACGGCATCGTGGGATCTGAAATGCAGTGGGCCTTCTTCGGAGGCACGGCTACGAGCAATCTTGCTGTCACAGCCGCCCTTGCCATGATCTGCTTCGTCACGATCCAGGTTCATGCCTTTCGAGAACTCGGCGTCAAGGGATGGCTCAGCCACCTGACAGGAGGCGCCCCCTTGTACCTCCTTCCGGTCATGCTCCCGGTCGAGTTCATGGGCATGCTCATCAAGCCAAGCGCACTGGCCATTCGACTCTTTGCGAACATGGTGGCCGGCCATACGCTCATGGCCATGCTCGCCCTGTTCGGTAAGATGGCATTTGTCGGACTCGGAACGGGCGGACTGATTGGAATCGGGTTCATCTCGATCATCGCGGCGGTCGCCATCAGTTTTCTCGAGTTGTTCGTGGCGTTCCTGCAAGCTTTCATATTCATGTTCCTTACCGCGGTCTTCATCAGCCAGATGTCACACCACCACGAGGATCACCACGAGGAGTTCGAGGAGGGGCTCACGGAGTACGACGAGGTTCCAGCCCACTGACTTTTATCATGTACCGGAGGATCCCTGCTGCAATCGACGCAGACAGGAACTTCGATAACCAACGACAGAGATACTCTTTTATCGAGGAAACCAAGGAAATGAAGAATTCGATTGCCCTCATGACGTTCGCCTTCATCGCAGTCTCACTGCTTGGTGGCGATATCGCCCTGGCCGCCGACGGTGAAGCCGCGGCATCATCATCATCAGCTGGCCTCAAGGGGCTCGGCGGCGGCATCGGCGCCGGTCTCGCAGCAGTCGGCGCCGGTATCGGCATCGGTCTCATCGGCGGCAATGCCGTGCAGGCCATCGCCCGACAACCCGAGATGACCGGTCCCATCGGAACCAACATGATCATCACGGCTGCACTGGTCGAAGGCGTGGCACTGTTCGCAGTGGTCGTCGGCCTGCTCGGCATCATCGCTTCGTGATCGTTTCACTGCATTTCGTGCAGGACACAAGCACTGAAGGAGTGCACGCATGGTCTCCATGACACTCGCCGCGTCCGAAGGGACGATGAACCCGGTGGCAGTTGAACTGGCACCGGCCATTACCACCCTGATCGTCTTCGGTCTTGTCTGCTTCATCCTGTTCACGAAGGTGTGGCCGAAGATCGCGACTGGGCTCGACGAGCGGCAGTCGAAGATTCGTCAGGAGATCGAGGCGGCGGAGGCGGCGCAGGCAGAAGCCAGGGGGGCCATGGAATCCCAGCAGGCCGAGTTGGCGAAAGCACGTACCGAAGCGAACGAGATGATCATGAAGGCCAAGGCCGATGCCGAAGCAACTGCCCGGGAACTCCGCGAACGAGCCCAGGCCGAGTTGACGGAAATGCGTGAACAGGCAGGCCACCAGATCCAGGAGGCCAAGGAAGCTGCGATCACGGAACTGCATGCCGAAACCGCCATGCTTGCGACTGCGATTGCTACACGCATACTTCAACGGGAAATCAATATCGATGACCAGCAGTCATTGATCGATGACTCGCTTCGAGAACTGGAGTCCGCCCACGGTGGATGAGTTGATCCAATGACCATGCAGACAGACACCCTGGCGTCCATCTACGCTCGCAGCCTCTATGAGTTGGCTGAGGAGTCTGGTGGTCGCGACATGGTCCTTGAACTGGCAGATGAACTGGAACAGGTCATCGAGCTGCTGGCGTCAGAGCATGCACTCGATGCTCTCCTCAGTTCACCAGTAATCGATACTGAACGTCGATCCACTACCATCAGGACGATCTTCGAGCATCGAGTCACAGACCTGCTGCTTCGATTCATGCTCGTCCTCAATGCCAATGGGAGGCTTGGTCACCTGGTGCTCATCCAGGTCGCGTACGACCAACTCGTCCAGGATGCCCTCGGTCGCATCGAGGTCGATGTCATCACAGCCTCCCCGATCGATGAAGTCACCTTGGCACGCATCGGTGAACGCATCAAAGCTGCCATGGGCAAGGAGCCGGTGCTCCACCCCTCTGCAAACCCGGCAATCATCGGGGGAGTCCAGCTTCGTATCGGAGATAAACTGCTCGACGGTTCAGTTGCGACCAAGCTCCGGAAGATGGGCACGAACCTGCGAAAAAAGGGCAGTCGGACCATTCGCTCGTCAATCGGCACCTACCTCGGGGATACGGCATGAAGCCAACTGTCACGATGCTCATTGCGTTCCTCATCGGGCTGCCCGCCTTCATCACCGGTTTCGCCCACGCTGAAGATGAGAAACAGCCTGCAACGCTCCGCGTCGTGGGTGTTGCTGAGTTGAAGGTGCCTGCTGATCAACTGAAGCTTGACCTTGGAATCGAGGCAAGCGCCGAATCTCCCGATGAAGCCAATGCAGAAGCCGTGAAGGCCATGCAGAATCTCATCAAGGCGGTCGAAGGCCTGGGGCTGAACGAACGCACTGAATACGTCATAGAGAGGTACACCATTGATCCGCAGTGGTCACCACGACCTCGGAACCCAGCTCCCGACTGGCGGCCGACGATCGTCGGGTACAGGGTGTCAAGCACCATGCGCATCACTACTGGGCACCTCGACCTGGGAGGAGATCTCATTGCAACTGCAATCGATGCAGGCGCCAATGACATCGGGCAACTGGTCTTCGGGCTTGCCGACCCTCGTACCGAGAGAATCGCCGCGATTGAACAGGCGACGAAGAATGCCCTGGCTGATGCAAGAACACTTGCCGAGGCGGGTGGAGTGACATTGAAGAAGATCAGGTCACTCGTGCTCGACAGTGCCTCGGCTGCACCAAGATACGAACGTGAAAAGATGTACGCGGGCGCAAGGATGGCCATGGACGCTGCACCGGCACCTCCCATCGTTTCGGGTGATGTCACCGTGCGTGCAAGCGTTTCACTTGTTTGGGAAATCGAAGGTCCCTGACCGGGACAGTACGGAAGACTGTGAGGATCCAATCGTGAAGATCAAGACTGACGAAATCACCTCTGTCATCAAGCAGGAGATCGAACAGTTCGCTAGTGAACTGGAAGTCTCCGAAGTTGGACGCGTTGTCGAGGTCGGAGACGGCATTGCCCGGATCTACGGCCTCTCGAATGCGATGGCTGGCGAACTGCTTCAATTCGATACCGACAAGGGGCCAGTCATGGGACAGGCCATGAACCTGGAGTCCGACACCGTCGGCGCCGTGATCTACGAGGACTACCTCTCCATCCGGGAAGGTGATACGGTTCGATCGACGGGCAACCTGCTCGAGGTTCCCGTGGGAGAAGGCCTGCTCGGTCGAGTAGTCGACCCACTCGGTACACCTCTCGATGGCCGTGGCCCGATCGATTCCTCCGAAACGCAGAAACTCGACATCGTTGCTCCGGGCATTGCTGCACGGCAGCCCGTGACCGAACCACTCCAGACCGGAATCAAGGCCATCGACTCGATGATCCCCATCGGTCGTGGCCAGCGGGAACTCATCATCGGCGACCGCAAGACAGGCAAGACCGCTGTCGCTCTTGACGCAATCATCAACCAGAAGCAGTTCTGGGGCACTGATGATGCAGTCGTCTGCATCTATGTTGCCGTCGGACAGAAGGATTCAACAGTCGCGGGAGTCATCGAGACACTCCGCCAGCATGGTGCCATGGACTACACCATTGTCGTCAATGCCGGCTCCTCCTCCCCGGCCCCACTCCAGTACATCGCTCCCTATGCCGGGTGCGCGATGGGCGAGTACTTCATGTGGAACGGAACTCGTGGCAAGATGCCCAAGCACGCACTCTGTGTGTATGACGATCTTTCCAAGCAGGCAACGGCCTACAGGCAGTTGTCCCTTCTTCTTCGTCGCCCGCCTGGTCGTGAAGCCTATCCCGGTGATGTGTTCTATCTTCACAGTAGACTCCTCGAACGAGCGACCAAGCTTTCCGACGAGAACGGAGGAGGTTCACTCACCGCCCTCCCCATCATCGAGACACAGGAAGGCGATGTCTCAGCGTATATCCCGACGAACGTGATCTCGATTACCGACGGACAGATCTACCTGCAGCCGGAACTCTTCGCCTCAGGCGTTCGTCCCGCAGTCAACGTCGGCATCTCAGTGAGCCGTGTCGGCGGCAATGCCCAGATCAAGGCGATGAAGGAAGTCGCGGGCTCACTTCGACTCGACCTGGCGGCTTTCCGTGAACTGGAAGCCTTTGCCCAGTTGGGAACCGAACTCGACAAGTCTGCACAGCAGCAACTTGATCGTGGCGCACGCATGGTGGAACTTCTCAAGCAAGGGCAGTATTCACCGTTCAACGCCATCGACCAGTGCATTTCGACCTATGCCGGCTCAAAGGGGTGCCTCGACCAGCTTCCACTGGACAAGGTCCACGCCTTCGAAAAGGATCTCCTCGATCATTTCAGAGGTCCAGGCAAGGCCCTCCGGGATGAACTTGTGGAAAGCAAGTCCTTCAAGGGTCTTGAAGAGAAGTTCAAGAAGGCGATCATCGCGTTCAGCGAGACCTGGTCTGGTTGATTGCATCTCATCCGACCTGGAGATCCCTGCTTCGAGTACAAGCACCGAAGCTGCGGTCATTTTCACCCATTTTCCACCTCGTGGAACCGATGAGACAGTTGGCATGATGAACAATCAGAATGACATGATTGCGGCTGGAATCCAGGCTGTAGCAACGGCTTCTCAAGTCACAAGGACCGTGCAGGCGAATCTTGATGCCGTCATAACACTCACGAAGGATGATCGCAGCCCGGTCACGGTTGCCGACCTTGCAGCCCAGGCCATTGTCGCCCTTGTACTCGAGGAGTGCCTTCCCGACCCGGGCGACAGGCTGGTTGTAGGCGAGGAGGACACTGGCGCACTCAAGGATGAGTCCATGTCGGCGGTTCGAAACGCTGTCGTATCCACCGTCCAGCAATGGAGGCCGAATGCTTCCGAGCAGGATGTGCTTGATGCCATTGATCGATGTGACCATGACGGTTCCGCCAGCGGATACTGGACCCTTGACCCGGTTGACGGGACAAAGGGCTTTCTCCGGAACCAGCAGTACGCGATCGCCCTTGGGCGGATCGAGGATGGCGCTGTCATTCACGGCGTGATGGGGTGCCCCGCTCTGCCGGTTTCCCAGGATGCGCCGCTGGACATCCCGGACATGCAAGGTGTTCTCTATGCGGCATCCCGAGGTGAAGGCGCCTGGGAATTCGAAGGGTGCGATCCGGCAGCAGAGCGACTCGGCATCCACTCACGTCCACTCCAGGAAGAACGACTTCTCCAGTTCTGCGGCTCAGTTGAGAAGGCCCACTCGAATCGGTCCGATGCTGATCGAATTGCTGAACACCTTGGTGATGTCGGTGATCCTGTACGTATCGACAGCCAATGCAAGTATGCACTTGTTGCCAGGGGACAGGCGGACGCCTACCTTCGACTTCCCACTCGAAAGGGATATGTCGAGAAAATTTGGGATCATGCAGCAGGTTCGATCATTGCCGAAGAAGCCGGAGTCATTGTTACCGATATTCATGGGAACCCGCTCGACTTCAGCCACGGGGCGGGCCTGAAGGAGAATCGTGGAGTCATTGCATCGGTTCCAAGCCTGCATGAACGACTGATTGCTGCAATCGATGAATTGGAAGTCGGCGCTGTCGAGACGGCCTAGGATCATGTTGAAGGAGGCGTATGACCATGGGACTTGAAGCCTGGTTCACGATCTGCGTCCTTGTCCTGGTAATCGCAGCCCTGATCTCCAACCGGATGGGCATGGACATCGCCCTGCTGAGTGGCTTGATCATTCTCATGGTTGGTGGTGTTGTCGAGGTACATGATGCGGTATCCGGGTTCGCATCGGAAGCAGTCCTCATGATTGCCGGGCTCTATGTATTTGCCGCCGGCTTGCAGGAAACAGGTGCTTTCACCGAGGTTGCCAAGAAACTCCTCGGTCGCCCCTCAAGCGTCATGGGGGCACAGTTCAGGCTGATGGCACCTGTTGCACTCATGTCAGGATTCATGAACAACACGCCTATTGTCGCAATGTGCATTCCACTTGTGAAGGACTGGTCGAAGAAGTTGAAGATCAGCCCTTCATTGCTCTACATGCCACTGAGTTTTTCCGCGATTCTCGGTGGGCGGTTGACCATGATCGGCACGGCTTCCAACCTCCTGGTGATCGGGCTTCTCCACGATTACCTTTCAACCGAACGCACATGGTTGAACGAAATCGGATTTACGACGCCACCCGAGTGGATTCAGTTCTTTGGTGTAGCCGCAATCGGCCTGCCCTGCGTCATCCTTGGAATTGGTCTCATCATGTTCTGCTCGCGTTGGCTGCTTCCCGAGCGGGTGAGCGTTGAGCAGATCAACCTGGACAACTCCAAGAATTACCAGGCGGAGATGGTCGTGGAAATGAATGCCCCCATCATCGGCCAGAGCATCGAGGAGGCCGGGCTTCGAAATCTCCCAGGCCTGTATCTCAGCAGTATTGAACGGGGGAGCAATATTCTCGCAGCCGTTAGCCCCGGTGAGATCCTGCAGGCTGGAGACCTGCTCGTCTTCGTAGGGATCCTCGACTCGGTAAAGGACCTGCGAACGATCAGGGGGCTTGCGATGGCAACCGACGAGGTCAACAAGCTGGCCGTCAATACGGGGTCCCGGACACTCGTCGAGGCCGTCGTGTCAGCCAACTCGCCCCTCGTACACAGAACAGTTCGTGAAACACGCTTCAGAACCCGTTACAACGCGGCAATCATTGCTGTTCACCGCCAGGGCGAAGCGGTGCACCAGAAGATCGGCGACATCTTCCTGAAGGTCGGCGATACCCTGCTGCTGGACACGCATGTTGGCTTCATCGATAGGCACCGTGACGATCCCGATTTCTACTTGATTTCACAGGTCAGTAATTCCCGTCCCATCCGTCACCACCGAGCTCATATTGCACTCATGCTGCTGCTGCTGCTCGTTGCTCTTCTCATAGGCGGGAGCAAGGTCGGCATCTCGCCCCTTGTTGCGATCTGGACATGCGCCCTCCTGATGGTGCTTTCGCGTTGCCTGAGCGGCACGGTGGCCAGGAACAGCATCAACTGGCAGGTGCTCATCAGCATCGGGGCAGCCATCGGCCTCGGAGTAGCGATGGACAAGAGTGGAGCTGCTGCAGGAATTATCTCGGCCTTCGTAGGCCCTGAGCAGATGCTGTTGATGCATCCAGCCTTCGTACTGGTCATCCTGTTCATATTCACCAATCTTCTTTCCCAGTTGATCACGCCCTATGCAGCAACGGCCCTCATGTTCCCATTTGCAATGCTTGCCGCGGAATTACTCGGGGTGAATCCACTCGCCTATGTGTTCACGCTGATGGTGGCAGGCTGCAACTTCATCACGCCAATCGGCTACCAGACGAACCTTATGGTCTACGGACCTGGTGGGTATCGATTCCTTGATTACACGAGACTCGGCATTCCCCTGACTCTTCTCATCATGATCATCTGCGCCATCGCTGCTCCCCTTGCGTTCCCATTCTGAACAACGCAGTGGCTCTGGAACAACTCGCCTGCTCATGCATGCATGTGCATCGGGAGTGCTGCTTGCCTGGTTGATCGGAGTGGCATTCTCCGACCGGACCGTCCTGACTCAACTGTTTTCATGGATGCCCGGCTTCCTGGTCATCCCGATCGCCTTCATCGGGATGTGGGCAGCCGGAAATCGATCGATAAAAATCGGGTGGGCCTGTATTGCCGTGCTCGCTCCCGCCTGGTGGCTATTCATCGATCAGCCACTCCGCCCCTTCTACAATAAGCCAACCGGTCTTTCCCTCATCCAATGGACGATGTCACATGACAAGACTGATCGAGAAATGCATGCACGAGTGATCAGGGAGCTCGATGCAGACATCACCATCCTGACCCATGGGTATGGAGTACGGGGAGCACCTTCTCTTCTCGAATGGCTCGGCCCCGATATCCAGCCATACAAGTACGGTCACTTTACGATCCTGACCAGGCTCCCTGTACGCCAGGTCCGCTCCGTTGCCACGTCGAACGACATCTCGTTGAAGATGGTTGAAATCGACACGATCTCACAACTGGGGCAACCACTCCGGATCCTGGCAGTCGACTTTCCTTCAGGACTGTTCCGCTCCCGGATGGAGTTGGCCCTACAAGCTCGCCAATGGCTGCTGGATCGGGGAGGAGACGATATCGACATCGCCCTGGGAGATTTCAACATGGCCGGCAACAGCGCAGCGATCAATCTGCTGTTGCCGGGCATGAAAGATGCGTGGAGTCTTGCAGGAGTCGGATGGGGGCCGACGTTCCCACGCTCTCTGCCCCTGTACCACATAGATCATGTACTCGTAGCCGATTGGATCAACGTAACCCAGGCATCAACGATCAACCCGGGAATCGGGCGGCATCGATTGCAACATGTATATCTCGAGGGTCGCTGAAACCGTTTCTGGAATCAGTCGATCACGCCATTGAGATTGAAGAGTTCGTTGATCAGGTCATGGTGATCACGAATCTCGATACCCACCGGATCATGAACTGGAAGTCGTGCCAGGAGGGTTGGCAACTCGTGCCACCTGACTGAACCATCGCCCATCAGGACGTTCAAACCTGTTCTGTGGCTGAGGTCGCTTTGTCGACGAAGGCCATCGGTCAGGAGAACCATGCGTTCCGGATTTGCGAAGCGTCGGTGCAACCCGGTTTCCCAATTCTTATGACCGGCGTAATGGTAGTTCGTATAGATCGTGCCTCGGCCGTCTTCCCACGCCTGTGAGTAGCGTTCGACCTGGTGCTGTCCTTCGTGGCTCGGGCAATAGAAGACCTCATGGCCCTCGACATATCGAAGTGCATAGAGAAGACCGATTCCATCCCAACCAGCGAGGTAATCCGGTTGATATCGACGATTCTCATGAGAACCGGTATTGGAGTGTTCGAAATGTGCAGCCATCAACTCGCCGGGCATGGGCGTACTCATGTCGATGACACGGCTCCTGGGCAACCGATCCTTATGATCAGAGGCATACATCGTCAACGCCTGGCCGATCATCCTCTGGTTGGAAGCGCTGATAACGCGATTCGCACTTTCACGGATGCTCGAAAGTGTCGGGATCAACAGCGCCGTAAGCACGCCTGTAATTGCCATGACGACAAGAAGTTCTATGAGACTGAATCCGGGACGCTGCAAGGACCGACCATGCCTTGATCGAACCGTTGAGGTTGTCGCGTGGTAGTTCATCACGCGCTCCTGGATGTCTTCCTTCGAGCCCATTTCATGAACCCGGACACTATTACACTAACCGCGTGGACTTGAAGCCCGATCGAAACCAAGCTCCCGGCTGCCATGCCCCCTTCTTCTTTTGAGTCCATGTCATCCCTGACTGGGTTTCAGAATATATGAAAAAGACAGAATCAAGACCGATAATGAGAGCAATCGACTCGAATAATGCATTTTCTCCAAGCACGCCCCAGAGGGCATATACATGTGAATTGCTTCACGATTTCCACCCTCAATACCAAAATTATGGGCACAATATGATTTGAGTACAGATTGGAATGAAGAATCCCGGGGAAGAAACATCGAATTCCACGGAACCGGAGGAGGAGTTAAAGCGAATGGTGGATCGTCAGGAGCGTCGCGTAGTCGACCAGCAGTCCCTTTTGCTCATGCAACGGGTCGCTGCTGGCGACGAGCAGGCCATCGAGCGGCTCTACGACCAGTTCGGAGGGCTCGTGTTCAAGGTGGCCAGGCAGTTGATGCCTACCCAGGCCGAGGCGGAAGATGCCGTTCAGGACATCTACGTCAGGCTCTGGCAGACCGCGGATCGGTTTGATCCACGGAGGGCGAAACTGGTCACCTGGGTGATGTTGATCGCCCGGCGACACCTGATTGACCAACTGCGGCGAAGGTCAATTCGACCCAAGCCGACTCTCCTGGATGAGAACCTGACAGAGTCCGCAGGTACGGGTGAACCCGGCCAGCGAACACAAACTGATGAAAGGAACTCGGAACTCCGAAGGCACATAGCGAAACTCCCTGAGTTGCAACGCATTGTCATAGAGCGTTCCTATCTTCAGGGTTTCACCCTGAGAGAAGTAAGCCAACAACTTGACACGCCACTGGGCACGATCAAGTCGGCTCTCAGCCGCGGGCTGAACAAGCTCCGGGAAAGTACGGATGACAAGTCGAAATCTGATTGGGCCGCCTCCTGACCACCTCGACACCAGGCCCAGGCACGAATCGAAGACGCCAAGAATGGATGACCAAACAGAAATGACAACACAAACAGAAATCACGATGACGGAACTCGTAGAACTGGCAACCCTCGATGCCTTCGGTCTTCTGCCCCCAGCCGATGCCGTCAAGTTCGAACGTGCATTCATGGCGGCTTCAATGGATGTCCAGTCGGAACTCCGACGCATCCAGGATGAACTTGCCGCGGAAGACTCCATCCTCCCGGAAATTGAACCTTCAGCAACTCTTCGATCCAGGGTTCTTGCAGCAGTCGCCGAAACCATCGAGGCTGAATCCGATCATCTTGCCCCACTGGCCACCATTGGCATCACTGGAACCACGAACCCATGGCTTGAAGAGCCGGGCGCACATCCCGCCGATGCGGGCCGGACGGCACTACCAGCATCAAGCCACATGCGACCACTGGCCTCGGTATGGACATGGCGCATGGCTGCACTGATTCTTCTTGGTGTTGCTGTTTCACTGGCTATCTTCGGAAGCGACGCCTACAGGCATTCAAAACTGATTGCCAACGCGTATACCGGGAAGATCACTCTTGATGACATCGAGTCTCGAATCGGACCTCAGTTCAATGAGTTCGTCTCGAACCCGAACTGCCATCACTATTACCTTGCAAGTGACACCGGTAGTGGACTGCTTCGCGTCGCAGTCAATGAAAATACCGGCGAAGGATTCGTCTTCGGACTTGATCTTGACCCGACCATCGGATCTGGGGAACTTCGGCTCGTGTCGGCTGATGGATCTGTTCACAGCCTTGCCATCATCAATACCGACCAGACCGTCGTCGGTCAGTCGCTTGGGATTGTCGATCTCTCCCTCTTTGCCTCGGGCACCTTCGGCCATCTCGAGTTCGTCGATGGCAACAAGATTGTCCTGATCCGAAGTACTTGAGCAGCCTTGGCAACCAGGTCAACCATCCTGTTCCACGACTGAGCGGTACATCTCCGCCATATCCTCAAGACTTGCTGGAATCACCCTTGTGCCGGCGACCGTCGTCATTGCGTTCGTGTCACCGTGCCAACGTGGGACAAGATGCCCATGCAGGTGCCCGGGGACACCTGCACCTGCCGCTGCTCCCTGGTTGATCCCGAAATTGATCCCCTCTGGATCGATGGCCTTCTGCATGAGATCCATCCCTCTCTCGACCAATGACCAGAACGCTGATCGCTGCAGGGAGTCGTAGTCAAGCAGGGTAGGTCTTGGTTCACCCAATGCGACGAGGAGGTGCCCATTTGCATAGGGATACCGATTGAGAAGAATCAAACCCTGCTCAGTACGCAGCACAACGTGGTTGTCCCGGTCACATGCAGGATCTTCCCAATAAGCCGAAAGAAACGTGACCCCGGAGTCTGCCTCATCCGACATCCGCTTCGCTTCCTCGTAGTCCTTCAGGTAGGGCAGCCTCCACGGAGCCCAGAGAGATCGATGGTCCATGACGGGGATGGTACATCCTCCAGAAACATCTTCACCTCTGAGTAGATTTAAGGAGAACGGCCCGGTGTCCCGCCCCGGCCGATCACATCCAAGTGGTCAGGACCTCTTGGATGTCCGCCCAGGTCATGCTCGAACCCCAAATCAAGGTGGGCTCGCAACTCGACGTTCCCGACCTTCCACTCACCCACTGCGGGAGGAGGCATGGCCATTGACGCGTGCTCGACGATCCCTGGGTATCAAGCAGGAACGAGCAGAAACACAGGGCGGTTGACTGGTCCGAGATGGGACACCAGGCCGTCCTGTTTCACACTACCTCACACCAGGAGGCAATGCGAGGTGGAGACCTCAATTTCTGCCCTTGAAACTTGATTCCTGAGAGCATCCGGGCTGGTATCCGGAATCAACCCCATTGGCCTGAAGCAGGACCGTTGACAGTCTGCACAACCTCAGGGACACTGTCGGACCACGTGCCTACAATGCACCGACAAACAACTGGAGTTCCATCGTGAAGTACATCCTCCCACTGCTTGCCCTCTCCTCTGCCCCCCTGCTTCTTGCTGGATGTTCGAAGCCAGATCCAATGAGTTTCGAGGCTCTCTCGGCAAACATAACCCCGGAGCTGGCTACCTTGACGCAGCGGCAGGTCGATATCGATCGCACGTGGGCGCTTACGTACGACGAGAACCTCAGGATGGCCAATGAAGACATGGTTCGGATCTGGTTCGGCGGAGAGCCGAGCCTGTTGAGCCCATATCCGACGATCAACACCAGTGGCGTGCCCTGATCAAGGGCTGACCCACCAAATGGGGCCTGGACACGGTTTTCAGGCCGCCATGGTGCGCAATTACACAACCACTGATGTCTTGTTGCTTCAGAGCCTGTGCCTGCAGGCCTCTTCTCGATATACTTGCCGGTTCGATTGACGGCGGAACCGCGGGTTCCCACCGGTACTCGTCGACGGTGTGTCGACCGACCGGCAGGAACAGCGAATCTACAACACTGCGTCATGCAGCACGCAGTAGCCTTCCGCTGAGCTGCCCCTGAACATCATGGTTGATCACAATCTCATCGCGGACATCGGCTTCGATGAAGCTGAAGCTGATGCACTTATTCGTACACAACTGGGCGACCAGGTTGCCGATGGCGACATGGAGGCCCTTGTTAGCGGCGAGGTTCAGCAGAACCTCCGTCGTGGAAAGATCCTGAAAGGACGGATCGTCGGCAAGGCTGGTGATGACGCCGTCATCGACGTAGGCCTCAAGTCGGAAGGACTTGTCAACAAGAACGAGTTCGACAATTACGACAGCCTCAAGATGGGCGACACCGTGGAAGTCCTTCTTGAAGACCTTGAGGACGAGACCGGGATCATCAAGCTCTCGAAGAGAAAGGCCGACCGCATCCGGGGCTGGGAGCGAATTCTCGAATCCAACAACGAGGGTGACATCATCGAAGGCAAGGCTACTCGAAAGATTAAGGGTGGACTGCTCGTCGACATCGGTGTTCCTGTCTTCCTTCCCGCCTCGCAAGTCGATATCCGCCGCCCGAGTGACATAGGTGTCTACATCGGCAAAATGATCAGGGCTGAAATCCTGAAGATCGATGAAGAACGTCGCAACATCGTCATCAGTCGACGGAAGTTGATCGAACGCGAACGAAATGAGAAGAAAGACAAGCTCATGGAGTCGATCTCAGAGGGAGATTCGATCAAGGGCACTGTTACGAACATCGCCGACTTCGGCGTCTTCGTCGACCTTGGTGGAATCGATGGCCTTCTGCACATCACGGACATGAGTTGGGGTCGCGTCAACCACCCAAGTGAAATCTGCAAGGTGGCAGAGGAACTCGAGGTGAAGATCCTGAAGATCGATCGCGAGAAGGAGAAGATCGCGCTTGGATTGAAGCAGATGCAACCGTCTCCCTGGGACAAGATCGAGGAACGTTTCCCCCTCAAGAGCCGGATCAAGGGCAAGGTGGTCAGCCTGGTCAGTTACGGTTCCTTCATCGAACTGGAGGATGGCATCGAGGGGCTTGTTCATATTTCCGAGATGTCCTGGACCAAGCGGATCAACCATCCCAGTGAACTTGTCGAGGTCGGGGAGGAAATCGAGGTCATCGTCCTCGATATCAATCCTGAAAAGCATGAGATCTCACTTGGAATCAAGCAGACCGAGGTGAACCCCTGGGAACTCGTCTCCGAGCGATATCCACCGGGAACGATCATCGAAGGTCAGGTCAGGAACCTCACCAACTATGGTGCATTCATCGAGATCGAACCTGGAATCGACGGCCTACTTCATGTCTCGGACATGTCGTGGACAGAGAAGATTTCACATGCGAACGAGAAGTTCCAGAAGAGCGAGACCGTCGAGTGTGTCGTCCTGGAAATCGACCAGGAGAAGCAGCGAGTCGGCCTCGGCATCAAGCAACTCACCGAGGATCCATGGGATACAGCCATTCCGGAAGCCTACAAGCCGGGAATGGTGGTCCATGGCACGGTCACGAAGATCACCAACTTCGGTGTCTTCGTAGAACTTGAAGAAGGCCTTGAAGGCCTGCTGCACATCTCTGAACTTTCAGATGAGAAGGTCGAAGATCCCCAGGACATCGTCAAGCCCGATGAGAAGGTCGATGTCAAGATCCTCAGGGTGGACACTGCTGATCGAAAGATCGGTCTCAGTCTCAAGCGTGCCAAGTGGGGAGAAGGCGAAGGCCCGCAAGGTGATGTTCAGGCCAAGGAAGACAGTGGCAGGGATGATTCCGACGCCCCGACCAGGGGTGGCATGGATGACCACGGCGCCCTCGGTACCGACAAGATCGAGTTGTGACCCTCGGAAGGATGCTCCTGCATGCATATGAATACAGCCCGCGACGCAATGCGTCGCGGGCTGTCACCTTGCTCTCTCCCCACGTTTTTTCAGCAGAGAACCAGGAACGTCAACAGCGTCAACAGGGCCATCTTGCGTCGATGGCTCGTGAAAGGCATGAACCGACTGATGGCCATGCCGCCGTACGCCTGGCTTCCCCCCCCTGCTCTTCTCATGGTCTATTCTCCAAATCCCGGAACACGGCACTTTCGTGCCTCTCATAACAACGATGACACGATGTGGGGCCTTGTCGAATAGAAGCGCAGGAATCCGGGGCAAATCAACCTGGCTACTGTGTATTCTCGGACACTGATGATGATTCCAAGCTGCACAATCCGAACCAACCCGCTCAAGATGATTGCAGGCCTCCTGCTCGTGGCAGCCGTGTTGCACACGACCGCTTCGGGAATGCCGGACACCGAGGATACGGTGTCTGCCTGGTATGCAGCACGAAGCTGGGTTGATGCAACGACAACTGGCAGCGATGAGGCTGGTTCCAACGCAACTGGTATCGAAGGTGCAACGGCCTGCTGTGTCATCCTCCGTTTCGATGGCCGACTTGTCGGGATCGGCACTGCTGAAGGCGATGCAGGAAGCATGGTTCGCATGGCGACCACCCGTGCACTGGAAGATGCCATGGATGACCCGACCATTGCGGCCCTGCCGGAAGATCTTCGGGGCGCCGCTGGAAAAAGATTGACACTTGAACTGGAGGTGGGAGGAGTCCTGGAACCCCTCATTGGAAACTCCCTGGTCGATTTCGAATCGGATATACATCCACTCCGTCACGGTCTTGCACTTCGCTGGGGAAACAAGTGGGCATATCGATATCCAAGTCGATTGCGACTCGTGAACAACTGGCCGGAAGCTTCCAGTCTGGAAAGCATGGGACTCGGGCTTGGACTTACACCACGTGCGGCGGTCGCAGGGATGCAACGGGGAGATGTTTGTGCCTATCGATTCGAAGTCCTCGGACTTGCCCAGGCATCCCCCTCCGCCCCACCAATGGAAGTTGTCGCTGGATCGATCGGTGTGCGTGATGTTCCAAACCTGCAGTCACTTGCAGATGCCAGGGTGGCGCTGCTCGATCATGTCATCGGAACGCTCTGGCCAGGAGAGGAATCCGTTGGGGTGATGGGTGCCTATGAACCGGCAAGCGATCGATACAAGCCCCTGATCGCATCGAACCTGGACCAGGCATTGACTGCATATGCTCTTGCCCGAGCTGCGAACGATCGACAGCTCGATCCCGCCATGAATGATCAAGCAGCACGTGTCTCGGCAACGCTCCTTGGAATCCTTGCCGAAACAGACAGCGCCGGGAAGTCATCGACCGAACACGCGTCCTTCCTCCTTGCACTGAGTGCGATGCCAGACCTTGAGGAAACCGATGCCATCGCCCAGCACAGGAACGCTGCGATCAGCCACTTCCAGGAACTGCAGCAGGGTGCTTCCGCCGGAACCACTCCTGTTGACTTCCATGGACTGAGCATGGCTTCCCTTGCAATGGCCAGGACAGGGAATCATGGAGATGCACGATTGCTTGCCGACAAGGCGTGGGAAACCCTTCCAGCAGACCGCCATGTATCCCTGATGCCATGGATCGCCTGGACCGAACTTGAACTGGCTGGTGGAAGTACCCCGGCACATGTCGAGGAACTGGTCAAAGTACGAACGCTGCTCCATGAACGACAGGTTCCCTCGGGCGATGATCAGTTTGGTCCTGAATTGGTCGGTGGATTCGTGTTTGGACAGAATCCAGATGATGTCCATTCGCAGTCGCTTCGGCCCGCAGCCGCGATGCCTTCAATGATGCTGTCGCCCGACTTGACGGCACCTGGTGAACGCATGGAAATGATGAACAGGTTGAATGCAGTTGCAAGCTTCCTCCTGAGACTGCAGATGAGCAGTGAAGGCGCAGCCTTGCTTCGACATCCTGAACGCGGTGCAGGCGGGATCAGGATGGCATTCTGGGACAATCGAATGCCACCCGCTGCACAGGTCATGGCTCTTCTTACCCTTGAAGAACTGCTCTCCATGGAAGATGCACAAACCATGTTTCCAGAGGATGATCACGAACTATACTGAAGCAGCCTCGGGCCTGGCCCCTGGTTGATGGAGGTTCACGTGATGACACATGCCTGCTCCG
>Ga0315339_1001318_pt1 | contig 22691 bp, 20 predicted proteins | sample ASW17metaG_FD_204514 | JGI IMG/M metagenome (GOLD analysis project Ga0315339, IMG submission 204514) | Ammonia-oxidizing marine archaeal communities from Pacific Ocean, United States - ASW #17 | ecosystem: Environmental > Aquatic > Marine > Oceanic | place: USA: California | collected 2016-12-05
ACCCACGCCAGTCTAAGTGCGGTAGCCATCCAGAATTCTCGCCTTTATTCCCGTATTTTTATCAATGAGGAACTATTACGTAAAAATGAACGTCTCACCACCCTCGGGCTTTTGGCTGCAGAAATAGCTCATGAGATACGTAACCCCCTCACGGTGATTAAGCTTCTATTTGAATCATTGGATCTTAACTATGATTCTGAAGATGTTCGCCATAAAGATACTGCTATAATCAGTGAAAAACTTTCTCATCTGGATGAAATTGTTGCGCGTGTCCTGGATTTTTCAAAATCTAATCATGGACTGCATTCAAAGATCAATGTAGGAGAGATCATCCAGGATACCCTCCATTTGCTTCGCCTTAAGCTTCATCAAAATAAAATTAATCTTACTTTCAATAGAAAGGGAAATCCACTCATCATCGAAGGCAATAAAGGCCAGCTCCAACAGGTTCTTTTAAATCTTATTATCAACGCGACCGAAGCTATGCCAGAGGGCGGAGATATCAAAATTGATTCCTACCTCGATAACGATGAAGGCTTTGCTGTCGCGGTGGTAGAAATAACTGATACGGGTTCCGGGATTCCTCTTGAATTGCAAGAAATTATATTTGAATCTTTTCTCAGCGGGCGTAGTGAAGGTTCAGGCTTGGGCCTTTCTATTGTTAAGCACATATTGCAAAGCCACCATGGAGATATAGAATTGATAAAAAATTCTAGCTCCGGGACGACAATGAAGCTTTGGCTGCCGTTGGTCTCAACAGACAATTAATTAGCGAAAGCTAAGCCTTTGCGTTTAAGAAAGCCCCTAACGCTTCGGTAAATAATTCCGGTGATTCAAGGTGCGCAGCATGACCAGCACATGGGATTGTCACATGTTGAACACAACTTGATTCCTTTTGGATCTGTCCGGCAAGTTGAGTGAATTTAATATCTGAATCACCTGTGACCAACAGTTGACGACAATTAATCATCTTTAATTTATCCCATACCGGATTCATCACACCCGTGCCAAATCCACGTAGACTATTTGCCAACCCGATTGGACGATTCAAGCGGCGACGTCTCTTTATTGTGTTTCGATTTGGCCCGGGGATTAAATCTTGGGTGGCAATTACAGGTTTCCATTCCCATTTATCAGCAAAGGTTTCAATCCCATAATTAATTATTTCATCTGCCAGCTCATCATCAGCCTTGCGACGACGATCCCTTTCATCTTTGTCTTTGATTCCTGCAGTTACTCCGATTAGAACAAGGGCACTTACAGATTCAGGTTTCGTAATCGCGTAGTGCAGAGCCAACCGTCCACCCATCGAGTATCCTATTATAACTGGTTTAATAATTCTATAATAATCCAGCATCCTCTCTAAAGAATTTATCAGCGCTTCAATCCTATATTCATTTAATTCACTTGGCGCATCAGATTCACCATGACCGATAATATCAGGTGCATACCAGGCAAACTTATTAATTCCACCTTCAACAGTAACTTCAAAGTCCTGGCCGCTACCTGAAAATCCATGAAGCGCAACGACCACCCCCCCCTGGGGATCCATTGAAGGCCAGTGCCAGATGCGCTGATGGATATTATTAAAGCTAAAAGTGAGTGGTTGAGGAGCCACTGGAATGCGAAAGGAATATTTTTTTAAATTTCCTTAATCGATATTTTTACTATTTTCTTATTTTCTTTCGGGCGGTCATTGCCATCAGCCTCTGACTGTTCAATAATTTCAACCACATCGTATCCGGAAACTACTTCCCCGAAAATTGTGTGCTTCATATGCAGCCAGGGAGTGGCAGCAGTAGTGATAAAAAACTGGCTTCCATTGGAATGAGGTCCAGCATTTGCCATTGCGAGTAATCCCTTGCGATCAAAATTAATATCAGCGTGGCCTTCATCTTCAAAAGATTCTCCCCAAATCGACTCGCCGCCCCTGCCCGTTCCCGTGGGATCTCCCCCCTGGATCATAAAATCTTTGATCACTCGGTGGAAAATGACGCCGTCATAATATCCATTATAAATGTGTCCCATAAAATTCTCGCAAGCCTTCGGAGCGATATCAGGCATTAATTTTATTTCAACCGTCCCTTCATTTGTTTCAATTACTACAATTGTCTCTGACATGAATTAGTCCCTTTTTAATTTATTCGTTGTTTTTGCCATCAAGATTATTTGATAGTTTTAATATCTGAAGAATTCTATATTTTAAATAATTTAATAGAACAGATCAGTTTAAAGAGGTTTGTTAATAAACATAAAGTCTGTCACTGGATTACCGCCAATCAGATGTTCCTGAATAATACGCTCTAGCACCTCGGGTGTACAGGAGTGATACCACGTTCCTTCAGGATAGACTACTGCGATTGGTCCATCCTCACATATCCTCAAGCAGTTGGTTTTAGTGCGATAGATGCCTCCATTGAAATCAAGTTTGAGTTCGGTAAGCCGAGCCTTTAAGAAATCCCAGGATCTCAATCCAACTTCTTTATCACAACATTTGGGCTTTGTTTGATCGCAACATAAAAAAATGTGGCGTTTATTTTTATCGACCCCAAAGCTAATCGCGACATCTTTAAGCCTTTCACTCATCATTTCTTTATAAAATATTATTGGTATCCGAAAAGTAAATAATTAAGATTAAGCATGATAATTTGCCTCCCTCTCATAATATTCAATCATTTTACATCGCTAGCCTGAAGTTGTCATGAAAATTGAAATTGACAATCTAAGCTCATAGTATTGTTGCGTTGATTAATATCATCGCCGATGACGCAGAAAATTTCATACCGAGAAAACTACCAGCGAATACAAATATCGACTCGAAAAGTTGAACCTAAAGATCCCGTGTATCTGGGCTTTAAGACCGACACTGGAGATTTGTTCAAAGGGAGATGGATACCGGAGAATAAGGCATTCGTTTTTATTCCACCGGGCTTGAGAGGTGATATTACGATCGATGGTTTTTATGGGCTTACATCAGAAGTGAATGCCAATAAAATTGCTAAACCAATTTCTTTTTCCGTGCATTTAAATCGGAAACGACTGCAGACCTTTACCTTAGATTGCTACGGTAAATTTTATTTTAAACTTAATTATTCTGAACACATACTAAAGAATGGTGAGAATTGTATAAAAATTTCATTAAATAAATTTAGGTTAAGATCATTCTTCGCGAATCTCGGTCGAAGCCATTTGTATTTCATCTTCCCTGAAACAATACGTAAATTCCTTAATAAATATATTAATGAAACAGGAAAAAGACGCTTTAAAATATCCAAGATAGGGGTAGGAGGTTTCGGTTTAATAGATTTCAATGCGACCAAAGTTTTCTTACCTGCTACATCCTTTCTCGAAGAGAAGAGAACCCTTGGTGTAAATATCGTCTCTCACTTCAGACACCAGAATGGGATCACCGAGGGTGCACGACTGGCGGCAAAAGCTGCACAACATGTAGGAATTGCAACAAAACTGATTGAATTAAGGACCTACTGCGCTTCTCCCTATGATAAGAATATTTTAGCTGGTCAGTTAACAACGGATAACTCTTATCCGGTAAACATCTTTCATATTGATCCCGGTTCGATGGATAATATTCCACGCGTACATGGCTCAAAAATATTTGAGAATAAACTTAATATTGGCTATTGGGCATGGGAATTAAGTGAATTTCCTGATGAATATATCAGAAATTTTGATTTCATCGAAGAAGTATGGACTCCATCTGATTTTGCACGTGATGTGATTATGATTAAATCGCCAGTTCCTGTTCTTACCATGCCGCATCCGGTTCAATTTAATTACGAGGGTAATACTGAGAAAAGTGAATTTAATATACCCAAGGATGCATTCGTTTTTCTCTGTATGTATGATTATGGTTCCAATCAGGACCGTAAAAACCCCCATGCCGCAATCGATTCGTTTCTCAAGGCATTTTCTGATAATCACTCTGCTCACCTCCTCGTTAAAGTTCATAACGCCAAAAATGAATTTCCTGATTATAACAAATTAAAAGAGTACGTATCAACAGTTCCAAATGTATCGCTCTTAAATGTTACATTGAAACGCAATCAGATCTATGAATTGATCAAGTATTGCGACGTTTTGGTGTCCCTGCATCGTTCAGAAGGCTTTGGCTTAGGGTTGGCAGAAGCGATGTACCTCGAAAAACCGGTTGTTAGCACCAATTGGTCGGCTCCCACTGAATTCATTAACGTGAATAATGGATGTCCGGTGGACTATGAATTAGTGGAACTTGAACATGATGCCGGCCATTATCGAGCCGGTCAGGTATGGGCCGACCCGGATACTGATCATGCCGCGCATCTTATGAAAAAATTATATGAGGATAAGGATTTCTACCAAACTCTTTCGATAAATGCGGCTCAATCAATTAGAGATAAATTTTCCTTTGAAGCGATTGGGAATAAAATACTTGCTCGACTCAATGCAATGCTGGGTTGGTAAAACTCCTCATGCTCTTATCGCTACATCCACCCATCTAAAAATATTCATCGAATTTTTGCCAGTGCTCAAGTGATATCGTTTCCGGTCTAGCCTCAGCCTTGACCCCTGACGCCTCTAGATATTCTATCCACGGTTTATATTCAGGATAATTTTTTTGCAGGGTACGGATCTGTTTTCGCCGTTGAGTAAAAATCATACGGATTTTATCTTTAGCTTTCTCCTGAAAAATGAAAGGATTTTTTTTTCTAACTAAATTTATTAACACAGAATCAACGGATGGTACCGGAAAAAAACAACGTCCGGAAACCTTGTGTCTGGATATATGCTCATAAGCCGACTGAAGGAATATCGAAATTGCACCAAAGTTTTTAGTCCCAGCCATCGACGTCAAACGACCAGCCATTTCCTTTTGTAACATAAGCACCATACTCACTGGAAGTGATCCTTCGAGGACTTCGTCAATCCATGGAGTGGCAATTGCGTAGGGTAGATTGGAGATAATTTTAAATCGCTCACCCGATTGCGGGTTAAATCCAGCCATTGGATTTTGAACTGCATCTCCCTGTGATAAAAAAAAATGTGATGGGTAAGAAGCAGCCAAAGTGTCACCCAAATATTTAATTAACAATATATCTTTTTCAATCGAGTATACTTTTGCCCCTTTTTTCAACAATGCGCCGGTTAAAGTTCCCAGCCCGGGGCCTATTTCAATTACCGTATCATTTTCCTGAAGGTTGGACAGCTCGAGAGATTTGCGCACAATATTTCCATCGATAAGAAAATTCTGCCCCAGTTTTTTACGGGGCCTTAATCCCAGGCGTGCTAGCAGGGCTCGGGTTTGCGTGGGGGTAAGAGTACCATCGCCCATCATTCTAATTCAAATATTCTGTATTTCGGCGATTAGATGCTCCGGTTCTTCAGCCTTCATGAGAGCCTCGCCAATAAGTACCGCATCGGCTCCCGCTTCTCGAACGCGAGCGGCATCGTCCGCGCTGAAAATGCCGCTTTCACTAATCGCGACTACTTCATCGGGCAACTGTGGAATTAATTTTTCCGACACCTTAAGATCTGTAATAAATTCTGTTAAATCCCGATTATTCACCCCGATAATCATAGCTCCTAAATTTATTGCTCTTTCTAAATCACCTTCATTGTGAATTTCAAATAAGCATTCCAATCCCGCAATCTTAGCGGAATCAAATAATACTTTTATTTCATCGTTTTCCAAAGCACGCACAATTATGAGTATCGCTCTGGCCCCCGCTTCAGCAGCTTCAAGAACTTGGATTGGGTGCACCATAAAATCTTTTCGCAAACAGGGGGTAGGATCATCTCTTGAGCCCAAAAAATCAGTCACTTGCCAAAGATCACTTAATTGCCCGGAAAAAAACTTTTCATCCGTAAGGACGGAGATGGCATCAACGCCACCATTGTAATACTTTCGCGCTTGCTCTGCGGCATCAATATCAATCGCAAATTCACCAGCACTTGGAGAAGATCGCTTGATTTCAGCTATTACACTGAGCCGCTCCGGAACAGCCAATGCTTGATGAAAAGTTGACCCCACTTTATTGCTCATCGAAAATCGTATTAATTCATCGTCTTTTATCGGCCGTATTTGACTTTCAATTTCTTTCCGCTTCCAACCTATGATTTCAATTAGTTTATCCACTTTTTATAAGGATTTAAAATATTGCCGATTGCTGTATCTAATATTTTAATTAGACAGTGAATGAATTTTAAGAAAACTGCAATCGTGGATGAAATACAAAGATTAAAAAAAATTGTAGCGCGATTGCGTGGACCTGATGGCTGTCCTTGGGACCAGAAACAAACACACCAATCGCTCGCAGAATGCCTGATCGAAGAATGTGCAGAGCTTCTAGATTCCATTGATCATAGTGATGTAGAAAACATGTGTGAAGAACTAGGTGATGTGCTTTTACAAGTGGTCATGCATGCTCAATTAGCGGAAGAATCTAATGGGTTTGACTTGCATACCGTGGCCGCAAAATTAAATGAAAAGCTTATACGTCGACATCCCCATGTATTTGGCGACAAAATCATAACTGAATCTGATGAAGTGCTCGCTCAATGGGATGTGATTAAATCAAAAGAGAAAAAAAGCCGATCCAATCATTCTCAATACTTTAAGTCACTGCAACCGCGTTTACCTGCTCTCCTCTATGCGCGGGATGTATACAAGCAAGTCGTGAAAGGAGATATCAATACTGAAGGTGTCCTCGATAGTGATAAAATCTCTGAACAGGGTAAAAATTTGAATAACATCGAAGCTGGCGCCCTCCTTTTCGACATTGTAGCCGCATGCAGACAAGCAAACATAGATCCGGAATCAGCACTTCGACGTTATGCTGACCATGTGATAAAAAAACTCGAAAATGCGCAGTCTCAAAAAACAGATTAATAATTTCTGCGAAGTAGATACCAGTGAAGGTAAAATACTGGTCCATTTCGAAATCCGACGTTCCAGAAAGTCAAAACATTTCCGGCTGAATCACGATCCTATCAGGCCACTAATGCTTACAATTCCCTGGCGTGCTTCGGAAAAGGAAGCGATGCAATTTCTGCATAGCCAAGGCAACTGGTTAAATAAACAAACTAGAAAAAGACCCTGCTCTACTAATTTACTTAAATATCTTCAGACATATCAATTTATATCTTCCCACTCTGATAAACTCAACGTTGCATTCAGTTTTATAAAGGGAAAGCCAACACTTTCATGCGACGAGTCTAAGTCATCTGTGCTCATTCGCTTCGATCCTCAAGGGAACCATGATGAACAAGTTAAAGATGCGTTGATGAGTTTTGCGCGCACGACCATAAAAGAGCATACATTAAACCTTGCTCAACAGTTGAGAATCAGGGTGAAGCATGTTAAAGTGAGAGATCAATCTACAGTTTGGGGTACATGCACCGAAGATTCGAAACTCTCCTTTAACTGGAGACTACTCTTATTAGCACCAGAACTGCATAACTACGTTATTCTTCACGAGTTAGCCCATTTGAATCATTTCGATCACTCCAAACATTTCTGGAAGCTTCTCAGCCAATATGATCCTGAAGCCCTTACCCACGACCGCCGATTGTCCGGTCTCTCAGAAACAATCATGGTTTTAGGTCGTGATCGTTAACGGAGGGTGAATTGCCAGGATTTACCAGCCGTAATTTCCATTCATCCAATCTCCCCTCCCCCCTCTTTTATATTGTTCGTCACCGGGTGATCATCTAGTATTTTTTAAATGGTGCAAACGGCAGTTATCTATCATCCGGATTATGAATTGCATGATACTGGAAGTTCCCATCCAGAAACGAGAAGGCGCACCAAGATGATCTATGATTTCATCAAGAAATCAGACATCAAAGATGAACTCTCATGGCTTAAACCAGAACCGATTGATCTACGATGGATTAAAAATAATCACAGTATCGACTATATCAATCATGTCGAAAACGCCTGTCTAACCGGTGAAACTATTATTGATCAAGGTGACACGAGAGCGTGTCCCGCATCCTTTGAAATAGCCCGCCTTGCGGCCGGGGGGGCGATAAAAGGAGTTGATTCCGTGCTGAATAATGATTTTCAGAACGCATTTTGCTGCTCCCGCCCACCCGGACATCACGCCCTTCACCATTCAGCTATGGGATTTTGTTTTTTTAATAATATAGCTATTGCTGCGCGCTACGCTCAGGAAAATTATGCTATTAAAAAAATCCTCATTATCGATTGGGATGTTCATCATGGCAATGGCACTCAGGACAGTTTTTACGAAGATTCATCGGTGTTTTATTTCAGCACCCATCAGTACCCATTTTATCCTGGAACAGGTGCTGCTGAAGAAAAAGGCTCCGACGCCGGCTCAGGTTACACCCTAAACATTCCAATGCGAGCAGGTGCCAATATAGAAAGCTATCGCCATGCTTTTAATCACTCGCTAGCCCCGGCGGCCGAAAATTTTCGGCCGGAATTAATTCTTATTTCGGCTGGGTTTGATGCACATCGAGAAGATCCTCTCGCTGCTATTTCCCTCGAAGATGAAGACTTTGGTGAATTAACAGCTCTAATTAAGAATATTGCGGATCGTTATTGTCATGGCCGCATAGTCTCAATACTCGAAGGTGGTTACGATTTAAGCGCCCTTCCTCGTTCTGTATATCAGCATTTAAGTATTCTCAAATCTGCTACGAAGTAACTGAGGACCGCGAATTGAACAAGATGAGAGCTAATAAAACAACGATTTTTATGGGGATGTAGATACTTTAAAAGGCAATGAAGCGGCAGGTAAACTCAGTAATACTATCTCAGTGACACTTTAGGCGAGTGAATAAAGTCTGCACTTTCGGCTATAGCTTCACACCCTAAAACCAATATTATCTGCTACCGTTCCCATTAAATGGTGTCCGTTGTACATTACTTATATTCTTCGCTTCACCCCGCATCAGAATAGGCCTCCAGTCTTTCCCAACAGAATTTGCCGAAACCTGTCGGACATGTGCGGGGATAAAGCGTAGTGTCAACCCGCATCGTCTTCGTTTTGAACGATTGGGTAGGCTTCCGTGTATAATTGACCCATCATGCAGTGAGATCTCACCCGCTTTTAATATAAAATCAACAGCCTTTTCTTCCTCTTCATTACTCACTTCAACTTCCTGATTAATGCTTAATAAATTACCTTCAATTCTGGACTTACCATGCTCACGCACTCCCGCGATATGACTTCCCGGGATGCACCGCATACAGCCATTTTCGACATCACTGTCATCAATCGCGTACCAGGCAGTCATCGTCGTCGGTGGTTCCAAGCCCCAGTAGGTTACATCCTGGTGCCAGGCAACAAACTTCGTTGCCATGCCACCATCCCCGTATTTGCAAAAAAAGTGGGTCGATAGGAGCATAATATGCGACCCGATCAATGCCTCAATGCAATCAAGGATTTTGGTGTTGGAGGCAAGCTTCCAGATAAAGCGTTCTTCGAAATGTCTACTTTGTAATCCGATCTGACAATTCTCATAGCCTTCTCTTTTCTCCAATGCATCAAATTGTTCTCTATAATGTCCAGCTTCTACTTCATTAAAAATAGGAATGCCTGAAAGATATCCGTCTTTGTGATAGTTTGAAATTTGATCCTGATTTAGCATCCTGCTCTACAATTGAATTTCTATTAATTATTATCTTCTATGAAAAAAATTAAAGGAGATATTTTATATTTTACTGACTATAATTACTTTCAGGTAAAGAAACACGGTCAATAAATCAATCGTTATCAATTTTATCCCATTTTAGATATATACCTACCAGGTTGCTATATTCGTCATTGATGAAGTCTCCACTGATTTTAACCCTATCTTTTTATAGTTATCTAACACGAACAGATGACTATAGAATATAAGTAAAGATATTATCTTAATATATAAGATATACTAAAATACCAGTCTGATTTTAAATAACATTTTTTTTACAGAAATTTAAGGTATATAAAAGGTAATTACTAATCCCTGTATTCGTTTCTCGTTAGCTGGTGTATTCTTTTGTAGTAAAATGCATTGTTAAACGAACAAAAGTGAAGCGTGATCATCTGCTATAACCCTTAGTTAATTTTCTATTAACAATTCCTTAACAATGGAACAAATCTTACTTTAATTAAATGTCCTACGCAAGTAACTGCCACAGTTTGGCTCTCCAGATAGAAAAACCTTTTTGCGTAAAAAAATCTGTTGCGCACAAAGAAATCATCTCGACCAGCACATGAACATCGAGTGATATCCTAGTGTTAGATCGGTATAAATAGATGCCCAATACATTAACCCATTCAATTGAACCTCTCCCAGTAAAATGTGTTCTCATCTCGATGTACGAATTCGAATCTGATGACCCAGGTGAATTTCAATATTTTAAAGAAGCCGAAGGGCTGGAGAAAACCCATGACTTCTCATATGGCCAAGATGGCATATGGTCAAATGACGCGGGCCTCGTTGCCCTGACGATTGGTATTGGTGCAGCTAAAGCTGCTTCGACGACGATGGCTTTTGGTCTCGATCCACGGTTTGATTTAACTCACGCCTATTTTTTAATTGCCGGAATCGCTGGAATTAATCCTCGCTTTGGGTCACTGGCGTGCACCGCCTGGGCCGATTATTGCGTTGATGGTGATCTTGCCCACGAAATCGATGTGCGGGAAATACCGCCAGCTTGGTCTACCGGTATTCTACCACTCGGTTGTGACACCCCTTATAGTCAACGATCAAAAAAGGCTGCGGACATGTTTCTCAATAGTGAGCTCTACACACTCAATTCCAATCTTAGTGATTGGGCTTATAAAAAGACGCGGTCTCTAGATTTATCGGATCTCGATAATGATCTTCTGGCGAGCTATCGGAATCGTTATTTAGATTTTCCTGAAGCTCAACGTCCCCCTTTTATCCTCAAAGGCGATAACCTTTCTGCTACACGTTACTGGCACGGGAAATTGTCTAATCAGTGGGCAGAACGGTGGGTTGAATTCTGGACGCATGAAAAGGGGCGATTTGTAACCTCCACGATGGAGGATGCCGGTACGCTTAGAGCTCTTTACCAACTCGCCACTGCCCATAAGATTGATTGGGATCGTATTCTATTACTGCGCTCAGCGAGCAACTTTACGATGCAGGCACCCGATGGAATGACGCCCCTGCAAAGCCTACGTGGGGGAAGTGACGGAGATGGAAATCTATTTCCTGGGTATATTCCCAGCCTGCGTTCTCTACAACGCGTGGGAAGCAAGGTTATTCATGAAATTATTAAAAATTGGGCCCGCTTTAAAATCACTCCTCCCACTTGATTATCGCCTTGAAAGGGAGATAAAGAAAGCGCTAACGAGAAATTCAGATAATGAATAACGAATTTTTCTGGCTATCTTCGTTTAAACTATTCTTAAATTCACTATGGCCAATGCTGTAATATTATTGTGCGCAGGAATAAGTGCCCGAATGCGAGATCAGGTTACCGATAAAATATTAGTTCCTTTAAAAGGTAAACCAGTCGTAAACTACTCCATCGAAGCATTTGCCACAAGTGGCACAGTGGATGAATACATTATCGCCTATCGCGATCAGGTTCAACGTATTGGTATTTCTCAAGCTATAGAGAATCATCCCATTGCAGACTTAAATATTCGCTGGGTGATGGGCGGGACAGAGCGCCAAGATTCGGTATATAATGCGCTCACTAAAATCACCGATAATATAGACTATGTTTTTATACATGATTGTGCACGTCCCCTTATTGATGGCCAATCACTAAATATACTTAGAGATAGGGTTGAAAAAGATAAAGCGGTCACGCTCGCTCATAAGGTAACGGACTCGATAAAACAAATTGATTCTGATAACGAGGATCTACGCCAACTTCAATTAACTAATTTAGATCGAAGCAAACTTTGGGCGATGGAGACACCACAGGTATTTGAACGAAATCTTATCGTCGACGCTTACCAGTCATTGAAAGAAAATAAAATCAAGGCCACTGATGATACAACGGCAGTAATTAACTATGGACATAAAATCAGCCTTCTTGAAAGTACTAAGCCAAACCCAAAACTCACGATCCCTGAAGACATCGCCATGATTGAAAACTTCATCGAGGATCTTAAGCTATCTTGATTGTCAACAGTGCCTTTACCCTATCGCATAGGATTTGGATATGATGTTCATCAGTTGGTGACAGGTCGAAAACTCGTGCTTGGTGGTGTAACACTACCTTTTGATAAAGGGCTTGAGGGACATTCTGATGCTGATTGCCTCACGCATGCCCTTGCAGATGCGATACTTGGCGCGGCTGGCCTCTCTGATATCGGCGTCTATTTTCCCGATACCGACGAAAAATACAAAGACCTCTGCTCACAGGAAATATTGAAGAAAGCGATGGAGGAAGCAAAGGCTCATGGATATCAATTAGTAAACACCGATATCACGGTTATCGCTGAAGCACCGAAAATCTCTTCATATATCAGCGCGATGAAAGCAACGCTCTCTGCGACCTTGGGTATTGAAGTTTCAGAAATTGGAATAAAAGCAACGACCAATGAAAAATTAGGCGATATCGGACGTGGGGGTGGAATCGTCACTCACGCTGTATGCCTACTTACTACTGAGAAGAAGTGATCAATTGTAATTTACATCGTAGATTAAATACACTTCGTCTTCCTTGCCTACCGTGAGTTTGCCGATCGGTTTGTTTTCGTCTCAGAATATATTATTTTTATATTACATTGATATTCAAGGAGGAAGACGAAGATTAAATTGTATTCCGCAATTGAATAAAACCTTGAACCTCTGAATCGTCCTAATCTTCTCTCTTTCTCTATACGTCGAAGACTTCGTCTGAAGAAAAAAATCTTTTTATCTCCAATTTGGCATTTTCAACATTGTCGGATGCGTGGACTACATTATGCATAACATCAGTACCTAAATCTCCCCTGATAGTTCCCTTTTCAGCTTTTTTAGAATCAGTCGGACCAATCAGGTCTCGCGCTTTTTTCACCGCATTTTCAATCTGCAATACCATAATAATTACCGGTCGTTTCGACATGAATTTTTCAATTACAGAAAAATGTGGCAGATCAATGATATGGGCATAGTGCTCGCGAAGAAGACCACTCGACAGCGTAACCATTTTGCACGCACAGATTTCGAATCCCTTATCTTCAAAACGTTGTAGAACTTCACTTACTTGTTTCTTTTCAAGAGAATCTGGTTTAAAAATTAAAAGTGTTTTTTCCATTAGCTAATATATGAAGAACTCGGGTAATTACATTCTCATTACTAATTGACAAGATAAAATATTATTAGCTTCTGAAATATTCACTTTTTGCGCAGCCCGTTACGGCTTAAATATATTCAACTGACGCTTAAGTTCCTGATCGAGCATACTTTCTGATCGTGCTTCAAATTTTTCACGTGCATAGACCAACATTTGATAGGCTTCGCGTTTATGGCCACTTCCCCTCAGTTGCAGAACAAATGGCATCACAATACGATCATAAACATCGATTCCTCCTACTTTTCCCAATTGGAGAAGAACCACACGGAAATAGCGAAGACGAGTAGCAAGGGGATCATCTATCATATTCACTAAAAGTCGGTCGGCTGCTTGTTGGATACTGATGTCCTTGCGGTCATTTTTATTCTTAATTGTTAATAAATATTTTTCATACTGGGCTCGACTCTGTTCACCTCGATCCTCCAGACTCTCAATCACACGATTCAAATAAAAAGTTTCGAGGTCCGGGTTAAAACGGTATGCCTGGGCTGCGCGTCGTAACACTTTTTCCGTCTCTCGCGAATCGTCGCTAAGTAATCCAGTAGCTGAAAAGAGCGCCTCCCAGGCAATCTGGTTTCTCTTTTCAAAGCGCAAAGCATTTTCTGCTGCTTCTTGTGCGGAAACCGGATCATCGTATTCGAGATAGCGGTGGGCAAAATTGGCATGAAGCAATGACTTTTGATAGTAATAACTATGGTGAAAACGCTCCCCAAGAAATTGAAGTTGGTGATCTGTTATATTAGCCCATGTTTGCGGGTCATGAGCATAACCGGTCACGTAACGGTTGTTCCCTTCTCTCCCTCCATTAAATTCCCAAATCCCTTCATCCGGCATAAAACCGAACCATGCATGACGGCCATCCATCCCCGCACCACGAAAGACGAGGGTGGGAATACCTTTTGCTTTGCCTGCCTGTGCCGCAAAGTACGCTTGATCGACACAGATTCCCCCATAATTAAGAATTGTTTTAAGTTGGTAATCCTTACCGCGCCATATGAATTGATTACTCGATATTCGATCGAATCGATAGTTGATGCGCGTATAGACTTCGGCAAATTCCTCAGGTTTGTTATGAATATTTTCCTGCACCCACTGAAAATCATTCATCGCTGGCGTATCGACGATAAATTTAAGTTCTTCCACGGACATCTTGGAGAGATCAAATGGGCATTGTGTACTTTCATTAAGTTCCACCCAGTAATCAAACGCTGTATCAATATCCGGTAATTCGCGTGGAAGGATTGAATCAGGAACTTGGAAATGAGGCCATCCTGGAGGTGGAGGTACATCATATACCACGGCAATGGCGAGCGCTAATCGACAGTATTCATAAAAATACTTCCGGTTTTTTTTATGAAGATGATTAAGAATCTGAAGAACACCGGGTAGATAATCATACGGGGAAAGCAACTCAAAAAATTCCCGAGAAAATGCAAAATCTCCAAGTAAAATTTTTTGAAGGGAAAGTGAGAAATGGCTTTTTAATGGTCGATTATACAGGGTATAGCGTTGAGCCATATTTTTATGTCCCAGTCTGGCTTTATCAATCGTATCAATCCAAATACTTACGATATCCCCTTCGTTGGACGCTAATAGATCTGCCCATCGCGAAAGATAATACCAGTTTACAGCTGTTTTCTCACCATTCTCATAAGCTTCGAATGCTTTATCTGTTAGTAACGGAGTTACAGCCATCCACCCCTCATCAGCAGCGAATTCTACAATCCTGTCACTCCCTGATCCATAGGGCGAATCAAGCACCAGAGATGCAGAGGCAGGAAAAATGCACCCACATAGAATAAATACTAAATATGCCAGACGGCTATTCATTCGTTCATTAGCATCTCAACTGACCATAATTTACGTAGAATGTTCTCCAGGCAAATCGATGCCGTTAAATATTTATTTTATAAGAGTAGATCCAGATTTCACTCCAATAATAAACCGCGCTCTGGAAATGTAGCGCGGTTTAATTAAAATAAAACTCAGCTATACTCAAGACACACTCGACGCTGGTTGGTCCTGGGTGAACTCTAAATGATCATCTTCAACAATGACCGTAATCAGTTCATTTTTCTTTAAATCACCACGTAAAATGGCCTCGGCGAGGGGATCTTCCAAATATCTTTCTACTGCCCGTCGTAAGGGTCGAGCACCATACTTCTCATCATAACCTTTATCGATGAGAAAATATTTTGCTTCATCACTTACTTCAAGTTGAATATCATGTTCGATTAATCGCTTGGCTACTTTGATTAACTCCAACCTGACAATTTTCATTAAGTGCTCACGCAAGAGACTGTGGAAAATCACCATATCATTTATCCGATTAAGAAACTCTGGCTTAAAAACACGTTTTGATTCCTCGAGTATTTTTTCCTTAACTTTTTCATAATCACTCATATTGCTGTCGCCATCGGTGCCAAACCCGAGCGAGCCACCCTTCTGTATCTGCTGAGCACCGACATTGGAGGTCATGATAATAATCGTGTTTCTAAAATCCACGGTACGGCCTAGACTGTCCGTCAACCGACCGTCCTCAAAGACTTGCAAGAGAAGCTGCACAACATCAGGGTGCGCTTTCTCGATCTCATCGAAAAGGACAACGCAATAAGGTTTTCGTCTTACTGTTTCTGTAAGTTGACCACCTTCTTCATAGCCCACATACCCGGGAGGTGAACCAATCAGGCGCGAGACGGAAAATTTCTCCATGTATTCAGACATATCGATCTGCACAATAGCATCCTGATCGCCAAACATTTTTTCAGCTAAAATTTTTGCGAGGTGGGTCTTACCAACACCGGTAGGCCCTAAAAACATGAACGAACCAATCGGTCGACGCGGGTCTTTTAAATCTGCGCGTGAACGGCGAAGCGCCTTCGCGATAACTTCGGTCGCCTCATCTTGTCCAATAACATCTTCCTGTAATTCGCTCTCAAGCTTGAGCAGTTTTTCCGTTTCTTTTTCTTCCATTCGGCTAAGTGGTATGCCTGTCCAACCAGACACTACCTGAAGCATATCATCTTCATCGACCGTAATCGTCTTTTCTTCACGCGTCTTTTTCCAATTTTGAATCATCTGTTCGCGCTCAGATCGAAGCTGTTTCTCTTTATCACGGTATTTTGCGGCTTCCTCAAAATGTTGCTTACTGATCGATTCTTCTTTTTTCGCACAAATTTCCTCAATTTCCTTCGCCAAATCTTCGACTTCAGGCGGCCGATTGAGTGAATCAATCCGCGCCCGCGCACCCGATTCGTCAAGGACGTCAATAGCCTTATCAGGAAGATAGCGGCCTGTAATATAACGATCAGACAGCTTAGCTGATACTTCGATCGCTTTTTCGGTGTAGACCACCTTGTGATGCTCTTCGTACCTGGACCTTAAACCATGGAGTATTTGAATTGTCTCCTCAACTGAGGGCGCTTCCACCATTACGCTTTGAAAACGGCGGTCAAGCGCACTGTCTTTTTCAATATACTTGCGGTACTCAGAAAGTGTTGTCGCGCCAATGCACTGCAACTCACCTCGAGAGAGAGCCGGTTTAAAAATATTTGAAGCATCCATCGCACCCTCGGCAGCTCCAGCGCCAACAATGGTATGCAGTTCATCGATAAAAATAATAATGTTTTTTGCCCGACGTATTTCATCCATCACTGCTTTGATACGCTCTTCGAATTGACCTCGGTATTTCGTTCCCGCTACCATCAGCGCAAGATCGAGAGTAATCACACGGCGATCCACGAGAAGTTCGGGGATAATTCCCGAAGCAATTTCCTGGGCTAGACCTTCGACAATCGCAGTCTTCCCCACCCCAGCTTCACCAATGAGAACAGGATTGTTTTTTGTCCGGCGACAAAGCACTTGAATAACACGGCGGATTTCCTCTTTACGCCCGATTACAGGATCCAGTTCATTATTGCGCGCGAGTTCGGTGAGGTCACGGCCAAAGGCTTTAAGCGCAGGTGTCTTGACGTCTTTTTTTTCTTCTCCCGTTGCTCCCATAGAAGAAGTCACCGGTTCGCCCTCTTCACCAGAAAAACTCGGGTCTAATTCACTCAGAACTTCATTGCGGCAGCGTTCAATGTCGACATCCAGTGTTTTCAACACACGCGCCGCGACACCATCCCCTTCACGTAGAAGACCGAGCAGAATATGTTCAGTCCCTACATAACTATGATTCAAAGCCTTTGCCTCTTTACCAGCAAGGGCCAAAACTTTTTTCACCCGAGGGGTGTACGGGATATTTCCGGATGGTTTTGACTCTGGTCCCGTGCCCACCTGCTTTTCGACAGCGGTACGCACCGTTTCAAGGTCCAATCCCATCTTCTGTAAGACATTTACAGCAACTCCCTGGCCCAGGTTTATCAACCCGAGCAGGAGGTGTTCAGTTCCAACGTAATTATGGTGGAACCTGTCAGCTTCTTTTCGTGCCAACGCCAGTACTTGTTGTGCACGCGGGGTAAAATTATTCATCGGTTCCATAGTAATACTTTTGGATTTTGTATAATCTACGATTTATTGACTACTTTGTCAAAGTTTAGTGACGTCAGTTCCAACAATTGTTCCCTCATATAACGGGAACGATATTCATCACGTTGCTTTGAATCGATCTCGGTTTTTGCTGCGTATTGGATATGACCGGGCCGGCTCTCAATATACAACCGATCTATGCGCGAACGGTAAGTTTCAGGTATCACCTGCAGATCAATCGCCAAGCGCAACAGCGAAAGCAGATTCATTGCTTCAGCTGAACTCAAAAGATGACTATTTTTTAAAAGTCCATAAGCTCTCCCCATTTTATCTAGGAGTTTGATCGGGTCTTTTTCTAAAAGTTTATGTCGGGAATTATTCTCCTGTTCGATGACCGAATTAAGAACATTTACGAGACGTTTAATTATCTCATCCTCGCTCTCACCGAGTGTCTGCTGATTAGAGATTTGAAATATACTTCCACTCGCGTCTGACCCTTCCCCAAATACACCGCGCACCGCTATTCCCAGTTGATTCACCGCGCGAATTACTTTTTCCATTTGGTTCGTGATCACTAAGGCGGGCAAGTGCATCATCGCTGACGCACGCATGCCCGTCCCAACATTTGTCGGGCATGCAGTCAAATAACCCAACTCTGAAGAAAAGGCGTAATCGAGATTTTCTTCCAGTATGCTGTCAATTTCGTTTATCGTCGTCCACGCCTGTTTAAATCGAAAGCCGCTGCGCAGGTATTGAATACGTAAGTGATCTTCTTCATTGATCATCACTGAGCATGACTGGTCTTTACTCACAACAATACCACTCCCTTTTTTAGCCTTGCTCATCTCCCGGCTGATTAAGTGGCGCTCCATTAATATTTGCTTTTCCAGCTCACTCAACTCTTCCACCATCAAGCATGTTCCACCCTCCATTTGAGGAAGCGCCTTCAGCCATTCCATACAAGTGGCCAAAATTTCCCTTCGTTGTGCCTCTTTGGCCCAAGCGGGGAATGGGATGTCCGAAATATTACGCGCGAGCCTGATCCGTGTGCTCAAAACCACAGGACAATTTAATTTAGCATTATGGGTCAACTCTGCCTCGGCTTCTATAAGTGGACTGATAATCATTTTCAGGTTTAAACTTTACTTTTTAACTCGTTTTTCAATTGAGTGATTTTATCACGCCATTGGGCTGCATCTTCATAGCGTTCTGCTTTGATCGCCTTTTGCAGGTTATCTTCCCAAAGCTGGATCTGATTGCGCGAGGCGACACGTTGAGCTGATACATGGGGGACTTTACCCCGATGAGACATAGATTTCTGCATCTCATCTAACATTGGATCCAGTAAGTCCTTAAAGCTTTCATAACACGAGGGACAGCCAAATCGACCGAGACTTTTAAAATCGGCCGTCGACAAACCGCAGCTTTTGCATTGGACTAAATCACCTTCAATTTCATCATCTGCCCCCCCCATATTGTCGAGTAAGTTAGGTAGCGTAAAATTAGAGGGATCTGTCATTTTTTTAGCCAAAGCGCAATCTTCACAAATATCCACTTTGTAAATCTTATTATCGACAATCTGGGTAAGGTGGATCGTCGCTTCTTTTTCGCAATATTTACACTCTGTCGGTTTACCCATTACTAATATTGTATCACCTAGATCGTGAATTTAGAAGATTAAATAATTCGCTTCAGTATTTAGACCCAGTATTTCTATATTATATCCATCCAAAAGTAAATATTACCTGCATGAATCATGCCAAAAAATGAAAATCCCATTATAGGGGACTTTCCCAGTAGATTGGCTCAAAATTGTCGGTACAAGCCACAAAAATTTAAAGCATCGTTCCTTCAATTGATACTTTTTTTCTGAAAGCCTCAATAAAGCGCAACGTGGTAGTCCCCGGTTTTCCATTCCCTATTTCACGACCGTCTATTTCTGTCACCGGGACAACTTCCGCTGCCGTCCCCGTGAGGAAACATTCCTCCGCGTTCCAGAGATCATAGCGCGTCAACTCCGCTTCTTTTAAGGGAATTCCCATAGCCTCCGCGATATTAAACGCCACCTCACGGGTAATGCCCTTGAGATTCCCCGCTGAAGTGGGCGTTGTATAGATCACTCCTTTGAAGAGAATAAAAACATTGTCACCTGTACATTCAGCCACACAACCCCGATCATTTAACATCAGTGCTTCAACGAAACCGGCATTTTGAGCGTCCATTTTTGCCATGATATTATTGAGATAATTCAGTGATTTAATCATCGGTGGAAGTGCCGCAGGATTGTTCCGCCAGGTCGCAACGGTAATAATCTTCATCCCGGCTGTGTAATACGAATCCGGATAGAGTTGAATCTTGTCCGTGATAATAATCACTTGCGGTGTCTCACACAACTTCGGGGATAAACCAAGATCTCCGATCCCTCGCGTCACTACTAAGCGGACATAGCCATCCGTGAGCCCGTTCTGACGACAGGTTTCACAGACCGCTTCAGACATTTCACTCCGCAACAAAGGTATTTTCAACATGATCGCCTTGGCAGACATTTCCAAGCGCTCCAGATGTTCATCTAACTTGAAGACACACCCTTCATAGAGGCGTATCCCTTCGAATACCCCATCACCATAGAGCAATCCGTGATCGAAAACCGAAATTTTCGCATCTGCTGAGTCGACATGCTCTCCGTTGATATAAACCTTCATCTCTCTATCTTTAAAATTTGTTATCGGTTTAGAGTGAAATATCCCGATTGTCTAGCGATAAGTAGTTCACGATGTGTGGTACACGATGCACCTTCTCGCTCCCCTTATTGTCTTTATCTATATTATGGATTTCACTTAACGCCTTGTTAGAGCTTTCTTGCGGTCACACAAAACGCCCAGAGTCGCCACTGCATGTTGTCAAAATTCGAAAGCTTGACTCTAATCTCGCACTCGCCCACCGGCAACCTGACCTTAACTCTGTCGATCCCAAAACCACAATCATATCGATTAGAATGAAGCTCATTTCCATTGATCCAGAGGCGCAACCAATCATCGAAACCGATGGCAAACACATAGTCCCCCTCTTCGGGGATTGAAACTTTGCCTACGGCGTAGGCACTCACCTCACAGGGCTGGGCACCCACGTTTCCTCCTTTTCTCCCCCTGAAACATCGCGAGAAGTCGCACCAACCGTGCTCAGTATCCAATTGCTGAGGAAGTTTAAATTCAGTTGGACTTTCATTAACCAGATACTGACCAAAATCCGCCGTGTAAGAATCAGGCCACGTAGATATATCATTATCAGCCCATTCCATATTCTCAAAATGTTTGTACGATATACACGGAAATGGTCCGGCAAGCTGCCATGAGGGGACAGTCAATACCTTGGGAACATTTTTGGGTTGTAAGTAGGCATAGATCAAGCTCTCAAGATCGTTAGCTTTGGAACCAAAACGAATTATCGCGGAGTGATCAAACCAGACCGGGTCCGGGCCAAAAAAACGATACATGACTCCTTCATATCCTGAACCCACGCCTGTATGTTCACCGACCTGATGGATGTAAGGGGCACCAATCCAATCCGTCTGAGTATCCCATATACCAAAACTCATGTTGAAAGCGTCCTCACCACCAATTCCGCGTAAGGCGTGAGGATTTTGTTCCCCATCGAGCAGCCACAGATCACCTCCCGTGTGAAACCAACCATCACTATCATCCTTCACATGCACGCCTTTCACCATCCCGGCCACAAATCCCTCACCAGAAAGGTCAGCCATAAGAAAACTGCCATAGCTCTCTGCCGGGTAAGCCGATTCATGAACAATATGAAGCCTCATATCAGTAAGCGGGGTATCGTCTTTAAATTTCTGCCAATCTGCCATGAACCAGATAGCGGTGGCTCGGTTGCTCCGGTTCTCGATCTCGATCTTCAATGCTCGAAAAGGCATCGGTAAGTAAAAATTAAATGCATTCGTCGGTAGCATTTTTATAGCAGCGCTGCCCATGTCATAGACATCGAAATCAAAAAGAATGCCGAAGTATTTAGCCAGGGGGAGGTCTACGTCAGGGTTCGATTTCCCGTCATAATAAATTTTTAGTTGAAGATCGTGAGTAGGATCACGCACATCATGGTCTTGCTTAGTGCCGCAGGTAATCCACCAGTGAAAGATACAACCCGGGCCACACCCATCAAAAAGAATGACCTTATCTCCCGGATCAAGATTGGGCCGACGTGTTGTGCGCATGCTTTTTCCTCTGGCTGGCAGACCAAGTTCTTCAGCAAATAGTTTGGTCATGAACAACTTCAAAATTAATAAACCTACATGCGACGGCAAGCAGATAAGACATCCCAAAAAGTAAGATCCTTGGTATCTGGTTTGGGACCGCCCTTAAGTTTACTTACCAATAATCCGACGGCTAATTAGAAAGAAGAACAAATAATATAGTTTTTAGCTTACAAAGCTGTAATAGAACAATATGAATCGCAAGTTTCCCTATCCTCTATTTAAGTTCACCCTAGTACCGAAACTGTCCAATCATGATTTGTGTTATTCATAGGCATTGTTGCAATTTTATCTGCAATGAAGCATATCTGAATTATAAGGTATATGATGTGTATACAAATGTTTTATTACGCTTATCCTCAAAGGTCGAAAGCTCTATACAGTGTTGGCAATTCCTTTTTAAAAACTACATCCCGCGTAGATATGACGACAAAATCGTATCATTTTCGGAGATAGGCAATCCTTATAAATTTCTATACTACAGTTAATCTTCAATAGGAAAGCCGTAATATCATCTCAAGAATCGTTTTTAATAACGATATTAAGTCGGGGCTTGATACCCATCAATTAAAAGAATTATGCCACTTCCTTTAAGATAAAATATAAGCCCACTTTGCAGGATTTTTTTAAGAGCCTTAATTTAAGGCATAAAAAAAGCGGGCAACCTATCTTTAGGTT
>Ga0315339_1001321_pt1 | contig 22689 bp, 24 predicted proteins | sample ASW17metaG_FD_204514 | JGI IMG/M metagenome (GOLD analysis project Ga0315339, IMG submission 204514) | Ammonia-oxidizing marine archaeal communities from Pacific Ocean, United States - ASW #17 | ecosystem: Environmental > Aquatic > Marine > Oceanic | place: USA: California | collected 2016-12-05
GGGAAAAAGCAATAGAGTTTGTAAGAAAATATGATGGTGAATTTCCTAAAAGAAATATTAAAGAAGTTATAAACTATTTTGATATATCAGAAAAAAAATTTGAAGAAATTATAGATAAACATAGAAATCAAGAAATTTGGAAATCAAATATAAAAAATAAGTGGGAGTTAATTAATAAATTATGAGAATAAAAAAAAATATAAATAATATTTTCATTAGATTATGCGTGTATTAATTTTTTATCATTAATTTTGTAATATTTTCCACGTGTATCAATTATTTTATTAAATTTTTTATAAATATTTTTATAATTATAAATATCATGATCAGTAGTTAATACTGCTAGATCTATATTTTTTATTTTTCTATTAAGAGATGTAGATTTTAATTTTTTATTTTCTACTTTTATTGATTTAACATAAGGATCATTATATTTTACATTCATATTATTTTTAAAACAACTTTTTATTAAATCTATAGCTGGACTTTCTCTATCATCATTAATGTTTTTTTTATATGTTATGCCTATAAAAAAAACATTAAATTTTTTTTTCTTACTTTGATTTCTTACTTTTTTTATTTTATTAAAAATCCAATCTTCTACTTTTTTATTTATAATTCCAGAGTGTTCAATAAACTTGCTACTTACATTATGTTTTTTTGCATACCAGGATAAAAAAAAAGGATCTATTGGTATGCAGTGGCCTCCTATTCCTGGGCCTGGCCTAAATTCTCTAAAACCATAAGGCTTAGTTCTAGCAATATCTATTACTTTATGAACATTTACTCCAACTTTATCACATATAATTTTTATCTCATTTACCAAACTAATATTTACTGACCTGTATACATTTTCTAATAATTTGGACATTTCTGCTTCTTTTAAACTTCCAGCTTTAACAATTTTATTAAAAATTTTTTTATATAATTTGGAAGCTATTATTAGACATTCTTTTGACTGTCCCGACACAACCTTAGAGACATTATGTATATTAAATTTTCTTGATAATAAGTCACCAGGACTAATTCTTTCAGGAGAATAAGATAAAAAGACATTTTGTCCAATGCGAAAGTTTAGTTTTTTTAAAATATTTCCTATAACTTTATTGGTAGCTCCTGGATATACTGTGCTTTCAAGAATTATACATTGTCCAATTTTTAAAAATTTTTTTATTTTATTTACAACATCTTCTATAGCCTTGAGGTCTGGAGTTTTATTTTTGTTTAAGGGAGTTGGCACTGTAATTATTATAACGTCCATATCTAAAATTTTTTTATAAGAATTTGTGTGAAACAAATTCTTTGAATTTATATATTTTAAATCTTTGTTTTCTAAATCAGATAAGTAACTTATTTTATTTCTAATTTTATTAATTCTTTTTAAATCTTTATCAAAACCAAATACATTTATTTTTTTTTTAGAAAATAAATAAAGTAAATTTAAACCAACATAACCTAACCCAACAATTCCAACCTTGACTATATTTTTATCAATCTTTTTATTTAAATTTATAAAAAAACTGTTTTTTTTTGAATCCATAAAAAGTTCATTTTTTTCATTGTATTTATGCTAACATTAATAATTAAACAAGATCTAATTATATTTAAGAATTTTAAATAATTTTTTAAATTTTTTTGCATTTACCTTTCAACTCTCTAATTATAACTTTTTCCACGGTGACCAAAATATTCATATTATTGTTTTTAAAATAAACCAACTATACTTCTAACTAATTTATATATTTTATTTTCAAAGCCTCCTATTATTTTGCCTTTATATTTCTTGCAATCTTGCCTCCATGTAAATTTTGAAAAAAAAGAATATTTAAAATTAAAGTTGTTATTTTTAATCTTTACAAAACTTTTTTTTAAACTTGTAAAATATTTATAATCTGATGCTTGTACAGAAACTCCTTGGCTCTTTTCTTCATAAGTTCTGCTACAAATAGGCATAACCACATAATGATTATTATTTTTTATAAAGTTTTCAATTGGATAATCATATTCTGGATGGGATGAATTAATAAACTTTTTATTCCAAAATTTTTTAATTATTTTCCATTTCTTTTTATTTATAGCCCATCCCTTACCAATACCAAATACAAATTTAGAATATAAATTAATTTTATTTATATTAAATGGTTCTTTTGAAAAACCGTTAACTGCAAAAAAATTATCATCTTCTTTATATTTATTTAAAATATGTTCAGAAAAAACTAAAAAATCATTTGATACAATAATATCATCCTCTAAATAAAAACCAATATCACTATTTAATTTTTCAAAACAATAATTAAATCCTTTAAAACCATTTAATGTCATTTTTTTATAAGGATTCCATTTCTTTGGATAAGTTGTTTTAATAATATTTAAATTTTTAAAATTAAATACATCAATAATCTCTTTAAATACATTATTATAATCTTGTTGCACTATAACTATATTATATTCATCAATTAACTTGCATCTTTGAAGATTCTTTAAACACTGTTTTAGTATTTTAGGTCTATTAAAAGATGTAATAGAAATTGTCTTATTTAGTTTCTTCATTTTACTATGTTAAATGTCTAAAATTTAGACTTTAATTTTTTTTATCTATTTCAGAATATTGTTGATAACAATCATTAATTTCAATCTTTTGTGTTGTTAAGCCTTTTTCAAATAATATTCCATAATTACATAGATTTTTTATTAATTCTTTTTCATGAGAAACAAATAATATAGTTGTTCCTTCTGCATTCAATTGCTTGAGCTTTTTTATACATTTTATTTTAAAATTATCATCGCTATTTGCTAGAATTTCATCAGCTATTAAAATGTCTGGTTTAAAATTTAGAACAGTTGAAAATACTAGTCTTGTAGTCATTCCACCTGAGAATTTTTTAATAGGAGTGTCTACAAATTTTGATATTTCTGCAAAATCTAATATATCTTGAAGTTTTTCATCAATTTGCTTTTTACTATAACCATGCATAGCTGCTAAAAAATATATATTTTCTTTTGCTGTACAGTCGCCTGCAAGACCAGCATTAATTGTTAATAAAGCTATTAACTTTCCTTCATAGGTAATTTCACCACTTGATGGTTCGGTAATATTAGATAAAATTTTAATTAAAGTAGATTTTCCAGCTCCATTTTCACCAACTAGCGCAACAACGTCTCCTTTATTTATTTCAAAATTAACATTTTGAAGAGCATTAATTTTATTTTGCGTTTTGGAATAATTTTTAAAAAATTTTTCTAGACCAAAAAAATTAATTAAATCTTTCTTAAATGATTTGTAATCTAAAACATTTATTTCATATTCTTTATATAAATTTTTAACTGTAATTGATTTATTAAGCATAATCTACAACATTTCGTGAAACTTTATTAAAGAAAAAAATTGAAAAACAAAATAGTACAACGCAAGTAATTAAGTTACAAATTAAAACTTCGAATGGTAATAATTCTGTAGAAAAAAATATACTTTTTATTAATACCACTGGGTACGATACTGGATTAAGATAATTTAAAATTTTAAAACTTCCACTTAAAAACTGAGAAGAATAAACTATTGGTGTTGCAAAAAATAATAATTGCAAACCATGATTGGATATAAGGGCTAAATCTCTATACTTGGCGCTAAGGCAAGATATCACTAAGCCAATTGAAAAAGATAAAAATGATATATAAATAAATATTAATGGCAAATAAATTAATAAAGAAAAATTTGTATTTATTGTATAACCCATGACTTTCATCACTAAATAAATGAAAACAAAAATAAAAAAATTAATTACAAGAAAAATAAAATTTTCTAAAATTAAAGCTACTGGTATTAAAATTCTTGGAAAATAAGCGGCGCTAAAAAAATATCCAAAATTGGTAAATATTTGAGATGTCTTTAACGTATTAGATTGAAAAAAAAACCACACTAACATTCCACACATATAAAACAAAAATGGAGGAACATCGTCTGTAGGTAATTTTAATAATTTGCTGAAGATAATTGTAAAAACTCCTGATTGTAAAAAAATATTAATTATTGGCCATAAACGACCTAGCACAGTTTGTTTATAAACTATTATAAAATTTCTTTTAACAAGTTGAAATAAAAAATAACGATATTTAAATATTGATACAACAAGTTTTTCCTTATTAGAACTTTTTTTAATTATAGTCATTTTTTAATTTCTATTAACTTTATAATTTGAAAAATAAATTAACTAATTTATTTCTACCTTTATCAGTATAAATCTCATTTTCATTTACAGAATTTTTGTTCAGTAAGTATAGCAAATTATAATTAAAGTTATTATTTATTTTTTTTTCTAGAATTTTTTTATTAATTTTCTTTTTAAAAAAACTGTAAATTCCATTAAAGATATTAAGTTCACTATTTCCAAATCTAAAAGAAGGCTTGTTAAGTAAAGCAGATTGTAATAACGCAGTTCCTGTATAAGTTATAGTTGTCTTAGCATTTTTAATTAAACTAATACTGCATGTATAAGGTGAAGTTATTATAACACGCTTATTTTTTAATAATTTTTCGTAATAATTTATTTTATGTTGTTCATATCCATATGTAAAAAATATAGGATGTGGTTTTATTACTATACAAAATTCTTTCGGTGTATTTTTTAAAATTTTATTAACCATATTTAATTCATCAAATTTAATTTGATTATAAATATATGCTTCAGGATAATAATGTAATGGGACATAGATATATTTTCGTTTAAAGATTTCTTCAGAATTTTTGCCTTTAAAAAATATATAAAAATGTAGAAATAATGATCTTAAAATATATCTCAAATGTATAAAAAAAAGATTAAATTGTTTTTTTTGATAATAATACTCAGTTCCATATCCAAATTTATTTATAAATTTTTTATAATCTAAACTATTTAAAAAAAACCTTTTAGAGTCAACAATATGTAAAAATATTCTTTTTATTTCATTAACAATACCAAAAAAAAATGTTTTTAAATTAGATAAATTTTTGTTAGACTTTAAAAGGATCTCATCATACTGTTTTTTAAAAGAAATTAAATTGGATTTAGGAATTGAAATTGAGTTTTGTTTTTTTATAAAAGATGGAAAATCAAGTCCAAAATTCTCAGATAAACTTATAGAACAATCTCGATTAAGAAGAGTGTTAACAAATTTAGTTTTTGTTTTCTTCGACATATAATAAATACAATTATTGATAAAATTTGCATTAAACATTGTAAAAAAAATGTCAATATTTTCTGTTTTGATAATTCTTTCTATTTTTTTTAATAACAATGAAACTAATAATATTTTTTTACTTTTATCTTTGTGAAATTTAACATCTTCTCTAGGGTTATTTTTTTCATTTAAAAAATAATCAAAGTTAATTACTTGATCTATTGTTATCTGGTTTAGGTATTTTTTTTCAAATCTTTTAATGTATTTAAAATCTATCTTAATATTATTATCGATATTTTTATGGAAATAATGCATTTCATCAAAGAATGAATAACTTCGCTGTTTAAGTTTAGTTAATTTTTTATGTGGTAAATCTAAATTAGTCAGAGAATCAAAAAATGAGGTAGATATGAAAACTAATTTATATCTTTTACTAAATTTTTTTGATAATTTATAGCATTGTTCAAAATTATTTTCATAGTACAAAATCGCAAGTGTTTTTTTTTTCATTATTTTTTTAAAAAAAACTATTAACTATTTTTGTTTTCTATGTTTTCAATGCAACTTTTACAAATTTTGTTTTTATAACCTTCTCCATTTTTTAGGTCTTTTCTTAAATTTTTCAGATAAGAACTATCCCAAACTTCTTTAAGCGTTACATCTTTTGAGTTTTTTAATTTAAATTCCATTCCAGGAACTGTACAACAAGGAATTATATCTCCATTAGATCTAACTACCATTCTTGTCCATGGTTGATGGCAATTGTACTTTATGGCACCTAACTTTTTTTTTGATTTTAATGCTTCTGGTGTTGCATCATATTTTATTAAAGATTGCATGCTTAACAAATCCACTTTGTCTTTCCAAAAAGAAACAAAATCTTCTTTTTCATGTTTATTTTCTTCGTTTTCTACAAATGAAACTCTAATAGTGGGTAAAGCTGATTTTCTATTATTCCTAATTTCTATAAAATCTAATAAATTTTTGACAACTTTTTCATAAAGTTTTGAAGCTCTCACTTTTAAAAAAACTTCTTTAGAAAAAGCATCAAGACTAACACTTAGATGTGTAAGTCCTGCGTCAATCAATTCAGTTGAAAGTTCGGGTGTTAATTTTGATCCATTACTTGTTATTCTAATATCAACAACTTTTTTTTCTTTTGCATATTTTATTGCTGGAATTATTTGCTTATAAAGCAAAGGTTCTGTATTAAAGCCTAGTTCAATAGCTTTTAATCCATTCTTCGATCCTTCATCAATAATTTTTTTATACAAATCATAATCCAATATTTTTTCTTTTTTCGGTAAATCAAAATTTATAGGCATTTTTTCTTTTTCAAATGAAAAAGGGCAAAATGTGCATCTAAAATTACACGCATTGTGCAATTCAAATTCTATTTGAAGAGGAAAATTTGTTTCTAACTCAAAGTTTGATGCTTTTTCCCATTGTTCTCTATAGTCAGAAAATTCTTTTTCTTCTTTTACTCTATTATAATATTTATCGTAATTTAAAATTTCAGAATTTAGATGATCTACGTGTGTTTTTTTTTCCATTTTTATTGTGTTTATGCTAATATTAACTATTAAACAAGGCTAATTATACTATCCTAAATTTATAAATATAAAATAGCATATTATTTCTTCTGAAAGATGTTAAAAGAAAACTATAGAATATTAATCCCAACAAATAGATCAGTATTTTTAAAACAAATATGTAAATTTTATAAAGAACAAGATTTAAAAGTAACTATAGTTCACAACTTTATTTTAAAGAAAAAGCTTAACAAAAATAGAAAAATTAAATTTCTTTATTTAAAAAATTCAGTAGCAAATAGACTTATATTTGCATTAAAAAACATTAAAGAAAAATATGTATGCATTATTGGAGATGATGATTTTATATTTAAGGATTCAATAATTAAATCTGTTGAATTTTTAGACAAAAATAAAAATTATTCTGACGCCCAAGGTCTTCATCATAGATTTGAAGTTTGTGGCAAAAAAACTAAATTATTTCCGCGTGCCATGAAAGCTATGATGGGTTTTAAAAGTGACTTTCAAACACCACTGGGAAGAGTTTTCCAATCATTTACATATAAATTTATTGATAAATTTTATTCTGTTATGAGAACTAAAGATTTATATAAGATTACAAAATCTTCTATTCCTTTGGAAAATTACTCAAGAATTAGTTTAGAATATTATTGGATTGTATGTTGTGCTTTAATGGGAAAAAGTAAAATACTAAATAATTTACATTGCTTTAGACGTGAACACGAAAAAAATGATACAAAATTGAGCAACGAAAAATATTTGGATGCAAGTATATCAGATCCAGAATTTAGAAAGATTTTTTACACTTGTATAAAAAAATTTCAAAAGCTAAAAAAAATAAAAAAAATCATAAGCAAAAATCAACTTTTTTTTATATTAAATATTTTCAAACTAAAAATAAGGCTCAAAGGTAAATTTAAATTTATTAGAAAATTTTTTAAATTAATGAGTTTTTTAAGAGAAAAAAAATTAGAACTTAGTTATAAAACGCTGTTTCAAAAAGAAATTGATAAGTATAATAAAATAAAAAAAATAGTTTTATAAAATTTATTCTATTTTTAAATTTGAAGTAAGTTTATTTTAATTTTTGGGTTTAATTGTTGATAAGAATTAATGATTAGTTTCTTTCCAACATATTTTTTTATCATACTTTATTATCTTTAATTTTTTTTAAGTAAGATTAATTCTTTTATTTTTTTGGGAGCTCTTTTTAAGTACTCTTTAGAATATTGTAACTTAAATTTTGACCAGTCTGGCATATATGCTACTGAGTAAGCATAACTTAAAATTCTTCTTGTTAAACCAGTTTTATTTACTAAGCTTCCGTGTGCTAAAGCTTCTGTAAAAATTATTGCATCTCCTGGTTTTGCATCAATATAACTCAGCAATTTATTATTATCAGGGTGATTGTTATTCGGTCTTACAAAACTTGCTTTGTGAGAGCCTGGAATAATTGAAAAACCTCCATCATTTTTTTTATTATTTGCTATAGGAAATACTACTTTAGTTATGTTTGAAAAAATAACTCCATTTTTTACAAAGTAAAATATTTTAGGATGATGAGGTAAATTTCCCATATGCAAAGGTGTATATGTTTTTTTATTAAACTTTGTCATTGATACAGCATGATTCAACCTAAAAAAATTAGAATTACCGGTTACTCTTTTAATTAGCTTTAGAATATCTGGTATAGTTGCAAAATTTTCAAAAATTTTATCTGCTTCTAAAATATTTGAGATATATGCTTCTCCTGATCTATTTTTTCCAAAAAAAATATTATGTGGCAACTTACTTTTTTTTGTTTGTTCAATTTTTTTTAAAACTTTTTTTGCATGAGCTATATCTTTTTTATTAACAACATTTCTTATGACATAATATCCATTCAAATCGAATTCATAATCAAATTCTTTAAAATTAAAATTTTTTAATTTCTTCATATACTTATAAATTTCTTATTTTGTACTCGTCTGAATTTACATATAAATCTTCCAAGCTATCACTTCTGTAAAATTTTTTGATTTTTATGTTTTTATTTATTGATTTAATTGAATTTTCTAATTTTATTAATGTTTTTAGCATAGATTTACTTTGATCAAATAAATACACATTTTTAGTTTTAAGAACACTTTTTAAAAAAAATTTAATATTTGTATTAACTGGGTTTGCTACTACAAAAAAGTCGATATTTTGATATTTTTTTTTTTTTAAAATAATTTTATACACTTCATAAGCAGCAAAACCCATTGCTATAAAAGTATAATCTTTTCCGGATAAATATTGAAAAAAATCTCCATTTTTTTCTTTAAAAAGTGCTTTTGGATTATAATTTTCTCTACAATACTTTTGGCTTAAACACATAATATTTAAACCACCTTTTGAAATATATTTAAGGTTGTATTTTATGTCTTCAGGAAAAACCAAATATTTGCATTTAGCTTTTGACATAGAGGCAAACTCGGCTAGACAATTAAAACGAGATTGTGGACCTTCATAACCACTATCAACAATATAAGTTACAATTGTAAAAGAATGTTTAATTTTTTGAATGACCAAATAGTTAAAAGTATTAACTATATGATCTAGTCCTAACAAAATAAAATCTAATTGTTTTGCAAAATAATATGCATTAATTTTTGATAACATTAAACCAAGGCCAAAACCCATTAAACTAGACTCAGAATTTTGTGTATTTAAAATTTCTACATCTTTTATATTTTCAATATTATTTGTCATTCCAGCTATTCTTGATCCCGTTGTAATATTTTGACCAAATAAAATACTTTGTTTTTTTATTGTTTTACAAAGTGTTGAGTTGAATATATCTATTATTCTCATATATATTTTTTAATCTTAAATATAAGATCATCTTTATAATTTTTTAATATAACTGAGTCCTTCATCTCTATTTTCATAGGACCATGATGATATCTTACTTTTTTTCCATCTTTAATATAATTGCCTTCGGTCTTAACTTCAAACTCACACACAAAAGGTTTTTTTTGTTTTCTGCATTCTTTAACTACTTTTTGATACATATTAAAATTTTTTCTAATTTCTAGTCTTTTGAAATAGTAATATTTAACTCCAAGAGAAGCTGCAAGTTTGTTCAATTTTATATCAGATCTTCTTTGTTTAATTGTAGTGGCCATAGACCAATTATTATTTTCTACTAAAAAAATGATTGGAATGTTTAAATATTTAGAAAAAAGTAAACTTTCATAAAAAGATCCTTCTTCGATTGCACCATCTCCCGCTGTACAAATAGTGATTCCATTTTTTGTCTTTAGAGACTTGGCAACACCACACGCAACAGAAAAATTGTTGCCTAGAACGCTCGATGTATAAGCAATGTCAGAATTTTTTTCATAATAATTCATTGATCCAAAACTTTTAATTTTATCAATGTTTTTATTTATAAATTTTAAATAATTTTTTTCAGGACTTTTTGAAAATAATGAAGTGTAATGAATATTCCTATGAGTTAAAATTATTTTATCTTTTTTGTCTACAAAATTATATTTAACCAAAGCCGCAACATATTCATGACCTATTCCTAAATGAATTGGTATTTTTATCTTTTTATTAATTAAATAATTGTTAACTTTAATTTGTAATTTTCTTGATTTTAAAACTAAATTATAAAGTTTATTTTTCATTATTTAAAATTAATTTAATACCTTCATTAATACCAATTTTTGCCCTAAAATTTAGTTTTTTGTGACTTAAATTTGAAGCTATACCTCTAATACTTGGATTTTTTTTATTTAACTCTAATATCTTTATTTTTTTAGACAGATAATTAGATGAAATTTTTATAATTTCATCAAGAGTTACTAGTTTATCCCCTTGTATATCAAATATATCATTTTTTTTATAATTAATAGATAAGTGAATTGACTTTACTATATCATTAATATGAATGAATGATCTGGCGGTTTTTCTTGAACTAATTTTTATAACTTTTTTTTTTGCAACTTGACGGACAATGGACTCTACAGCTGAAAAATTAGCTATCTTATTTCCATAAATTATTCCAAATCGTAAAATAGAATAATTTAATTTTATAGAATTTGTGATTATTTTTTCACAAATTGTTTTTGTAATTGAATAGTGAGATTTTAATTTTGAAATATCAATTTTTGACTTTGATGATTTTTTATTTTTAAAATCTCCATATACCCATTCAGTAGATGCAAAAACAAATTTATTAATTTTTTTAACTTTGGCAAAATTAATCATATTTAATGTCCCAAAAATGTTTACATCATAACATTTATCTATATTTTTTTTCGAATCTTGATCGCTAGAAATAGCTGCGAGATGCACTATTTTTGTAATTTTACTTTTAACTTTGCTTGCCAGATTGTCATTAACAATATCAGCTTTTATACATTTTGATGTATATGGTTTTTTTAAATCAATGCCTATATATGGAGTCTTTTTTTTTTCAAAAAAATTTATCAAGTTTTTTCCTATGTAACTCGAAGAACCTGTAATTAATATCATTTATATTAAGTTAATTATTTATAAAATTTTATTTTAGGTATTGGGTTAATAATTATTCCGCCTGCTTTTCTAAATTTAAAATTTTGTTTATATATTTCATTTATAAAATTCCATGCAAAATTAAATAAATAATCAGGTTTTTTTTCTAATATTTTTTTTGCACTAATTATTGGTATATGTGAACCTGGAAGTAATTTATTTTGCTTAAGAGGATTTTTATCAAAAATAAATGGTATTTTATTTTTATCAATTTTTAAGAAAGAAGTAAAGGTAGTGGCTTTAGCAGGTGCACCATAACCTGCTATAATTAAATTTCTTTTCTTAATGTCTACAAATAGTTTGTTAATTTTTTTTTTTATATTAATAATTTTATTTTTAAATCTTGTTATTTTTAAATCAGAATGAAGTTTATGTCTTTTTTCTTCAGCTATTAAATAGTTAACACTTTTATGAATTTTATAAGAGCCCTTTAGTGCAATCCAACACCTAATTTGTCCATGGTGAATTGGTAAACGATCTACTTTGAAAAGATCAAGATTATTTAAATCACAAAATTTTTTAACTGAACTTGCTGACCAATATGAGCAATGTTCATGATAAATTGTATCAAATGCAGTATCGTTAATTAGATTACCTAAATAATGGGCTTCTATTAAAACTATCCCCCTTTTTTTTAGTAATATATTTAATGTTTTTGCAAATTCATCCAATTTTTGTAGGTGAGGAAATACATTTGTAGCCGTAATTACTTTGGCTAAACCATATTTTTTTTTAATTTTTTTTGCAACTTTAATATTAAAATAATCATTAATCAGTTTTAAATTATTTTTTTTATAATATTTTCTGAGGTTTTTTGCAGGTTCTATACCTAATTTAATAGTATTATATTTATTATAACCAGATAAAAGTGTTCCGTCGTTAGAACCAATATCTAAAACTAGATCATTCTTTTTTATTTTTATTATTTTATTAATTGCTACTGGAATATTTTTTAAGTGATTTGTTAAAGTCGATGATGCAGAAGAAAGATAAAGATAGTTATTAAACATTAATTTAGGATTTGGTAGATAAGATAACTGAACATGGCTGCATTTTTTACATTTTCCTAAAATCAATGGATATTTTTTTTCATTTTTAATTTTTGACTTTATAATCAAATTATTTGCTAGTGGTGTTTTCCCAAAATTAACTAAATCTTTAACAGATTTAGCATTACAAAGTATGCATTTTTTTTTTCTAATTTTCATGAATTGTATTATTTTTAACCCAACTTATAGTTTTGCTTAAACCATCATCAATAGAAAACTTTGGTTTCCATTTTAAAATTTTCTTAGCTTTTAAATTATTTCCCACTGATTCCTGCATTATGTTTGTTTTAACGTTAAAATGACTCTTTATGTTATTTTTTTTAAGGTTAATTTTTTTATAAATGATTCTAACAAGCTTATGAGTGCTTTGTTTTTTTGCTGAACATATATTGAAAATACCTTTGATATTATTTTTTTTTGAAGCAACAATTAATGCTTCAACTGCATCAGCAACATAAATGTAATCTCTGTTTTGATCTTTTGACAAAAGATTGAATCTTTTTTTTCTTAGGGCTGAAGATATTGCTCCTCTAACTAATCGATTTTTTTTTTCCCAATCTCCATAAATAGAAAAAAACCTTAATTCTATGCATGGAAAATTATGTAAATTATTATGCTGAATTAATAATTTTGAACATAATAATTTGGAAAGTCCATAGTCGCTTTTAAATGCATAATTTTTTTTTTCAGATAGGTTTTGCCCATTTCCGTAAACAGCTGCTGACCCAGAAAAAATAAATTTATCTATATTTAACTTTTTTAATGACTCTAATAAATTTAATGTAATAAAAAAGTTATTATTTATATGATCATTCAAATCTAGATCGGGTGGATTAAAGTAACTTGAGGCTAAATGATAAACAATATCTGGTTTAATTTTTTTAATTACTTTATTTAATTTAGAATAATTTAGTAAATCTAATTTAACAAAATTAATTTTTTTTTTTATTGATTTAAAAGGATATAATTTTTTTTTATTTCTATATATTACATATAATTTATAATTTTCTTTTAACAATCTATGAATTAAATTAATTCCAAGCATTCCTGTACCACCTGTAATAAATATTTTTTTTTTCATAAATATTGAAAACTTAAAAGATTTTAAGCTTTATAAACTTTAAATGGATCTAAATTTTATTCTCCACCTGCAATTGTTATAGTTTGTCCAAAAATAAAATTACTTTTCTTACTAATCAAAAATTTTACAGCATCTGAAATATCTTGAGGAGCTCCAGCCTTCCCAAGTGGAATTTTTGAAACTCTTTTTCTAAATATTTTTTTGTTGTAGTTTTTTAATTTAGTTGATTTATTTGTATTTATAACTCCAGGTCTTATAATATTAATTTTTATATTTTTTTTTGAATATTCTTTAGACAAATTTAATAGTGCAATTTCCATTGCATTCTTTGCTACTAAATATGGCACATTTTTATTTGAACCTAAATATTTTATTGTATTAGAACTTATATTGATAATATTTAAATTATTTTTAATCTTTAATTGTTTTTTTAATATTTCTAAGATTATAAAGAATACTGAATAAAAATTTATTTTCATTGATTTTTCTAACTCTTCAAGTTTAATATTTAGTACATCTTTATAGGGGTTAGAATCGCCTGCGTTATTAATAAGCACATCAATCTTATTAAATTTTTTTAATATTTTTTTAATCTGAATGTCATTTTTTTTTGTAGTATTAAAATCTAAATTATATAAAAAAATATTTTTTTTTTTTATGTAGGGTTTCTTGCTTTTGTAAGTTAATATAAAGTTATCTTCTTCATTGTATAAATTTTCAAAAATTGATTTACCTAAATCACCATTAATGCCTAAAATTAAATAATTCATTTTAATGCTTGCAAATTAATTCACATCCCTTTTCACTAAATTTTATACTATCACTTTTATAATTATTGATTCATTTAATAAGTAATTAACCATGCTTAACATCCCAATTGTATGGAATATCTTTGGAAAATGGATCAATATAAATCAATTCATTTTTATCGTGAGGTAATGTTGCGCAGTTAGCTAAAATTGCCATTTTATCTCCATATGCTTTATAACCATTGGTTATTCCTGGAGGAATTTGTACTAGTTTATAGTTATCTTCTCCAATAAATAACTCCATCAATTCTCCTTTTGTTGTAGAATTTTTTCTATTATCAAAAAGAACTAGTTTTATCATTCCAACTATACAGCAATTATTTAATGTCATCTCTTTATGAATGTGCCATGCTTTTACTACGTCTGGATAACCACAAGAAAAGTATATTTCTCCAAATTCTTTGAAATGTGGATCAGTTCTTTTAAGCATGTGCATAATCATGCCTCTTTCATCTGTGATCTTTTTTAAATCAATTATTTTTACACCTTCAATCATATGTGATCATTCTGTCTAACTTTTTCTCTCCAGTATTCTAGAATATCTATTAAAATTTTTTCAAAAGAAATTTTAGCTTTCCAATTTGTTTTTTTTCTAAATTTATCAGTTTTTGCTATTAACCTAGGTACGCTTGTTGGTCTTGTAAACTCTTTTACAGTTTTATACTTGATATTTTTAACAGTAGACATAGAAATTAATTTTTCTAGAGCTTGCCTAAAAGTGTATACATTTCTTTCATTTGCCTCTGTGCCAATTAAGTATAATTCACCTGGTTCACATTTTCTTGTTGATAGCCAATATGCTTCTACCATATCTCTAATGTGTGTAAAATTTCTTTTATCATCTATACCGCCAACTCTTAAAAGTGGTTTTTGTAAATTATTTTCAATTAGAGCTATTTGATAAGCATACCATGGAATGCCGAAAACTTTTTCTCTTCTGGGTCCTTCATGATTGAAGGCTCTTGTTCTAATAACATTAATTCCATAGGATTTAAAATAAACATATCCTATGAGATCTTGCGCGACTTTACTCACAGCATATGGGTTAACTGGTCTTAAAACAGTACTAGGAGTTATAGGTAATTCTTGTTTATATATCTCACCGTATTCTTCTCCAGAACCGGGTATGTGAAAAATTGCTTTTGATTTTTTTTCTTTAAGAGCATCTAAAATATTTAAAGTTCCATTATAATTTACATTCATATATCTAGTTGGGTGTAACCAAGATGGACTTACAAAGCTCTCTGCAGCACAATGAAAAATTGTATTAGGGTTAATTTTATTAATCATTTCTCTTGTTCCAATTGGATCTGTAATGTCGCAGTCATAAAGCTTTATTTTATTTATGATGTGTTTTATGTTTTTTAAATTAGACAAGTGCCATCTTTTTATTCCATAAAGCTCAACATTAAATTTTTTCTCAATTATATAATCTGCAAGATGAGAGCCAACAAACCCAGTTACACCAGTTATCAATACTTTTTCCTTCATAATGCGAGAGAACGATACTTTCAATTTATATATTATCAGTCACTATGTATATATAAAGAAAACTAGTCAACATCATTTATTTTATTAATTTCTGATAAATTTATTTTAAAACCAAAGAGTTTTATTATTTTTCCACGAAAAATTTGCTTTTTTAAGATCATTTGCCTGATCAATGGGCAAATAAAAACCATAATTTTTTACAGTATAAGCAGAAAAAGTTTTTAATTTATTAAAAACATAACTTTCAAAATTTGATTTTTTTCTTTTAAATCTATTTAAAATTTTTTTTGATATTAAAAACCATCCAGAATTTATCCATTGTTCATTATTAAAATTTTTTTCAGAAAAATTTATAAGTTTGTCTTTTTTTACTTTTACTGTACCAAATCTTGGGGTTGGTTTTGAAATAGTCATAACAATTTCTGTTTTCTTATTGTTAAATAATTTTAATAAATTTAAAATTTTTGGCTTCAATAAAGTATCTGCATAAATCAAAAAGAAAATTTCATTTAATTTTTTTTTGATTTTCAAAACTCTTTCAGTCGTAGAAGAATTTGATCTAAGTTTTGAAATATAAATTTGAGGATAATCATATCTATTATTTTTTTTTATTAATCTTAATATTTTGTCTGAGTCTTTTTTTATTTTATTTTTACAATACCTGGATATCACATCACTTTTAAAACCTGTTGAAATAAAAATTTCTAAAATATTATTTATTCTTAATTGGGTGTAGAGATGTGCAAGAATAGGGTAACCTCCAACTTTCAGCATCGTTTTATGTTTATTTTTTGTTAAATTTCCCATTCTACTACTTAAACCACCGGCCAAAATTATTACTTGTTGTTTATTTTTTTTTAAAGTCATATTTAATTATTCCAAAAATAATTTTACTTAAGTTTATTTTTAATTTTTTTCAAAGATCCGTAATTAGAGTGCATTTTTGAAATTATCAATTTTTTTCTTAATTTTTTGGATAAATTAAATTTTAAATTCTCATCATCGATGCTAATGCCAATGGATTTTTTTTGATCATAAGAATTATCGACAAAAATTTGTATTAAGCATTGAGATAGAGATAAAGAGCCATGCGCAAAACCGGTAGGAATATAGACAGTATTAAATCTATTAAGCTTTATTTGATGCACATGTCCAAAATTTTTACTATTTTTTCTCAAATCAACAGCAAGCCATATTGCATTACCAGATACCAAGGTGATTAATTTTCTTTCAGAAGATTTTCCAGTCTGCATATAAAATCCCCTAAAAACATTTTTTTTCTTATTATAAGAAAACTGACTTTCCTTAATTTGAAAATTAATATTTTTAAGTTTTTGGTTATCAAGGGTTTTATTTAAAAAACCTCTTTTATCCTTAATAAAAATATTCTTTAAAAATTTAATTTGATTTTCTTTCTTTATTTTGTAATAGGCCATTTAATTTTCTTAAGTTATAATTAATACTTAAAATTATATATTATTATTTTAATTGATAGAAACAAACATTAAATCATTATAATTCAAAATGAATAAAAAAATCAAATTTATAAATATCAACACACTTAGAAAAAAAAGCTTACTTAAAATACGTCAGAAAATAATACAAAAAAAATCGATTAAAATTATAAATGAGCTAATTAATTTAAAATTTAACTATATGTTTAATTGGATGGGTATACCAGTTATTCAATTTCCAAATGATTTAATGGTCATTCAAGAATTAATATTTAAGCTAAAACCAAAAACTATTATTGAATGTGGAATAGGACATGGTGGAATGCTCTTATTTTATGCAAGTATATTAAAGTTAATGAATATTAAAAATTTTAATATTGTTGGTATAGATATATTAATTAGAAAAAAAAATAAATTGAAAATAAAAAAGCAGAATTTATCAAAATATATTTCTTTATACAATAAAAGTTCAACAGATGCAGTTCTATTTAATAACCTTAAAAAAAAATACTTTTCTGATAATTCTCCTAAACTTATAATACTAGATTCCAACCATACTAAAAATCATGTCTTAAACGAACTAAACTTATATTCTAAAGTTTTAAGAAAAAATGACTATATCGTTGTAATGGATACTGTTATTGAATTTATTGATAAAAAACATAATAAAGGTAAAGATTTTAAAAAAAGCAATAGTCCTTATAATGCTGTTAAATCTTTTTTAAAAAATAATAAAAACTTTAAAATTGATCGTTTATATGAAGATAAATCATACCTATCTGCAGCTAAGTCTGGCTTTCTTAAAAAAATCAAATAACTTAATAATACTTTAACCGAATTAGTTCCTGAGATTGAAATATGTTTAGTAAGTCTATTTCAATTTTTAGCAATACAAAACACATGAATGAAATTAAAATAAAAATTATAATAAAAATTTTATCTTGATATATTTTTTCTATTTTCATTATTATAGAATTTTTTTTCTTTGAAATATTAAAAATATGAATGTATAGAAAACAAACAAATGGTACAATTATCAATAACTCAATTTTATATTTAATGACAAATATTGTAAAAAAGAAAAAAGAAATCAAACAATAAAATAAAGATAAATTAAAGAGATTATTTAAGTTATATTTTTTAAATGAAAATCTGTATAATTCTGGTTTTACTTTCTTTTGCTTAATAAAACCATATTCAGAGTATCTTTTCATTGTCATAAGAAAACATCCGACGAACCAAAGAAAAAATATTATACTTATAGGTGGAAACAAATTTGGAATAACTAAAAACCAGCCCATCGTAAATCTTGTTGGATTATTAATTGATTCTAGAATTACATCTAATATGAAAATATCTTTAATTCTAAATGGTTTAATATTGTAAAGGACTCCACAAATTAAAAAAAATATATTGAGTAATAAAAAATTAATATTTATTAAATAAGATAAAAAAATTGATGAAGAAACTAATAAAAAATAATTAATTAAAACTACAAAACCTGAACTTTTTTTTTTTGCAAAATATCGCCACTTTTTTACTGGATGATATTTATCAGAATATCTATCAAAATATTCATTAATTAGATAATTAGAAGATGCAGAAATGCACAATATAAAAAAGCCAAGACCCACTATCTTTAAATCAATCTTGAAACTTGGTAGATATAATAAAGCTACAATATATCCAAAAAAGATAACTAGATTTTTAACCCAGTGATCTATTCTTAAGGGTTTAATCAGATTGTCTAAAGTCATATTTAATCTCATTATTGACGACACCTAAAAATACAATTTGGTTTCCCGAATTCTTAATTTCTGGGTTCCTCAATATTTTCGGCAATTTATCGTTTTGATTCAAGACTCTCAAAAAGGGCTCTTGCTCGTGCGCAAACAAAACTTGATTTTTGTATAAATCTGGAAAACCATATAAACAGATAGATGATTTGGTCTGATCAAACTTGTCAGATTTTAGGATATTATTGTAAAAAATTTTTTTCATTTGGAAGTTTTCGATATTTTGATATTTTTTTGTATCATATTGAAACATAAATTTAGATATAAATAAAAAAAGAACAAGCACTACTATCATTTTAAATATTGGTTTTTTAAAGATTAAATGAGACCAATATTCAAGGACAAATCCCAATCCAATAAACATGAAAAAAGATGGTAAATAAAAATGCCTATCTGATAAATAATGGAAATAAAGCGGTATAAAAGATGAAAAAAATAGAATTAAGCACATTACTAAAGCGTTTATTAAATATTTAATTTTTTTTTCATTTTGATGAAAGACTCTATCTATAATCAAATATTTAGAAGTTAATAAAAATAATCCCATGAATATAAAATGATTGTACATATTATTTTCTAAATTTTTTAAATTAATTTTAAAGTCAAGAAAACTATAAACAAAAATCCCAAAACTTAATAAAATATTATCTATAATTTTATAATTAAATCCAATTTTTGAACCAGTATGATAAAGAACCGTGCTATTAAATGTTCCTGCTGCGTTTAATTTATATAATAAAAAAATAAATAAAACTGTAAAATAAAAAGAGATAAGTAAAATAAATTTTTTTTTATCTATATATTTTTTTTTAAATTTAAAATAATTATTGAAAAATATTATAAAAAAAATAGAAAATATAGATTGTTCGTAAGTAAACAAAGTTAACAATAAAGTTAAAAGTATTAAAAATTCATATTTTAAATTTATAAATTTGTTATATGAATAAATACTTAAAATTAAAAAAATTAAAAAAAAAAATGAAGACATAAGCACCATAGAAAATGCATGTGTCCAAAAAATAACCTCAGAATAAACTGGAAGAAATAAACTTAAAATCCATAAAAAAAATATTATTTCTTTACGTATGGATAATTGTGAAAGTATTTTTATAAAAAGCAAAGAATTTATTAAGTACAAAATTAACTGATATAGATGTAAATTTTCTATAATATTCGGTTTTGAAATATTAATAAAAATTTTCTGCCATATCAAATGCAGATCTCTGGCTGCATCCCAGTTATGAGAAAGAATGAACAATTCTTTTAATGAAAGGTCCTTAGATAAATTAAAAATTGTAATAGAATCATCTGCAAAAAAGCCTAATTTAGAATAATCTTGAGCAAAAAAATAAATGCAATAAACAGCTGTTGGAAAAACGTACAGTAAATTTTTAATTAAATGCTTTTTATTAAGATTCATTTGTTTTAATTTAAGCTTATATGTTATTTAAAAATAAAAATCTTTTCAAAATTCACAATTATTTTTTATTAACTTCTTTTATATATATTATATTTTATATTTTTATAACTCCTCCCTTTTATAGCCCTGATGAATATTCTCATTTTCAAAAATCTACATCAGTTGAAAATGTCTATTTAAAGGGTGAACTCAATGTTGACTCGAGTATTAAAAAATTTTCAGATAAATTTGAAGCAATAGCAAAAAACAAGTGGAAAATAGATAGGGATTACAAATATACACTCAATTTTTTTTTAGATAATTACGAAACCTACTCATTAACTAATAAACACGAAAAAGCTAACTTGTCTAGTTTGCATAACTATCCAGTATCTGGGTACTTGATTTCTAAAGTTGGAACAAATTTTCTAGAAATATTTACTAATAATGTGATGATTTTATTTTATGGGGGAAGATTATTTAATTGTTTTGCAGCAGTATTAATTGGCTACATGACCCTAAAGTATTTAAGAAGTGGTAAAGATTTTTTATTTATTCTTTTGTCAATGCCCATGACTTTAACGTTATTTGGTTCTTTTAATCAAGACGTTATGCTTTTTATTGATACCTTAATTATATTATTTTTAACAAATGCAATCACCGACCCAAAAAAAATTAGTGCCTTTAAAAAGGAGTTTTTTTTAATACTAATTATTTTTTTTTCTTTTTTATTAATAGTTGGAAGGCCTACTTATATTTCATTTTTTATTTTGCCCTTAATTTTAATTTTTAAAATTAGTGAAAAAAAAACCATGCAATATTTAATTTTATTTATTTTCCTCACCATATCAATGGTGTTTATTAATGACTATAGCGCAACTCCAACAAATCCTATTTTATTACCTCGGGATCTATTTTTGATAATTGAGATTCTTATTAATGATGCTGTAGTAAATTTTTTAAAATATATTGCAATGATGATAGGAGCTCTTGGTCGTATTGATATAATTATAAATTATTTTTTAATATTTGTTTTTGCTGTTATGTTAATGACATTTTTTATTATTAATTTTAATTTTTTAAAAATTTTTTCTTTAATAAAAATTACAGTTTTTTTAATATTTTTTTCAACTATATTTTTAACTCAAATTGCCCAATATATATATTTTACAGAAGTTGGTCGGATAGATTATATACAGGGTGTTCAAGGAAGATATTTTATACCAATATTTTTTCTTTTAACTCTAACCTTAAGTAACAAAAATTTTTTAAAAATTAATAACAATAAATACAAAAATTTATTCTTATGGTCATTACCTCATTTAAACATTATTGTTTTATATCAATTTTATAATTTTTTTTACTAATAAAAATTTCAAAATTGGAAGATTCCATGAAAGCAAAACTTTTATTATAGTGGCCAGATATAAATTATTGAAAAAAATTAAATAATTTAAATGTTAAGAATTACAAAGGTCTCATAAAGCACTTGTAAGAATAATGCCCTCTTATTTCTTTTGAATTGATAAAATGCAATATCTCAAAACCTGCTTTTTTCATTACAATGCTGAAGTTGTAAAAATTCCACATATTAAGATGACAAGAGTTAAATATTTCATGATTTATATTTAATCTTTTAAAATTATAAGAGGCTGGACACTCTACAAAAAGTATACCATTTTTTTTTAACAATGCTTTCTTAATTTTTTTTAAAAATTTATAAAAATCTTTAACATGCTCGAGTGTATTTATCAAAGTTACTAATGAATATTTTGTCCTAAATTTTTTTAATTTTAACAAATCTTCTGTAAAGAATTTTATATTTTTTTTTTTTGTCATAAAATTTTCTCTGGAAAGATCCATTACACTAGAGGTCCATGACGAGTCCTTAAATTGTGCTGCAAAAACTCCGGACCCTCCACCAATATCTAGATGATTTAAATTTTTAAGACTAAATATTTTTTTAATCTTTAATGCTTTTATATAATTTTTAATTAACTTTTCTCTTTGTTTATTTTCACTATTAGCAAAGGAAATATGTAAAACTTTTTTATATAGTCTTTTTATGGATTCTTCAGAAATATCTCTATAATCATTTTTATAAATTTTAATTAAATTTTTTGAATTTTCAAAATGATAGTTGCTAAAAATAAACCCACATGCATTACAAAGAAGCCATATTCGTTTAAACGAATTTGAAAAATTTATACCAACTTTTTTTTCATATACGTCAAAACTCTTATATCTATAATAAACTTTTAAAAATCTTGAGGCACATGTAGGACAAAAATGATTATTCCTTAAAATCGCCATTTTTATTATTTTAATTTAAATTGTTTTATTGTCTAGTATTAACAA
>Ga0315339_1001322_pt1 | contig 22685 bp, 16 predicted proteins | sample ASW17metaG_FD_204514 | JGI IMG/M metagenome (GOLD analysis project Ga0315339, IMG submission 204514) | Ammonia-oxidizing marine archaeal communities from Pacific Ocean, United States - ASW #17 | ecosystem: Environmental > Aquatic > Marine > Oceanic | place: USA: California | collected 2016-12-05
ACATGCTTCAAGTTCGAGGCGCTCTGCTGAGGAAAGAAAACTGGGACGGATCATGCACATAGCTGAATCGCGCCGGAGCCCCGCGTCAACCCATATAATTCGGATTCCTCATGACTCGGAGTATAGCAACTTCTAGTCGCTTTGCCGCGGTCGCGCCAAGTGGAAATATCAGCGCTTACATACCCGCCGGCAAAGTCGATTCAATCTGCCAAGTTATCCAAATAATCAATTGAGACTAAAGGGGTCTTGTGCCTTTTTCGCGGTCATATACGTGCCCGCCGCAACATTGATTTCAGAGCGCGCGATAGATCCGGCTCGTTGCCGAATATGCCGCGCTTCGGATCCAAAATGGACTGCAGGCGGCGCACGCTTTCTGTCACGCAGTACTTCAAACAGGGTATTGCGGCGGCAACCGCGTAGCGGCAAGCAGGGATTGCTCGGAACAACGCGTCAACGAAAATTTTTGATATGTCGCGGACGCGATTTGCCGGTGCCAATCCCTCCGGTCCTAGCTAGAATGTATTTGCCGCGAATGCTCCCCAAGGAAATATTATGGACGATAAAGAATTCCTTATCCGCGCCATCGAGCAAGGCAGAGGCGATACGCCGGCCGACTTTGTCGTCAAGAATGTCGGCCTTCTTGATATCCTCTCCGGCAGCATCACGACAACCGACATCGCCATCTGTGGCGAGCGCATTGTCGGCACGCATGAAACCTATACTGGAATACGGGAGATCGACGGGCGTGGTCTGTTTGCCGTTCCGGGCTTTATCGACGCCCACCTCCACGTTGAATCTTCGCTGGTAACGCCGGCCGAATTCGATCGATGCGTGCTTCCGCACGGCGTTACGACGGCGATTTGCGATCCGCACGAAATAGCCAATGTAATTGGTACAGAAGGCATTCAGTATTTTCTCGCGTCCGCCGAGGCGACAATCATGGACCTTCGCGTCCAGCTGTCGTCATGCGTGCCGGCGACCCCGTTTGAAACAGCGGGCGCGAAGCTGCTCGCTGCCGACCTGGTCGCCTTTCGCGATCACCGGAAGGTCATCGGCCTTGCCGAGTTCATGAATTTTCCTGGCCTTCTTGCTCGCGCGCCGGACGTTATCGACAAACTTGCAGCCTTTAGCGACGGCCACATCGATGGACATGCACCGCTCCTTCGTGGGCATGACCTCAACGCCTATCTCGCGGCCGGTATCCGCACCGACCACGAGACGACGACGGCTGAAGAGGGGCTGGAAAAGTTAAAGAAGGGAATGACTATCCTCATCCGCGAAGGCTCGGTGTCGAAGGACATGCACGCGCTTGCCGAACTCCTCGATGAGAACAATTCGAGCTTCATGTGTCTATGCACCGATGATCGCAACCCGCTCGACATTGCCGATGAGGGGCACCTCGATTACATGATCCGGACTTTGATCGGTCTCGGGCGCCCGCTCCACCATGTTTATCGTGCCGCGAGTTGGTCGGCGGCAAATGCTTTCGGTCTCGGCGATCGCGGCATCATCGCGCCCGGTCGTCGCGCCGATATCGTCCTCGTCGAAGATCTTGCTGATTGCTCGGTGAAAACCGTTATCTCGGCTGGCCGGATCGTCGACGACCAACTCTTCGCCGGTCGCCCGAAGATTGCGCCGGTCGGCCTCGAGAGCATGAAGGCGCGATCGGTTACCGTCGCCGACTTCTCGGTTCGCGGCGGATCCGGCGAAATCCCGGTCATTGGCGTAGTACCCGGCCGAATAATTACCGAGCGGCGAACAATGCCAGTATCGTCCTCGAACGGCGAGCGGCACGCCGACGTGAAAAAGGATATGGCCAAGGTCGCTGTGATCGAGCGGCACGGCCGCAACGGCAATATTGGCAGGGCCTTCGTCAATGGGTTCGCTCTTCAACGCGGCGCCATCGCGTCCTCGGTCGGTCACGACAGCCACAACATCTGTGTCGTCGGCGTTGACGATTCGGATATGGCGATTGCCGTGAACCGTGTGATCGAGCTGCGGGGCGGATTTGTCGTTGCTTCCGGCGGCTTGGTTCGGGCCGAGCTTGCCTTGCCGGTCGCCGGCTTGATGAGCCTTGAACCGTATGAGGTGGTAAGGACCGCGCTTCTGCCGCTCCGCCAGGCGGCGCGCGATCTCGGTTGCATACTGCCCGAGCCTTTCCTGCAGGTCGCATTCTTGCCGCTGCCGGTAATCCCGCATCTCAAAATCACAGACATGGGCCTGTTCGACGTCGATCGTTTCGCGCTGGTTGATTCTTAGACTGTTTTCCGGCGCAGGCTTACTCCCTGTGCTGATGCGCGGCGCTGCCCGCCGCGCAGGAGTGAAAATTGGCGCCGGCGACCAATTTACTTACGTTGGGCGGACGTCTCGGCGATCTTGGCGGCGCGCTGCCTGAACGTTTCTGTGAGATCGATTTCATGCCGGTGGTCAACACCGGTTGGTTCCAGAAAACTTGGCGGCGGCGTCGCAGCTTTTCGAGGCCTGAAGTCTTCAGCCTCAGTCGCCGGAAATGAGCCGGCAGGCGCGGGCGCTTCCGCCAACAGTTCCCGGGGAATAATCGGCTCGTCGTCATCGAAGCTCGAATCTTCGAGATAGGTCAAATTCGGGACCGCTGGTGATGCCGTGTATCCACTTTGTTTTCGGCCGAAACTGTCAGCGATACCGTTCAACCAGACCTCGCTCGTCGTCCACAACGACGCAAGACCGGCCCCCATGATGAAACAGGCGATCGACCAAACGACAATAAAGTCGACCAACAAAATGGTGACGAACGACAGGAAGGAGATCGTAACGAGACTGGCGACCAATCGGCGAAAGTCGAATTCCGCGATCAATCGCGGCAGAAAAGGACTGAACAGTATGATTCCCGCACCTGCTAGCGATGCATTGAGGCCAATCAGCCAATCAGCCAATTCGCGTTTTCCGAACGCCTGAGTCAAAAATGGATCGCTATAGCCATATATCAGAGCCTCGGCGCCAATCAGACACACGACGCCGGCCATCCGCCAGAGGTTCATCGGAAATTACACTCAGATGATGCACAGTGCCTCTCGGCACCCGCATTATACGTCGCGTGATACGAGCTTGAACGTCTGGTAGTCGGCTGTGATTTCTTCGCCGGGCTCGATGTCCCTGTCGGCATAAACATAGATCTGCTGGTCAACCCGCGCGTTCGGCTTGGAACTATGATTGAGAAAGTCGATTCCTTCTGGCTCCCACAATGGCTCCAGGCAATAAAGCAATGAACCTTTTAGTTTCAGATGAACCGATCGACGCCACCACTTGTCATCGAGCTTGTCCATATCGTTGAGATCGACGACGGATGCCTTACCGTCGAAATTGCCCAACAACGTATCGCGGGCGATCGCCTTCAGGGCAAAAATCGCATTCTGGTCCGGCCCGCTTGAACGAATTTCAACTAAATCAAAATTAGTATAGCTCATTATTTGCGCTTTCGGTCACTTACCGCTGCGTTCCATCAGATTGATGATCGCGATTGTGAATATCGCCGATGCTCTTGAATAATTTACTAATCAATTTTCGCTGATTCTGCATGCACAGACTAAAGGCATCGCGTCGAAATTGGCCGACCTATCCATTGCCGCAAAAATGGATTGTTATGCGGCACGACCCAGCGTTGACGTTCTTCGCTTTAGGGTCCCCCTTGGTGCAGCTGGGCCCTGGCCGCCTTCGCGGCGTTTCGCACGTGCGGAAACGGTTTCTGCAATCTCGGCCGAGCGTTCCCTGAATTTTTCCTCTAAATCGTCCTCCGGCCGGTGAGAACCGCCGGCTGGTTCCAGTTGGCGTTCGACGGCCACCGCAATTGGCTGAGGCCTGAAGACCTCGGACAGCGGCACATCGATGTCGCTCAAGGTTGGCGAATTAACCGCCGCCACGTCGTTGATGGCGTTGGCGTCCTTACGAGCGTGCATGAAGATCGCGATGGCGAGAGCGAGGAAGCCCACCGAGACCAGGACTGGCAGCGCGTTGGCGCCGAAAAGGTCTATAGCCAAGCCAAGGGGCGTCGAGCCGACGACCGCGCCGGCCGCATAGGCCATGGCAAACCCAGTCGAAACCACGATCAAACGCTGACCGCGAAAGTCCTGGCCAATCTGGATGATGCCGAGCGTATAGACACCGGAAATGACGCCGCCGGCGATGAACAGGACCGGCCACAGCACTGAAACTTGGATAATACTGGCCGGCAGTGCGATCATCACCACCATCGCGGGAATGGCGCAGAATTTAAGCGTCTTTTCGCGACCATGGCGATCGGCCATATAGCCGAGCAGTGCCACCAGCACGGCTTCGCCGAGACTAAAAACTGCAACGATCTGCGAGGCGCCGGCATCAGTTAGACCGTGCGCCAGACCGAAGAGTGGCAGCAGGCTTTGCATGGATGTCTCGAGCACCCCGGCAAGGAACGACATGATAATAAGTGAGCCGGCGAGCGTGAAAGCGAGCCTCAGACCTTCCGGTTTGCCGGGGTCGGTTTTCTCCGCTTGGCGGGCGGGCGAGCGGATGGACAGAGCAACGACGACGGCCACGCCAAGCGGAAGCATGGCCGCGATCAGTGGAAGGACGCCGGTTACCCCGGTTGCACTTAGCGTGAGGGGCCCAAGAAACTGGGCACCGGCATACAATGTTCCCGACGCGCCGATGATCCGGCCGCGATGGCGATTGTCGACAGTGCCGTTCAACCAGATTTCGGTAGTGCTCCACAATGCGGCGAAGCATGCGCCCATGACAAAGCGGGCGAGGAACCAGACGCCGATTGAGTCGGTCGCCAGGATCGCGGAGAACGATAGAAGCGAGATTAAAAATAGGCTTGCAACCAGTTCACGCAAGCCAAGCAGCCGAATTAGACGTGGCAGGAACGGGCCAATTATCAAGATTCCCACACCGGCCAGCGAGGCGTTGAGACCAATCAGCCAATTCGACAGCCCAAACTTCTCAAGTGCTAGCGAAAAGAATGGATAGGTGAAGCCGTATAGGATCGCCTCAACGCCGATTAGGAACAGAATCCCCGTGATCCGCCAGGCCATAGCCCCCGGTAACCAGACCGGAAAACCAACGACCCCGCCGAGATTGAATGTCGGCGGTGCAAAACGCCGAACCCATTGTCCGTGTGAAGCAGACGTTGTCGCCACGCCACGTATCTGATCGGACGTAAAGGCCATCAGATCTCGCAGCGCGAGTCCGGGCACCAGCAGCGAATTCCCTCGGGAAGCAAATTGAAGGTGCGGTAGTCGACCGTAATCTCTTCGCCGGGCTCAATATCGCGGTTGGCGTATACATACATTCGCTCCTCGACCCGCGCCGGTGGACGGCAGCTGTGGTTGAGGTAATCGACACCGGTGAGCTCCCATTGAGGGAGCAGGCACAAGAGCTTATTGCCCTCACGCCTCAGGTGGACCGACTGGTGCCACCAAAAATCATCCAAATCTTCCTTGTGGTCGAGATCGACCATGACGGCCTTGCCGTCAAAGAAGCCGATCAGCTCGTCCTTGCGAATTTTCGCCTTGGCGAACGCGCCCTTATGATCCGTGTCGTGGTCGCCGATTTCGACGAGGGCGCTGTTGGTGTAACTCATAACTCATACTCCAGCTCGAACAGTTCACGCCGATTTCCCTGGAACCGTCTGGTGCAAAGCGCTCCGGTAACGCTTGGGCCAGCGGCTGGATTTGCCGCTTTCGACCGACTGCATCGACGAGAATTCCAGGCCGCCGGCGTGTGACGCCGCAGCTTTGATCCGCATGCTGGAAGCGAGATATTATTGGCTGTGAGTTGGGCGCAGCCTCCCGGCCGGTTCCCGAATTACTCTCGGTGCACGACGCAAACGCCGTTGCGTGCCCCTTCGCGCGCATACTCAACAAAACCCTAAACGCTGCCACATACTTAACAAAGTACTAATCGTCGCGACCAATATAAGCTTGTGGGTAAAGGATTTGTCAACCTTAATGCCGACGCTTCGGATCAAAGCCAAGCGCCAAAAAATTCCAAAAATCTATTATTAATCAATAATATACGAGGAATTCATCAGACTAGCGGGGTTTTGGTAATCCTTTGTTAAGGTTAACGGCGGTGGGCATTTCTCAGCGATGACCTGCTGGCTTGAACTATGGGACGCGCAAATGGTGTCGTAGGTCTTCTACGTTGCTTAGCCACAACCGTTCAGAGTTTGTTGGATGTTCGGCGCTTATCTGGTGCCCTTGGTCGTCGGCGTCGTGCAGCCGATCATTGTTAATGTCGGTAAGGCGATAATTATGATTACCATCGGATAAACTTATCCCATCGAATTGTACGTATCGATTTAATCTCATTGAAATTCATCAGTGAGACACTGTCCCATACAGTGCGGACCGGACGACGGGAGCCTTGGGACCAGTGACAAAGAATATTACCGGGCGGATTACGCTCAATCTTATCGCGAGCATCGCTATTACGGTTGTGACCGTATCCGTGACAATCTTGTGGATGGCGCAGAGGCAGAATGACCAAGCCGACCAAGCGACCCATACGATGGTCATTGGCGGTGTCGAGGCAATGGAGCAGAGCCTTCAGACGATCGCCAACGACTATGCTTGGTGGGAGGACGCTTACGACGCCTATGTCCGGGAAGATACGGACTGGATGTATTCCAACGTCGGGTCGACCGTACAGGAGACCCAACTTACCGATCTGATGGCGATCATTTCGCCTGACGGCAATCTCGACTACGGCTGGACGCCCCTGGAGGGCGACACCACGGCCGGGGATATTGTCACACCGGAAATCATCGCCGAAATCCGCGAATTCGCTCAGGGCATGAAGGTTGAAAATCTTGCCGCCCGATCCACCTACATTCCCACGGATGACGGCGTCATGCTGATAGCGGTATCGCAGATCGTGCCGGTCTCGCGGGCCGACAGTGTCGATCCGGCGACGCTACCGACGTTTGTCGCTGGCTTTGTTTTGTCGGAGGAACGACTTACCGCTCTTGGAACGTCTTTCCTGATTGACGACGTTCACCTTGAGGTGCCAACGGCCGGTGTGGGCCAGCAATTCGCTGCCACGTCAACAATTTCAGGGATTGCGGGTGACGAGATCGCTCGCCTCGCCTGGACACCGCCGACGCCGGGACGCGCCGTACTGAATCGGGTCCTGTTGCCGGTTGGCATTGCATTGTCGCTGTTTATTCTTGTCGCCATTGCCACCGCCTATCGGGCCCGCAGGATGGCGCTTGCGCTTCACGACAATGAGAAAGAAGCCTTGATCGCAGCGCGCACGGATGGCCTTACCGGACTTATGAACCGCACCGGCTTTACCGAACTGATCGAATCGGCTGCTTACGAAAATCATTCCAAGATCGGCAACCTTGCCGTCATTTACCTGGATATCAATGGGTTCAAGGCGGTCAACGATAGTATTGGCCATCACGGCGGCGATGATCTGGTCAAGGCTCTGGCCAATCGGATCAAATCGGCAATGCCTAAGGGCGCCGTGTTTGCGCGTGTTGGCGGCGACGAATTCGCGGCTGTCCTTGTTGGGGACACTGCCCGGGATTCCGCCGCCAAAACCGCTGATTTGGTGATTGCCGGCCTGGATCGTCCATTCACCGTTTCGGGGTTCGAATTCCACGTGGCGGTCTCCGTTGGCTATGCCTTCGCCGAGGACGGTGTCGTTCCAGCTGAGGTCGTAAGACGGGCGGATCTTGCTATGTATCAGGCAAAGAACGGTGCCGAGCGTGAGGCGGTGGTCTATCATTCAACGATGGAAACCGGAGCACTGGAGAAGAAGCAGATTGAGACGGCCCTGCGCCACGGCATTGAAGAGGACGAATTGACGGTCTTCTACCAGCCAATCGTTCGGGCAAATGATCTTGGGATCGACTGTCTCGAGGCCCTGGTGCGGTGGAACTCGAAGGAATTTGGCAACGTTTCGCCAGCAAACTTCATTCCCGTAGCCGAAGAAACTGGCCTCATCCATGAAATCGGCCGCATCGTGGTTCGCCAAGCATGTAAGGATCTGGCGTCCTGGCCGGGTCTGAGATTGGCGATCAACATCTCGCCGGTGCAGTTGCGCGATCCGAATTTTGTCGAGGATTTAATGGCGATCCTCGAAGAAAGCGGCATGAGCCCGGACCGGTTCGAGCTGGAATTGACGGAAGGCATCCTCGTCGACAATCCGACGATAGCCAAGCGCAAGCTCAAAATTCTCAAGGATCTCGGCTTTATTCTGTCACTCGACGACTTTGGCACCGGGTTTTCCTCGATCGGCTATCTGCGCCAATTCCCGTTCGACATTCTCAAGGTCGACCGATCGTTTATCCGCGATATCGGGCTCAACTTGAACGCCGGTGCTTTGGTACGCTCGCTCGTATCATTGGGCGACGCGATGAACCTTTCGGTTATTGCCGAGGGTATCGAAAATGAAGATCAGCTTAGACTGCTTCGCGTGGTCCAGTGCGAGTTTGTTCAGGGCTATTTGATCAGCAAGCCGGTATCGGCGGCGGAGATTGACGCTTTGCTCGGATCGCTCGGTGAAGGACGAAAATTCGATCTCGATTTGATGCCCGAGCCCCCTCAGATTGCCGCCGCCACCGCGTAGTGAAGTGGTCCTGGTTATCTGGAAAGCTCAGCGGCTTTTCCAAGGTGTATCCGGTATTGTGTCTTGCTGCTAAATTCTCGTCTCGACGGGCCCAATATGCCTCGCTTGGCATTCCGTGCCCAAGTGCAGAATGGGGTCGCAGGGTATCATAGAAGGCCATCCGACCCCGGATCATCTGTCGGGTCATGAATCCGTCGGTCAGCTCTTCGAGGTAGGCCGCCTCCTGGCTTAACGGTTGCCTTGAATTGATCCGTAAACTTCCGATGTTTCGCCATTTTGTATCCCGCCAAAAGTCTCGGGATACACCATAGATCGATGTCCGAATTTCCAGGGCCACTTCAGTCGATCGTGCTCTCGACATCACGTGTCCACGCCGGCGCTTCCTTGCAGGTGCCGAATGCCTTTAGTAGGGCATCATTCCCCAGGCGGCGCACTGAGCACGCCAGCGCAATGGACGCTTTGTGATCGTTGCCGCAATAGTGCATCACTTGGTGTAAAATTGGTCCAGTCGACGTAGATTGAAGCCGTACGATGCCTGTATAGAGACTGCACGATCACTCTAAAAGCACTTGTCGCCAGGCCTTTGAGAACCACCTGAATGACTGAAAAACATAGCGATTACTGGAAGCATAAAATTGCCGTCGCCCCGATGATGGATTGGACCGATCGCTATTGCAGGGTCTTCCATCGTCGGTTGACGCGCCGCGCGCTCCTCTACACGGAGATGATCGTTGCCGACGCCGTGCTGCACGGTGATCGCGACCGGCTTCTCGCTATCCCTGAGGAGGAACATCCTGTTGCCATCCAGCTCGGCGGATCCGACCCGGAAAAGTTAGGTCGCGCCGCCCGCATTGCAGCCGATTACGGCTATGATGAGATCAATCTAAATGTCGGCTGTCCGTCGAGCCGGGTCCGCGCCGGAACCTTTGGCGCCTGTCTTATGCGGCAACCGCTACTGGTCGGCGATTGCGTCTCCGCGATGGCTGCCGCGGTTCGCTTGCCGGTGAGCGTCAAGTGCCGGATAGGCGTCGACGATCAGGACCCGGAGGCGGCGCTTGACGAACTTGCCGGCGCCGTCGATGCGGCCGGTGCCGAAGCGATATGGGTTCATGCGCGCAAGGCCTGGCTTGACGGCCTCAGCCCCAAGGAAAACCGCGACGTGCCACCGCTTGACTACAATCGGGTCTATCGGCTGAAAGTTGACCGGCCTGGCGTCTTCATCGGTATCAATGGCGGCGTCGGGACGCTTGGCGAGGCAGCGGATCATCTCAACCGCGTGGATGGCGCCATGCTCGGTCGCGCCGCCTATCAGACCCCGGCACTACTCAGCGCTGTCGATCGCAACGTTTATGGTGAGACATCGTCTGCACCAGACCTTCATGAAATTGTCGTCGACTTCCTGCCGCAGATCGACAGATGGCTTGCTCAAGGCGGACGCCTCGGTGCGATGGTGCGGCCATTGCTCGGCCTATTTCATGGGACTCCCGGTGGCCGTCAGTGGCGGCGAATATTGAGCATGGAGGGCAGCCGGCCGGGCGCCGGTAGCGAGGTTGTCGAGCGTGCGCTTTCCGCAGTTAGGAGGATCAGAAGCGCTGCGGTGGCGGACTTTGTTGGCAAACCGTCGGAAACAGACGTCTCAAGAATCGCCGCCTCCTGATCTGCAAGCCGTCAATTTCTCAAGAGGTCAATGTAGGTTTTTGTCAATCCAACCGCGCTTATCGAGCCGGTCGCGGCGTTGGTGCTGTCCGGCGCGATCGCCCCGATGACAATCGGTGCCGTCGTAGCCGCGACTATCGCGGCATCGATTTCGGGAGGAGCGCTGGCAGGTATCGCCGGCGATATCCTGGTGAATACACTCATGACGCTTTATGGGCGCTGGATGAAACAGGCGAATGGAAATGCCGGTTATTGCTCAATCGCCACGACGTGGTTCGATTCGACTGCGAGAGAAATCTCGCCGCGCTTGAGCTTCAGCGCCGTTTCGCCAAAAAGGTCGCGGCGCCAGCCGTGCAATGCCGGCACGTCGGCGACGTCATCTCCGGCGATCGCCTCGAGGTCATCGACAGTGGCGATGACTTTCGATGCAACGCCATGATTCTCGCTGGTCATCTTGAGGAGTACTTTGAGCAAGTCGACGGCGGCGCCATTGCCGTTGGAAACATTGCGTTGCTTCGGCACGGGTGGCAGCTGGTCCTTGGGAATTTCCAGGGCACGGACGACCGCGGAAAGAATTTCTCCCGCCGAACGCGAGCGCTCGAAGCCGCGCGGAACCGTGCGCAGTTGACCAAGCGCCGGCGGTGTCGTCGGTTGCTGTGTGGCGATCTCGTAGATGGCATCATCCTTGATGACGCGAGCGCGTGGCACGTCGCGCGCCTGGGCTTCGCTTTCGCGCCATGCGGCAACTTCCTTGAGTATGGCGAGTTCCACAGGCTTGCGGACGCGCATTTTCAGTCGTCGCCAAGCCTCTGCCGGCACGAGCTGATAGGTCATCGGCGAGGTGAGGATACCCATTTCCTCCCTTACCCATTCGGCCCGACCTTGCTCCTCGAGTTGGGCTGAAAGCGCGTGATAGACATCGCGGAGGTAAGTCACGTCGGCAAGCGCGTACTCGGTTTGGTGTTCGCTGAGCGGGCGCCGTCCCCAATCTGTGAATCGCGAGGATTTGTCGATTCGAGCCCCGGTCAGCCGACGGACGAGCTGGTCATAGCTGATTGAATCTCCGAAGCCGCAGACCATGGCGGCGACTTGCGTGTCGAAGACCGGATGGGGGATCAGACCACCCCGGTGAAAGACGATTTCGATGTCCTGTCGGGCGGCGTGAAATACTTTTATTACGCGCTCGTTGGCCATTAACTCAAAAAAAGATCGAAGGTCGAGCTCTGGTGCCATCGCGTCGATAATGACAGCTTCGTCCGGTCCGGCCATCTGGATGACACACAGGCGCGGCCAATAGGTGGACTCGCGCATGAATTCGGTATCGATGGTTAAATATTCGAAGCGGGAAAGGCGATTGCAAACTGCTTCAAGCTCAACTGACGTCGTGATCATGCTCATGCCCGTCGTATAGCTCGCTACGGCGCGCTTGTCGCTAGTTGCCTTGTAGCCTCACAAATAAATTGTCCGGCCGGTTTCGCGCATCGCAACGGGTTTGCGATGCGCCTTTGTTGTAAAATTATCACGGCGACGACGAATGACGCCCGGGCATGCAACCGGCAGGATCTTGGGGGCCGCCGACCGGCGGAAGACTTGACCAACGGTCCCGATTTTACTGAACATCGCTCGGCAAGCCGATCGCTGTTGACATCTCCTTGACAATCCGCGGCGCTCGTGCGTTTTTCCGCCGCGCCTGAAGAGCGTTTTTGCGGTGCTCGCCGCCCATTCACGACCGGAATTATCCATGCATCGCTATCGGAGCCATACCTGCGCGGCAATTCGCCCAACGGATGTCGGCGCCTCGGTCCGTCTTGCTGGCTGGGTGCATCGCGTGCGCGATCATGGCGGGCTCCTATTTATTGATTTACGCGACCATTATGGGCTTACCCAGATCGTCGCCGACCCGGATTCACCAGCCTTCGCCACCGCCGAGCAGGTTCGCTCGGAATGGGTGATTCGCATCGACGGGGAGGTGAAGGCGCGCACGCCGGAGACGGTCAATCCAAACCTTCCGACCGGCGGCGTCGAGGTCTTCGCTGGCGACATCGAAATCCTCTCTGCGGCTGCCGAACTGCCGGTTCCGGTTTTTGGCGATCTCGATTATCCCGAGGAGACGCGGCTCAGATACCGCTTTCTCGACCTTCGACGCGATAAGCTTCACCAGAATGTCATGCGGCGCGCCGAGATTATTGCCTCGCTCAGGCGGCGGATGCTCGATGGCGGATTCTTCGAATTTCAAACGCCGATTCTTACCGCATCGAGCCCTGAGGGTGCTCGTGATTTCCTGGTGCCGTCGCGATTGCATCCCGGAAAGTTTTACGCGCTACCGCAGGCCCCACAACAGTTCAAACAGTTGATAATGATCGCCGGCTTTGACCGTTATTTTCAGATCGCGCCGTGTTTTCGCGATGAGGACGCGCGCGCCGACCGGTCACCCGGCGAATTCTACCAGCTCGACATCGAAATGAGCTTCGTCGAGCAGGAGGATGTTTTCAGCGCTGTCGAACCGGTACTCCACGGTGTCTTTGAGGAATTCGCCGACGGCAGGTCGGTGACCGAAACTTTTCCGCGTATTGCCTATGCCGACGCGATTGAAAAATACGGGTCCGACAAGCCCGATCTTCGTAACCCGATCGAGATGGCCGACGTGACGGAGCACTTCCGCGGGTCCGGCTTCAAGGTCTTCGCCAGCCAGATTGCCGCCGATCCCGAGATCGAAGTCTGGGCGATCCCGGCGCCAACCGGCGGTAGCCGCGCTTTTTGCGATCGCATGAATTCCTGGGCGCAAGGCGAGGGTCAGCCGGGTCTTGGTTATATCTTTTTTCGCGACGATGGTGATGGCGCCGGGCCGGTCGCCAAGAACATCGGTCCGGAACGCACCGAGGCAATCCGTCAAAAACTAAAGCTCGGTGATTCCGATGCGGTATTCTTTGTCTGCGGACATCCGGCAAAGCATCATGTCTTCGCCGGAAACGCACGCCAGAAGATCGGGCAGGAGCTTGGACTCATTGACGAGAACGTATTTGCGTTTTGTTGGATCGTCGATTTTCCAATGTACGAGTGGAACGAGGAAAACAAACATATCGAGTTTTCGCACAATCCATTTTCGATGCCGAATTACGATCAGGAAGCATTTCTCAACCTTGACCCGGCGGACCGCGATACGATCCTCTCGATTAAGGCGATCCAGTATGATCTGGTCTGCAATGGCATCGAATTGTCGTCGGGCGCCATCCGGAATCACAAGCCGGAGATCATGCGCAAGGCGTTCGCCATTGCCGGTTACGGCGCCGAAATCTTGGAAGAAAAATTTGGCGGCATGCTTTCCGCCCTGCAGTACGGGGCGCCACCTCACGGCGGGATTGCGCCCGGCGTCGATCGGATCGTCATGCTCCTTTGCGGTGAAGAGAACTTGCGCGAAGTAACGCTGTTCCCGATGAACCAGCGCGCCGAAGATTTGATGATGAGCGCGCCGTCCGACGTCAGTGCCCAGCAACTCCGCGAATTGCATATCAGGGCGGTGCTGCCGGAATAGGCGTGATCGAGCCGACTGTTACCGGCCCGGCGTACCGGTAATACTAATTCCCAGCATGCCCGGAAGGCTTTGCGGGCGCCTGCGCATCGCGGCTTCAATCGCCGACACCGGCACCGGCTGATCGAGGCCGGCCTCGATAGTCAATGTCCCAGGCGATTTGATGAATGTCTGGAGGACGGGGACGATCTCCTTGACCATTTCGGGATTGCCGAGGAAGGCGAGCATCAGAGGCAGAGCACCGGCAAGTTGCTTCCGCAGGCGATCGAGCGGAATATTCAAGAGTTCGGCGCGCATCGACAGGCTGCGCTCGACCACCGACTTGTCCTCGAAAGTTACCCTTGCATGCTCGAAGTTGAGATCGGCCAGAATATTGGCAAACTCTTCGCGGCTCTCGATTTCCTGCCGCGTCAGCCCGCCAAAGAGGATGTTCACCGCGATATTTCCAAAATCCTCAATGTCGATACGGAAATCTTCGAGCGTTACGCTGCCATCGGCCTCGCGCCATTGAAGATCGAAAGTCGCATCCGTGCGCATGCGGTCGTATCCCAGGCCTGCCACCAGATTTCGCAGCCGGTCGGGCCGCAGCGAGGAAGTCGCGATATCGAAGTCCTTAATATCGACGGTGACCTCGGTCGGCAGGTTACCCAGATAATTGTCGAAATCGGCGCGCATTCGGCCGAGTAGCACGCCGGGAAAATCAATTGCCTGGATATTGATTCCAATCGCCTCGAGGGCGCCGAACTTCGGGGTAAGCGACGAGGTGTCGATGTCGGCACCACGCTTGGCACGGTCGGCCGCAATTTTAATCTGGTTGAAGTCCGGCAGGACAACATCGCCGAGGGCAACTCGCTCGACGGCGATCGCGCCTTGTCCGGCAATCGCGCCGACAAAACCTTCGATCCCGATTTCTCCGAATCTGTCGCTTGCCACCTCGGAGAGCGTAAAGCTCTCCAGTGTCAACTGGTCGATACCGCTAGCGGTAAGCTCGACTTGCTTGACGGTGAGGCGGCCGACTCCATGCGCCGACAAGAGCCCGGCCATATATCGCGAAGTGAGGGCGTCCATCGCTGCTGGAGAAATTTTCCTCCGTGCCATTGTTGCGTCGATGAGCGCGGAAAAACTTTCGCGGGGCTGGCGTAGGCGGAAATCTTCGACGGCGATCGAGTCGAGCGTAAGCCTGAGGCTCGGCAAGGTCATCGCAATGTCCGAATAAACGATACTATCGATGGCGCGGCGCGAGGCGCCGTCCCCGGTTCCGGCGATGTAGCGAAGAGGATCGTACACGTGAACGTAAGCGTCCAGGTCTATCGCGCCGGCCTCGACATTCGCGATCGTGAGTACGGCGATCGGATCGGAAACCGGCGATTCCATTCTGAGCGGACCAACGCGCACACCATCAATCTTGCCGTTGGCAACACGGCCGATGGTGAAATCTTTGTAGGAGATCCGGCTAAACTGGCCCTCAAACCGCTCGAATATTTCAATATCGGCGACCCGTCCTCCGGCCGTGCGGGTCTTGGCAAGGGCGGAAAATACCGAAATCAGCGAGGTGAATGGTTTGGAACTGTCATAGGCGATTGCCCTGAGGGCCGGCACGCCGATGTCGTCGAAATTGATATCGTTCATAACGACATCGACGCCGATCGTCGTTAGTTTGATGCTTGCGATCTGCAAGGAATCTGAAGTGAAGCCGCCATCCCTTGCCTCGGCGAACCTGGGAAGAGTCGCCCCCTCAATCTCGACCACGACACCGCCCACCTTTGCGGCGACGAGAAGGCTTCCGATCGTTACCGTCCCACTCCGCTCGTCGACGGACACGTCACGTATTTCCGCGGCCCAGTCAGGCGATGCATTGATCGATTTCACCCAAGCCGCGACCGCAAGGTCGGTTGCGGCGAAGCCGCGATCGAACGTGGCCGGTAGAAAGAGTAACGCAAGGACGAACCCGGCGACAATGTTACGCAAAACGCTCACGATCCTGACCGCGCCCAAAGACCGAACCATCAATTCGCGGAAATATCCGCCTGGAGGAGGTCAGGCAACTCGCCGCGCTCGGATCGCAAAATCTGTTCCAGCGACACGGGCGCGTTCGGCGTCATCGAAACAGCAATCGACTTCGGATCGACAAGAAACTCCTTCAGGGCCGCGGCAATTTTTTCCTGAAAGGACTCATTGCCGACAAGATACAAAACGAGCGGCGCGGCGGCATTGACCTGTGCCGCCGCGTCCTCGCGTGTTCCCCAGATCAGCGCCGCATGCATGTCTAGCGCACGCTCGACGATGCCGACATTGTCGAAGCGGATTTCAAGATTGTCGACTTTGGCCTCGGCGCGCGTTGCGGCGTCGGTCCGCGTGGCGACGATCTTGCCAAGCGAGACGCCACTAAGCCTTGCTTTGACAGTAATTATGCCGACGTCGGCGGTATTGATCGTCAAATTGTTGATCGTCATCGATTGGGTCGCAGCATCGAAGGCCCCGGCAACGGCAATATTTAGATCGAATTCCTCATAACCGAGGGCATCCAATACCGCCTTTTCCTGCGGCCTTCCCTTTAAAAGCTCAGCGGAAAAATGGATGCCACTGAATTGCGCGGCGAAAGCGCCCGGCGAGCCATCGACATTGGCTTGCATAACAACGCGAAGCTCGGCGGCGGTGACAGGCTTGGTAAGGTTCGATTCGGAAAGGGTGAGCCCGCTTATGGCAATCTTGCCGAAAGGCAAGATATTGGCCTCAGATTTGATCTCTTCGACCGAGGGAATCAGCGCCTCCTCGATCAGCCCCGTTGTCCAGGTGGCTACATCGTTGCCACGAGTAACCTTGCCGCCGTCAAAAACTATGCTTTGCGCCGTAAAGCCGCCCGGCTCACGCATCACCGCTCCGCTAACGACGATCGTCGGAATCTCAATCGTTCTGGCGTTTGTACGGGTAATTTTATAGCCACTGATGGTGATATCATCGCCATCGGCAGTCGCCTGGTTATAGGACGCCTGAAATCGGCCAGTCGCCGTCGCCGCGGCAACCAGGCTGTCGGCGATTTGGCGGGCATCAGTCGCTGAGGCAGCCGCTGTGACGAAATATGGCAGGGTCGCAAGGGCAATAACGACTGGCCCGCGCCACGAATTTATCCGCATGAAGAACTCCCGATGAACTTGCGCCAGCCGAATCGTTTTTGGAACACTCGTGTGCCCAGATTGTCGGTAGTTTGACGTTACTCAATGTTATCGGCAAGGCGGCGAAAGTACGGCGCCATCAAAAACTATTAGTTTTCGTCTTTTTTGACGCTGGCGACCGGCGCCGCTGCCGTTGAGCCATCGAGCCGGCGGCCGAGTACCTCAATTGCGACCCGCTCGGCCCGCGCCCTCGGCGTGTGATGCTTCTTGACATGGAGAAATGCGGCGTCGGCGATTTGTTCGAGGCGCGGCTTGTCTTCAATGGCCTTTCGAACCGCGGCGGAAAGCTCGCCCGGCTCGGGGGCATAGAAAAGGCAATGCTCACCATCGCGAAAAGGCTGATCGCGTAAGATCGTCGGATAATTGGAGAGTGCGACGGTGCCGTATTCAGCGGCTTCGTAATGGCGTCCGCAATCCCAGCCATAACCGGCGGGCGACCAGGCAAGCCAAGCTGCGCCGAGCCGTTGAATGTATTCGTCGTATGGCAAGTTCTGCTCGGGCATGTCGATGCGGAAGCCTTCCAGAGCCAGGGCCTTGAGTTCGGGGACTCCGTCGAGGCGCGGCGTTGTCCCTAGAAACAAATCGCCGGCAAAGAAGACGTCCGTGGATTTCGGCGCAGTCGACCGCTGGCGAAGAGGTTTTCCGCTGGCGCCGTAACTGATAGGTCTGAGTTTCTCCATTCGGCGCCGATTGCGGCGCCTTTGCCGCCAGCGCCTGCCCGGCATATCCCAGTGACCCGATTTGAAGAACACCAGCCAGCGGTCGGCTGGCAGCTCGCGTTTGAAAAAGGCGCGGCAGTGATCGAGGAGGAAAAAATTGTGCCGGCCGATACCGAATGTATCGCTGAGGTCGACCGCAACAACTGGAACTTCGTGAAAGCGGTGGAGGAGGCGCCAGGCATAGGGCGCAAACAGCCATGGATAAGCAAACAAGTGCCTATCCCGGAGGATTGGCAGGAAAGTTCGCGGGTGCCAGGGAGCGAAGCGGGCAGAGTGAAGCACGACGAGATCGTATTCCTTGCGCCGCAGGCGCCGCAGGACGCGCAGGAACCGAATGGGGCCAAGCGGCAGGTCGGGAATACGACGATGTCCGCTGTAAAAGTAGTCCGTCTGCTCGGGGACGGCACTTGCGAAAAACTTGTGATTGCCGACTTCGAGTATGCGAAGAGGGGCGGTCATTGCTGGAGCCGACATTCTGCGGATAGCCTTTAAATAAACGTTGATCGTACCCAATTTGCGACGGCATTAAAGCGAATTTTCCGACGCAGCCGTTTTGAAGTCTGATATTGATGCGCCGCCATGGCTCTCAAATTTGTCGCGCTGGAGCCCCTACAATTGCTTGTAGCGAGGAGCTTTTTTCGTCGATTAGAAATTTTTTGACTATTTGCGTTTACCATATTCGTTAATGTCGGCTTCGCTTAGGCTATCGGTGGCAATGATTTTATCGACCAAGAAGGTTTCATGTTTCACCTAGTTCTCAAGGTTGCATCATCGATTTTCGCATTTCAGCTTGCCGCGTCCGAGGCGCAGGCCGTCGAAGTCTATCTGTTCAAAGGCGCGGGAGACTTTTCCTTTATTAGCGAAAATATGCACTTTTCGCGCGGGCTTGATCGCATGGCCGATCAGTTGGGCCAGGAAGGAATTTATGCCGAAGTGCTGCGTTTTGGCGAAATCGCCGACGCTTTGCGCACCATCCGCCGCCGTAAGCCGCAAAGCGTGGCATTTATCGGCCATTCCATGGGGGCGCTGGCCGCCATGAGGATGGCCCGCAAGATGCGGTCGGAAGGTGTAGCCGTCGCTTATGTGGCAACGATCGATATCCCGGGGCCGATAGGAACCGCCGGCGGCAATGTGAGTTGGGCGGAAAACTATTATTCGGTCACACCCGTCTTCGGCCTGCTGACCAATGTCAGGACTCATCCCAGAGCAAAGAACATATACGTCTTCGGCCAAGTCCATGCGACGCTGGATGATGCCAAGAAGGTTCGCGATGGCGTTCTGGGTGCCATCCGGGAAATCCATGCAACCGAGCAGAATGATCCGGTGATGCCGGTTGAAAAGTTGAAAGCGGCGATGCCATCCGGCTCGGCGGCGGGAGCCGGTTCAGCGATTGGGACGGAGGTGGAAACCAGCTCCGACTCGGTGCCGTTTAATCTACTCGCCGCGCCAATCGCCGCCGCGTCCGGCCCCTTGTCGAAAGCGCCGCCGCCTTCTGTTTCTGAATATCCGCCGCGGCTAGCCATATGGACACAATACAGTCTCGCCCGATGTCGTTCGAGGCCAGCGGCCTTGCCCCAACGGGCAGATCACTCATCCAAAAGTTCATGTCGGGGGTTGCCCGAAAAGGCAAACTATTTTCACGCCGTGCGGTGGAACGCTGAGTGTCGGATTGTTGATTTGTTTGGCCGACTTGCGAGCGGCGATCACCCATAGGCGGACGGGACTGGGGCTTTTGACGTTCGAATCATAGGCAGTATTCTCGGTTTCAGCCGATTGCCATGCTGATCCAAATGGTGTGCGGGTAGACGATCAGAGCGGCGGCCGCGAGCGCAATCCCATAGGGCACACCGGCATTGGGGTCGTGCAGACGGAACACCCAGGCTTGGCGGAGCGCGAAAGCGGGGAGCATCTTGCCGCGGAAGATCAGAACGATCAGCGTCAGCAGTCCACCGAAGATCGCGGAAGCAAGAACAAAATCAAGTACGTGGCTCCATCCCAGCCACAGGGCGATCACGGCGGCGAATTTCGCGTCGCCACCACCGACCCAGCCGAAGGCGAAGAAAGCAAAGGCGCAGGAAAGGACAATTGCACTGGCCGCCCCATGCAGCGCAACGGTTTCCAGGTCCATGCCGACAAGTGGCACCATCACGACAAAGCCGGCGAGCAGGGCGAGCACCAGCCGGTTGGGGATCGTCAAGGTGAAGAAATCCGACGCCGCGCCATAGGCCATGCCGAGGGGGAAGACGATGAAGAGAGTTTTCAGAACCAACGCGTACGACACACATACCCTCCCACAGCAAGCCGAAACCTTCATATCCGGACAGGATTAAGAGCTCCTGAACACAGGAAGAGGTGTGATGGGGGGGCTGGGGCGACTTGCGCCGGATGGTCCCTTGCTGTGATGTCATAGAGCATCGTTTCGATTTCGCATCTGATGATGATCAGGTCGTGCCAGCGGCTGACATTTCACAATATGAGCTACGGAAACGATTCGTATGGCGATTTTCGTTGGTGAGAATTTGCGCTAGGTTAGGCGATACGCCAAGAACGGTCAGGTTGAGCTTGCGGACGGCGAATTGAAAGCGTTCTTGCGGGGCATCCTGGAAGCAGACAAGCGGTAGAGGAACTCAATGCACTGCTGGGAACAAGGGCAGTGGTAACACCTGCCGCCGGAGCACCACCGTCAGAACAGATCAAAGCGCTTATTGCACTTTACAATGAGGGCCGCTTTCTGGACGCGCTGAAACGGGGGAATTTGCTGGGTGAGCAATTCCCGACGTCATTTATTATTCACAATATCCTTGGCGCAGTGAATGCCGGCTTGGACCGTCCGACAGACGCGATCGCAAGCTACACCAAAGCTTTGCAGATCAAACCTGATTATGCCGATGCGCATAACAACCTTGGAAATGCTTTTAGTGCCGTTGGTCGGCGCGAGGAGGCGATCGCAAGCTATACCAAAGCATTGCAGATCAAGCCTGACAATGCCGGGGCGAATAACAATCTCGGGCTTGTCCTAAATTATCTCGGCAGGCATCAACAAGCGATTGCAAGCTACACCAAAGCTTTGCAGATCAAACCCGATTATGCCGAGGCGCATTATAACCTTGGTATTGCCCTTAGTGCCCTTGGCAAGCTTGACGAGGCGATTGCAAGCTTCACAAAAACCTTGCAATTAAATCCTGACATTGCCGGAGCGCACAACAATATCGGAATTGCCCTTTACGACCTTGGCAAGGTTGACGAGGCGATCGCAAGCTACACCAAAGCGCTGCAAATTAAGCCCGACTATGCCGAGGCGCATTGTAATCTTGGTGAAGCACTTAGGGGTAGTGGCAAGCTCAACGAGGCGGTTGCAAGCTACACCAAAGCCCTGCGGATAATCCCTGACTATGCTGAAGCGCATAACAAACTTGGTGTTGCCCTTAAGGACCTCGGCAAGCACGACGAGGCGATTGCAAGCTACAAGAACGCCCTGCGGGTCAAGCCCGACGATGCCAGGGCGCACAAAAACCTTAGTGCGCTTTATGAGAAATTGAACAGAGTTGCCGATATGGAAAGGGTCTTGAATGCCGTGCCGAGAAATTACTTGGACAACGATCCGGCAATCGTCTTTCAACACGCTCGCCTATCAAGTCGGAAGGAAAACCACGCGGAAACGCTGTCTTTGCTTGAGAAAATATTACCCGAGAATTATCCGGTAGAAATACAGGAGGAATATTTCTCATTCCTCGGAAAAACGTATGACAAGCTGGGCGAATTTGAAAAGGCCTTTGCCCAGTTTGAGACTCAGAATGAATTATCAAGAACTTTGTTACTGTCCCAACAAAATGACAATGCAGATACATATTTTAACAGCACCATACAGCTAACGAAATCATGGACGTCGGGAGATAAGTTGGATTGGTCGACAACTTCCACCGAGGTTGAGGGCATTTCACTCGCATTTATAGTTGGGTTTCCTCGGTCCGGCACAACGCTTCTGGATACGATATTGCGCAGTCACCCCGGAATTGAAGTTGTCGAAGAAAAACCCATGGTTCGCAATATGCGGGCTCGGTTTGATCGAATTCCTTCGATCATTGAACTCAATAAATTGACACGCTTTGATGTCGCGCTTTTACGAAAAGAATATCTTGAAGAGCTAAAACTCCACGTCGGCGGTGCTGATATGGAAAAAATAATTGTAGACAAATTTCCGTTGAACATCCGCAATGTAGGATTTATTCACCGAATATTCCCGAAGGCGAAATTTATTCTGGCCTTACGTCACCCTTGTGATTGCGTGTTGAGTTGTTTCATGCAGAATTTCAAGATCAATGACGCCATGGCAAATTTTCTAACCCTTGATCAATCGGCGAAGCTGTACGCCGCGGTCATGGAACTGTGGCGGGGTTATCAAAGTGCCCTCAACCTAAACATTGGCGTCGTCAAATATGAAGAGTTGGTTCAGGATCTTCGAGGCAATTGTTTGCCGATAATTGAATTTCTCGGATTGGAGTGGGACGACAATTTATTGAAATACCAAGAAACTGCGAAAAATAGAGGCTGGATCAATACGCCCAGCTACAATCAGGTGACGCAGCCACTATATCAAAAGGCGAGCGGCCGCTGGGTAAACTATCGGGATCAAATGGCGCCCGTGTTACCGATTCTCAAGCCGTGGATAAAGGAATTCGGCTATCGGGAATAGACCGCTGCCCAGCCGGGCTAATCGGTCACAGCGGTATTGCGATTTGACGTTTGCAGCAAGCTCGCGACTGTCTGAAGACGCTTCTGGCTGATCCTCAAAAACAATAACACCTCAACGGCGTTCGCGAGCCAAAGGCCCAGAAGAAAGCTAATGACGGCATTTCGCATTTCTCATTTTGGCAAGAGAGGCCGGGCGGTTTCGGTGTACTGCGGCCCGGTTTTGAGACACCCGTCTGAGCTTATTCAAGCGGCAAACTTTAGACCGTCCACCGCGTTGTGTTCAAGTCGGCATTGATCTGCTCGTACCTGTGCTGGGGTACGATATCC
>Ga0315339_1001323_pt1 | contig 22673 bp, 21 predicted proteins | sample ASW17metaG_FD_204514 | JGI IMG/M metagenome (GOLD analysis project Ga0315339, IMG submission 204514) | Ammonia-oxidizing marine archaeal communities from Pacific Ocean, United States - ASW #17 | ecosystem: Environmental > Aquatic > Marine > Oceanic | place: USA: California | collected 2016-12-05
TGCTCATGACACATCTCCTGTCACCAAGATCACGAAGGCCCCAAGTCGATTGCCCGGGGAGGCGTAACCGCCCCACGCCCTTGTAGATAGCGCTCGGATGCAAGCACAGCGTCGCCACTATGTCCAGGCCGAGCGCTCAGGTCGCACCCCGCGTGTAGTACGTTGAGCAGATCGACACGCCGGTCCAACGGCATCAGGGAGCCCATGTGACCCACCGCGTTCCCAGAAAGAATCTCCTGCCCGTAGCCATCGTGACGGCGCTCCTCCTGGCCGATTCCCAGCCTGTTCAGGGAAACGTGGTGAGCGTGATCGTGGATCGGGCCGTGGACATCCTGGGCGGACGAGCCTTCGGACAAGCGGGGGCTTACGAGATGCTCGTGGGCCGGATCCTCTTCGCCTTCGATCCCGCCAATCCGCAGAATCGAGCCATCGTCGATCTGGAGCTAGCGCCTCGGAACGCCGACGGGCTCGTGGAAGCGTGGGCGGATTTTCGCGCGTTCCAGCCGAAGGACCCGGCCCGGAGGCGAGGCGTTGGCTTGGTGGAGGTCAGCAACCGGGGACGACTGGCCGCCTTCCAGTACCTCAACCTGGCGGATACTCGCGAGCCCGACCCATGGGCCCCCGAACACTTCGGCGACGGCTTGCTGATGGACCTCGGGCTCACGATCGTGATCATTGGATGGCAGTACGACGTCCCCGAGGAGGGGCACGCTCTTGGACTGCGTGCTCCTTTCGCCCGGGATGGTGCGGAGGCGATCCAGGGCTTGGCACGCGCGGACTGGACGATGGACCGGAGTGAAGACGTCCTGCTGCTCGGGCACATGAACCGCCCCGGGGCCTATTCGCCGGTCGCGCCCGGTAGAGCCGGCGACGTTCTGACCGTCAGGGAAAGCCGGGAGGGCTCCCGGCAGGTTCTCCCCCGACAGAGCTGGGAGTTCATTCGTCTCCCGAGCCAGGAGAAGCTCGGGGCGATTCGGCTGGAGGCTGGTTTCCAGGCGGGGAAGATCTACGAGCTGGTTTACGAGGCGCAGGACCCATACGTCGTGGGCCTGGGTCTCGCGGCGGTGCGAGATGTCATTTCCTACGCGAAGTACGATCCGGAGGCGCTCTTTCCCGTCGAACACGGAATCGCATTCGGCTTCTCCCAGACGGGGAGGTTCCTGAGGCACTTCCTCTACCAGGGGTTGAACACGGACGAACGTGGCAGGAAGGCCTACGACGGGATGCTCATCCAGGTCGCCGGAGCTGGACGTGGCAGCTTCAACCATCGCTTCGCGCAGCCTTCTAGGGATGGACATCCCTACTCGGCGTTTTTCTATCCGAGCGACGTGTTCCCCTTCACGAGCCTGGATCAGGAGGATCCGCTCGATGGTTCGCGGGGCGGGCTGCTGAGCCAGCAGAGGGACGACCATGTGCCCCTGATCTTTCAGACCAACGCCGACTACGAGTACTGGGGGCGCGCCGCGTCCCTGATCCACACCTCCGCGGATGGCGCGCGGGATGTGCCCTTGCATCCGAACGAGCGAATCTATCTGCTTGCCGGTGGGCAGCACATGATCACCTGGCTCGAACCATCCCACGAGTACCGAATCGCGGACACGCCCGCGTACCGCGGGAACCCGGTGGACTTCCGGCTCACCCTCCGAGCCTTGACGCAGCGGTTGGTGGAGTGGGTGGACCGGGGTGTCGATCCGCCCCCGAGCACGTATCCTCACGTCGCCGATGGAACGCTTGTGCATCCCCCAGAGCTGGCCTTCCCGCGGATCCCCGGCATGCGGGGACCGGGCGACACGCCGCATATGGCGTACCGTACGGATTACGGGCCACGGTTCGAGTCGGAAGGTGTGGTCACGAATCAGCCGCCGGTGCTCGGTCCCTCGTTCCCGTCGCTGGTACCGCAGGTCGACGAGTTGGGCAACACCCGGGGCGGTATCCGCCCCTACGAGCTTCGGGCGCCGCTCGCCACCTACACGCCGTGGCTTCTCCGCGGGGGTCCGTGGAATCAGGGACCTGGCCGGCCCCAAGTCCTCGACAACTACATCGGGAGTTACATCCCGCTCCCCCGCGCGGAGGCGGAGCGGCGTGCGACCGGCGACCCACGGCCTTCCCTGGAGGCGCTCTACGGTTCGGCGGCCGAGTTCCTGGCAAGAGTCAGAGAAGCGGCCGAGGACCTCGTGGACGAGGGATTCTTGCTTCGGAGGGACGTCGATGTCGTGGAGGCCCGCGCTACGACTCACTGGAACTGGCTGATGGGAGTCGAACTCGGTTCTCGGTGACCTGGATCTCTCGGTTGACCTCCCTCCCCCCCAATAGTCGGGGGGGGGGGGCAGGTCACACAACGAGACTCGCCACCGATCCGCCATGGCCGCATCATAGACGAGGCTGACGGATGGTGGCCTGCCTTCCAGGTACCCTCGCGCAATACGCATGGAGGAAGCATGAAGCTGTCACACACGATGGTTCGGGTTCGAGATCTGCACGCGTCGGTCGAGTTCTACAGTGGCTTCCTCGGCTTGCGCCAAGTCCGGAGATCGGAGATCAACGACGCCACGCTGGTGTTTCTGGCCGATGCCGAGAAGGGCTATTACATCGAGCTCACCTACAACCACGATGGGCGCGACTATGACGCCGGCAACCAGTTCGGTCATCTCGCCTTCACTGCCGACGACCTGGAGGCGGTGGTCAGCGACGTCGAGGCACGCGGCTGGTGGTTCCGCTGCTCCACGCCCCCCGGCCGCTATATTTTCGTCAAGGATCCGGACGGCTATGACATCGAGATCCTGCAGGAGGGATGAGAGCGTCTCGCGCTCAGCTGACGCGGTAGTCAGTTCAGCGGGTACCCAGTGAGCTCGACGAAGCCTCGGGCGGTGATCGGGTTACCAGCGGCGCTGCCCTGCGCTCGTACCATGCCCTCCCAGTAGCGAAACGTTGCGGCGAATTCCTGATCGGCCAACATCGGCTCGACCTCGAGCTCGAGGTCGATGCTGGGGACGTGAATTCGCCAGCCCGACGGATATACCGCACCTTCTCTGCTCTGCCAATGATCCAGCACGCGCACCTCGAAATCGGCTCGCTGCAGATGAACCGTCGACCCGTCAGGCTCGACCAGCGTGCCGCTGCTCACCGCATCGTTGGTGCCGTCGGCGAGGCGCATCAAGTACACCATCAGGTCGCGACCATCCGATAGCTGCAGCGAGAACCAGTCCCAGCCCACCTGGTCGGATTCCAGAGCACTGGTGCTCCACTCACGGTCGAACCAGCTCGACCCCTCGACCTCGTGGCTCACCCCGCCGACGCGAATCACGCCGGCGGTGCCCAATCGGGTGACGCTGTAGTAGTGCGACGCGTTGCCGGGACTCGCACCTTTGCGGCTGAGCCCGTTGTCGCCTTGCGCGATCACCGGTCTCGACGATCGCAGGCGGAGGTCTATCGCGAAGTCATCTTCCGAGGCCCGCAGCCGTAGCTCCGGCAGGCCACCTTGTGGAGAATCCGACCCGAGAGGCATCGCCTCCAGGCGCCAGCCCTCGAGCCAGACCGACAGCGGGTCGACGGTAGTGCCGGCCAGGCCCAGCGCACCGCGCGCGAACCGCTCGGCCTGATGGAACTCGCCGGCCGCCACATCGCTCAACGCCAGGTGTCCCATGTACAGATTCTGAGCCGCCCACGTGGACTCCCGCTGCGGTGCTGTGACCGCGAGGGCGGTACGAAAAAACGTCAACTGGTAGCCATAGTAACCGCCGTCGGAATCATTGAGGTGTCCGGTGAGATACCACCACTCGTTGCGGAAGTCGGCGTGCTCGGCGTGATCCTGTGGGAAAACGAACGCCCTCGGAGTCAGCGCACGGGTGAAGCCCTGCACGTCGCCGGCGAGCACGTCTGTCACCGAGAGTCGGGTGCGCGGCGGCGGCGATGTCGTGCCCCGATCGCAGCCGACCGACAGGATCAGCCCCGCACAGAGGATGCTTGCGGCGCGGCGCACCATCACTCCTCGCGCAACGCAGCGACCGGCGGCAGCCGCGCGATCCGGAATGCCGGATACAGCCCGGCCAGCAACGCCGCGATGATCGCCAGCGCCATCGCCTGCAACAGGATCTCCACCGGCACATGCATCTGTAGCGTCCAGCCGAACGAGCGCTTGTTGATGACGTGGATCATGACCCAGGCAAGGCCGAGGCCGAGCGGCAGCGCCAGGGTACCTGCGATGCCTCCGACCAGCCCGGTCTGCGAAGTCACCATCGCCCATAGCTGCCCGGGAGTCAGGCCGGTGGCCCGTAGGACTCCGTACTCACGGGTGTTCTCGAGCTGGATCGCCATCAGCGCGCTGAGCATACCGATGAACGCAACCAGCATCACCAGGGTCCGCAGCACGCTGGTGATCAGAAACGTGCGATCGAACACCCGCAATGCCCGTTCGCGCAGCAACCGATTCGTAACGACCGCAACGTGCTGCCGCGGAAAGGTGTTGCGAACGTCTTCCGTCAATTGGTCGAGCGCCGCGCCCGGCCGAGCGGTTACCGATAGCCCGCTGATACCGCGGTCAAGCCACCACCGATCGTAGGTGCCGCGGTGCATCAGCACGGCACCCTGATCGCTAGCGTAGCTGTAGTAGATACCGGCAACGCGGAAGGCCTGCTCTCCTCGGTCGGTGCGCAACTCCAGGTCGTCGCCGACCTTGGTGCTGTGCCGCGAGGCGTAGGGCTCTGACACCAGCACATCTCCCTCGAGAAACGATTGCCAGGCACCGGAACCTCCTACCTTGAGTCGATAGGCCGACCCGTCGTCGACGCCATCCTCGATGGCGACCAGGGCGATCTCGGAGTTGCCGGCAGGCAGCGGCGCCATACGGATCGTGCCCAGAGTGGCGATCGCCGGGTGGGCTTCGAGCGTCGCTCGCGCTGACTCGTCCAACACCAGGTCCGGCGCTGGGCGACGCGCCGAGACCGAGGACACATAGAGATCCGCCTGCAATGTGTAGTCGAGCCAGCGAACCAAGGTGAGTCGAAAGCTTGCCACCATTACGCCGACACCGATGACTACCGACACCGCGATCATCAATGCCGCCACCGCGACCGCAGTGCGACTGAGGCCTGCCGCGACGCCGCGCGCCGACAACCTGCCCACCGGTCCGAACCGTCGGAACACCAGACGATGCGACAGGTCGGCCAGGGCTCGCGTGGCCAGTGGCGTCAGCAGCGCTGCAGCCAGGAGAACAGCGAACAGCCCGGCGAACGCCGGTACCAGACTCCCCGACGGAAACGCGATGGCCGCCGCTCCCAGTACCCCGAGCAGCACGGCCATGGTCGCCAACCGCGGGGTCAACGCCCGGGTTCGAATCTCGATCTCCGAACGTGCCAGGGCCTTGCGAGGGGCCGTTCGGGTGGCTTCACGGGCAGGTACCAGGGCTGCCGCAACGGTGGCGCCGAGACCCATCACCGCGCCTACGACAACGCTGACCGGGGACACCGTAAGCTCGCGGACCGCAACGGTGAAGTAGAGATCGTTGATCGTGCGCGTCACCAGGTCCACGAGAAGGCGCCCCAGACCGATACCTGCCGCCAGCCCCAGCAAAGTGCCCACCGCGCCGATCACCAGGGCTTCGCCAATCACCAAACGGAAAATCTCGGCGCGCGTCACTCCGAGCGAGCGCAGAGCACCAATGAGCGTTCGGCGCTGCACCACCGAGAACGTCATCGTGTTGTAGATCAGGAACATGCCGCAGATCATTGCCAGCAGGCTCATGGCACGCAGGTTGGTGCGGAACGCGAGGGTCATCTGCAGCGTAGCTGCGGTGCGCGCCCCCGCCGGGACGATCTGTGCCCCCGGCGGGAGCACCGCCTCGATACGCTGAAGAATTGCCGCCCCGCGGGCGCCTTCGAGGCGCAGATCAATGCGCGTCAACCGACCCACCATGCCGAGGAGTTCCTGTGCAGTGGAGATGTCGGCCACCAGCACGTCCTGGAGGCCGCCGAGGCTCGACGTGCCATCGGTGTCCAATACCGCCACCACCGACAAGTGCTCGTCGCGGCCGTCCACGAGCACGTCGAGCGTCTCACCGGGTACCACGTCGAGTGTCGCCGCGGTCTGCGTCGCTACGACCGTCGTTCCTGGCGTGCGAATCAGCTCCCCGAGGGGAACGGAGGTGGGCTCGTCGGGCAGGCGCACATCCGCCAGGCTGGCCGCCAGATAGGTCCGGACGGCTCCCTCGGCCAGCGGATCGATCCCCAGCACGCGCAATACTCGCGTCGGGTCGCGTGCCAGGGCGACGTAGCCCTCGACAATGGGCGCGGCGGCCCGGACGTCCAGGTCAACGCGCAGGCGCCGGTACACAGCCTCGCTCAACCCACCGCTTCCAGCAACGATCTGGTGCGTCGTCGTTCCGGTCAGCGCCTCTGTCGACAGCTCGAAAGCGCGCTGCGCCGAGCCGGTGGAGAGGTCGACAGAGACGGCAACCGCAACACCCAGCGCAACACCGAGCACCGACAGCGCCAGCTGCCAACGATGTCTCTGGAGGTAACGGTAGCTGCTACGGCGCAGCAGGCGGGTCGACGCCGCCATTGTCCTAGCAGGGCCTGGTGGAAGTGTGGCGGGCCTGCAGCTGGCCGTCACGAATCTCCAGCACGCGATCGGCGGTCGCGGCGATCTCGCGACTGTGTGTGGCCATGATGAGCGTGCGGCCCCGTTGTCGCACCAGTCGATCCAGAAGACCGAGAACCTCCTCCCCGGTCTCGATGTCGAGGTTGCCGGTGGGCTCATCCGCCAGCAGCAACTCGGGCTCATGTACAAGCGACCGTGCGATGGCGAGACGCTGCTGCTCGCCGCCCGAGAGCCGATCCGGGAAGCTGCTCAGCCGGTCGATCAGCCCGACGTCGGCGAGCAACTCTTTGGCAGCCTGACGCGTGCGGTTGTCCAGCGTGCCGCACAACTCGAGCGGCAGAAGCACGTTCTCCTCGACGGTCAGCGTCAACAGCAGGTTGAAGAACTGGAATACGAAACCGATGCTGCGACGCCGGTACAGGGTGCGGTCGCGATCGCTGAGCGTATCGATGCGGGCACCGCCGACATGCACCTCACCGCGCGTCGGTTGGTCCATTCCGGCGATCAAGTTCAGCAGCGTCGACTTTCCCGAGCCGCTACGCCCCAGCACCACGACGAACTCGCCGCGCCCGATGCTCGCGCTGACGCCGTCGAGAATCCGCCGAACGACGTCGGCTTCGCCATAGTCCTTTCGCAGGTCGCGCAGTACGACCATCGCGCTGCGTGTCTCAGACAATTCAATCGGCCGCTGCGATCACTTTTTCGAGAAAGTCGTCCTCCGCACCTGACTGGAGCCAACGAACGACCACCACGAGGTCGAGCGCCGGGTCGATCCACAACAGATTGCCGTCGCCGTCGCGCGCCCCGAACGACTCCTCCCCGGCGCTTGGCCAAAGCTCGCCATCGGTATTGAGCCACCACATGTGGCCATAGCTCGGGTTGAGCTCGTCGGGGGCGGTGGCGGCATCTATCCACTCCTCTGACAGCAACTGCTCCTCGCGCCAAATGCCGCGGCGCAGATAGAGGAGCCCGAACCGAGCCAGGTCGCGACTGGAGATCCAGAGGCCGCCACCCCAGCGGCCACCGCCGCTTACCGATTCGATCTGTCGACCGCCAATGTCGACGGTCGAATTGCGGTAGCCATGCCAGCGCCACGATCGACTGGCGCCTATCGGCGTCATGATCTCGCGGTCGAGCACGTCAGACAGCGAGAGCTCCCATACTCGTGCAGCGGACAACGCGGTGCGATTCACCCGTGTGCCGTTGGGTTCCCAGACAGTGCCGGGCGCCTGCGACTGGCGATCGCGGCCCTCGCCTCGATCAGCCACATCCGACTTGTCCCAGAGCTCGCCCTCCCACTCGCTGGTCTGACGCAACGAGTGCTCCCAGGTAATGAGCGCGTTGTGTTCCGAATCGTACCCGCCATCGGTAACGGTATCGGCGACGCGGACTTCGAGAGCGCCGATCAGGCCGCGGTCGACCGCTACCCCGATGACCGTCGACAGGAAGCTCTCGGTAATACCGAATGCCATATCAACGCCGTTGGTGTCGCCCCACTCCGCAACGATGTAGCCGCGATGCAGCACGAGGCCGTTCATCGAGCCGCGGTCCTTCACCGCCCCGATAATCCCTTGGCCGTCGCGCCCCTCGGAAACGCTCTCGAGATACGCTCGCAGATCGGTCGGAATCTCCGTCTCGTTCGCCACCGCATAGTCGATTGCTCTCTCGAGCAGTCGTGGACTGAAGCCGGCCTCGGCCGGCTCGCGACGTTCCCAGACATCGCCCCGACCCGGAAAGTAGATGATGGCATCCTCGGGATCCTCGAGAAGCTCGGGATCGAGCATCTCATCTTCCATGCACGCCCCTGCCGCCAGCCCCGCTGCCAAAACCAGCAGCGCCACCGATAGGGTGCGCTGCACTCCGTTGCACCGCTGTCGCCGCGTCATCCGGCCCTCGTTCCATTGGGAACTGAATGCTCCGGGACAGACAGACATGGGGCAATGCCGTCCGCGTAGCCGAGGTCGAACAGCATGCCCTCAGACACCTGCCCCATCATGCGCCGCGGCTCCAGGTTAACGACAAAGAGCGCCTGCTTGCCGATGATCTGTGTCGGGTCATCACGCTCGCCCTTGATCCCGGCCAATACCGTGCGCGTCGCATCGCCAAGATCAACCGTCAACTTCATCAACGTATCAGCGCCTGGGATCGCCTCAACCGTAAGGATGGTACCGACCCGCACATCGAGCTTCTCGAAATCAGCAAACGCGATGGTCGGCTTGATCGTTGCTGGCTTCACTAGCAGGCACTCTCCGTAACGTTGCATGTAAGGACGACTCGGGCCACGAGATACTCGAGCCGTTCAGTGCGGGCCTATTTCGCGCCTGCGACGGATCGAGTCTTGAGGAGCCTCCCGGGTCGAATGACATTGCAGCAACCGGTCATCGTGCCGCCTGGCAGGCCGCCGCGCAGCTGCCGGCAGGGAAACCTCCTACGGGGCAAGCTCGAACTTGTACGCTACCATGACTGACAGGCGCTTGGCCGACCCTCACGAGCCGTGCCGCCTGGCGTTGAGCCCGCCGACCGCCGGTGGCAAGCTTGAGCCTTCACCCCTTTGTTACACGCTGCGATTCTGTTGCACACTGCGATTCCTCAACCGCGATTTCTCACTGACGTTCCAGGACGTCGCCCGCGGGCGACGACTCCGTCGACTCTGTGTTGCTCGCCCTGTGTGCGAGGTAAAGCTGCGAGGTAAGCCATGATGCCATCCATCCTCCGAGGCATGCTGCTCCTGGCGCTCACCGCCGCCGTTTCCCCCAGCCTTCCGGCACAGGAGCAAGCGCAGGACGCCCCCGAGGCCGCCGCGATCACCGTCGAGCCATCGTCGCTCACTCTCGAAGTGGGGCAACAATTGCAGCTTTCGGCAACCGTCACAGATGCCGCCGGCAACGTCATCGAGACTCCGATTATCTATTTCTCCATGGCGCGGCGTAGTGTCGGCGTGAGCGGCACCGGCGAGCTCGACGCCTACCGCCCGGGAACCTTCGATGTGATCGCCCAGGTTCCGAAGCCCGGGGTGGCATTCAACCGTCGCGACAGCAGCGCGCTGCGTGCGACGATTCGGGTGACCGTTCCGGCCCCGGCGCTGGCAGCAGTGGAGTTTATCGATACGCCGGAGCAGTTCTACGCGGAGACCCGGGTGCGCCTGGAGACGCGCGTCACCGATGTCTCGGGGGCACTGCGGGGCGACGTAGAGCTTCGTTTCACGAGCAGCAATTCGAGCGTCGCCGAGATCAACGCGCTTGGCACCGTGACGCTGAGGGCCCCCGGCAACGTCACCTTGGCGGTCGTTGCAGACAGCGTCAGCAGCGAGGTCTCGGCACAAGTGCGCGCCAACAACACGGCATCGTTACAGCTTCGAGCGAGCACGATGGATGCGCGCACCGGTGATGTGATCCGTTTCACCGCATCGCCGCGCGACGCCGCCGGCAACGACATCGCGGGGATACCGGTGCAGTATGCCTTTCAGTCGCGCAACGCCGAGTATGGGCTCGGCGATCCGGGCTCCGGCCTGGTCACTCAGGACGGCCGCTTCGTGGCCGACCTGCCTGGCGAATACACCGTCGTCGCGGCCAGCGGCAACCACACCGCCTCGGTCACAGTAGCGATCTCATCGCGCGACATGCGGCGCGAGATCGAGGTTCTCGGGCAGGGGCGCGTCAGCGACCGAGCCACCTCCGACCTCTGGGTCTGGGAGGGGCCGGACGGCCGTGACTACGCCGCAACCGGTACCCACAGCGCCGACGGGCACGCTTACTTCTGGGACGTCACCGAACCCACCAACATCCAGCTCATCGACACCGTCAAGGTCGATGCGCGAACCGTCAACGACGTCAAGGTGTCGGAGGACGGACGTATCGCCGTGATCAGTCGCGAGGGAGCCTCGAACCGCCGCAACGGTCTGCTCATCCTCGACGTATCCGACCTGTATAACCAGGGCGCCCAGGTACTGGCGCGCTACGACGATCAGCTGACCGGAGGCGTCCACAACGTCTTCGTCTACGAAGACCACGTGTACGCGCTGAGTGCCGGACAGCGCTTCGACGTCATCAACATCGAGGACCCGGCGAACCCACACCGAGTGGGATCCTTCGAGATGGACACGCCGGGGCACTCGATCCACGACGTCTGGGTAACCGATGGCATCGCTTACTCGTCGAACTGGACCGACGGCGTGGTCGCCGTCGATGTCGGCGGCGGTGGCAAGGGCGGCTCACCGCGCAACCCTGTGCTGCTCGGCAACACCCCCTATCCAAACGGCTGGAACCACGCGGCGTTCCCGTTCCGCTCCAAGTCGAGCGGCCACTTCTACATGATCGGCGGCGACGAGGCGGGTCTGCGTGGAGGCACCCCGGGCTACGCCGGCGAGCCTCAGCGAATGCAGGGCTGGGTGCACATCTACGACTGGGACGACTGGGACGAGCCCAGAGAGGTCGCCCGCTACGAGGTGCCCGAGGCCGGGGCGCACAACCTGTGGGTCGACGAAGAGAACGAGATCCTCTACGTCGCCTACTATCAGGGCGGGCTACGGGTCGTCGACATTTCGGGCGAACTGCTCGGCGATCTCTACCGGCAGGGGCGTGAGATCGCCTACTTCCTGCCGTTCGATCCGGAGGGCCATGTGCCCAACGCGCCGTTCACCTGGGGTCCGCAGCCGTACAAGGGCAATATTTTCTTCACCGACTACAACTCCGGACTCTGGGCGGTGCGACTGAAGCCGCTCGAGGATGAGGATGAGGACGTGGCGGCCGGTGAGCGCTGAGCAACGCAGGATGCGACCAACCCGACCGAACTCGAGAGCACGACGCACCTCGAGGTACGTACACGCGGTGAGAACGCAGGGGGTCGGTGGCGAGACCCTGACGCTGCTGCTGGTGGCCCTACTCATGGTGCTGCCGACGACGAGCGCCGCGACTCCCGCTAGCACGTACTACCTATATGTCGCGGCCGAGTCCGACGACATTGTCGAGAAACTCGCTTTTGGCCCGGACGGCTTTCGAATCATTCGCAGCATTCCCGTAGGCATCTGGCCGACGGAGACCGAAGGGCCGCACGGGATGACGATCTCACCGGACGGCCGCTACTGGTACGTCACCGTCGCCCACGGCAACCCGTACGGGATCCTGTTCAAGTACGACGCCGAAACCGACGAGTACCTCGGCGACGTGAACCTGGGACTGTTCCCGGCCTCGATGGTGATCTCGCCCAGCACCGGGCTGTTGTTCGCGGTGAACTTCAACCTTCACGGCGATCATGTGCCCAGTACTGTCTCGGTGGTGGAGACGGAATCGATGACCGAGGTGGCACAGATTCCGGCGGGAATCATGCCGCATGGCTCGCGCATGAACGCCGGCGGCAGCCGGCAGTACAGCGTCGCCATGATGGATGATGAGCTGCGCGAGATCGACGCATACCAGCTACGCAATCGCCGCATCCTTCCGCTGTCGGAAAACGCACCCTCCTGGGAGCACTATCGTCAGACCGGCAACGGACTGGTGGAGGAGGGCGAGGGTGCCGACGGTGCCAGTGCTACGGAAGGCATGCGCCACGACATGGCGATGAAGCCGCCGCTGATCAAACCGACCTGGGTATCGCAGGTCACCCCGCAGGGGAAAGTCTATGTCGCCGGCAACGGGTCGGCCCGCCTGCTCGAGGTGGACATCGAAGACTGGAAGGTGGAGCGCACCTTCGTCACCGCGGCCGGTCCGTACAACATCGACGTGACGCCCGACGGCAGGCTGCTGGTGGTGACCTACAAGAGCAGCAAGTCCGTAGGCATCTGGAACCTCGAGGATGGCGAAGAGGTCGCCAGGATCGACACACTGCGCCCCCTTCCCCACGGTGTGGTGTGCTCCCCGGACGGTCGCTACGCATTCGTCACCATCGAAGGTATCGGCGGCGAGCCGGGATCGGTCGAAGCGTACGACCTACAGACGCTGCAGCGCGTCGGCAACATAGACATTGCCAAGCAGGCCGGCGGCATTGCCATCTGGAAGGTCGAGTGACGGACGAGCTCGGCACCGTCATCAACGAGGGCGCAAGGCTCGCTCACGGAGAGAAGCTGTGAGCCGGGCGTCTGAGCTGGCGACCGTCGACGTCTCGGTGGTAGTCCCGATGTTCAACGAGGTCGACAACGTCGAGCCGCTTTACGAGCAGCTGACCAGCGCGCTGGAGCCTCTGGGGCGACCCTACGAGGTGGTGATCGTCGACGACGGCAGCAGTGACGGCACGTTCGAGAAGCTACGCGACGTGCATCGCCGCGATGATCGCTGGCGCATCATCCGGCTGCGAAGAAACTTCGGACAGACGGCGGGCTTCTCGGCGGGCTTCGAGGCTGCCCGCGGTGAAGTCGTGCTGACGATGGACGGCGATCTACAGAACGACCCCGCCGACATCCCCAAGTTGTTCGCCAAGATGGACGAGGGCTTCGACATCGTCAGTGGCTGGCGCGTGAAGCGCAAAGAGCCGTTTCTGACCCGACGTCTCCCGTCGATGATCGCCAATCGCATCATCTCCCAGACCACCGGGGTGTCGCTGCACGACTACGGCTGCTCGCTGAAGGCATACCGGCGCGAGATCCTGCGTAACATCAAGCTGTACGGAGAGCTGCACCGCTTCATTCCCGCCATCGCCAGCTGGCAAGGCACACGCATCGCCGAGGTCGAGGTCAACGATCGGGCGCGCCTCGCCGGATCCACCAAGTACGGGCTGTTTCGCGTCTTCAAGGTGGTGCTCGACATTCTTCTGGTGCGCTTCCTGCTGGGCTACGCGACCCGCCCGTTCCTGTTCTTCGGAGCCCTGGGGGGCGGCCTTTCTTTCGCCGGCGTCGGGTTGCTGGCGTACCTCGCCTACGTGCGCTTCATCGCCTTCGAGCCGATTGCCAACCGTCCCCTGCTAACCGTGGCCTTCGGTCTGTTGTTGATCGGCATCCAGGTAGTCTGCACCGGACTCCTGGCGGAGATGGCAATGCGCACCTACTACGAGGCGGTCGGTCAGACTCCCTACAGAATCGCCGAGATTCTCGAGGCCGACGACGAGGACGGCCGGGCCGACCGTCGCGACGAGCCTGCCTCCAGCGGAGCTACTTGAAGGTTTTCTCGCCGGCCTCGATGTGCAGCGGCAGACGGTTCTGCCGCGGCGGCAGCGGGCACGTTGCGAAGGCGGTAAAGGGGCAGGGCGGGTTGTAGGATCGATTGAAGTCCACCACCACGCGGCCCTGCGCGTCGAGCGCGTCGATCCAGAGAACTCGGCCGGCTCCGTACGTCGATTCGTTGTTGCTCTAGTCGCCGAACGCGGTGAAAAAATTCACCGGGTCATCCGAGTCCTTCCAGAGATCGAGCCGGTGGGTCGCACCGTCGACCTCGAAGACAGCGGCGCCCGGCGACTCCACGTCGGCAACGGTCCCGAGCACGTTCGGCACCTTGATGATCTTCGGTGGGTCGTGGGCCACGTAGCGACCCCGACGATGCCACTCGGCGGCGAGCTCGAAGTTGTCGATCGATTCGAACCCGGTCAGCACCGGGCTGGCAACGAGCGTCACGGATCGAGCATCGATCAACTGGCCATCGCCTCGACCGGCACCAAGCCCCAGTCGCGCTGCGGGCGCTTCGCCTCGCGAGTTGCCGCAAGGCACTGCCTGGCGCGCTCCTCGACGTTGTCGAAGCGACCTGCCCGCAGGTCGTCGGCGTCGAACAGGCTGGCGACCCAGCCGACCCCGAACACTCCGGCTGCAAACCACTCGCTGACGTTGTCCGGCGTTACACCGTTGGTCGGCACGATACGTAGCCCGGGCAGCGGGCCGAGCAGCGAGCGGGCGTATTCCGGGCCATTCGCCGGCGCTGGAAACAGCTTCTGAAGCTGCGCCCCGGCGCGTTGCGCCAGCACCATCTCGGTCGCCGTGTAGGCGCCGGGCATTGCTACCGCGCCTGCGTCGAGCGCCGTTCGGATGACCGACTCGTCGGTTGCCGGCGACACCACGAACGAGGCCCCGGCATCGACCGCCCGACGCGCCTGCTCGGGCTCGAGCACCGTGCCCACGCCGACGAGCAGATCGTCGCGACGGGCGAACTCCTCGATGAGCTCGTAGGCTCCCGGGCACCCGAGGGTGAACTCGATGATGCGAAAGCCACCGCGCACGACAGCCTCCATGGCGCGAGCTGCGGTCTCCTGATTGTCAGTACGCAGAATCGCGGTGGCACGCTCGTCGAAGGCTCGACGCAAGAAATCCTGTTCGTTCATCGAAGTCTCACAGAAGGTTGGGAAGAATACTTCAAACCGTAATCTGCCCCGGCGAAGGCTTCAAGAAGGTACGCCTCAGCACGATCGGACAGGTTCGCTACGGGTCCACCGGCACGAGCCGCTTCAACTCCTCGAACCAGTTGAGGATGACGTTGAATTCGGTCGCGGAGCGATCAGGGACCCACAGGGTGGAAGAGGGCAGCTGGAGCTGGCATCGCTTTGTGCGGATACAGGCACCCTGGAACGCGCCATATTCCCATATTTCCTCGACTCTGTTAACTTTCGGTCGGCGAGCCTCCCGTCGAGCGAGCTGTGGGACCCAGCGCCTGCTGATCCTAGCGACGGCTCCACCATTCTCGAGGACAACACCATGAGCAGCCCGCAGGCACCGACCATGCTCCGACACGCGGCCGCCGCGGCGGTCTTGATCGGGGCAGCAACGATGGGAGCCGCGAGCCCGCAGATGCCCCCGGCCGCGGACATCCTGCAGCACAGCATTGACTATCACGATCCGCAGGGCCTGTGGTCGTGGAACGCCTTCCGGATCCAGCTCGCTGGCACCCGCCCGATCGCCGGGCCGACGCTCACCGAGATCGTCATCGACAACGTTGCCGGCCGATTCACCATGCAACGTGACCGCTACGGCCAGCTGACCGAGACTGCGGTCACCGGAGAGGATTGCTGGACCAGACTCGACGGTTCCTCCGAGCTCACCCCGGAGCAAGTGGAACGATACCGGCTGAGCTGTGAGCAAATGCGCGGCGAGCGCGACTACCACACGTTCCTGTACGGGTTGCCGATGAAGCTCCGCGACCCTGGGACGCTTCTCCATCCGGAGGCCATCCGCACCGAATTCCAGGGAGAAGATGTCTGGCAGGTGCGCATCACCTACGACCCCGATGTCGGCACCGACACCTGGTACTTCTACATCCACCCCCGGTCGTTCGCGCTCGTCGGCTATCGCTTCTATCACGACGAGGCTGCCAACGACGGTGAGTACATCGTCCTGGATCGCATTACCGAGGGCGGCGGCATGCGCCTCTCCAAGGTGCGCTCCTGGTACAGCAACTCCGATGATCGGCTGATGGGCACGGACACGGTGCGATCGATCGAGCGGCTGAGCCGCAACCAGTGATCCGCTAATGAGCGGCCACCGGTGAGCGGCGGCGCTGCAAGCCAGCTCAGGAAGCAGCGATGAGCTCCGACCTGCACCGCTGCGTTGATTTCACCCAACGACTGATTCGCACCCAGAGCCTGCCTGGAGAGGAGGGCGCCATCGCCGAGCTCGTGGCGGCCGAGATGCGCACCCTCGGCTACGCCGACGTCGAGATGGACGAAGTGGGCAACGTCGTCGGTCGCGTGCGGGGGTCGAGCGCGGCGTCGGCGGTGATGTTCAACACCCACCTGGATCACGTGGATGTCGGCGAGGCGGCACGTTGGCCGCATCCGCCGTTCGGCGGCGAGATCCACGACGACAGGATCTGGGGCCGCGGCGCCGTCGACATCAAGGGGCCTTTGGCGGCCCAGGTCTACGGCGTCGGCAGGCTGCTCGAGTCGGAGGCACCGCCGGCAGGCGATGTCTGGGTGACCGCGGTAGTGCAGGAGGAAGTCGGCGGCGCCGGTGCCCGTCACCTGAACACCTATCTGACGCCGCCGCTGGCGATCATCGGCGAGCCGAGCGGCAACACGCTGCGCCGCGGCCATCGCGGGCGCTGCGAGCTCGTCGTCCACATCACCGGACGCTCGGTACACGCCAGCGTCCCCCACAGGGGCCTAAACCCCTTCGACGTACTGGCTCCGTTCCTCATCGGTCTGGAATCGCTGGACATGACCACCCAGCCAGACCTCGGTCGCAGCACGGTAGCGCCAACGTTGATTCGCACCGATCAGATCAGCGGCAACGTGATTCCAGCCGAGATATGGCTGACCTGCGACTGGCGCCTGGTACCGGGAGAGACTGCCGATGCAGCCCGCTCCAAGCTCGAGGAGCTCGTCGCCGCTTGTCTGATCGAAGGTGCCAGTGCTGAGGTGACGGTCCCGGAGTACCACCAGATGGCGCACACCGGCATCGAGGTGGTGCTGGTGGGAGAACATCCAGCCTACATTCTGGGCGACGATCATCCCGCCGTACTCGCCGCATGCGAGGTGCTCGAGCCGCTGCTGGGCTCCGTCGACTCGGTGGGAACGTGGCGCTTCGCCACCGACGGCGGGCACTTCTCGCAAGCCGGCGTGGCCTGTATCGGCTTCGGTCCCGGCGATGAGTTGCTCGCCCACACCGTGAACGAGCACATCGAGATCGACGCGCTGGGCGTCGCCCTCGACGGCAACGAAGCGCTCGCCCGCGGGCTGGCGGAGAAAACCGCACAGCTGAGCGAGGCAGACGCGGCACGCACGCCCGCCGAGCGGTTGCCATGAATCCGCTACCCGCCTTCCTGTTGCGCTATTTCTCGCGGCTGCGATACCCGTGGCTATTCGCGCTCACCGGCGCGCTGTTCGGGCTCGACCTGCTGGTGCCTGATGTGCTGCCGTTCGCCGACGAGATCCTGCTGGGGCTGGCGACGCTGCTGCTGGCGACCCGTCGCAAGGAACGCGGCCCCGACCGCGCCCCCGGCGAGCCACCCACCCGCGGCGCTCGACGGCTAGCGCCTCTTAGCCACTAGCTGACAACGAACTGCTCGACGTGTGCTTCGTCCATCGGCCTGGTCAGCAGCGACACCACCACCAACGTGATGACGTTGGCCGCCAGACCGAAGATCCCGGGCTGAATCTGCTGCCACTGCAGAGCCGGCACGTAGTAGAAGAGCACGACGACACCGCAACCGATCACAAGGCCCGAAAGCACCCCCTGCGGGGTTGCCCGAGGCCAGTAGAACGTCGCTACCAGCACCGGCGCAATCTGCACCAGGAAGCCATACGCGAGTAGCAGCAAGGCCACTAGCGAGAGCTCGGAAACGACCGCGAAGTAGTAGGCGAAGGCCGAGATCACCAGCACCAGGACACGAATCAACCGGGTCTGCTCGACCCCGGTGAGAGCTCGCGGTGAGAGCACGCACACGAAATCGCGCACCATGATCGACCCGGCCGCATGCAACAGCGCATCGCCCGTCGACATCGAAGCGGCGAGGGCACCGGCACAGAACAGCCCCACGACGAACGCCGGGAGATCCATCGACATCAGTATCGTTGGCAGAATGGCGTCGGCCGGAACCACATCACGGTAGCGGAGGATCCCCGAGAAGCCGATGAAGATGATCGGAATCAAGAACACCTGGAAGGTCGGGTAGAAGATGATCGTCTTCTTGAGCACGCGCTCGCTGCGCGCCGTGTAGATCTTCATGAAGTAGTGCGGCCACAGGCTGAAGCCAATCGCCGATACGGCGATGGCGCTCGAGTAACCGCCCCAGCTCCAACGGTCCCCAGCGCCGTCAAGACCCGGCGGGGCGAGCATCTCTGGCACGGCGGCCGCGAGCTCCTGGAACATCGGCGCTACGCCCCCATAAAGCCGATAAGGCAGGTACAGCCCGAGGCCCCAGGCAAGCACCATCATGAAGACTCCCTGGAACGTGTTGGTCCACCCGACTCCCAGCACACCGCTGGCGAGCACGTAGATCAACACCACGCCGTAGGCAATCCCGGCGCCCAGCCATAGTGGTATCCGCCCCTCGGTCACAACGTTGAAAACATAACCGGCCCCCCGCATCTGCAGCACCAGATATGGAACGAACGCCACGAGGCTGATGATCGCCAGGGCTGCCGACAGCCACCGACTGCTGAAGCGGTGCGCAAAGAGTTCCGCCTGGGTGACATAGCCAAAGCGACGACCGAGTCGGGCAACGCGAGGTCCGTACGCATACCAAGGAACCAGGCCCACGGTGGCGTAAGACAGGATGTAGAAAGCCGCGGCACCGCGTGAATAGGCCCATCCCGGCCCGCCGAGAAAGGAGAACGCCGAGAAGATCGAGGCACCCATGATGAAGTACATCAGCACGAAGCCGAGCGAGCGGTCGCCGGCGATGTAGCCCTCGGGGCCGGAGCTTGCCCGCCGCCCAGAAAGCAGCCCGACGATCAGCGAGGCCAGCAGGTAACCCACGGTCACACCGAACACCACCACCCATGCGGGCATCAGTCGGAGGTGTCCTGGTCGAGATATCCGTGGCGCGACTCCCACCAGTACAACGCAACGCCAGCGGCGAACGAAGCCAGCAACACTCCGGCAAGAAAGGCCAGCGCAAACGGCACGCCGAGAACGAACGGCCGCAGCCGCGCGAACGGCACGTACAGAGGCCAGACGAGCGCCGCGGACACCGCCACGAACCAGGCGGTCGCGGCCCCGTACACGAGCCGCTCTCGAGCCGTCAGTCGGCGCGAGAAGAACCTCGGGCTACGACGCATGGTCGCTCTCCTGTCGACGGGGGACACATCACGGGGCCGGCGCGGGATGCGAGTGTCGCACGTCATTCGTCGACCGGGCGAACTTTGCCGCGGGCGCGCTTCAACTTGGCCCGGTGCCGCTTCCCTTCGAGCCGACGGCGCCGCTGGGCGCCGCTCGGTCGCGTCGCCTTGCGTCGCTTCGGAGGCCGCAAGGCATCGGCCAGAAGCTGACAAAAGCGCGCCACTACATCGGCCTTGTTGGCCACCTGCGAGCGAGCAGTATGCGACGAGATCTGCAGCACGCCGTCGTTGGAGATACGTGTGCCCAGCACCGAGAGAAGCCGGTGGCGATCGCGATCCGAGAGGCTGGGAGAGCCGGCCACGTCGAAGCGCAAGGTAACTCGACTCGATACCTTGTTGACGTGCTGGCCGCCGGGGCCTCCCCCCCTTGAAGCGACGAACTGCACTTCGTCCGCCGGGATCGTCACCCACTCGTTTATCTTCAACATGGCACCAAGGTTACCTGCCGCGGACTATGATCAGCTCCCATGCAGATTATCAACTCGGAGACCTGGCGAACCGACTTCACTCTGCGTGAGCCCTACACGATCGCCTACGAGACCTACGACAGCGCCACCAACCTGTTCGTTCGACTCGAAACCGACACCGGCCTGTGCGGATACGGCTGTGCGGCGCCGGCGCCGGAAGTCACCGGCGAATCGATCGACGACTGCAAGGCTGCCCTGGAGGCACTGTCGGCCGATGCCACCGGCATCGACCCGACGCTGGGGGGCGAGCTGGACCTGGGAACCGCGACGGCAACGACGCCGGCCGCAGCGGCCGCGGTGGACATGGCCGTCCTGGACCTGCGAGCTCGCGCCGCCGACGTCCCTTTGTGCGTCACGCTCGGCGGAGCGCCTGGCGGCCTGATCACCTCCGTAACGCTGGGGATCGAGTCGCTCGAGGCAACGCTGGAGCGCGGACGGGATCAGGTCGCACAGGGGTTCCGAGCGCTGAAGGTCAAGGGTGGGCGCGACGTCGACGCCGACATCGCGCGTATATGCGGCCTGCGCAAGGAGCTGGGGCCGCATATCGATCTGCGCTTCGACGCCAATCAAGGCTACGATGTCGACGAGGCGCTGCGGTTCGCGCGCGGTGTCGCCGACGCCAACGTCGTTGCCTTCGAACAACCGACCCCGGCGAGCGACAGGCGGAAGCTGGCCGAGCTCACCTCCAGGTTACGAGTGCGGCGGCGGGAGCAGCCGGGCATTCCCCCGGTGCTAGCCGATGAGAGCCTGCTCGGCATCGCCGACGCCACCGAGTTGGTTGCCGATGACGTAGTAGACGGCTTCGCCATAAAGCTCATGAAGGCCGGCGGCGTCAGCGCCGCCCGAGCGATCGATCAAGTAGCGGCGATAGCTGGCCTTCCCTGCATGCTCAGCTGCATGGACGAAGCCGCTCTGGGTATTGCTGCCGCGCTGCATTTCGCCCTTGCGGCCAAGGCCATCCAGTGGGTCGACCTCGATGGCCACCTCGACCTGGTTGACGATCCCACGGCGCCCGCAGTCAGCCTGCGCGACGGCCTACTCACCCCCGGGACCGGGCCTGGGCTCGGAATCGAGCTGTAGAGCGTTTTCGCTCTGGCGGAAACTGGCTAACAGCAGCCAATCACGGCCGTTATTTGCTTTCAGTATGTATTTGTTCGTCTTCGTACTGTGAATAGATATTTATATACTTTTCCTATTCGAAACTACTGAGGGCAAACCACAATGGACTCCACTCTTCAGGGGCGCCGCCGCATCGTCACCTTTTCAGGCGACGGCTTCGTCGACGACGAAGGCGTCTGGCACCACGTGACCGGCGAGAGCTTCGATCCGCAGCTCATGGAGTTCGACGGCGAGATCGGGCGACTCGGCGGCTTCGATACGTTCTGGTATACGTGGAGCCTGAACAACCCTGAGACAAGGCTGCTCGAATAGGCAATCAGGTGATAGCGGCGGCGATCCACCCCTTGCTGCGGCCAACCGCGTACACCAGACCGCCAGCCAATAGCGTAGCCAGGGCCGCCATGGTCGGAACGGGCGTCGAGATCAGACCCTGTCCCCAGGCAGCCGCCGTTACGACAACGAAGACAAGTCCCGGGACCGGGTGCCCCGGAGTAACGAAGGTGCCTGGTGGAGCCGCTTCGCCGCCACGACGGAGAACGAACAACGTCGAGATCGTCAACGCGTTGAACAGCAGCAACGACGACCCGATGTAGATCAACAAGGCCTCGAACGCACCTGTCATTGCCAGCAGCGCCGCCAGCACGCCTTGCGCCACGATGGCGACAACCGGCACCCGGCCAGCCGCCGACAACCGACCCATGGGGCGCGGGGCCAGGCCGTCGCGCGCCATCGCAAAGTAGATTCGTGGCCCGACCGCAGTCATGGCACTGACCGAGCCGAACATGGCAAGGGCGATGATCGCGCTGACCATGAGCGATCCCGCATCGCCGAGCAGGCGTGAGGCCGCCAGCTGACCGACGGCGATCACCGGCTCCCAGTCGGCCTCCGGAATGGCATAGAAGAAAAGGGCATTGACCGCCAGATACAGGGCCATGACGGCGAGCGCTCCACCGATGATCGCCCGGGGCAGGTTACGTCCCGGCCGCTTTACTTCGCCCGCCATATAAGCGGCCGCGTTCCATCCCGCGTAGGCGTAGCTGACCGGCAGCAGAGCCGCCCACCAACTGCCCTGCGCCGTTCCCGCCGCTCGCAAGCCACCCCAGTCACCCCGACCCGCGGCGAAGCCCACCAACACGAAGAGCACGACGGCGGCGACCACCATCGACGCCAGGATCGTCTGGAACCGACCGCTCGAGCGAATCCCCACGCTGTGCACCAGCGTCAGCGCCAACACGATAGTCGCCGCCGATGCGCCCCCCTGGGTGATGCCCAGCGGGGCGACCAGGACAGCGTCGGTCTCCCATCCCGGAATCAGCGGCGCAACATACGCGATCATCCCGAGCGCCGAGGCGGCCACGGCTGCCGAGAACCCGACGATGAAGGAGGTCCAGCCGCTGAGAAAACCCCACAGGGGGCCGAAGACTCGCGCCAGGTATCGATACTCTCCGCCAGCGCCGGGCATGCGGGTTGCCAGTTCCGCGTAGCAAAGCGCGCCACAGAGTCCCAACAGACCCGCCGCGACCCACACCCCCAGCGCCGCCGGCGCACTCCCCGCCGCCACACGGACGAAGGCCGGCAACGTGAAGATCCCGGTGCCCACCATGTTGGTCACCACGAAGGCGCCTGCCGCCGCCACCCCGAGATTGCGCACCAGTCCTTCGCTGCCGGGGTCGGGCCTGCTCACTCCGATCGCCACTCCATTCGCCGCTCGAAATCACCTCTCCATTCGCCGCTCGAACCTGCAAGAGTCCGTAGGGTAGCCGAGGTTACGTCGGACCGCTGAGTGCTACCCTGCCTCCGATCAGG
>Ga0315339_1001324_pt1 | contig 22663 bp, 21 predicted proteins | sample ASW17metaG_FD_204514 | JGI IMG/M metagenome (GOLD analysis project Ga0315339, IMG submission 204514) | Ammonia-oxidizing marine archaeal communities from Pacific Ocean, United States - ASW #17 | ecosystem: Environmental > Aquatic > Marine > Oceanic | place: USA: California | collected 2016-12-05
CAGGGGGGCGAGCAAGTTATTTATGAGGTCGGAGGCGGCGCCTTCGCCCCAGCCGGTGAGGCCGTCGTCGGTGGTGATTTTGACCAAGGTGGTGTTGCGTTGCTCGATCCAGCCTTGGGACCAGCCGAAGGGGCGGCTTAGGGGGCAGGTGAGGTCGAAGGTTTCTATGGTGGCGATTTTCATTTGCGGTCCTTTTGGGGTCTTGGTGCTTAGTGATGGCCCCTCGCAGGAGGGATTCGCTCATTCTCGCCCGACTCCTGTCGGGCTCCGAGGTGTAGTCCTCAGATTTCACGTCCTGTGACATCTGGGCCTACAATCCGCTAAGTCCCTCCTGCGAGGAGCCTCAACGGTGATGCTGAGCATGGGGTGAAGTAATCCCAATAATGGTGTAGATAGAGTAGGTGAAGTATATCCTGATCTGGGTGTAAGTAGTAGCTATATTATACCCAAATGGGTATTCAGACCGTCTCTGTATAGTAGGTGTATGGGTTGACAGCGGTTGGGGGTGAATATAGGATGTTTGGGGATTGGGATAAAGTGTGGAGAGCGGCAGATTGCTAAGGATAAGGTTGTGAAGATTGCCGATGTGAAGTTATTGGTGTTGGAAGATCCCGAAGCCAAAGGCAGTGGGCCGCTGCGGGCGAGTTTTCTCGAGGTGCATACGGACGGAGGGATTGAGGATGGACATATCGCACCGCCGGACGGACCGGGTTAGGGCGCGCAGTGGGACGAGGAGCGATTTCGCTCGTTGGTGGTGGAGGAGTATTAATATGATCGATGCATTTGAGCAGGTAGAGATTGTACCGGGCTTGGCGGTACCGCGTTTTGGCTTGGGCTGTGCGCATATTGTGAGAGAAGGCGGGGTAGAGGGCGGGGCGGCGATTGTGCGGGAGGCGTTGGACCGGGGGGTTGGTTTTTTTGATACGGCGCCGCTTTATGGCCGGGGGGAATCCGAGCTTGCTGTAGGGGTTGGTTTGTCTGGGGTGCCGCGTGACCGCTTTGTATTGTCGACAAAAGTCGGTCGGCTGATCCGCGACGGGTCTGCGCAATTTGATTTTAGCGCCGATGGCATACGTAGGAGCTTAGCTGAGAGTTTGGAGCGTTTGCAACTCGACCATATCGATATCGCGCTGGTGCACGACCCGCACAAATATTACGAGCAGGTGTTGTCGGTTAGCGTGCCGGTGCTAGAAGAATGGCGCGAGCAGGGCATCGTCAAGGCGATCGGTGTGGGCATCGCCGACAACGAGATGCTGATGAATTTCGCGCGCAATGCTTCGTTTGATTGTTTTCTGCTGCCCAGCCAATACACGTTGCTCGAACAACCGGGCAACGCGTTGGTCGATCTATGCGCAGAAAAGGGTATCACGATTATCGGCGCCGGGGTCTACAACACGGGTATTCTGGCCAGCGACCTGCAACCCGACGCCAAGTATGCCTATCAAAAAGTACCGGCTGAAATTCTCGAACGAGCGAAAGGCTTAAAGAGGGTCTGTCAGCGGCATGGCGTGGCGCTTCGTGCGGCGGCGATACAGTTTCCCTTTGCGCATCCGGCGGTAGAGACGGTGGTTATCGGCGCGGATCAGTTGGGGCAGGTCGATGCGAATTTGTCGGCGTTGAAGGTAGATATTCCCACGGCGTTGTGGAGCGACTTGAAAGATGAAGACTTGTTGGGCAAGGAGATTCCGACGCTATGAAGATCACCGCGATTAAGACCTTTCTCGTCGACGGCGTCTTCCGTCCTTGGACTTTCGTCAAGGTCGAAACGGACCAACCGGGGCTGATCGGTTGGGGCGACTGCACCGACTGGGGGGCGGCCGGACCGATCGCGGTGACGGTCGAACGCTATAGTGAGTGGGTGATTGGTCGCGACCCGATGCAGGTCGAGGCGATTTGGTGGGACTTGGCTGCTTCTTCGGTACGCCATACTGGCGGCATTGCTTGGAAGGCGATGTCGGGTATCGACTCGGCGCTGTGGGATATTCGCGGTAAGGTGCTGGGTGCGCCGGTTTGGCAGTTGCTCGGTGGCAAGATGCGCGACCGACTGGGGCTGTATTGGTCGCACTGTGGCTCGATGCGTTCGCGGCACGCCGATGAACTGGGCAAACCCGCAGTGAAGACGCTCGATGATCTGCGCGCATTGGCCGAAGAGGTGAAAACGCAGGGTTATGCCGCAATCAAAACGAATATTATTGATCTCGAAGATTTGCCCGGAGGCGGCTTGCCGAATTGGCGACACCATTCCGTCGGTGATTGTCCGCCGCCGATTTTGCGCCGGGCCGAGGCGATTGTTGCGACCTTCCGCGAGGCGTTGGGCCCCGATATCGGCATCGCGCTTGATGTGGCCTTTACCTTCAAGCTCGGCGGGGCGATTAAATTGGCGCGCGCACTGGAGCCCTACGATTTGATGTGGCTCGAGACTGAGACTCTCGATCCCGAGGCGTTGAAGATGATCCGCGAATCCACCTCCACGACGATCTGCACCGGAGAGAGCCTTTTCGGCACGCATCAGTACAAGCCCTTTATCGAGGGGCACGCGCAAGATATCATCATGCCCGATCTGGCCTGGAACGGCATCACGATGGGCAAGAAGCTCGCCGACTACGCGCACGCCTATGATATTCTCTTCGCGCCGCACAACTGCCATAGCCCGATCAACACCCTAGTCTCGGCCAATGTCTGTGCGACGGTGCCCAATTTTTATATACAGGAATTCGACGTCGATGATGCGCCGTGGCGCGACGAGATCATGACGCATCCGTTGCAGATCGAAGACGGGGCGCTAGTACTGAGCGATCGCCCCGGTCTCGGTGCAGATCTGGTCGAAGAGCAATTGGCCAAGCATCCGGCGAAAGCATCTTATCCCTACAGGTGAGCCATTGCGATGGGCATCACATTTCGACAAATGAGTGCGTTCTGACGACAACAACAAATAACCTTTATTTAACCGACGCTCAGATCGAAGAATTTTGGCGCGAAGCTTTTTGCTGCTCAAGGGCATCCTCAACCCTGAGGAGACGGCGACGGCGAAGGCCGCGATTTTGAATATGGTCCCGCGCGATTTGGTCTGTCCCGAAACATCCCCCTCGACGCAAGGCCGGCTCAAACCCTATAACGCAGATCGCAGTCAGAGCTTTTATACGGCGGAGTTGTTGCCCTTGTTATGCAACGATAAACTCTATGGCGCGGCGGCGGATATTTTTCAGAGCGAGTATTTGCGCTTGGCCCGGAGGAGCTAAGCGAAGAGCACTTGCGTCTCAATGTGGGCATTGGCGGTTGTTGTTATGAGTCGGATGACGTCTAATATGCTTAAGGACTAAGAGATGGAATCGAACTGGTTACAGTACTGCGCGACGGAAGAACAGCTCAAACGCTTCGACGACGAAGGCTACCTAGTCGTCGAAGACGCGCTCTCGCCGGAGATGGTCGAAAAACTGACCGCCGCCGTCGATCGCGTTGACGCGAAAGAGCGAGTAGAAAAAGAATTGGCGCCGGGAGCGATGGTGGCCAAGTTTCGCAGCGTTGTCGAGGACGATCTGTTTCTGGAGCTACTCGACAACGAGCAGACCTTTCCGTTGTTGTGGGATATCCTGGGGTGGAATATACAGCTATATATCTCGCATATGATCGTCTACCCGCCCGAGGCGCCGGACGCCAAACTCCATATCAAGGGCGCCGGATGGCACCAGGACGGCGGTCGACCGGTGGAGGAGATCGAGCGGCCCGCGCCACGGCTATCGCTTAAGATCAGCTATTGGTTGAGCGACACGACGATCCCCGATGCCGGGGCGATGAAAATTTTGCCGGGCAGCCATAAACTGATAGACAAGCCGTATCAGCGCGATCCGACGAAAGATCCGGAAGGGGCGATGGAGGTGAAAGTAAAACCCGGTACGGCGGTGTTATTCGACCGGCGGCTGTGGCATTCGCGCGGCCATAATTATTCGGAACAGGTGCGCAAGGTGTTGTTCTTCGGTTATAGCTACCGCTGGTTGCGCGGATTGGATTACAACAATATGCCGGAGGAGGTTTTGACCAAATGCGATCCTATTCGACGGCAGCTGTTGGGGGATGGGGTGGATATTAAGGGGTGGTGGCAGCCGACGGAGGCGGATGTGCCTTTGAAGGGGTGGATTCGCGAGCATCGTGGGGAGGAGTGTTTGTATGATGTTTCAACGCGGTATAAGGTGTAGCTGGTGCGGTTGACGGAGTGAGTAGGGATTTTCTCACGCTCATTCTCGTGGCCCATCCCTGGGCCACTGTTAGGACGAGTTTTCTATTTTATTGTCCTGCAAAATAGAAAACACAATCCGCTTAGGGTAAAGCCCTACTCACTCCTCAGAGATTCCTTTTTTGTAGATATTTCGACGGGTAAATTATCCGACATTAAAGTGTTGGCTTGTTAAAATTATCTAAGGAGTAAAGGTAGATGAGCGAAGCATATGTGGTCGACAAGAATCTGGGGCAGAAGCTGGAGATGGCCGAAGGCGACCTGCCGACGAAGAACGCTGATGGTGAGCCGGTCGTCGAGCTAACCGATGAACAGAAGTATCTCTTTGATACGCGCGGGTGGTTGTTGGTGCCGGGTTTGTTGGCCGATGACGAGGTGGTCCAGATGAGGGACTACGCGTTAAGGGTCCAGAACGACCCGGGGTCGTTGTCCGAGCACGAGCGCAGCCATGTTGCCGGGCCGTTGCAGAAGTTGACGGACCATCCGGTGGTGGTGGGTCTTCTGAATGAGTTTCTCGCTTTTCCGCATCTTTCGAGCCCGGAGTGTTATGGTTTCCGCATGGAGGGCAGCGGCCTGCGCAATCCGGCGGCGACGTCGGAGCGAGAAGGGCGTTTCGGGCCGCACAATGGTAGCGGTCTGTTCCGCTTCGCCTATGACTCGCACCATTATCAAAGTATCCCAGGCAAGTCGTTCAGCGGGCTGACACGGGCGGTGTGGGAGTTGGCGCCGGTGATGATGTATCAGGGGGGCACGCTCTTGGCGACGGGCAGCCACAAGGCGGCCTATGCCGCGCCGGAGTCGATACAGGATCCGCATTCGGCGGTGTGGGACACTTATGAATGCCCGGCGGGCTCGGTGTTGTTTTTTACCGAGGCCTTGGCGCATAGCACCTGTCCTTGGACCAATGAGGAGAACGAGCGCGTGGCGATTTTCAATCTCTACAATAGCGTCGGGTCGCGGTGGAGTCCTTGGCAGCCGCCTGCGCCGTTGATAGACCAGATGCCGGCGATGCGGCAGACGTTGTTTCGTGAAACGCATTGTGCGAATAATGTGCCGGGCTTTCAGTACGGGGGGCAGAATCAGAAGGATCGAAAACCGGTGTAATGGTGTAGGACGGGCCGGTCTGAGGTATACTCTTCGCTCATGCACGTATCGCTTTGCAATACGCGCCCTGCGGGAGCTTGCTTTGCTCCAAGGACTGTAGCCGGTTTCACTCTCCTGTGAAATCGAGTACTGTAAAGCCGTTCCTGGGTATACTCCAGACAGGCCCTCCGGCTATTATTAGTTTCACCGCAAGGAAAGTGAGTAGTAGGAACCTATAAAAGGAGAGTCCTATGAAAGTTCTGATAAGTGTTGTGGTGTTATGCGCGTCGATGGCGTTTGCAGAAGAAGAAGGTGGGTTTCCTATGCTTCAGTTGGCGAATAGTGAGTTGAAGATGGCGTTGTATCTGCCGGGTGCGGAGGACGGGTATTATCGCGGGACGCGTTTTGACTGGTCGGGCATTATTTCGCGGGTGGAATACAAGGGCCATTCTTTTTACGGGCCGTGGCGCTTTCCGCACGATCCGGCGGGGCACGACTTTGTCACTGGACCGGCGGAGGAGTTCGGTATGGACAATCCTTCGGGTTTTGACGAGGTCGAGGCGGGCGGGTCGTTTGTGAAGGTTGGGGTGGGTTTGTTGCGGAAAGGTTCGGAGGAAGAGTACAAGTTTCACGGGGAATACGAGATTATCCGCGCGGGCGAATGGGAGGTAGAGCACGGCAAGAGCTGGGTGGAGTTTCGTCAGGATTTTGTCGGCGAACGCGGATGGGCGTATAAGTACAAGAAGCGGATTGAATTGGCCGGAACGGGTTTTTCCATCGCGCATCGCTTGGAAAATAGCGGCGAGAAGACGATCGACATCAACCACTACAACCACAATTTCACGTCAATAGACGATGTGCCCTATGGGCCGGATTATAGCGTGAGTTTCCCGTTCACGGCCAAAGAGCCGAAAGATATCAACGCGGAGTTTCCCGGCTTGGCCTGGGTCCGCGGCAAGCAGATCGTCGTCGAGGAAGCGCTCGGTGACCGATCATTGTGGGTGCAAGTGCACGAAGGTGCGGGCCCGGTCGAGTATAACGCGGGGATGGTGCGCAACAACAAGACGGGCGCGGCGGTGCATTTTATTGGCGATACGCCGATCATCAAATACAATTTCTGGTCGGTAAAGACGGCGGCGTGTCCCGAGCCATTTATCGGCATTAACCTCGTGTCAGGTGAAGTGCAGGAGTGGACCAATTACTACACTTTAACTGTCGACGAAAAGTGAGCGACGACGGATGTATATACAGGACCAACTATCGATCGGTGACCTCGACGACGAACATTTGAGTTATTTTAATGCGCTCGGCGTCGACTCGATTCATCTTGAATTGCGCGGCGGACCGGCGGCCAAGGGGCGCCGGGGCAGCACCGGTTCGGCGAATACTTCGCTGGCGCAGGATTTGAAGGCCGGCAAAGATTGCACAGAGGCCTTCGAACAAGCGCGCGAAAAGGTCGAGGCGCACGGCATGAAGCTGAACAATATCTTCATGCCGGCCTGGGAGGAAATCACACTGGCCGAGGCCGATATGGACGAGAAGATCGGCCATTGGTGTGCGATGTTGGAGGGTTTGGGTCGTGCAGGGATTCCCTGCGTGGGCTGGAATTTCAAACCGATGGGCAATTTTCGCACTACGGCGGATATCGGGCGCGGCGGTGTGCATTACAGCACCTTCGACTATGCTGAGTTCGACAAGAACCGCCCGACGCCGCACGAACCGCCGGTCGACGAGGCGCAGATGTGGCAACACATGGAGAAGTTCCTCACGGCGGCGGTGCCGACGGCGGAAAAGGCCGGGGTGCGTATGGCGCTGCATCCGGACGATCCGCCGATCCCCGAGCCGCTGGGTGGTGTGGCGCAGATTTGCTCGACGCTGGAGCAGTTTCGCAAGACCTTTTTCGAGCTCGCGCCGAGCGGCCACAATGGCATGCTCTTTTGCCAGGGCTGCATGACGGAGTTGCTGGGGCCGGAAAAAATCTACGACGCGATCGCCGAGATGGCGTCGAAGGGCGTGATCGCCTGGGTGCATTTCCGCAATGTACGCGGGCAATTGCCGCGATTCACCGAGGTTTTTATGGACGAGGGTGAGGTGGATATGCGGCGGGCGATGGAGGTGTATAGGGACAACGGTTTTAACGGGCCGTTTATGATGGATCATACGCCGAAGATGCCGGAGGGATACGATAATATGCACGGCAAGGCCTATGCTATTGGGTATATACGGGCGTTGATAAAGATGGTGTATGGGTAGTAGTGCGAATGTCCACCGGTGATGCTGTAGTTTTTGCCCATACCCAGTGGAGTTGGAGGGGGAGAAGAAAGTGTGTTTCGGGCACCCATTCAAGGTCTTTCTTCTTACTTATATCCGTTCTTTTCTATAAGTGTCTTAGTTTTGTCTTAAAAAGCAATAGTCAGAGGAGCTAGTATGCCGGTATTGAGTAAAGAGGATTGGGCGTTTTGGGAGGAGAATGGCTATGTGGTGGTGCACGACGCCGTGCCGCAGCAAAACCTGGACGCAATGGTGGATGTGATTTGGGAGTTTTTGCAGATTGACCGCGAAGATCGGGAGGCTTGGTATAAGTACAAACCCTATTCGCGGGATGATAGGTGTTCGCCGATATCGGCGGCGGGCATGGTCGAGATCTACCAACATCAGGCGCTGTGGGACAATCGACAGTACCCCCAAATACACCAGGCTTTTTCCGAGATCTGGGGAGATGAAAAGCTGTGGGTTTCGTTGGACCGGGCGAATATGAAACCGCCGGCGCGCGAGGATAAACCCGAGTGGTGCAACGAGGGCATGATCCACTGGGACACGGATACCTCGCAGCAGCCGGTTTCTTTTGGCGTGCAGGGCGTGCTGTATTTGACGGACACCTCGGAGCAGCAGGGCGGGTTTCAATGTGTGCCGGGTTTTCAGCGGATCTTTGACGAATGGGTCAAGACTCAACCGGAAGACCGCAACCCGCAGCGGCCAGATTTGGAAGGGCTGAAGATCAAGTCGATCGCGGGTAAGGCCGGAGACTTGCTGATCTGGCATCGCCTGTTGGCACATGGCAACGGACACAATTGCTCCGACCGGCCGCGCTTGGCGCAGTATATCACCATGTCGCCGGCTCCCGAAGACGGTGGTGAGGCGCGCGATCGGCGGGTCGAGAGCTGGCAAGAGCGGCGGCCGCAAGCCAATTGGCCTGGCGACCCGAGAGATTGGGAGCATACGCACCAGCAGCCTGCGGAGTTGACGACGTTAGGGCGGAAGTTGTTGGGGGTCGATTCGTGGAACTAAAAGTATAAGTCGATGAGAACCGTGCTCGCCATTCTGCACGCCGGGGCGGGACTGTGGTTGTAAGGCGGAGTGAGCGCTTGGCTGAGATAGCCGAAAGGTGGTATATGGCTACTAGAATCAATCGCACGATCGAACTGCTCGCCGAGGACCAGCCCGTCTATTATACGGGTGAGCATGCAGGGCATGTGCTGACCTATGCGCAGGGCAAAGAAGATGCGGCGACCTGGGCCGACTATTTCAATGTCGGGATGGAGCACGGGGCGTTTGATATGGCCGGATTAGATGAATATTTGCGCGGCTTAGTAGACGGGGGGCCGACGCGCAGCGGACACCGGACGCCGACGGTGATCGTCGAGGCACCGGTTGAGGCGGTCTCAGAGGAGATCGTGCGCTTTAACGCTTGGCAATTTCGCCAACTTTTGGCGCGTGGCGTGCACGGGATCTTATTGTGTCAGGCCGAGTCGGCAGCCGCGGTCAGGGCCTTTGTCGAGAGTTGCCGTTATCCGGTCAACGAGATCGGAGTTGGCGAGAGCTTGCAGCAGGGCAGCCGTGGGGTGGGTTCGGAGTCGGTATGTGCGAAAGTCTGGGGCGTCGACCGCGATGAATATCTGGCCAAAGCCGATCCGTGGCCGCTCAACCCGCAAGGCGAATTGCTGTTGGGGCTTAAGATCGAATCGCCGGCGGCGCTGCCGCATATCGAGGAAATCTTGGCGGTGCCCGGTATTGGTTTTGCCGAGATGGGGCCGGGGGATTTGAGTCTGTCCCTTGGCTATCGCAAAATACCGCAGCCCTGGCCTGCGCTGATACAGGAGACCCATGAGCGAATCAAGGCCACCTGCTTGCAGAATGGCGTGGCGTTTTTGCATTCCTCGACGCCGGAGACGGTCGCTGATAATATCGACGCCGGTGCGCGGGTGATCGCCGGCAGGCGCGAAGAAACGGCGGTGGTTGGACGGGCGCATTCGGGGCGGCGGATGCCGGCGTAAGCGTTATTCGGGTCTTTGTTGTTGGCGCTTTTGCGCTGAGCTAATGTGCCGTCCACCGTCTCTACTATTATTGGGTTTTGCGAGTTTCACTCTTCAATTATCCGCAACACGCCGCGCGCGTCGCCGACTTCGACGACCAGCGCGCCGGCCATTAGCATCAATGGCGTCAGCTGCGGGCTGGCCGCGTGCTTTACTAATATCTCACCCTCTTCTTTTTTTCACCTCACCGTTCCCGGCCCTTCAACGCCCACCTATTCCGGCGGCATAACCAACCCCTCCGGATCACGGACGCCGTAAAGAGGCGGCAGCTCGCGGTAGTCGATGCCGATACGGCCGTCCCAGTCCCATTTAACCACGCCATCCTGCAACGTCAGTTCGCAGACGATGCGGTGCTTGCCGCGCAACAAGCCGCTGGCTACATCAGTATAGCCAAAGTCGCCTTCCATAATCTTCAGACCAGCGACATCGGCAACCGCGCCGAGGGATAAATGCCCCAATTCTTCGTGGCCGATTTCGCGGGCGGGGTTGACAGTGGATTCGCGGATGACTTCATCGAGCGGCATGCCCATGACCAGAAACTTAGACATTACGGTAACCATGTCCATCATGTCTTCGTTCATGTTTTTGGTGTGCAGGTCGGTGCTGATGGAGTCAGGGTAGAAGCCTTGTTCGATGGCGGGTATTGCGTTGCGCCAGTAGAAGGAGCCGCCGCCGTGGCCGACGTCGAAGACCACGCCGCGTTTGCGGGCTTGGCGCAGGTAGTTGAGCACTTTGCCGTCGGCGTCGAGCCAGGGCACATCGCCGAGAAACATATGTGTGCTGATATCGCCGGGGGCCATGCGTTCGGTGACCAGTTTGTAGTAGGGGCGATTGCGGGGAAAAAGGCCGAAGTCGATCATCGCGGGCATACCCGCGGCTTGTCCCGCGGCCAATGCGCGATCGGTCGAAACCCAGTCGGGACTTTTGAAGTGCGCGGTCTTGGAGCCGACGACGAAGTCGCTGTGTTCCTTCATAACGGCGGCAGTGCGCTCGACGTCCATATCGGAGACGTTTTGCTCAAGATCGGTCGAGACCATGCCCATGCTGGCGATATTGATAAAGGCGTACATGCGGGTTTGAAAGCGGGTGAGCACGCGTTCGCGGAAGTCGGGGAAGGTGCGCCAGCCGGCGCTACCTGTGTCGACCATGGTGGTGACGCCGCTGCGGAAGGAGAAACCGTCGGGAAGGATGCTATTGTCGCCTGCCCAGGCGTTGGCCCAGCCGGGGGTGGCATACATGTGGGTGTGGATATCGACGAGTCCGGGGGTGATATAGAGGCCGGTAACGTCGAGGACCTGTTGGGCCTGGTCGGCGGGGATGTCTTGATCGATGGCGGCGATCTTGCCGTCGGTGATCGCGAGGTCCATCGGGGCATTGGCGTTATTCTTCGGGTCGATGAGGTGGCCGCCTTTGAGCAGCGTATCGAATCGCATGGAGATCTCCGTGTGTTATGTCCGTTTATGCGCAACAGTCAAAGTGGTTCGTCGCAAGCTGTCAAGATGCAGCGCAGAACATCGGTAGTGGGACCTGCTGTTCACTCGCCCGCAATCCGCTCAAGCTCCTGGTCGATCAGTTCTTTAAAGCGCGCAAAGGGCTGCGCGCCGCTAATCATGCGGCCATTAATAAAGAATGCCGGTGTGCCGCTGACTCCGACGGCCTCCCCATCGGCGATGTCGCGGTCGATCGCTTCGCTAAAATCGTTCGATGTCAGGCACGCGTCGAACTTCGCGCGATCTAGACCGACCTCGTCGGCGATGGCTTGGTATTGCTCTTCATGTAGGTCTTCGCTGGCCATCAGCTTTTTGTGATAAGCCCAAAATCTCCCTTGTTGCTCGGCGCAGCGGGCTGCCTGCGAGGCTGGGCGGGCATTTGCGTGGAAGTCAAGCGGATAGTCGCGGTAGACGAAATGCACTTTGTCACCGTAGGTTTCGAGAACTTCATGGATGACCGGCTCGGCGGTTTTGCAGTAGTGGCACTCGTAATCGGAGAATTCGATTAGGGTGATTGGTGCTGAGGCGTAGCCGAGCGAGGGCCTGCCGCCGGTGCCGATTTCAAGGACCGGGGGGCGTAGACTCACGCGCGGCGGGTATTGTTCTTCCAGGGCCGCTAGTACTTCCTTATAACGGCTTTGTTTGGATTGCCCGACGAGATATTCCGAAACTCCATGCACTGCCTCGTCGATAGGCGTGTCGGCGAAGTTTTTTTCATTCGAATTGTAGACCTTCTGAATCAGCGCGGAATCGGGCTGGGTGGCTTCGACTTTATCGGCCAAAAACTGTTCGGGGGTCTGGTCTTTGGCCTCGGCGCCCAGCGCGACGAGTTGATCGCCGATCAATTCGGTGAGTCCGGCGCGGAGAATTTCGTAGCGCTCTTGTTCTAGTTTGATCAGCGGGCCTTTGGCGTGTTGTTCTAGGGCTTGGTATGTGATGGTTGTTTCACCGATGACGGCGGCAGGCTCAGCGGTGGACGTGGCGAAGAGCAGGCCGGTTGCCAGCAGGAGGATTAGGGGCTTTAGGCTAGAGATTGATTTAGGGATGCGCGCCATGGGGGGCACTTGCTCTTCTTTATGTTATAAAGGCGTGTCGGTTATTCTGTTTAAAATAGACAAACCAGAATAGCTTGTCGAAGTTGCGGTTGCATACGATGCGTTTCTGAAAATTTAGCGATTGTCCTTATAGACCTCCATCCGGTAATTACAAACCATGGGGGGTGCGGTGAATGGAAATACTATGGGAACAAGAGAAACGAGCACGGAGATCTTGTATAGCTACAAAACAAAGGGTTACGCAACGAAATTTGCTACGGCAGATACGTGAGGAGATGTGGCAGTCAAAAATCTCCCGTATCCAGCAGTGGGTTGCCAGCGGCGAAACGCCGATCTACTATACATCGGTTAATTCACAGACGAAGGAGGTGGAGATCAAACGGGTGACGGAGGGGGAACAACGAACTTGCGGCGAGTCTGTTATGCGGCGTTGATGGTAAGTGGCCTGCTTATTCTGTTGGTGCCCTTGTTGCTTGGAGGAGAGGGCTGAGGTGTGTGGTACTCGATGTTATTCGTCGTGTGCTCGGTATTCACCGTGTGCGTTCCATCCGGGATATTGCTCTTCTAAGGCGGCGAGCGTCTGGCGGGTGTAGTAGGGGTGTTCGGGTGCGGGGAAGCGGAAGAGCTGGCGGTCGGTGGCTGGTAGCTCGGCGATGAATTCGCGGAAATGCGGGTCTTGTCCGACGTGCGTGTAGTGCGCGACGCCTTCCCAGTAGTGGTCGGCGCGGCCATAGGCGAATTTCCAGATATAGCGCTGGCCGTCGGCGCGCAGGTAATCGCTGGCGGCGTGCCAGGAATAGTTGTGGAAAATGGCCACCGAGCCGCCGGGGGCGGCCATTGCTTCGGCTTTGGCCGGATCTCGGTGTTGGCCGTCGTCTTCGTCGACAAAGAGGGTCGGTGCCTGGTCTTCGTCGACGTCTTCGAGGCAAAACCAGAAATTGAGTTGGCTGTGGTTGTGGTCTGACGCGGTCGGCGGCAGCAGCGAGTTATTGCCATTGTCGATGTGGAATGTTCCGTTTTTGCGGCCTGGATAGGTGACCAGACCCAAGCCGGGTCGGTAGTGGATGTGTTCGGTGCTGAGCCAGCGTTGGGCAAAAGCAATGGCTTCGCGATCGATGATGGCGTGGTTGAGGCATTGTTCGGGATAGGGGAAGTAGTAGGCGTCGGTAAGCGCGTCGGGCGGGTCGGCTTTTATTTCGTTCCAAGGTTTTAGAATGCAGCGTAGTGCGGCGGCCATTTCCACGCGCCGGGCTTCGGGCAGATAGTTGTGCACGATGGCGTAGCCGCGTGTTGAGAGCGCGTCGAATATTTCGTCGGTTAGTATTTGTTGTTTTGACATGGTGGGCTAAAGATAGCTCGGGTGGGGGTGTGATTCAAGCGGTCACTTCTGTAGGTGAAGAAGCTTTCGTCAAAACAGGCAAATATCCCCCATAAACGAAGTAATTTTCCGCTTTTGTCTTGCTAACGCCCGACGAGGTGTCGTTCAGACAATGCTTTTGGCCGACGGAGAGGCCAAGGCGTGTTTGCAGAGCCAGCACTTTTTTTGAAAAATTCGCCGATGAGATCGATGTGCGTTGTGAGCCCGACGCGGGGCGGAGGCGACACCGCTGACGTGTTTGATTGAGAACGTCATGGCGATTGAGAAGGTTTGGGTGCCGATTCGGCCGACGAACTGGCCTTGCCAAAGTGGGACTAAATGGCGGTTGAAGAGTTTGGCGGGTTTGTTAGGTCCGATTATACGCAGAACAACAGACCCCGAGTGGGTCCTGGCAATGCTTTAGTTCGGTGTTTTGGCTATTTGTTAGGCGACGTATCGTTGGATGCCGACGACTAGGGTGATGATCAGGACCGTGATCAGCACGACACCGGCTAAAGTGATGGTCAGCGCCTTGCCAATAAAAAGGCAGATCCCTAAGCCCATCAGCACGATTACCACGCCGATCATAAAGAGCAGCAGCCCTACCCAGTGGGCTAGACCGTTCTTGTTGGTGATGCAGTCCGGGTCGCTGCCCACGATCAGGCCGACGCGTTTTTTGACGCCGATCAAATAGGCGATGATATAGAGCGGTAGGGCGGAGAGCAGCATGACGAGGAAGATGAATATGCCTGGATCCATCACAGTGTCCTTATTGTAAAGATTTAAGCGCTGCCCAAGACCGCTAAGGCTTCTACCTCAACGAGCATGCCGGGCAATACCAGGTCGGCGACGGTGACGGTGGAACTAGCGGGGATATTGTTGGGGAAGGCTTCGGCGCGGGCGGCGGAGTATTCGGCGTAGCGGCTGGTGTCGGTGATAAAACAGGTGATTTTGACCACATCGTCCATGGTCGCGCCGGCCTCGGCGAGTACGGCGCGGATATTGGCGAAGACCTGACTCGACTGCACGGCCATATCATCGCCGACGATATTACCTTCCGGGTCGAGCGGGCCCTGGCCGGAAACGTGTATGGTGTCGCCTACCTGCACGGCTTGCGAGATGCGGAACTTCTCGGCCCAGGGCCAGTCGGGGTTGTGCGCTTTGCGGTCGGGCATGGCGGGGCTCCTGTTTTGCGTGGGTACTAGGGTGTCGGCGAGGCTCGAAGAAATCGTCGTCATTGATCGGGCCCTGGCCTTGGCGTGTAACGCGATCTGCCCTCTGGGGGCGATGAGTGTCTTCGATTTTGTCGACGGCAGAGTTCTAATCGGTTCAAGAGGGCGCGTTGGTGAGCAAATACCAGAAGGCCTACAGCGCGGCGTTGATAATGGCGGTGGCGCTGTAGGTTTTTCTAAGGTGGTTCTCCTATGGCTCGTCAACGGGTTTTAGGGTTTGTCCTTTGCGTTTTTGCTCAATAGCTCATTGAGGTGGTTGGCGAATTCGTTGCGGTCGCTTTGGCTCAAGGCCGGTGGCCCGCTGGTCTCGACACCACCGGTACGCAAGGTGTCCATAAAGTCCCTTATATTCAGTCGCGGGCCGATATTCTCCTCGGTGTAAAGCTCGCCGCGCGGGTCGAGGGCCAAGCCGCCCTTGCCGATGACTTCCGCCGCCAGGGGAATATCGGCGGTGATGACGAGATCTCCGGAGTTGAGCCTTTTGACGATCTCGTTGTCGGCAACGTCGAAACCGTAATCGACTTGCAGTATCGCGATATGGTCCGAACGCGGGATGCGCAACGTTTTGTTGGCGACCAGCGTTACCAGTATGCCGGTGCGGTCCGCTGCCCGGTAGAGGATTTCCTTTATAACGACCGGACACGCGTCCGCGTCGACCCATATCTTCATCGTTTATTTCATTTCAGTAAAGAGGCGGTACCTGTCAAGGTATCCGTTTTATTGCCTGTCGAGCAGTGCGATAATTTTTGTCTTGTGGTTTTCCCGTGCGTAATCTACGGGCCTTTTGCCCATTGTGTCTATAGCCTCGCTATTCGCCCCGTGCGCGAGCAAAAGCGCACAGACCATCATGTTTTGTTGCGGTCCGCCGCTAGATGCAAGGGAGTGCGGCCGTCCTTGGTGCGGGCGTGCACGGAGGCACCGGCATCTAAAAACCAGTTTACGGCCTGTATTTCTTCGTGGTGGCTGTAGAGGTGCAGGCACGTTCTGTTCTGCTCGTCGATCAGCGCGTCGACTATGCCGCCGGATTTTATTAACGCGTCGGCGATGGAGTTTTCCGGGCTGCGTCTGTTCTTACAATGACGTAGCGCTGACCGCAACACTTGTTGTTGGTTGGGGTTTGCGCCCCCTCGTACCAGAGCGTGCACGACGGCGACTGTGCCTGCGCTCTGACAGCAGGCGACCAGTGGCGTGACGACCATGCCGATATCCACTTCGGCATTCGGCTCGGCTCCGGCGTGCAATAGCCTGTCGATAATGGCCAACTGTTGTTTGTGATGCGTTGTTGTAGTGTGGCCTAACGCCGATCCGGCGCAATAGTGCAATCCGGTTCTTCCGGTGTTGTCGATTGCCGTGGCCTGGGACGGCTCACCTACAGCGTTCTCGGCTGCGGTCAAATCCAATATCGCGGCGGCGCTGAAGAAGTCGACACTTGTGCCATGATCGACCAGTGCGTTGACCAACGCGGGCTGCCCTGCGCTCGCGGCGAGGCAGAGCATACTTTCTCCCTCGCTACCGCGGGCGTTCGGATCGGCACCTTGCTCTATGAGGTAGCGGGCGATTTCGGGGTGCGCTGCTGTTTTGGGGAAAGAAATATAGGGTGTTACGCAAGTTTTAAGCAATGAGTTGAAAGAACGGATGGCGGTCTGTTCAACGAGGTTTTGCAGGTCGCCTTTTTTTAGCATTGTTTTCAACCGAGAGCTATCACCGGCGGGTGCATTTTTTGTTTCGGCGCTTCCTGTTTATACAAGGGTGGCAACCGGGTGCGTAACCGGTTTTCGAGCTTGCGCGTTGGTGAAAATAGCTCGTCGGTTTTTTTTCGCCGCAGAGCGCGCACGTTAACGATTTTAGGCATTCGGCAGTCGTCCCGCTCATGTGCGTCCCTATGCGATGCTCTGTAGCATGATTTCTGCGAGCTGCTCGACGACCGCGCCTTTTGCCGATTTGGCGGCGCTTAGCGGCGTCTTGCCTTTGCGCGCGGCGCGCAGCGGGTCGGCGCCGGCTTTGAGCAGCAGGTGTGCGGCGCTTTTTCTTTTCTCGTCGTTCTTGATTGTGGAATGCACCACTTCGAACAACGCGGTCTCTCCGTTGGTGTCTGCAATGTCGGCGCAAGCCCCATATTCTAACAAAGTACCTATTGTCTTGACAAAACCCGCTTTTGCCGCCCGATGCAGCGCTGTTTTGCCTTTGTTGTCTTGAAAGTCTATGTCAGCCCCGAGGCCGAGCAGTCGCTTTACTTCGGCGGGGTTTCCGCCTCGGTCTCCCCGACACAGGTATACGAGTTCTGCGCTGTAGGTATCCGTGTCCGGCGTTTTTGCGCCATAGGAGGAGGTAAGCGCGAAGAGTTCACCTGCGTCCGGGGGGATTGGCGGTAGTTTGCCGGGGTCCGCGCCATGCTCGAGCAAGTGGCGGATCTTGTCGAGGTCATTGTTGGCGGCGATAAAGAAATCGTCTTCATAGCCTTTGATTTTGGCGCCTTGACCGATGAGGAATTCAACGGTTTCGGCGTCGCCGCCGCGCAGCGCGTAACACAGGGGCGCGGCCCACGGCGCGGGCGCGAGGTAGAAGTCCAAACCGCTTTCTTCCATGGCACCCATCGTGTGTTGTGGGTGGCCTTCATATAGTGATTCGGGCTGCCGTTTCAGCCAGTCTTCGGCACCTTGCCTGTCGCCGAGGAAGGCCATGGTGTGCAGGTCGGTCTTGGCGCCTTGTGCGAGCAGGAAATCGGCGACGTCGTCGCGTTTTTTATAGCGGGCGATGCAATAACAGCTGACTTCGACAAAGTAGGGGGTGTAGTGCGTGCCGCAGGTATTGATGTCGGCGCCCCGTGCGGCGAGGTATTCGACCATCGCGAGCTTGCCGCGATGTGCTGCCTCCCACAACATGGTCCGGCCGTGAGGTCACCGCGTGCGGCAGCGGCGGTGGCGACCTTTAGGAAGTCGCTGGCCTTGCCCGGGAATTTAATGTCTACCATGGGCTTCTGCGTTAACAACGCCTTTTTATTGTTTCTTCATTTCGCGTCAATGCGGTTATTCGTCTTTATCGCGACCGACATATTTGTTAACCTTCGAGATGGTCTTACCTTGGAAGCGATCAGCCATTGTTCCTTCTCCGCCAACTAACGAACGTGTTGGTGGACCTCATCTCTGGCGCGGCACAGTTTTTCATCCAACTCGGCGAGTTCATCAATCGGATAGGGCTCTATTGCGCGTTGATATATTTCCCTGTTGGCCTTCCTTACGACGTCTACCAGGTCGGGTTTTGGGTGGCCGTCCCAGTCGTACAGGCCTTCCATCATGCCCATCATATCCATTAGCGGACCATCATCAAGGTCGTAGAGGGTCGCGCAGAAATTGACTCCGCAAACGTTCGAATCTCGCAAGTGGCGGTCGAGCAGCAAGCTGTAGACCCGGCCTTTGTGCTCGGAGGTCACACTGTGCGGATTTTGGCGTGCTGATTCGAAAATATGGCCAGACTCCTCATCAGAGACGAGCACGGCCCTGCCCGTTGTTGCACTTTGTTCGGTGAAACTGATATTGCGGTTGAAGTGCTGGGGCGAAAGCATGTCGACATAAGGCGTCAAAGTCTCCCAAGTTTTCAGGTCGAAGGACTGCTCTTTGACATATGGTCCGAGGATCAGGTGGTTGGGGTCATGCCGACGTATCGCATCGTGTACTATGCGGTACAGGTGAACCGCTATTTTGCGGATGTTTTCCGGTACTGGCGCTTCGCTGTCGAGCGACGGTATGGAGTCGATCCAGCTCTCCGGTCTGATGAAGGTGCCGAAACCATAGTAGTAGCCCATCATCAGCGTATCATCGGCGTACTGTGAGCAAACACCAGCTACTAACTCTTCGACCCAATCTTGATAAGCGGAGGAGAAGATGTCTGGGCGTTCCTGACCTTGTGGCAGCTCGTTGGGGTGAGGGATCAGGAAGAGTCCGGCAGCGTAGGGGAAAGATTCGCGGCGAAACAGCGCCTCGACCTTCTCGACATCTACATAGCCCTCGGGGTCCCGGCACTGGCTCGTCGCGCCTGCAAGTGCGCAGTTAAACCCGAGCGCCCGCACCTGGCTGAACCACTTTTCAATCCACACATCCTTGTCGCCGTCGTAAAGCTTTTGCACTGTCGGCTGACTGTTGCCGGTGTAGATGTGGGCCAGCGATACTGGGAAAAAAGCGTTACCCTCTGGCGTGATGAACCAGCTGCGTCCGTCCAGTTTCTCCAGATGGAACCAGCCGGTGCTCTTTCCCTTCAATTGGGTTGTTCCGCCGTACGAATCGAGTGTATATGTCATGGCTTTTGTCTCCGTTGCATTTCGGTGTTGACTGTGCGAATACCTTCCACCGTCTCGTTAATCTGATAGTTGGCCCGGTCGCGAAATCCGTATTTGCGTGCATTATTCTTAAGATAGGCCCCACATAGGTGGTAGCCGACGCATTGCGGGATTGCCCACAGTGCTTCCATAACCTGCCCATAGTGGTCTGTATCCTGCAAGCGATCCGCCGACGGAGGCCAGCCAACATCATCGTGGGCACACACGTGTGCGGCCGCGTCAGCCAGTAAGACCGGTCGGTCCGCGAAGTCGGCCCAGCGCCGGATCTTCGTGGCGACATTCTCCACGCTCCCGAAACATTGAAAACTAAGCACATCGACATAGGGCAGTGCTGCGTGGACCACCTCCTCGGGGAGTGCGGCGTTGGCTTCCCAGCGGTCACCGAGGATTAGGTGGTTCGGGTCGTAGCGGCGGATGGCGTCATGGGTGACCTGGTAGTAGCGTTGGGCAATGGCCGAGAGCTGACGGCGCCCGGCGTCCGACTGGAGCAGCTCTGGATCGACCAGCGACCCGCGCCACTTTGTATCGGGTGAGGTATGTACCCATTGAGGGCAATCGCAGTAGAAATAGCCGATCAGTTTCGGGTCGTCGCGCAGGCGCGCGCACTCATCTCGGGCGACGTAGTCACACCACTCCTCGAAATCAGCGCTCATAAGATCGGGCATGCGGACCTCCACTTGCCATTGATGTGCCTCGGTGAATGGCAGTAGGTGGCAATAAGGCATATCCGCCCATTGGTATTCCTCATAGGTGAAGGGCCGCGAGTGGCGGTGGTAGCCTCCGGTGATAATTACGACTTCCTGGGTCCAGCCAATCGTGTTAAAGCCCCAGTCTCGCAGATCATCGGCGACGGCGCGCAGCCAACGCTCATGACTGTTGCCGAACTCGCGTTCCCACACGCCTTCGGACTCTGCGTACCGCAAAGTAGCCGAATCGATGTGGTTTATGCCAATGGACCAGAACAGCGCGCCGTCTGGTGTAATGAGACACCAACGCTTGGTTCTCTTTTCTACTGTGTAAAAGTCAGGCATAGTTTTTTATATCCTTGGGATATGATCCGGTTTTATTTTTCCCATTTCATCTAAGGTGGGCAATGGCATGCAGGGTAAATCGATGTGTTAGATGGAGGAGGATTTTTTTATAAGAAACAACTATATGTCGAAAAGAAAGTCCCGATATATAGTTTTTCAAAACGATATAGTTGGGCTGTCTCTGGTTGCAACGATTTAAGTGCGTACAGCTCAGGTCGTTGCCGCGAGTAGAGCGGCCATTGGAACCACGGCCACATCACTACAACCGTGTACCGTGCTCGTGTAGACGATCCACCTGCCACCGGCGCAAAACTGCGGATGCGGGTGTACATGGTAGCGGGGCTCGATTTGCGGCATGCGTGTTACGATCTCGACCTGTCGTTGCGTGTCGGTATTGTAGAAAGCGACGCGGAACTCGGATGTCTCCTGCAGGTTGATGTCACCGACTAGATAACGACTGGTCGTGTCAGCGTGGCTGTGCAGCGTGCCCGCAGGCCAGACGTTGGTGCTCTCGCCTGTGTGGATATTCACCTTCTCGGTGCCCGCGTTGTAGTCGACATACCATACATGGTCCCCGTCATCCGCCCACCACTCGTGTCCGACTCGCCTTGGCTCTCGATAGATTGGCGTAGCCTCGGCACCCCGCCGCAGCAACCACATGCGGTTGTCGTAGGAGTGTCGCTTTCCGGAGGCCACGTCGTCCCAATAATCTTGCGCCAGCAGTACCAGGTCGGAGTCGGTGGGGTGAAACTGCGCGTGGTTGTAGCAGCGGTCGAAGGTCTGCCAGGTCTCGAAGTCGCCGCCGTCGACGGGAAGGCTGCCACAGGCCCATTCGCGACCGAGGCTTGCATCGAGGAATAGTTCGCGACCATCGGCCGACAGTGTCAGGTGCGTTGCCAGGCGCTCGCCAGATCTCATCCGGTGGACTTTCTCGGGGACGGCATTGACAACCTCTGTCTGGTCATTTGCACTTGGTCCTCGTCGGTAGACAGTGTACTCCCAACACCAGTAGACTCCGCCTGGGCCGACCATCGGTGAGGCATCGCGGAACTGAGTTTCTGGAAACCACCGCAACTGCTCCTCATGTACGTCGTAGACGCCGAGGCTTCGGCCCTCGTAAGAGTTGCCTCCCGGAGGATGGGCGCAGTAGAACCACAGATAGGCGCCGTCTTCGGAGAAGCTGCGGTTCGTGAAGTAGAATGACTGCTGGAGTGGTGCCACCCGGTCGTGGAGTAGATAGCTGGTGATGCCGCTTTCGGGGTCGGTCCACGGTCGGAAGGCGGCGCTGGCGGTGAGGTCGGGTAGCGTCATAGCGTCCTCGTGTTAGGTAATGTGGTATTAAAGTCAGAGCCTGCCTGCCCTATGTGCGGAAAGTTAGTATGATAAATAGTGATCATACAGTAAAAAGGCGATATAGCTATCGATATGCTAAAGTTATACTGCAAGGATCTAATTTTACTCGTCCTATTTCCTCTATGATCACGCCGTGCGCGAGCCTGCACAGCAGGTTGGGCGGAGGCCCGCAAGGGCTGATTCTGTGCATAGTGGTGTTATGCGGTGGCCCTGCTTGTCTGGTAGGCATTACCGTTCAGGACTTGGTCTACCAAAGTAGAGCACGTTTGGTGCACCGGATCGCGCCATCGTTATATCATTAAAGCCGTCCTCATCCACATCGCCGACCGCGAATCCGTACGCTTTTCCTTGGTCGTCACCGCCCTCTACTGGCGCAAACGTACGCCCGTAGCCGCTGAAGAAGACTACTGGCCGGGCATTCACGTGACCTACGATCACATCAGTCCTCCCATCTTCATTGACATCAGCAAGCGCTATTGCGTAGGGCGCTATGCCTTTCGAACCGAGGCGCTTGGGGCACCTCAAAAGTTATGCTTGGCTGGCCTCATAAAACGAATGAACCAGTGGACGGATCGATCACTACAAGATCAAGAATCCCGTCTCCATCCAAATCAGCGGTTTCGGCAGTGCGAATGGCAGCGTCTGCAAATCCATACGTATCCGATGGCCAAATGAGGAGAGTGGACCTTGCAGATAGATATAGCTCTGTCAGCCATCCCGATGGGGAACTGCGAGATCAAAAACCCCGTCGCCATAGAAATCCGCCGGCGTGAAAGTAGTCGCTGACTCGCCGGAGAATGCGAGACAGTCGTCAACGAATTGACCGGCTCCCTTGTTGAAGCAGATAAAGTTGTATCCCGGGTCCTTCAGAGCATTTGGTTTAGGGTTCCCGGTCCTGTTGGCGAAGACAACGTCCGGGAGGTCATCGCTGTCCATGTCAACAACTTTGATGTGCCGCGTTGGCCATTTGGGACGGCCCACCGCAGACCCCATCGAGTAAGATCCGGTCCCGTTGTTCAAGTCGACTCAGTTCGTGTCGGGAGCATCGTTGCTTACAGGATATCAAGGTCGTTGTCTCGGTCGCTTTCGACGAGGAGCCCTGAGTAGGAGCGATCCGGGCTGGCGGACAAGGGGCTGGGCGGGAGAATAGCACCGGTATCATCACCAAGAAGGATTAGGTTGTGC
>Ga0315339_1001327_pt1 | contig 22603 bp, 20 predicted proteins | sample ASW17metaG_FD_204514 | JGI IMG/M metagenome (GOLD analysis project Ga0315339, IMG submission 204514) | Ammonia-oxidizing marine archaeal communities from Pacific Ocean, United States - ASW #17 | ecosystem: Environmental > Aquatic > Marine > Oceanic | place: USA: California | collected 2016-12-05
TTGGGAGCGAGCGATCTCCTCGAGTTCGGAACATTGCCGGGAGTTCAATCGAACCAGGCTACCTTCAAAGGGCATATAGAGAAGACGTCTTCCCTATATGCAAGGTTACTTTGAGACAGTCCACTAGGAAGTCACAGGACCTCAACCGTCACGCCTCCTTGCGACTTTCGCCCGCCGATCTCGACTTCCACAATCACCGCCCCCGGCCCTATCCCCTGTGGAAGAATGACGTTGCTCTGAAATAGCCCGGTAAAGCCCGGCGCCATCCCCGCGAATCTCACCTGTGCCTCAATCCCGCCGACCCGGACCACCACCGGTTCATCAAAGAAGCTCAGATTCGCACCACCTCGCGCCAACTCGCCCGTCGCCAGGGCGGGATCGATCCCGCCCTGCCCCGTACCAAAGAGCGAGATATACGATCCGCGCGCCGCTCCACTACCCGGCCCGTTTACCGTGCCGTTCTGATTGAGTACAATTGCCTGCGTCGTTTCCGGGAAGACGAAGACGCCCGGGTTCGTCGAAATCACCGGAACGACCTGCGCAGCGCCAGCCACCTACTTGTGACTCACGACGACAAGAGCGTTGCTTAAGCCTGCGATCTCTATCGGCGCCAACGCGTTGATCTGGTCGTGACGCACAAAGAACAACGGCAGAGGAATGCCGTTGGCCGTCACCGACACATCCCCGGCCAGCGTTACCAACCTACCCGTCACCGGATTCAGGCCTCCGCTCACACCATCCGCCGGGCCAAGATCCATGCCGAAGATCGAAATGATCTCCCCCGCCGCTATCCCCCGCGCCAGGAAATTAGCGCCGTTCACCACCGCGTCCGACGTGAACTGAGGTAGTTTCCTCGCCTCAATAATCGTGAAGCCCCCCGAGTACGCCGATGTCTCCGTCTCGGAAGTGATCCGCAGCGTCACCTGCCCCGGCGGGGCATTGGCAGCCACCGCTATCCGAAAGCGCACCAGGGGAAACTCTTTGCCGTTGGTGAAGCGCACCGTCCCGGCGTGCTCAAAGCTTCCGGGGACGACCGTACAACCGTTCCCGAAAAACGAGAGCGACGACTGGCTTAAGGCGGGATCATCCAGGCCGGCGCCGTGCACCTCGACCGTATATTCGCCGCTCGTCTCGATCTGAGCGCCGACGCGACTCCGAACGTCCTCTCCCACCGGGACCGCGCCCGCACCTTCGATGTTGATCTCGGTCGCCCCATCTTCAACCGCAAAGTCCGTCACCCGTGACCCGCCGGTGAATACGATTAGCGCGGTTGGGTTCGTTCCACCATGAAACGTCGTCTGAAACGAGGTATACGCCCCGGCGCCCGCTAGCCCGAGCTGCAACGGCGTTGTCGGTCCATCAAGCGGTTCGACGAACAAGACGTACGTCCCGCCGGGCACGCCTTCGATGACATACTCTCCGAAGGAATCTGTCACCCCGCCAATCGCCGTATTGTTGCCGAGGCCTTGCGCCACGACATGCGCACCGCGAACCGCGCGGCCGGTCTTTGTCGTGACCGTGCCGCTCAATGTGGCGCCGTTTCCCCCTCCAGACACCGGATAGGTGGATGCGACAAACGCCCGGTCGTCCGCAGTAAGGCTCGCCAGGGCGTTGCTCGCGCGGGCCGCCAAGGCAAACATCGTCGCACTCGCGATGCCCGAATGGTCAAGTCCCAGAGCGTGATCCAACTCATGCGTCATCGTCGCCTGAATATCGAAGGTCCCCGGCGAGAGGTTCGTCGAAAATGGCAGGCTCGGACTGAAAAGGATGTCGGTGTCGATCAGCGTGCCATCGCCATTCCAGAAGAGTCGCGTCACGGCGACGGCCCGCCTACAACGGCGCGGCTTTGTGGCAAGTCCGCGAAGAGCCCCAGTTGTGTACCCTCGACACTCGACCTCTCTAGGTTCGTTGCCTCTAAGGGTGCGAACCGAACCCGCGATGCCGGCACGCTGCTCCACGTGTCGAGCGCCGCCTGTAGCGCCTCCACCGGACTACTGTCTTCCGTAATGATGAGCTCGCCCTGATCGTTCCGCAGCCCCGCGACGGTTTGATCGTTCACCAGGTAGGGTATACGCGCGAAATCGGTCCGGTTCAAACCCGCGCCGCTCCCGTTACGGGCTTGGATGTAGCCGAGGGCCGGCCCCGCCGTCGTGAACAAGGTCGCAAGAAGAGCAATCGATCGGGGGAGAAACACGAGTCCAGATTATATCCACGGCCTCTCCGCCTCTCGGTCCGTCACATCACACACGCCGGCGAAGGGACGTTTCTACCGCCGTGGGGCGGCGGGTAACCCAGGGATGCGGCGACCGCCTTGTCTCCGTGGGTCACGAGTCCCCGTGCCGTGGGTACAATAGATCCCCTGAGCCGCGGTTGGGACCATCTTCACCAGGCAACTCCAAGGATAACAATGATACGTAAGGCGTCCCTTTTGCTTTCGATCAGCCTCGCCGCGCTGGCGCTTCCGGCACTCGCACAAAACGACATGAGTTTCTTCATCACGAGCAAGGGGCCCGGCAAGGGCGCCGAACTGGGTGGTCTGGCGGGGGCCGACCAGCATTGCCAGTCATTGGCGGCGACCGCCGGTGCAGGCGGCAAGATCTGGCACGCCTACCTGAGCACGAGCGCCGCCGGCGGACAAGCCGCGATCAACGCGCAAGACCGGATCGGCAGAGGGCTGGGCGTGCCCACCAGTGTTGGGGCGTCGGATGGCGCTTACGCGACGAAGGTCGGCGTCAACTGGGACGTCATTCGCGGGGCGACGGCCTACGAGATCTTCCGCAATACGGTGGACGATACGGCCTCGGCGACTCAGGTCGGGACGACGGCGTCGTCGATCTTCTTCGACGCCACGGCGGTCACGGAGCAGAATTACTTCTACTGGGTGCGGGCGCGGACTGGTGGTCTCGTTAGCGACTTCAGCGCCTCCGACCAGGGCTTCCGCGCAGACGGAGAGATACCGGGCGGATTCATCAGGCCCAAGCCGCTGGAACCTCCGCGGGCGCCGCCGGAAAACCCGGTGACGGGCGCGAAGGTCTATCTGGGGAAGACGCTGTTCTGGGACGAGCAACTGTCATCGACGCGCACCGTATCGTGCGGCACCTGCCATTTGCCCCGCGCCGGCGGCGCGGACTCGCGGTCCGGCGAAGCGCCCGAACTCGCGATGCACCCCGGCCCGGACGACACCTTCGGAACCGACGATGACGCTGTGGGCTCGCGCGGCGTGCCGATGACCCTCGCCGACGGCTCGTACCAGTCCTCGGAACATTTCGGCTTTCGGGAGCAGGTCACCGGGCGCAAGGCGCTGGCGGTCATCGAGGCGGCCTATGCTACCGACCTCTTTTGGGACGGCCGGGCCCGAACGCAATTCGTTGACCCTGTGACGGGAAGCGTCGTCATCCAGAGTGGTGGAGGACTGGAATCACAGGCTCTCATGCCCTTGACCGACTCGGTCGAGATGAGCCATGTCGGGGCTACGTTGGGGAACGTGATCGCGCGTATCGCCGCATCAAAACCATTGGCGCTCTCGCCGGCACTACCGCCTGCGCTGGCGACATGGATCGGTGACAGTTCTTATCCCCAGTTGTTTGAAGAAGCGTTCGGGACGCCCGAAGTCACCGCGCCGCGCATTGCGATGGCGATCGCGACTTACGAACGGACGCTCTATTCGGACCGCACGCCGTTCGACCTGGAGTCGACTGATATCCAGGATCACCCACCGGCGGAACAGCGCGGGCGAAATGTCTTCATCAAAGTGACATGCAACTTGTGCCATCAATCCGGGCTTACGGGCGATAGCTTCTTCCGTAACCTTGGTGTCCGCCCGGCGGAGGAGGACGAAGGCCGCTTCGTCGTGACCGGAGCGGCGCGCGAGTTGGGCGCGTTTCGGACACCGAGCCTGCGCAACGTCGGCCTCCGCACACCTTTCATGCATAACGGAAGGTTCTCAACCTTGGAGGAGGTCATCGAGTTCTACGATCGCGGCGGCGACTTCAAGGGGCCGCACCAGAACATTCAGATGCGGCGGCTGAACCTGAGGTCGGACGAGAAGGCTGACCTTGTCACGTTCCTCAAGAACGAACTGACCGATCAGCGCGTCGCGACCGAGTCCGGCCCGCTGTTTGACCGGCCGATGCTTTATACCGAGTCAGCCCGCGTACCGCGCGTGATATCCGGGGGGACGGCGGGATTGGGAGGATTCATCCCGCAGGTGATCGCGATCGAGCCTCCGCTGGCCGGGAACCCGAGTTTTACAGTCGCGCTGGCGAGTGCCCTGGGCGGGGCGCAGGCTACGTTGGTCATCGATGCGGCTGATCCGGGAACGGGACCGATGATTCCGGGCACGGCGGTATTGGCGCGCGAAACGGTCGCGGTAAACGGCAGCGGTGCGGGCGAAGGCTGGGCGTCGGTGAGTATCGCGATTCCGAACGACGCGGGGCTGATCGGCTCGAAACTATTCGGACGCTGGTTTGTGGCTGACGGCGGATCAGCGGTCGGCATCGCGGTGAGTCCGTTGTTTGAGATCACGATTTTCGACGGAGGGCTCGCGGGGCCCGAGGCGACACTTCTTACAAGTGTCTCGGCAGCGGACTTCATGATCGGGCCGGTCGCGCCGGAATCGATCGTCACTGGATTCGCGGCGGACCTGGCCGCATTCGAAGAGTCAGCGGCCTCGATGCCCTTGCCCACGGCGCTGGGTGGGATCACGGTCGTCGTGAGAGACAGCATGGGCAGCGAGCGGCTGGCCCGGTTGTTCTATTGCTCGCCGGGGCAAATCAACTACTTGATCTCCGCCGGTACCGCGCCCGGCGAGGCTACCGTGCAGGTGCTGAGAAGCGGCGTTGTTGTCGCGAGTGGAACGCTGCAAGTGGCGGCGGTAGCTCCCGCCTTGTTCACCGCAAACTCGAGTGGAACGGGGATCGCCTCCGCGCTGGTGCTGCGCATCAAAGCAGATGGGACGCAGAGCTACGAGCCGGTTGCTCGTCTCGAAGCGGGCGAGAAAGCGTTCGTCGCCGAACCAATCGATGTTGGCCCGGAGAGCGACCGGCTCTTCCTAATCCTGTTCGGAACCGGGTTCCGATACGGCAGCGGCCTGAGCGGAGTCACGGCAAGCGTCGGCGGATTGGACACGGATGTCTTGTTCGCCGGGCCACACAGTCTCTTCGCCGGGGTTGATCAGATCAACCTTCCTCTCGACCGCGCCTTAGCGGGGCGAGGAACGGTGGATGTGATCATAGCAGCGGACGGCCAAGCGGCCAATAAGGTCCAAGTCCATTTCGCTCCACCCCAGTAGGCGCGGAACAGTCCCCGGCGGCAGCCCTTCTAAGATAAGGAGAAGATGTTTCCGCGTCTCCGATTGAGCTTGGCGCTGGCCATCCAGCTGCTATGCGGGCTTGGCCAAGCGGACCAGAAAGCTCTCGTTCCTTTGCCGTCGGAAGCGCCTGCTCCCGAGGATAATCCTACGAGTGAGCAGCGGGTTGCGTTGGGTCGGCGACTCTTCTTCGACCCTCTGCTGTCGGGCGACAACCGCATGAGTTGCGCGACATGCCATGTGCCCAAAAAAGGGTTCACCGACGGTCTGCCGCGAGCGAAAGGCGCGGGCGGGCGGGAGCTTACTAGGAATACGCAGACGGTGTTGAATACGGGTTTCTTTTCCAGTTTGTTCTGGGATGGCCGCGCCGCGAGTCTCGAAGAGCAGGCGTTCGGGCCGATTACATCCCGGACGAGATGGTGCAGGACCTCGATGAGGTGGTTGAAGAGTTGGGCGCTATCCCGAGCTACGTTGAAGAATTCGAGCGCTCCTTCGGCAGCACTGTAAATGAAGAAGATATCGCCCGGGCTCTCGCAGCGTACCAGCGCAGTCTGATTACGCTTAACTCGCCTTTCGATCGCTATCTGGCTGGCGACGAGAACGCGCTGTCGCCAGCCGCCAAAAAGGGTCTAAGACTATTCCGCGGAGACGCGGGTTGCGTTCGTTGCCACAATGGGCCGCTGCTCAGTGATGGCAAGTATTATCAGCTGGGTGTGAACAACGCCGACTTGGGCCGGGGCAGCGTGACGGGCAACGCTGAGGACCGCTATCGCTTCCGCACGCCGAGCCTTCGCGACATCGCCGACACCGGCCCCTACATGCATGACGGATCACTGGAAACGCTGTTTGACGTAGTTGAGTTCTACTATCGCCGCGTTCCCCGGAGTGGACCGGAAGGAGCGGCGCTCGACGTCGACCTCTGGTGTGGCAAAGCTACTCGGAGATCGACTTGATCGTGGCATTTCTCGAGTCGCTCAGCGGAGAGACTCCCGCCATAACGCAATGAGGTGATCGGGGCTGGACTCAGCTACGGACCCGCGTTCTCGTTACGTATGCCACCGAAGTGTATCGGCGATGGTAGCGGGTTTGTCGTACTCTGAGTAGGAGTCGGATGTCGTCAGACCCTCCACCATTGTTTCCGCCCCGGACGATTCGTTTTCCGCCGGGGGTGTTCGAGACAAGCACGAATTGTGGATACGCTCCGCCTGCGCCACCACCGCGTCCTCGTAAGCGCAAGGTTTGGCTGCATCTGCTGCTGTTTGGGCTTACGGTCGCATCGACGACGTGGGCAAATGGACCGATCTACTCGGTGTGCGTTTTGAGTATCTTGACGGCGCACGAATTTGGTCACTACTTCGCGGCACGGCATTATCGTGTACCCGCGACGTTGCCCTATTTCATTCCCTTCCCCTCGCTACTCGGAACGCTTGGGGCGGTGATTCGGATGTCACCTTACATCCCAAATCGGCGGGCTTTGTTCGATATTGCAGCGGCGGGTCCGATCGCAGGACTGATAGTGGCGTTCCAGATGAGTTTTCTCGGGATCTATCTCTCGGCACAAGTACCAACACCCGACCAGGGAGCGCATTGGATCAGCTTGGGCGAACCATTGTTGTTCAAGGCCATGCAGTGGCTGATTTTCGGAGCCCAACTGGAAGGAACCGAGCTACTCCTGCACCCGATGGCATTCGCGGGGTGGGTTGGGTTGTTCGTTACTGCTCTGAACCTGTTGCCGATCAGTCAGCTTGACGGCGGGCATATCAATTATGCGCTGTTCGGGCGGCGCAGCCGAATGGTGGCGACGGTCGCTTTCGGTTTACTGGCGATCCTGACGGCGATTCAGGGCTTTCAGTACCTGATCATGCTGGTCCTACTTTGGTACATGGGAGTCGGCCACCCTCCCACGCTAAACGATAGGTTGGACCTAGGCCCGATGCGTCGCCGGATTGGCTTCTGCCTGTGGGTGGTGTTCGTGTTATGCTTTACGCCGACACCGTTCAGCTTCTGAAGCCGCCGTATAATATCGCTATGACGAAATCGATCCGTTTGTTTGCTCTCGTTTGCTTGTCTGCGCTCACCATGTCCGCTGCCAATACCGTTCACGATTTCACGCTCAACTCGATTGACGGCGAAGCCACTTCGCTCGGCGAGTACAAGGGTAAGGTTCTGCTGATGGTAAACGTTGCGAGCCGCTGCGGCTTCACCCCGCAGTACAAGGGGCTCGAGGCGCTGTACCGCAAGTACAAAGATCGTGGGCTGGTTGTGATGGGATTCCCGGCCAATAACTTCGGCGCGCAAGAGCCGGGCACGGACAACGAGATCAAGGCGTTTTGCTCGCGCAATTTTGACGTCAGCTTCCCGATGTTCAGCAGGATCTCGGTCAAGGGTGCCGATACGCATCCGCTGTACCAGTACTTGACCGACAAGTCGGCTCACCCCGAGACCGGCGGCGAAGTGCCTTGGAACTTCACAAAGTTCCTGGCGGACGGCAACGGCAAAGTGATCGGCCGTTTCGCTCCGGATGTCGAGCCCAGCGTGATTGGGCCGGCGATCGACGCCGCACTCAAGTAGGATTCGCGGCCTCCCCAACCTCATAGAGAATTACAATTGCTCTGGTCGTCATCGACACCGACGTGAGAAAGTAGGGGCACGGCATGCCGCGCCCGAGGGCTCCGGGCGAACACCTACCAATGCCCCCATGGCTGACGTCCACAAAGAAACCGTTGGCGGGCAGTCTTTGACAAGCGGGCTGGAGCGTTTGTTCGTGGTGGTCGAGCAGCTTGCTTCAGAACTATATCCAGGGCGGCGGGACCGGCCGCGCATCACCGCCGCGAGCCGGCTGGATCGCGACCTCGCCATTGACAGTCTGGGCCGCGCTGAGTTGTTGCGGCGGATAGAGCGAACGTTTGAAGTGCGTTTGCCGGACCGCTTGCTCGGCACGGCGGAGACGGTCGGAGACTTGCTCGCGGGCTTGGCGCACGAAGGGGCAAGAGGGGTCGGCGAGCGCGATCTCGAAGCGGTTCTATCACCGGCCGCGGGCGTTGCCGTAACACCGAGTGACGCAGAGACACTCATTGAAGTCCTCGAAGCGCACGAGGCGGAACGCACCCACATTCTTCTCACCGACGCGGTACCGGAGGCGACGGAGATCACCTACGGAGGATTGTCCGCCGCGGCCCGGCAGGTGGCCGCTGGGCTGGCCGAGCACGGCGTCAAACAGGAAGACCGAGTGGCGATGATGCTGCCCACGGGCGCAGATTTCTTTGAAGCGTTCATCGGGGCGTTGTGTGCCGGCGCAGCACCGGTTCCGATCTATCCGCCGGCACGGATGTCGCAGCTCGAAGATCATCTGCGCAGGCAGGCCGCGATTCTCAACAACGCCGAAGCGAAAGTGCTGATCACGGTGCGGGAGGCGCGCGGAGTCGGGCGGCTGCTGCGTGCACTCGTGCCGTCGTTGCGGTTCGTTGGGACTGTAGCGGACTTGAAACAGGGCAGCGGCTCGATGAACCCCGTCGCCTTGCGCGCCGATGACATGGCGCTATTGCAATACACGTCCGGCAGCACCGGGGACCCGAAGGGCGTCGTACTCAGCCATCGCAACCTACTAGCGAACCTCAGAGCGATCGGCGAAGTATTGCATCCCGGCGCGGGCGATACCGTGGTGAGCTGGCTGCCGCTCTATCACGACATGGGTTTGATCGGCGCGTGGTTGGGCAGCCTTTACTACGCTGTACCGCTCGTCTTGATGTCGCCGCTGACGTTCCTGGCACGGCCGGAGAGATGGCTGTGGGCAATTCACAAGCACCGCGGAACAATCTCGGCGGCGCCGAACTTCGCTTTTGGGATTTGTGCAACGAAACTCAAGGACGACCAGCTCACCGGGTTGGATCTGAGTTCCGCGCGGGTTTTGATGAACGGCGCGGAGCCGGTGAGCGCAAGCACCATTCGCGAATTCACAGAGCGATTCGCGCTCTACGGACTGCGGCCGGAAGCAATTGCTCCGGTCTATGGGATGGCCGAAAACTCGCTGGCTCTGGCCGCCCCTCAGACCGAAAGTGCTCCCGTCGTGGACCGAATCAGCCGCCGTTCGTTTACGACACACGGCGAGGCGGTGCCGGTCCTCACGGCGGATCAGGAAGTACTCGAAGTTGTTTCGTGCGGCCGGGCGGTACCCCGCCATCACATTCGAATCGTGGACAAAGCGGGGCGCGAGTTAGGCGAGCGTCAAGAAGGGCGGATCCAATTTCGCGGACCCTCGGCGACACGCGGGTACTTCCGCAATGCAGAAAAGACGCGGGAGCTCATGCGCAACGGCTGGCTCGAAAGCGGTGACCGCGGCTACCTCTCCGATGGCGAAGTCTACATCACGGGCCGATCGAAAGACATCATCATCCGCGCGGGCCGGAACATCTATCCGCACGAGGTGGAAGAAGCGATCGGAGAGATCGACGGCGTCCGCAAGGGCTGTGTCACGGTGTTCGCGGCGGCGGATGGCAAGACAGGGATCGAAAGAGTCGTCGTCGTTGCCGAAACACGGTTAAGAGATGCGGACGGACGCGAGCGTGTGCGCGATGAGATCGGGCGAGCCGCCACGGAGGTGATGGACGCGCGGCCGGATGAAATTATCTTGGTCCCACCGCAAACCGTGCCCAAGACATCGAGCGGGAAGATTCGGCGTTCGGAGACGCGGGAGCGCTACAACCAAGGGCTTCTCGAAGCGGGTCCGCGCGCCATCTGGAAGCAGGTGACATCGCTGGTGATTGGCGGAGCGGTGAGCGGCGTTTCCCGTTTGCTCACCGGGGCAGGCCGCGCCGTCTACGGCTGGTACGCGCTGCTGGTGATTTTCGCTTGTGTCGTGGGGACTTGGTTGTCCGTGCTGATACTGCCGAAGCGCGCGCGTTGGACGGCGGTGCGCATTTGGGGACGTTTGATTCTGGGCTTGACGTTCATGAAAACAACGATTGAGGGCGAGGAACTGATGCCGAGCGGAGGCGGTGTCGTGGTGGTCAACCACGCGAGCTACCTGGATTCGATTGTGGTGGCGGCGATGGTACCGGGACCGTTGAGCTTCGTGGTCAAAGATGACCTCAGCGAGTTCAAACTGTTCCGCTCGTTTCTGGAACGCATCGATGCTCTATTCGTGCAGCGTCTAGACGTGGCGGCCAGCGTTGACGATGCGGCGAAGGTAACGGCGGCGGCGAAGGCAGGGCGGCGCATTGCCGTGTTTCCGGAAGGCACTTTCATTCCACGCGATGGGTTGCTGCCTTTTAGCCTGGGCGCGTTCGTGGTCGCGGCGGAGACAGAGACGCCGGTGATTCCGGTGGCGATGCAGGGAACGCGGCAGATTCTATGCGACGAGCACTGGGTGCCCCGTCGAGGGGCCATTCATATCAAGATTCTGCCGCCGATTCTCCCGAAAGATAACGGCTTCCACGAAGTGATTCGACTGCGTGACGAGGCGCGCGCGGCAATCCTCCGTCACTGCGGCGAGCCGGACCGCGGCGACGAACAACTGCTATTCACAGCGGCCGGTCCGGAGCGCATCTAGGCGATGAACGAGACCGCCGCCACGCCGCGCCGAGGCGTCTTGGAAGCTCTGTGCCTGCACCGGCCCGAGTTGCGCGCCTGGGTGATGTATGACTGGGCGAACTCGGCGTTCGCGACGACCGTGCTGGCGGCGGTGCTGCCGGTCTACTACAGCGAAGTGGCGGCGGCCGATTTGCCCCAGCACCTGCGAACAGCCTACTGGGGTTATACGCAAACGGCGGCACTGGTCGTGATCGCGCTGATCTCGCCGGTGCTTGGCGCGGCGGCTGACACCCTGGGCGCAAAGAAGAACTTCCTGCGTTTCTTCATCGTCTTCGGGTCAGCGGGGTGCGTGGCCCTGTGGTTCGCGACGGAGGGGCGCTGGCTGCTCGCGTCGGCGGCTGTGGTCGTGGGGATGATTGGGTTCGCGTCGGCGGACGTCTTCTATGAATCGCTGCTGCCGCATATCGCAAAGCCGGAGGAGATTGACCGCGTCTCGACGTCCGGCTATGCGCTGGGATACGTCGGCGGAGGATTGCTGCTGGCAGTGCATCTGGCATGGATTACCTGCCCGGAGGCGTTCGGGCTCGCCGACGGCGGCGTGGGTTCGCGCCTGGCGTTCGTCAGCGTGTCCGTGTGGTGGGTACTGTTTTCGATCCCGCTGTTTTGCACGGTGAAGGAGCCGGCGCCGACAGGGCCAAAGGGGGCGACGTTAACGAGTGGCCTGGCGGATGGGTTTCGGCAGATCGCAACAACGTTCCGCGAGATCAGGCGATACCGTGAGGCGTTCTGGTTCTTGTTGGCATTCTGGTTCTACAACGACGGAATCATCACGATCGCCAAGATGGCTGCCATCTACGGCGCGGAGATCGGTATCGGCCAAACCAACCTGATCGGCGCGCTACTCGTGGTGCAGTTCCTCGGCATTCCGTGTACGTTTGCGTTCGGCGCGCTGGCCGGATGGCTGGGGCCGAAGCGGGCGATCATGGTAAGTTTGGTTGTCTATACGGGGATCTCGGCACTGGGGTACTTCATGAGCACGGCGCTGCATTTTTGGATCTTGGCGTGCGGCGTGGCCGTGGTGCAAGGCGGCAGCCAAGCATTGAGCCGGTCGCTATTCGCAACATTGATTCCCGCCGAGAAGTCGTCGCAATTCTTCGGCTTTTACAACGTGAGCGGACGGTTTGGCAACATCATTGGGCCGCTTGTGTTCGCGGTCGTGAGTCAGATGTCCGGCGGAAGCCGGTTGAGTATTCTCTCGCTGGTCGTTTTCTTTGTAGGGGGGATGTTATTGCTCGCTCGTGTGGACGTAGAGGTGGGCAGGCGACGCGTATCAACCAGTCGACAGAGATTCTAGTTACGCCAATCCCCTCGAATCTGTTGAAGGATCGCAAGCCGTTCGTCGGCATCGGCCTGTTCGTAATGAGGAGGCTTCTCAAACAGACGCTCGACCGTGTTCAGCCGTGCAATCGGGAGGCGCTGTGTGTCGCGATGGCTCGCGCAGTTTGGTGGAGTCTAGGTGAGTGACACAAATAGCGACTCCGCTCGATCCGTCAACGGCTGAGTCAAACGTATCGCTGTCATTGAGCGGTTTCGGGCCGTCTCGCGACACTGCCCAACCGACGAACACGATACCGAGGCCTACGTTGTTCAGCTGCGAGACGCAGGTGAACGGCGCCGGGACTGCTGTGAGAATATCCCGGAGGAGGTGGTGCGGCTTCCGAGTCTGATTCAGGGCTGCGTACGGTCGTTGATCGGAGTTCTGGCTCAGCGGGGCTTGTCGGCGCGGGACAAGGTTGCGCTTGTTGCGAGTGCATTGGCGACAGAGGGAGCGCCCGCCGAGTCGCTTGCCGGCCTGAATGACATCCTCCAGCTTCTGGAGTCACGCCAGTTCGACAGAGTCGACTGCTTCTCAATGCGCGGCTTTGCCATGATTTCAACGCTGAGCCGAGTATTCGGCGTGCCCCACCGCGAGTTCCTCTCCCGCGGGACTCGCTACTTCGGTGAGTTCGCTTTCGAATTGCTGACCGTCGTACCCTACGCCTATTGGCTTCACCGCAACGGCCTGCTGGAACTGACTTAGTCTTGCGCCGACACGAAGTGTCTCTACTACTGCTCGCCGCGACATGAAGAATTCACGTATCCCCGTTCCTATATCCCCGTCAGCGAATACCCGAGCGCCGGCAGGTCCCCCGTCCGGTTCGATGCACATCACTTCCCGGAGCATCTCGATACAGGGTCGTGGGAACCGCCGCCTTACAAAACAACGTTCCGAAATGAGATGTTTCGCTGGTCAAAGGAACTCTGCGTGATCTGTAACAAGTACTCCTTCGAGCCCTCATTGGAATCGGGCCAACCTGTGAATTTCATTGATGTCCCGGGTCTTATGAAGCTCTTCGGTATGTTGTGCGAGAGATTTCAGGTTGTCTACGTGCGGCCGCGGCCCAGTGACATCGTCGGGGACCATCAACCCATCAACGATCTCGGCGAGTTCGCGGAGATTCAGGCTCGATTCCCCGACGTCCTCACGATTCAACAGGTTCACGCGGAACATCCCAAGCTGTCATTCAACGAGTTACAGATGAAGCTGTTCGCCAATTGCGAGCGCTTCATCTCTGTACTCGGTGGTTCGTCGTACCTCGCCAGCTACTTTGGGGGGAAGAACATTGTCTACGCCCGCGAAGGATGGGAGGTTTCCTGCAACGCGTACGACAACTGGTTTCATCTCTTTTCGGGGGCGGCTATCCACCATGCCCGAACATCCGACGAACTCTTCGATCTCGCGCGGCGCGAACTCGCCTGCTGACATCGTGGCGTTCCGGCTTGCCGCCAGTTAAGATCCGTTCGCCCGCTGCACCTGCTCAAGCACGGTCCGATCGTATCGCTCGCGCATCCGCAGATAGAGAGCTTGGTGCCAACTTGCAGGGAGCAAGATGCCGCTCAGGCAAGCACCGGCCAGGAGGACGTTTCTGCAGTCCATAACAAAGCTAATCGGCGACGAGAACAGGGAGTTTCTCAGGTATCGCAGTGCGGACCCGAACTGTCGAGCATGGTAATAGGAGACATACGCAAAATAACGATTCAGGTTGACCTGGCGAGCCGGTTCGGTTTTGCGGACCTCGTCGGGAGCGACCAGCGCCGCCTTCGCAATGGACTGGATCCACCCTTCTCCCATACGGCGGACATCGGAACTGGTTTGATCGGGGCGGCGGCGATAGAGGGTGAGCGGCTCGAAAACCCCAAGGATATTGCCTTCCCGAAGTTGTGCGAGGCGGAGCCACATGTCAAAGTCGTGGCACGCGGCGAGTTCGATATCGAAGACGCCGGCCTCATCCAAGGCGTCTTTGCGGACAACGGCCACGGAGCCATTGTGAATCGGGTTCTCGATGAGGAGGTCACGAAATGTGACACGTCGGTTCGTGGCCGGCAGCAGGCCTCCAACATTTCCCTCGGCATCTATCTCCCTCGACCCAGAATAGGTCATGTCGGCGTCGGGATGATCGGCGTGAAACGCAAGATGCCGCTCCAGTTTTTGAGGCAGCCAAACATCATCCCCGTCGAGCAAGGCGATGTACTCACCACGCGCTTCCGCGACCCCGACGTTCATGGCGGGGCCTGGCCTCGGTGAGGCCTCTTCAGAACACGAAGGCGCGGGTCGGCGATGTCTTGAATACAGTCGATTGTTCCGTCCGTCGACCCGTCATCGATCACGATCACTTCTAGGTTGGAATAGGTTTACTGAAGCGCGTAGAGGACGGATTCGCGGATATAGGGGGCAATGTTATATGCGCTGGTAATGACGGTCACGATCGGACGAGCGGGTGCGTGTGGTGTCGCATGGGCATCGGGACGCATGCTGGGTTGGGGCGTTGGCACAACAGGACGAGTGTAGCTGGAGCGAGGCGGAGGTTGTGAAGCGCGGAAACGTTTTATCATATACGGGACAAGCCCGAGCTCGCGAATGGCGATATTCACCATCGAGGCAACGAAACGAATGCAAATGAATCGAAGGCATTTCTTGGGCGGCGCGGCGGGTGGCGGAACAGCCACGCTCTTGGCCGCTTGTGGCGGAACCGAGGAGAGCGGCACGCAACGAACGCAGGAGGCGGGTCCATCGATCGAGGACCTCGACCGTGCGGCGGCGCGACCTATCCTGCGGCTCGATGGGCTGAATGATCCCGTCGTCATCGATTCCATTCGCCTTATTCGTAATGAGGATGAGCACTTCATCCACGTTCGCGCGAAGAGCGGAGCGGAGGGCATCTCGGTCACGAATTCGCGAGCCGTATATCTGTATCCATTGCTCGGGCAGATCGTTCCGTTCCTGATCGGCAAGGATGCCCGCGAGTGGGAGTCGGAACTGATGTTCGAACTCTACCGCCACCGCAGCAACTACAAATTGCAGGGACTGGCGTTCTGGTGCGTGCACGCCTGGGTGGAGTTCGCGATTCTCGACATGCTTGGCCGCATCGCCGGGAAGTCAATGGGAGATTTACTCGGAGGCGTCGTTCGGCACGAGGCGGCATACTACATCGCCAGCGGCCGGCGCGATTCGACGCCCGAAGAGGAGGTCGAGTATCTGCAGAGCCTGCTCGACGAAACCAAGGCGAGCGCGGTGAAGTTCCGCGTCGGCGGCCGCATGAGCCGCAATGCGGACGCGAGTCCAGGCCGGACAGAGAATCTGATCAAGCTGGCGCGCAAGACGCTAGGGGATGAGATTGATGTTCACGCCGATTCGAACAGTTCGTACGGTCCACCACAGGCCATCGCAGTCGGGCGGATGTTGGAGGATATCAACGCGGTGTATTTCGAGGAGCCATGTCCGTTCGATCACCTGGAGGATACGAAGAAGGTGACGGACGCGCTGACGATTCCGGTGTCGGGCGGCGAACAGGAATTCAGTGAACGCCGTTTTCGGTGGATGATTCACAATCGCGGCGTCGACATCGTGCAGCCGGATCTGCACTACTACGGCGGGCTGATTCGGTCGATTCGTGTAGCGAACATGGCGGCGCTGGCGAAGATGCCGACGACCGTGCATATCTCCGGCGGATTCGGATTCGTCTACATGCTGCACTTCGCTTCGTGTATCAATGACATAGGGAAGTATCAGGAGTACAAGCGCGGCATTGAGAAGTACAACTCATGGTTCGCGAAGCCTTTGGAAGTCAGCGACGGCAAGATGACGGTGCCGGAGGGACCGGGAGTGGGCATTCGCGATATCGCGGGGCTGCTAAAGGGCGGAGTTGAAATCGCCTAGAATCTCGATCTGAGATTGGCGGCGATAGGCCGGCTCGGAGTGTAGCGTCCAGATTGGGGGAGCGTGTCGGCGTTGACGAATGGCGCTGGTGGTTAGAAAGATGGTTCCGTTGAACCGGACGCCGGCGGCTGTAGGGCCTGCAACTCCTTACCCGGCTTGAAACGAACGGCTTTGCCAGGAGGAATACGAACCTCTTCGCCGGTCCGCGGGTTGCGGCCGATGCCCGTTTTGCGCGGCCGGACGTTGAAAACACCAAAGCCGCGCAACTCAATTCGTTCCCCTCGTTCCATGGCCCGCTTCATGGTTTCGAAGACCGTCTCGACGGCCATCTCCGCCTTGGTCTTGCTCAGGCCGGTGCGGTTCACAACGTTCGTAACAATGTCAAACTTAATCATGCTTGGTAGGGTGCGGCGGAGTAACAGCGAACCCTGATAACTATGCTAGATAACGCCCAAGTGCTTTGTCAAGAATCGTTTTCGAGTGAACCGCGACTTGCCGGGCGTTGCTTTGATCAAAGGGAATCGGAGTGGAGAGCGAGGCGGGCGCACAGCCGCGACGGCCCTCGGCCAGGCCCGGATACGGCGGGTGTGGGGCACGGCCTGGGCACGCTCTTTTGCAACGGAAATGTATTACTCAGGGACCGGAACTCGTGGTACGATAACGGCACGTCGGCGATTTCGCCGGCGGTAGCAACGCTACGGAACCGAACAACAACTTGCACGATTCAGACGTAAGTGGAAGGGGATTGCGGGCCGCGCGCTCGACAATCCCTTTTTTGTTGGCTTCGTATCGTGCTGATGTGCGAAGCGCCGGCACACCGGCTGATGTGTAAATGGCAGCCACCGGGTGGTCCGACAGGAAGCTTTTTCCGCTAGAGGAATCAGTCCTTTGTACGCGCTTCGATTTACGGTGCCTCGTTTGATGGAAGGGGCATCTCTAACGAACCTCGGCTCCTCGGGCGGAGACAGCGACGGCGGGTTCTCACCGAATCCCGCCACCACGGTCAAAGCCGGACGTCGAACAACCTAAGGAGAATTGTCATTTTCAGAAGACCGTTTCGACCTTTCCGGCGCGCCCGGAAAGACAACGTCAACCAGTTCATTCGGGCCAGGGAAGTACGTGTGGTTTTCCCGAATGGCGACACTGAGGTCTTGGCGACACATATCGCCGTCAAGAAAGCCAAAGAACAGGGCCTCGATCTCGTTCTCGTTTCTCCCACCGCGGTTCCCCCCGTCTGCAAGGTCATGGATTACGGGGAGTACACCTACCAAGAGAAGAAGAAGAAGAACGAAGCGAAGAAGAAACAGCATCGGATGGAAGTCAAGGAAGTGAAGTTCCGTCCGAACACTGACGACCACGACTACAACTTCAAGAAGAACCATACTCTGCGCTTCCTCAAGGAAGGCAACAAGGTGAAGGCGGTCGTGTTCTTCCGTGGACGTGAAATCACGCACGCGGATCTCGGCCAGAAGCTTCTGGCAAGTCTAGCGAAAGACGTCGAAGACTTTGGGGAGGTCGAGGGACGTCCACGGCTCGAAGGCCGGCAGATGCATGTCATTATTGGTCCTCGCAAGACCAAGAAGAAAGAAACGACGCCGGCCCCGCCTCAGACGCAGGCGACCGCGTCATAGGCCCATCTCCGGATAGGCGTACCACGCGCCGCGGGTGCCTGGAAGTGGTACGTCCGAATGACTTCCCCGCCAAAGCGGCTCCCGGTCTGGGAGAATGTTTTCCCCCTTGCTGAACGCTTGGAGGTAGAAGGATTTGCTATGAGCCATGTCAAGGCGGCGGTGCTGGTTGAATACGAGAAGCCGCTCGAGTTCCGGGAGTACCCGAGGATTGAGAACGTTGGGCCGGGAGAGGTACTTGTCCGCGTAGACTTGGCGGGAATCTGCGGCACCGACGTTCACCTCTGGCACGGGCAGCTCCCGATCCCCCTTCCCGTCATCCTGGGTCACGAAGCGGCCGGACGCATTGAAGCCTTGGGCGACGGCCTCGCCGAAGACTGGCGGGGACATCCGGTGGCCGTCGGTGATCGCGTCACTTGGGCCAGTTCGGTGGTTTGCGGCTCCTGCTACTACTGCCGCCAGAAGAACCACCCGACGCGCTGCGTCGCCCGCAAGGCCTACGGGATCTCCTACTGCGCCGACGACTCGCCGCATCTGCGCGGCGGGTATGCCGAGTACATCCTGCTGCGGGCGGGCACAGCATTGTTCCGTATCCCTGACACGGTCCCGACGGAAGCCGTCGTGGGAGCGGGCTGCGCCTTGGTGACGGCAATCCACGGTATTGAACGAACTTCGATCACCTGGGGTGACACGGTCGTGATTCAAGGGACAGGGCCTGTCGGTCTGGCGGCGCTCGCAATCGCCAAAGAAGCCGGAGCGTCAAAGGTAGTCGCCATCGGTGGACCGAAGCATCGGCTCGATCTCGCGCGTGAGTTCGGAGCAGACGCGGTCGTCGATATGGAAGAGGCAACCACGCCCGAAGAGCGACTCAAGCAGGCGCTCGACGCGGTGGGGCGGTATGGAGCGGACGTTGTGATTGAGTGTGTCGGGCACCCGGCCGTGGTGAACGAAGGGATGGATCTTTGCCGTGACGGCGGCAAACTACTCGTACTGGGGCAGTACGCCGACGCGGGCACGATTGATTTCCGTCCCCACACGATTACGCGGAAGCAGTTGCAGTTGATCGGGTCGTGGGGGTTTGAGCCGCGGCACCTTCATGCCGGATTGAATCTGTTGGAGCGCAGCGGCTGGAAAGAGTTGTTCGCTGGGGAGATCACTCATCGCTTCCCCTTGGCGGAAGCGAACGAAGCACTCGAAACGGTGCGAGAGTGGCGGTCGGGGAAAACCGTCATCCAACCATAGTCACGTTTCTTGCGTCGTATGAGTAGCGGTGGCACCGCCGGCACGCGCCCCCCTCACGTTGACTTCATGAACAAGCTTGCTTCGATCGTGGTCGTAACCCTGGGATTCCTCGGGTCCCTTAGCGCACAGGATCTTCACTTCGCGGACTTAGGTGACTGCGTACTCGAAAACGAGTCGGTCATCAAAAACTGTCAGGTGGGATACCGGACCTTTGGTGCGTTGAACGCGGACCGCTCGAACGCGGTCTTGTTTCCGACTTGGTTCTCGGGAAGGACGGAAGCTCTTGCCGAGTACATCGGTCCGCGCGGGATGATCGATTCTTCAGAACATTTCGTGATCTCGGTAGGGGCTTTCGGCAACGGAGTATCGTCGTCGCCGTCAACCAGCCGGACACAGCAGGGCGACGCCTTTCCGGAGTTTACGGTCGGTGACATGGTGACGGCACAGTACCGCCTTCTCACGGAGGCGCTCCACGTCAGGCGGCTACGAGCGGTGGTGGGAATTTCGATGGGCGGGATGCAGGCCTTCCAGTGGGTGACGGCCTATCCGCGGTTCGCTGACCGCGTTGTGGCGATCGCGGGCTCACCGCGGCTCGGGGCCTACGACAGCCTGCTATGGCAAGCGGAGTTGAATGCCATTGAGCGAGCTCTGGCGGCGCATTCCGACTCCCGGCGCGCCCGTGCCATGGCGATGAGTGCGGCGGCGGAATTGCACGAGTTGGCACTGCGAACACCGGCGGCATTCAACGCGGCCAACAAGCCTGAGAACGTCGACGCACTGATCAGTAAGCGATCAGCGGACTTGGTTCTCGGCATGGACCCACTCGATTGGGCGAGCCAGGTGCGAGCGATGCTTAGCCATGACGTCTATCGCGCATTCGGAGGCTCGTTGCAGCCTGTTGCCCAACTTGCCACCGGCAAACTGCTCGTCGTCATTTCCAAGCAGGACCACATGGTGACTCCTGGACCGGCGCTAGCGTTCGCCGAGGCGGCCAACGCGGAAACCCTCGTAATCGAAGGCGATTGCGGCCATCTTATCTTTGAATGCGACAACGGCAAGGTGACGGCGAAGGTGCGCGAGTTTCTCGCGCCGGACCCAACGTCAGCCCAGCCCCCGTCACCCCAACCTGCCGGCAATCGCGTTGTAGATCCAAGCAAATAGGAAGCCCACGAAGGCGCCATCGACGAGTCCGTAGACCGTGCCGATGGCGACGCTTCCAATCGTCCGGGCATGCTCAAAGCCGGGATACACCGAGCTGATCGAAGACAGATACTCCGCGCCGTAGGCGGGGTTGACCAGATTCATGCACCCGATGAAGCAGGTGCTGCCGCCGAGAAACAGGCCGGCTGTCAGGGCGAAGGCTTTCACTGAAATTTTCATCCGTTGACTAGTTGCCTTTTGGGCCGCTCCAAGTAGCGGTCGCAATGGCAAAGTACTTATTGATAAACGGAGGCTCTTTGCGCGAGCCGTACCAGATGCGCCACGTGCCGTCGGGGAGACGCATCACCGACTGGCTGCTGTTGTAGTAGGCCTCCCAAAGTAGATCAGCATCGGGGCGCAGCACGGGGTTGTTCGGGTTTTTGCGCCAGTGAATACCGTCCTCGCTGACGGCGAAGCCGATGCCTGTCTTGTCGGCGTCGGGCGCTTCGATCCAGTAACTGGCGTACCAGAGCAGATAGAGGCCGTCGTGCTTCACCACCGTCGGATACAACAGTCGTCGATGCTCCCAGTCCTGCTCGACTTCCAGAACTGGTTTGGGTGTCACATTCCAGGTCTTGCCGTCGGGGCTCGACGCGTGACGGATTGTCCACGACGGTACGCCGACGTCGGTGTACCACATGCGATAGATCGAACCATCCTTGATGACGGTTGGTGCATAGACGTTGTCGAGCAGCGATTCCGAAGGAGCTGACCACGCGACGCCGTCGCTACTAAGCGAGTCGTGCAGGCTATGAATGCCGTCACTGAAGTCGACACTCGTGAACCACATCCGCAGTTTGCCGTCCTCGCGAATCGGCGTACCATCCGTGTTTCGCAGCACCGTGGGCGTGACGATGGACTCCGCGCCGCCGAATGAGTAGACCGGGTTTTTAGCAGCCTTCTTGAATCGAACTCCATCTGAACTGGTGGCAAGACCAATACGGAACACGCGGCCCGCTACTGTTCCGCGCGAACCGGGATACCACAGTCGGTAGAGCCCCTTTTCCCGCACGACGGCCGGGGCAAAGACGTGCATGTCGTCAAAAGCCCCCTCCAGGCCGAGAGTGATGACCGGAGCGTCCCTGCGCTTTTGCCAATCCTGCGGGGCAAGCCAGGCGTCGATAGAACTCGATTTGGCCGGGGCGGCGGGTTCGGGCGCGGAACCGCCGAAGAACCAGACGGCGCCGATGGCGACCGCAATGAGAATCTTGAGAAGGCTGGTTATCCGCACGTCGGTGTCCGTTGCTTCTATGAGACAACGTTAGTGTCTCAATTTTCCGGTGTCTCCGGGCAGGTGCGCAGACCGGCAACCACATCAGCTTCCATCGATCTCGAGTGGGCAGATAGGTGGGTGCGATCGAGGACCACCCCTTTTCTCTCACGCGAAGGGTTTTTAAATGGACCGACTTCCAACAAGTGTTACGGAAGAGTACGTTCGATATGTTGCATTTGACGGTTTATTGTGACTAAATAGGCGTTGCTGCTCGCCCGAGAAGTGCCGGGCACATCGTTTAGCCGGGGGTCCTGTGATTCGTTCCTATCGACTTCTCTTTCTGCTTCTGATTGGTCTGGTGCCGCCGCGGGCCAGATAGAGCCAAGCCCCGAGACGCAGTTCGGTTTCGGGCCCACTCGGCAAGGTGTTTTTCGCGGACAACCGGTCTATTTTAAGGTCATTGACGGCTGGGCTATTGCGGAAGGCGATATCATCCTGGGAAAGGCAGAGGACCTGGAAGCCGCGCTCGACGGCGACCGGATACTCACGGGCAAACAGCTTCGTCAGAAGTCGCTAACCAGCACTTTATATATCTTTGTAAACCATTGAAAATAAGTTAGATATGGGACCATAAGGATTCTGAGTCTTCTTCATGTCTACAACAGGCCATCCCGCTGGGAACGGTATCGAGGTGAGCCGGCAGGGTGATTTCGGCTCAGCGGGCCGCTCCAAAGCCTTCCTGAGCTCGCCACGGGCCACGTTCCCTGGAGTGCCACGCTCAGAATGATCCCTGACGGTTCTAAGGCCCGCTGGGGCAGCGTTCCCCGGCCGGTACCAATTGCGCTTTCCACTGAAGCGAGCTATCCTGCGCTCGGTAATGCGAACTCTTGGCCAGAGCCTTCTCGTTGCGGTGCTGCTGGCCGTCGGGATGGGCACGCTGGCCGCGCAAACCGACGTCGAGGCGTCGCAGCTCGTCGCCCGTTACCCGCCTGGCACAGGCAGCCATGGTGTTGAGGTGCTAGCTATGCAATACTGACCCTGGTTCAGCAACAGTTGTTTCGCCCGAGTTCGCCCCAGAGAAAGCTCCATGCGACTCATCAGCAAGTTACTAGCAGTGTTGGCTCTTGCAGCGACAAGCGCCACCCAGGGTGGCGATACCGCGACCAGAGAACTGGTTTTGGAGAACCAAGGCCAGACGGCCGGCCGGCTATCGGCCGACACCCCGT
>Ga0315339_1001328_pt1 | contig 22601 bp, 25 predicted proteins | sample ASW17metaG_FD_204514 | JGI IMG/M metagenome (GOLD analysis project Ga0315339, IMG submission 204514) | Ammonia-oxidizing marine archaeal communities from Pacific Ocean, United States - ASW #17 | ecosystem: Environmental > Aquatic > Marine > Oceanic | place: USA: California | collected 2016-12-05
TACGATCTTTGGCAAGCAATTGTGGCGCGGAATCAGTCGTTAGGGGCTAGTCCGTGTTGCGGCGGACGTGGAGGGTGCGCTGCGCGAGCGTGACGGCGGAGGCGGCCATGACTAGCCCCATAGCGTACTCGGGATACTGGATGAGCAGGCCAGCGCCCATGATGACGATGCGCTCGGGTCGGCCCATGATGCCGACGTCGCCGGGGACGTTGAGCCCCTCGGCGCGGGCGCGTGAGTAGCTGACCATGATGGACAGCACCACGGTACCGAACGCCAGGAACGCGCCCAGCTCGTGGGCGTCACGTACGTAAAAGACGAGCAGGCCAAACAAGACGGCCGCCTCGCCCAGTCGGTCGAGCACTGAGTCCCAGTACGCGCCAAACGTCGACGCCGTGTTGGTCATGCGGGCGACGGCGCCGTCGAACATGTCCATGATGGCGCCCGCGAGCATGACGATCCCGCCGATGACCAACTGGCCCTCGGACAACAAGTACGCCGCGCCAACGGCCACGAGGAACCCTGCAGTTGTCACCACGTTGGCGGAAACGTGCAGCGAGACCAACACGCGCGCGACGGGCCCACTGAAGTACGTGGTCATCCAGCCCTTTGCCCGTATCCGCAACGGAACGAACTCACCATCAACGTTGCTCAAACGGACTGCTCCTCGCGCCTGCGCTTGCGCCACATCACGGACTCGTAGTGCGCTAGGACCCGATCGGCGACAACGTCCCAGCGGTACCGCTCAACCGTGATGCGTCCCCGCGCCCCCATCTCCCGGCGCAGGTCCGCATCCTTGATCAAGCGTTCGAGCCCAAACGCCAGCTCCGCGTCGTTCTTCGGCGGCACCAAGTAGCCCTCGATGCCGTTGGTGATCACTCGGCTAAAACCGTCGATCCGTGTGGCGACGATTGGCTTGCTAGTAGCCATGGCCTCGACGAGCACGATGCCGAAGCTCTCGCGCCCCGTGTTCGGCGCGCAGAAGATGTCGGCGGTCTGGTAGTAGCGCGGGAGATCGGCGTACGGCACCATGCCCACTAGCTCGACGTCGGACAGGTTGCGCTCGCTGATCAGCGTGAGAACCTCCTCACCGGGGTTGCCCGCGCCGACGACGATCAGCCTGATCTCGGGGAAACGCCATTTCAGCCTAGCGTACGCCATGAGCAGGTACTTCAGCCCCTTGCGGCGCTCCATGCGCCCGAGGAACAGGATGTTAATCTTGCCGTCCTGGTACTGCTCGATAGGCGGCAACGGCGTGGCGAAGCGGTCCACGTCCACCCCATTGGGGATGATCTCGTAGTCGCCGGGGTAGAACTTGCTAACAAAGTCCCGAGCGGGCGACGAGACCGCAATACGGCCATCCAGTTTCTTGAACCAACGCCTGCTGACGTAGCGCCAGAGCCGGTAGAAGCGTGTGCCTTTGTACGAGTGGAACGTGCCGATGTTGACGGAGGTCGAAGCGTGCAAAACCGTCAGCGGAAGCGCTGGGGCCATAGGCTCGTGCAGGTGAATGATGTCGAACTGCTCGCGCTCAAGCATCTCCTTGACGCGAGGCTCAAGCCAAACGGACACGGATACTCGGGCAACCGCGCCCCCGGAAGGAATGGGCACCGGACGGCCCATGGGAATGAAGTCGGGACTGAGGTCGCGCTCACGGGCGTTGGCGATGGGCGCGATGATCTTCACCGTGTGGCCCTTGATGCGCAACTGGGCCGCCAGGTTGTCGATGTGGTCGTTCACGCCGCCCGCCGCGCCGTAGTCATACGGCGAGACCAGAGCAATCTTGAGCGAACGACGCTCGGACCTGGTTCGTGGAGTCAGGGGTGCCCCCACCGATTCCGCCACGCGGCCTCCTTGCTGGATCGCGGCCATCGACCGCACGGGCACACTGTAGCGCATGACCCATCCGGAGTGAATGCGTCTGCCTTACGCCGTGGCCTCTTGGCCCGCCGCGAACTCTTCAACCAACCGGTAGGCGACGTCATCGTTGTGCTGGTGGAACGGCGACTTCATGAAGTACGAGCTAGGGCCGTCGAGCTGACCACTCATGCCCCGGTCGAGCCCCAGCTTGACGCAGCGAACGGCATCCACGACCACGCCTGCGGAGTTGGGGCTGTCCCAGACCTCAAGCTTGATCTCCATCATGAGCGGCACGTCGCCAAAGGTGCGGCCCTCAATGCGGATGTGGCACCATTTGCGGTCTTCCAGCCACGGCACGTAGTCGCTGGGGCCAACGTGGACGTTCTTTGCGCCCAGGTCGTAGGGAAGTTGGGAGGTAACGGCGTTGGTCTTTGATTCTTTTTTGGATTCCAGGCGCTCGCGCTCGAGCATATTCATGAAGTCGGTATTACCGCCGAAGTTCAGCTGGTACGTTCGTTCGATCTTCACCCCGCGATCCTTGAACAGGTTGGTGAGCACGCGGTGGGTAATCGTCGCGCCGACCTGCGACTTGATATCGTCGCCCACGATCGGCACGCCCGCATCTTCGAAACGTTTTTGCCAGTAGGGCTCACGCGCGATGAAGACGGGGATGCAATTGACCACGCCGACCTTGGCCTGCAGCGCCTGTTCGATGTACCACTTGGTGGCCTCTTCGGATCCGACCGGGAGGTAGTTGATAAGCACGTCAACTTCGCGATCTTTGAGGATGTTGACTATGTCGGCGGTGGGCCCATCGGCTTTCTCGATGACCTGCGAGAGGTACTTACCGATGCCGTCGTGGGTCATGCCACGTTCGACCTTGACACCCATGTTGGGCACCTCAGCGAACGTGGCAGTGTTGTTCTGTCCAGAAAAGATGGCTTGCGATACGTCCTTGCCCACCTTGTCCTTGTCGACGTCAAACGCGGCGACGACCTCGATGTCACCGATGGTGTACCCACCCAGGTTGTTGTGCATGAGCCCAGGGACGAAATCGTCCTCTGGAACCTCGGCGTACTTGTGGAGTCCTTGAACGAACGACGACGCGCAGTTGCCGACGCCAATGATTGCTACTTTGATCTTGCCCATGAAAAATCCTCCGTCGGCTTGTGGCTGGGGAAAGCTTAGGGCCAAGACGTGCAACTCGGCGTGGGCCCAGGGGCCCAAGTTTGGGGTGGACTACCGCCTGACCGCTCTCCTACGGGGCGTAAGGCGAGGGGTCGGGCAGGTTGAAGACGCGTTCTGGTTGCCATGTGGCATCCGGACGGTTGAACCGAACGATGGCAAGGAAGCGACCGTCCGCAGAATACGCCCGCCGCGCGTCGAGGTGCTTATCGTAGGTGGAGGAAGCGGGCAACGTGACCGCCTGGCCATTGCGCAGGTGGCGTTCAGCAGCGGGGTCAACGGCGAGCGCATCGAGCGCTCGCAGCGCAGCGTCCGGTGGGCTCAACAGATGACGCCATGCATCGTTCTCCTCCGCGCCTTCGAAGGTTTGCGCGTCCAAGGCGTCGTCTACGAAGAAACCGCTCGCCTTGGTGCGCTCAAGCTCGCTGAGGTGCGCGAGGCAACCGAGCTCGCTGCCCATGTCGTGGGCAAGCGTTCGCATATAAAAGCCGCGACCGCAGTCGACCTCGATGGTGAACTTGGGCGGGGCCCAGTCCAACAGTGTGATGGCGTGGACTATGACCTCCCGCGCCTCACGATCGACTTCGATACCAGCACGGGCGAGTTCGTACAGGCGTTGGCCCTCGTGCTTGAGGGCGCTGTACATGGGCGGTTTTTGCAAGATTAGGCCCGTAAAGTCGGGAAGCAACGCTTCGACCTCCTCTCGCGTGACAGCGCTCCAATCGCCCGTGTCAGTCACCGTGCCGTAGCTAGCGTAGGTATCCGTCGCCTCGCCGAGCGTGAATTCGGCCTTGTACGTCTTGCGACCATCGACCATGAATTCCATGAGCCGCGTTGCCTGGCCAAAGCAGATGGGCAGGACGCCGGTGGCGATCGGGTCGAGCGTACCCGCGTGGCCCACGCGCTTGACATGGGTGACACGCTTGGCCATGCGGACCATATCCATGGAGGTGACATCCTTGCCCTTGTTGAGCACGAGAATGCCATCTGCAGTAGGGCGTGATCGCTGGGCGCTAGCCATGTTCGGGTGTCTCCTACGCGCCGAGGGCGTCAGTGTCCTTGAGCGAGTCCAAGAGCGCGAGCACGCGGTCGCCCTCGGCGATGGACCCGTCCAGTTCAATTTTCAATTCGGGCGCATGCTTCAGCTGCAGTCGCTGTGCGAGCTGCCGTTGCAAGAAGCCGGTTGCCGCCTCAAGCGCGGCAATGGCGCCCCGCTGTTGCGCGGCATCACCAAGCACGCTGACACGCACGCTGGCGTGCCGCAAGTCAGGCGAGACATCGACGCCGGTGACCGTAACGACCTGACCAAGACGTGGGTCATGAAGGCCTTCGAGCAATCGCTTGCTGATCTCTTCGCGCAACAAGCCGCTCACCCGTTCGGTTCGCCGGCTCATGACCTTCTCCGATGCGATCCCGCAGGCTTGCTAGCTGGCTTTGACTTGGTGGTGAACCTCAACGATGTCGCCTTCCTCAAACAAGCGAAAGCCAGCGATAGAGAGGCCACATTCATATCCAGAGGTCACTTCCCGAACGTCATCTTTAAAGCGGCGTAAGTTGGCGACGGGGCCGTCGAACACGGTTTCCCCTCCCCGGATGACCCGCGCCATGGCCGCACGCAAGAGTTTGCCATTGGTGACGTAGCAGCCAGCGCTCTGGCGGTTGCGGCTGAGATTGAACACCGCACGCACCTCGGCAGTACCTTCCACGACGTCTTGGATAGACGGCTCAAGCAGGCCGTGGAGCGCTGCTTCGATATCTTCAGTGAGGCGGTAGATGATGTTGTAGGAACGGATCTGGACGTTGTCCTGGGCTGCGAGTCGCTGCGCGCCTTGGTCGCTGCCGACGTTGAAGCCGACGACAACGGCGTTGGATGCGACGGCGAGCATTACGTCGCTTTCGGTGATGGCCCCGGTGGCCGCGTGGATGATCCTGACGTGGGTTTCATCCGTGCTCAGTTGTTCCAGTGAGTGGCGGACGGCTTCCATACTGCCGTGGACGTCCGCCTTGATGACCAGCGCGAGCTCGCGAGCCTGGCCCGTGGATACCCGCAGGCCGACCTCTTCCAGGCTGGTGCCGCGTGCGCGCTGCAGGTCCTGCCGCCGCTGGACTTCGGCGACCGTGTCGCGCGCGGTCTTTTCATCGACGACCACGACCAGCCGATCACCGGCGCTGGGCAGCTCGTTGAGACCAAGCACCTCGACCGGCGACGAGGGTCCGGAGGACTGGACGCGTTTGCCCGAATCATCCACGAGCGCTTTCACTCGACCACGGACTGAACCCACCACGAGGTAGTCGCTGACGTTAAGCGTCCCGGTCTGTACGAGGACGGTCGCGAGAACGCCACGGGTTTTATCCAATCGCGACTCGACGACAACGCCGACGCCCGGGCGATCTGGATTGGCTTTCAGCTCAGCTACCTCGGCGACGAGTTGGATATTCTCCAACAGGTCGTCGAGACCTGTCCCCGCCTTGGCGGATACTTCAACGTCAATGACCTCTCCTCCCCATTTCTCGACGAGCAACTCGTGCTCAGAGAGTTGGCGTCTCACCTTTTCGGGGTCTGCGCCGTTGGAGTCCATCTTGTTAATGGCCACGATGATGGGGACTTCGGCCGCCTTGATATGGTCGATCGCCTCCACGGTCTGCGGCATAACGCCGTCGTCCGCGGCAACCACGAGAATCGCGATGTCGGTGACTTGCGCGCCCCGGGCTCGCATAGCAGTGAATGCTTCGTGGCCCGGAGTGTCGATGAACGTGATCGGGTGACCATCGTGTTCGACCTGGTATGCGCCGATGTGCTGGGTGATGCCCCCTGCCTCACGATCGACGACATTGGTCTTGCGGATGGCGTCGAGGAGGGTCGTCTTGCCGTGGTCAACGTGGCCAAGGATGGTCACGATGGCCGGGCGTTCGACCAACTCGGCTAACTCATCCTCCGCGACGGCGCCGGCGGCCATGGAAGCAGCGTCCTCGACCTTACGCGCGGCGAAACCGAAACCGCGGGCAATGTCCGAAGCGGTCTCGAAGTCGATCACTTCGTTGATGTTGGCGAAAACGCCCCCGCGCATCAGCTGCTTGATGACCTGAACAGGCTCAACTTTCATGCGCTGGGCGAGCGTGCCGACGCTGACCAGATCTCTTAGGGGGAGTGCGCGGAGCGTTACCTGTCGAGTCGCAGCGCCCTGTCCTTCGGATTCTTCAACCATGCAGTGTTCCCTCGCTCAGGTACTGTTCGTGTTGCGACGCCCGCTTTAGCTGGCGCGTGTGAGTTCCGCGCCGAACTTCGCGAGCCGTTCTTTGTCCGAATTGCTGACCTCGCCATGCAACGCATGGGCCAGCCAACCGCCCTTGACCGCTTTTCCCCAGCACGTGCCCTGATGGCATAGGTACGCACCGCGCCCTGCAAGCTTTCCGGTGCTGTCTACAGTGCACTCGCCTTGGGGAGTGAGCACCACGCGCACAAGGTTGCCCTTGGGCATTTTCGTGCCGCAGATCACGCATGTCCGTTCGGGCACGTGCCGTTGGCGCATCGCGAGACTCACTCCTTGGCGCTAGGCGCCTGAACCGTCGCCCCCACCGGAGCCTTGAGGCGGACGCCCACCACCACCACCGGGGCCACCGCGACCGGGGCCACGGGCAGGGCCACGGGCAGGGCCACGGGCAGGGCGGTTGTTGCCCCGTCGGCGTCCGCTGGGCCGGCGAGCAGGCTGCGAGCCAAGGATGTCTTCCGCGAACCGGATTTGAGGCCCACCGCCGACAACTTTGCCGATGCCCCAGATGTCATCTTCGTTGGCGTCCACGGCCACGACCTCTTCGATGACGATGACCTCGTCCTCAATGGCATCGATGTCCAATGACTCTAGCGCCAGCATCTCTTCCGCGGAAAGCCCTGTTTCGATGGGAGCTGCGGCGGCTTCGGCCGCGGCAGCTTCAGCCTCGAGTTCGGCCATAACCGCGACTTCCTCTTCGCCGCCCGCCGCTCCGGCGGGAGCTTCGGCGACCTCAACGGGTTCAAGCACCTCGGCGGTGATGGCCTCGGCTACCTCTGCGGCCGTTGCCGGTCCCTCGGCTTCAACAGGAGCTTGGCTCGCAGCTCCGACGGTCGCGGCGCGCTCGGCGACGTCGCCCTCGATCTGCTGCTTCATGCGCTCGATCTCGATCTCGGTCGAGCTCTTGATGTCCACTTTCCAGCCCGTGAGTTTTGCCGCGAGCCGGGCGTTCTGCCCCTCGCGACCGATAGCGAGTGAGAGCTGGCGGTCCGGCACGATAACAGTCGCGGACGTCTCCTCTTCATCCAAATCTACGCGCAACGGTTGCGCGGGGCTCAAGGCGTGGGAGATAAACACCGCGTCGTCCTTGGACCATTGGATGACGTCAATCTTCTCGCCCTGGAGTTCGTTCACGATGTTCTGGATGCGAATGCCGCGCAGACCCACGCACGCCCCGACGGGGTCGACGCCCTCTTGCTTGGCGAAAACGGCAACCTTGGCCCGCGATCCGGCCTCACGGGAGATGCCACGAATCTCGACGATGCCGTTGTATATCTCAGGTACCTCCATCTCAAAGAGGCGGCGAAGGAGATCGGCGTGCGTGCGCGTGGCGATGATCTCGGGGCCGCGCGGGGTCCGCAGAACCTCAAGGATCATGACCTTCATCTTCATACCCAGGCGATAGCGCTCGGTCTGCGCTTGTTCAGATGGGGGTAGGATGGCGGTGGCTCGCCCGTTAAGATCGAGGGTGACGACGCCACCGTAGCGCGATTCGCCCCGCTGGACGGTCGCGGTGAAGACTTCGCCTTCACGCTCAGAGAATTCGTTGAACACCAACTCACGTTCGGCCTCGCGGAGGCGCTGAATGACGACCTGCTTGGCCGTTTGCGCGGCGATGCGCCCTGCGATCTGGGGTTCCATCTCGAACTCCAAGATGTCACCGATCTCATGTGTTTCTTTCGGACGTACGGCCTTGGCTTCCTCAAGGGTCATCTCAGCAAGATCGTTGGTGATCTCCTCGACGACGGTCTTCAACTGGAAAACGTCGATCTCGCCGCTGCCAACGTCCAGATGCACGCGCACGTTGCTTTGGCCCCCGGAAGCACTGTCCTTGCGGTACGCGGATGCGAGCGCAGCTTCCACGGCTTCGACAACCATGTCCTGGGGCAGATTCCGCTCCGCCGCCAACTGCGTCACAGCGATCAAGAATTCGCTTTTCATCTACCCACCTCGTACGCCCGCGCTCATGCCATTCCCAGCTTGCCGCCCGGCAACGTCGCCGGAAAACGAAAGAGTGGGCGGTGCCCACTCCTTCGACGACCTTATGTTACCTCTATTCAGAGGGCGCGTCCACCTGAATGGTGCCCCTAGCATGGTGCTTTCACCTGAAGAGCAATGCTCTATACTCACGGCCCGCCGGGCAAGGGTTGGCCAGAGGACAACAGAGGTTCGGAACAGGAGCATTTGCTATGCAATGGGCGTCCGCCATCTCCACAAACGACCGGTTGGAGTCAGCGCTGGCTGAATGCGCGGATGCTATCGACGCGCAGTTGGGCGGCGCGGAGCCCGACCTGGTGACGATCTTCGCAGCCCCGGCGCTCGACCGACAGTTGGCGGAGCTTGGCACGCAAGTGCGGCCGCTGTTCCCGAGCGCGGTCATCGTGGGGTGCACAGGCGCGGGCGTGATTGGCGCTGGCGTCGAGGTGGAGTCGACGCCGGCGATCTCGATCACGGCGGGAGTACTCCCGGAAGTGCGCGTGGCGCCGTTCCACCTCAGCGAAGAATCGCTCCCCTCGCCTGACGCGCCGCCCGACGACTGGGCGCGCGCGGTGGGCATCGACGCAGGGGCGGACCCGCATTTCATTCTGTTGACGGATCCGTTCACGATGGATAGCCAGGCGCTGCTAGCGGGGCTTGATTACGCGTTCCCCGCAGCAGCAAAGATCGGCGGGGTCGCCAGCAGTGGGGCGGGTGCGGGATCCCAATCGCTGTACCTCAATGACGAGGTGCACGGCTCCGGCGTGGTTGGCGTGGCGCTGATGGGCAACATCGTGGTCGACACGGTCGTCGCGCAGGGCTGCCGACCGATTGGCCTGCCGATGCGGGTGACCGGCGCGAACCGCAACATGCTGACATCGGCGGATGATCGTCCTCCCATGGAGGCGTTGCAGGAGCTGTTCGGCCGCGCGGACTCGAAGGAGCGCGACCAAATGCAGAGGAACCTGTTCATGGGGATCGCGATGGATCCGCTGGTGGACAGCGCTCAGGCAGGCGATTTCTTGATCCGCAACATTGTTGGTGCGGACCAGAACCGGGGTGCTATCGCCGTAGGAGCGCTACTCAGTGAGGGCCAGTTGGTCCAGTTCCACGTTCGCGACGCGGACACTTCGGCGGAGGATCTGCGGAGCGCGCTGGCTGGGTATCTGCGCGAAGCGGGCGATCGGCGCGCGGCGGCAGCGTTGTTGTTTCAGTGCACCGGGCGTGGCCAGTATTTGTACGGGCGCGAAGGGCACGACACCGACGTTTTCAGCGAGTTGATCGGCGCGCTTCCCATGGGCGGATTTTTCTGCAACGGCGAGATTGGGCCGGTTGCCGGCACGACGTACCTGCACGCATACACCAGCTCGTTCGCCATCTTCCGAGAGCGGATGCTGGCGGACTAAAGCCGGCGAAGAGGAGCATCGGATATGCAAGGACTAAACGGGCGCGTCGCGGTGGTGACCGGCGGTGCGCGAGGCTTAGGGAATGCGGCGGCACGCCGGCTGGCGGCGGAAGGCGTGAAGGTCGCGATTTTGGATCTCCGACAAGACGAAGCCTCGGTGGTGGCCGATGAGATCGGGGGCACGGCATTCCATGCAGACACGACCGATGAAGCGACGCTCGCGACGGCATTCAAGAACGTTTACGACACCTATGGCGGGATGGACATCCTGGTGAACAACGCGGGAATCATCGCGCCGCGCAAGGAATGGCAGGACTGGACGAAAGCTGACCTCGAACGGTTCGCGGAGATCAACTACATCGGTTACTTTCTAGCTATCAAGGCCGCGTACCCGATGCTCAAAGCCAGCGATCAAGCGCGGGTAATCAACGTAGCTTCGCGTACGTTCTTCATGGGCAACGTTGGCCAGACCCCCTACGTGTCGGCCAAGGGCGCGGTGATCGGACTGAGCTGGAACATGTGCAAGGAGCTCGGCAATGACGGCATCACAGTGAACGCGGTGATGCCAGGACAGGTGGCGACCGAAGGAACGCTTGAATACAACGCGCAAGAAATGTTCGACCGCACGATGCAGAACCAAGCGATCAAGCGGCGCGTCGAGCCGCACCACCTGGCGGCGCTGATTGCGTTTTTGGCCAGTGACGATGCTGCGATGATCTCTGGGCAGTCCATCGTGTGCGATGGCGGCGGATTGCTCCACTAGGCCGCGGGGAAATTCCACCACAAACAAATTCAGGCCGGCGCGAGGTTGCCCCTTCCTTTCAAGCCCACTAGAGCCGTGAAGCAACCAGCTCCGCGAGTGCCAGAAGCTGAGCGTCGTCGAGGAGTGTCGCACCATCGGAAGCGGCCGGAGCTTGGAGGGTGATAAGCGTCCCGGCGTGGGCGAACGTGAGGGTCGCGCCGATGGACGGGTCGGCGAGGGCGCGGGCTGAGCGGTCACCGATGGGATCAACCATCGCCGCATAAGCGCCTCCCGCCTCGATGCGATCCAGCGCGCCATTGGTAGCGGAGGTCTCTGTGAATCGTTTGGCCGAGAGCAGCAGACTCGGACGACCTTCGCCGCCGAAGCGCACGCTAAACCAACCCTCGACCCCGTCGACCTGCGCGAGCCTGACCGAACTTGCGACGGCAAGGATGTCTTCAATGGACCGACTGAGCCCTGCGGTTCGCCCGCCAACGTCGGCGACATCGGACGTGGTGAGCAGGCGTTCGATGGCCCGCTGATCCAGCGGGCGCGCACCGATGGGCGTGGGTGTACTAGAAGAGCCAGAGCAGGCCGCGACGGCCATTGTAAGCAGCGCAGCGAGCGTGCCCGCGGCGAGCGGGAGTTGGGGACGTGCCCTGTTGGTCAATGGCCAACTCGGGTCGCGACAAGCCGGGCGAGCTCGACCAGAGCCTCTGAACTCAATAGTGGCGCGCGGTCGGTCAGCGTGAACGTGCTGGTTAGGAGTATCGCCTTGTCGTCCACCAGGAATAACACGATGGTGTGCACGCCCGCGGTCTGGGGCGAGAGGCCCGCGAACCGCTGGCCGATGCCCTGCTCCGATTCCACCAACCCGAGTCCCTCGGCGAGCCGCTCGAACCGCGCGGTTCCAGCCGACGCCTCGACGTGATCGACCACGCTGAGCACCATGCGGCTGCCGTCGACGGTCTCGGCAAAGTCAATGCCGAACCAAGTCTCGATGTCAGTCAGCTCGGGGATGCGCTCCGCCTCTGCGCGCCCAAGGAGGTCGACGACCACGATTTGCACGTCCACGTCGTCCCGCGCGACGGCTTCGACCTCGGAGGCAGTGAGCAGCGAGCCGATGTTGTCGGCGGTGATCAACCCGACGACTGCCTCTCCTTCATCGCGAGAGCAGCCCCCGGCGAGGAGCCCGGCTGCCACGATCAGGGGGAGGCAAAGGTTGGCCGGACTCGTTATGACGAGACCTCAACGGGCGGTAAGCCCAGTCGTTCGAGGAAGTAGTTGATCACAATGCTCATATATTGGTCGGTGAAATCGTCGTAGGCGTCCGCGTGAGCGCAGCCTGGGTACAGATTCATCCACACCGGTCCCGGCGCGGCTGTCCGGATACGGATGGTGTGCAGGACTGGGATCCGTTCGTCGTCCTGACAGTGCGCCAGGGCGATGGGGAGAGTGTATTGGGAAACCACGGTCTCGGGCCTTACGGCGGGAATGTCAATGCCGCGAAGCTTCCCCATGCCGACGATGCCGGGCCGGAGCGCCTCAGCCAGCCACGATGGGAAGGGCGTCCGCTTCTCGATCTCGCCGATCATCACGTCTTCAAGTGAGGCAAACGGTGAGTCGAGGAAAACGCCAGCGACTGCGGGTTCGTCTACACCGGCCATGAGGGAAACGCCAGCGCCAAAGCTTTGGCCCATGAGCAACAACTTACCCGGCTGTGCGTTTTTGTCCGCCAGGACGAAGTCGATCGCGCCGTCGACGTCGCGGATCTCATGGGAGCCAGCGCCGATGGAGACAGGGTCCGACTCACCGTGTCCTCGAAAATCGAAGGCCAAAGCCGAGAAACCGAAATCTACCAGTTGTTTGATCATGGGAAGGCGTTCGGCGCGGTTCTTATCTATCCCATGGGCCCAGACCAGCGTTGCAAGGGGGTCCCGCGCCGGCAGCCACCAGCCACGCAGAGTGATAGAGTCGTCGCCCCTGGGGGTGAATTCAACCTCCTCGAAAGTCATGCCCAAGTCGTCGGGGTGGTGTTCAAACGTCGTGATCTCGCCTTGGAGCGCCTGGTCGACGACGTACCAAGACAGTCCGACGTAAAGCGCGGCTAGCACAAAGAGGGCCGCGCCAACGATGGCGAGGCGTTTTCGGGGCAGGTATTGGTTCATGATGGGGATGGTTGGCATCGAACGCGTATTCTAGCAGCCCGCCCTCAGCGTCCGATCGTAGCTAGTTCACAACCTTGCCCATCAAATGAGTTAGACCGTTCCTATGCAATTGTTCCGTAGACCTCCGCATTTCATCACGTTGATCGCGTGTGCTACGGCCGTCGTCGGACTGCCGCTCTCAGCGTGTGGACCCGCCGCCACGCCAACGCCTGCTCCCACGCCGACCCCCCCTTACGGGCTACCGCCGCTGGCCCTTCCGGCGGACGAGGCATCGCACGCCTTCCAGACGGAGTGGTGGTACTTCAACGTGCAGCTCGTCAGCGAATCGGGGGCCCGCTACGCCCTGCACGACGTGATCTTCCAGGTCCAGGAGCAGGTGTCGGAACGCACACTATATGTGCGCCAAATCGGGCTAGCCGAGGCAGGCGCTACCACGCACGTGACGGCCGAGCGGCTGCGGACCGTCGATCGTCGGCTCAGGAGTGAGGGCGATGGATTCGAGATTGCGATGGGCGAAGGGTCGATGGCGGGCGAGGGCGGCGAGCACTATCGGCTGGTGGGAGGCGCTGGCGGGTTGACCTACGACCTATCGCTGACATCGATGGCTCCGCCGTTGGTGCATGACGACGATGGCTTAGTAGGTTTCGGCGAGGCCGGGATCACGTACTATTACTCCCGTCCCCGGCTGGGCGTAGCAGGGACGGTGACCAGCAGCGCAGGAGCGGAAGCGGTGAAGGGCCTTGGATGGCTCGACAAGCAGTGGGGCGATTTTCAGCCCGTCGCGGTGTTCTGGGACTGGGCAAGCGTGCAGTTAGACGACGGCACTGATCTGATGCTCACAAACCTGCGCGACGTCAACGGCGAGACGATCGACGAGTACGCCACGCTGCGCAAGCCGGGTGGGACAACGCATAGGCTTGATGCGGGCGCGTTCGTCTTCGAACCAACGGGGGCAACGTGGCACTCTGATCGCACCGGTACAACGTACGAAACGCACTGGCATGTGGCGGTGCCAGACGCCGGGCTCGACTTCACGCTGGTGCCGCTGGTGCGTGCGTCGGAATTCGCGAGCGGCCTGCTGGGAGTGGTGTATTGGGAGGCAGGGACCGACGCGGTGGACAGTGGTGGAAACCGGATCGGCCAGGGGTTCATCGAACTCAACTGGGCCCGCTCCCTGCCGTTTCAATAGGCTCGCGCAAGCGCGTTAGCGCTTCTTGGTGGAAGAGGTGAGGCTCGCCGCCAACGCTTTGCCCTTCTCGGTCGGCACGTAGGCGTTGATGGCGTAGGACGCCTCGCCGATGCGCTCGGCGTACCCACCGTTCACGAGCGCTCGGAGCGCGGTCTCTCCGAGATAGGGCAATAGTGTTATGGCGTGGTCCGGCACCGGGCCTTTACGCATCTCGGCGAGATGGCAAAGTTGGACGATGAGGCGAACGGGGTAGTCCCGCAATTCCGTGGCAAGCTCCCGCAGGGGCACCAACGCGGCGAGCTCCGCGGCGGCGACGGCCCACGCTTTGGTTGGAGTCGGTTTATTCACGTTAAGCTGCTCCCAGCCAACCCCTTGACGATCTTGCTCACGACGCCGGGGCCCTGGTACACGAGCGCCGTGTACAACTGGACCGTGTCTGCCCCGCTCGCCAGCGCGCGACGGGCGTCGTGTGCTGAGGCGACGCCACCACAAGCGTTGACGACCATATCGGCGCCCGCCTCCGCTCGGATCTCGGGAAGGATGCGCAGCATGTCCGCGAGGATCGCCTTTCCGCTAAGCCCACCCCGGCCGGTTGCGGTCGCAGCGTCCTCGAGCGGGATAGTGTTGGCGGCGGTGATGCCGGTAGCGCCAGCTTCTCGGCAGACGCGAACAAGAGAGAGAACCAGCTCATGCTCCGCATCGTTTACATAGGGCGGTATCTTGATGAACAGCGGCTTTTTTCGGGCATCGTTTAAGGAATCGAGCAACCCCCGGAGCGCGATCGGCTCCTGAAATCGTCGCAGGCCCGCGGTGTTCGGTGAGCTAATGTTGACTTCGATGGCATCCACCAGCGGCTCAAGCGTCGTGAGACATTCACGCGTCTCCTGCTCATCCAGCGCGGCTATGCTCACGAACACCCGGGCAGGCCGATCCCGAAGCTGGCGGAGGCGCGCGGCCGCAGCAGCGAGCCCCTCGCTCGGGAAACCCAGCGCATTTATGAGGGATTGCTGCTTGGGCAGGCGCAGGACGCGCGGCTTGGGGTTGCCGGGGCGCGCGTCGTAGGTGACGGTGCCGCCGATGACATATCCGAAGCCGAAATGGCCAAGGCTATCGAGAAACGCGCACTGCTTATCGAGGCCTGCAGCGAGTCCTATGGGATTGCGCAGTGCGATGCCGGCGACGGTAGCGGAGACGGGTGGAACGTTGGCAACGCCGGCGTAGGCGCGCCAGATTGGGCGCATGGCGAGTGCCTGGTCGGCGATGCCCTGGGCGGGCTCCGGAGGGAATCGGAACAGGAGGGGGCGGATGAACAGGCGGTACCAAGGGATGCCAAAGGGCGAACGGATCTGCACGCTGGGGTAGCTCGCGCTCTAGTGCTTGACAGACGCGAGCATGTACTTTCGCTCGCCCTTGGGCGTTTGCACGGCGATCTCGTCGCCTGCAAAACAACCGACGACCGCCTTCCCGACAGGCGAGACGATGGAGATCTTGCCGCCGGAGGGGTCGGCCTCGGCGGAGTCAGTTAATTTATATGTTGCTTTCTTTCCGCTGCCAAGGTCGTGTAACACGACGATATTGCCGACGCGGGCGCCTTTGCCCTGTTTGGGATCCAAGATAACGGCGTGGCGTAGGTTCTCTTCGAGCTCGTGAATGCGCGCTTCCGCCTTGCCTTGGTTCTCTCGCGCGGCATCCAACGGAGCGTTCTCCTTGAAGTCGCCGTCCGAGGCCGCAAGCTTGATGGCCTCGATGATGTCAACGCGTTGTCCCTTGAGCAGATTGAGTTCACCCTGTAAGAGATCCATGCCATCGATTGTCATGGGGATGACGGCCTGAGCGGCCCTGGAAGCAGCGATGGCGCGCTGGGTCGCGCGGGGGATTTTCACGTGGGGGGCGAGGCTGTGGGTGGAGAAGCCTTGTTTCTTGAGGTATCCCAAGAACTCTTTGAGGGGCGTTAGACGCCCGTGGACGTCACCGCCTGCTGCGACTACTCGCTCAGCGTAGTCGGCAACAACTGGGGGCGAAAGGGTTTCGATGGGCTTTTCAAGGCCGACGGCCCGTCCGAACCGATGGAGTTCTTGATGAGCGTACGAGTTAGCGTTGGAGGCCGCAGCTGCGAGATACTGGGTGAGAGCTTCGGCCAATGTCACATGTGCCTCCCGCAGGTCGTGGAGCCGCGAACGGCGACCCCAGCCAGCTTCTCGCCGACCTACTGATTGTAGTTTGAGCCGAATTAGGCTGTCAACGAATCAAACTAATGGAGCGAGGGCGGCGGGAGGGGGGGATGACTTTTGCCTGGCCGTTATTAGGTGCGGTAAACTTTCCTGAAGTGCCGTGCGCGCGGGACTACTTGAAGACGTGCGCGGCGGACGGGGACCATGCGCAACAAGTGGGTCAGCAACGCGTTTATCTATCTCATCATTTTCGTGGCGGTCATCGCCATTTTCTTCACATTGTTCTCTTCGGGCAGCGGCACCGAGCGGGTAGATCTGTCCCAGGTGCTGGCCATGGTCGACAGCGACCAGGTGACGAAGATTGTTGTGGACGGCGACACATTGGTGATCACGCCGAGGGCCACGCCGAATCAGTTGTTGACGGCCAACAAGGAGCCCGGGACCAGCATATTCGACGTGCTGCAGACGGTGGATATCAACGGCGTTCAGATTGAGGTTCAGCGCTCTTCGGGCTTCGGCAACCTGTTCGGTATTCTCCTCAACTTTCTGCCCCTGATCTTCTTTGGCGCAATCCTGCTGTTCATGATGCGCCAGGCCCAGGGATCGAATAACCAGACCATGGGGTTCGGCCGTAGCAAAGCCCGGATGTTCTCGGGCAACCGGCCAACCGTAACCTTCGCCGATGTGGCGGGGGTCGAGGAGTCCAAGCAGGAGCTCCAAGAGATCGTCGAGTTTTTGAAGTACCCGGAGCGATTCCTGTCACTTGGTGCGCACATCCCCAAGGGGGTGCTCATGGTCGGCCCGCCAGGGACCGGCAAAACCCTGCTGAGCCGGGCGGTGGCCGGTGAGGCGGGCGTGCCGTTCTTCTCCATCAGTGGTTCCGAATTTGTGGAAATGTTCGTCGGCGTGGGCGCGTCGCGCGTCCGTGATCTGTTCGACCAAGCCAAGCGCAACTCGCCATCAATCGTGTTCGTGGATGAGATTGACGCAGTTGGCCGGCACCGGGGGGCCGGCCTGGGCGGTGGGCATGACGAGCGAGAGCAGACGCTGAACCAAATCCTGGTGGAGATGGACGGCTTCGACACCAGTACCAACGTGATCATTATCGCCGCGACGAACCGCCCCGACATCCTGGATCCGGCGCTGCTGCGGCCAGGCCGGTTCGACCGGCGCGTGGTGTTGGATCAGCCCGACATCAACGGCCGCATCGCAATCCTAGGCGTGCACGTCACCGGCAAGCCGCTGGCGGAGAGCGTGGAGCTTGAGGCGGTCGCCAGACAGACGCCGGGGTTCTCTGGCGCGGATCTGGCGAACCTGGTTAATGAGGCTGCGATCCTCGCCGCCCGGCGACAAAAGAAGGAGATCGGTTACGAAGAGTTCATGGAGTCGGTGGACCGAGTAACCATGGGCCCCGAGCGGCGGACTCGTGTGATCTCGCAGCACGACAGGGAGATCGTCGCGTACCACGAAGGGGGGCACGCGCTGGTCGGCTACTTGCTGGAGCATGCCGACCCGGTACAGAAGATTTCGATCATCTCCCGCGGCATGGCTGCGGGTTACACAAAGTCGCTGCCAACCGAGGACCAGATTTTCATGTCTCGTCCCCAGATCATCGATCGGATCACCATGGCGCTCGGCGGCCGAGTCGCTGAAGAGGTCACATTCGGTGAGGTGACGACGGGCGCGAGCAACGACTTGGAACAGGTCACGTCGATGGCGCGCGCGATGGTGACGCGCTACGGCATGAGCGCAAAGCTGTTGCCACGAACGTTCGGCAGGCGCGAGGAGATGGTGTTCCTTGGTCGCGAGATCACGGAGCAGCGCGATTACAGCGAGAAGGTGGCGCAGGACATCGATGAGGAGGTCCAGCACATCATTCTGGAGGCGTACGCGGTCTGCCGCCAGGTGCTCACGGACAACTACGCCAAACTGGTGCAAATCGCGCGTTACCTGATGGCCAACGAGACGGTTGAGGGAAAGGACCTGGACGAACTGTTCAAGTCCGACGCTCCGCCGCTGGAAGGCGCAGTCGGCGCGTAGCGCGTACCAAGCGAACACTTGGCAGCCGGAGCCTGTGCGTCGGGGCTGTTTGTTTCTATTCGGCGCTGGCTTCTAGCGCAAGAGGTCTAAAACATAGGCCCCACTTACGTAGCAAAGCCGTCACCCGCGGGTCGTCTTGCTGCGAAAGCTCGTCAAGAAAACCAGCGAGCGCATGCGCCGGTAGATCGTCGGCGGTGGCCACCCAACTGGCCTCGGCAGGCACCGCGTAGAGTAATCCGGCCTGGTTCCTTGCGCGAATTTCGATGCGTGAGCCACCGTGGTCGTGCGTGACACTGATGCCGTTGGCCATGGGTTCCTCCTAGTGGACGAAGGGAAGTACGCGTAACGATAATACGGGCGCATCCGCGTTGCCAGCCCCCGTGTCTTATCCTGCATGATGGGTCTCCACTGGGAACGAAAGGTATACTCGCGGCATGGAAAATAAAATGTTCCGTCTCACGTCACTAGCCACATGCGCAGGGTGAGCAGGTAAGTTCAGTCCCGAGGACCTCGGCGAGGTCCTGAGTCATCTGCCCCACGTGCAGCACCCGCAGCTACTCGTGGGCTTCCACACGGGTGATGATGCGGCGGTCTACCAGCTCACGGATGATCTGTGTGTGATCCAGACGGTGGACTTTTTCCCACCCATCGTCGACGACGCCTACGACTACGGGGCAATCGCGGCTGTAAACGCGCTGAGTGATGTTTGGGCCATGGGAGGCAAGCCGATTTTGGCGCTGAACATCGTGTGTTTCCCGGAAGATCTCGACAAGGCCATTCTCACGCGTATTTTGCAGGGAGGCGCTGACGTCGCCAGGGAGGCGGGCGTGCTCGTCGCAGGCGGGCACACCGTCAAGGACGCTGAACCCAAGTACGGCATGGCCGTCACCGGCATCATCGGCCCCAATGACATCGTGACCAATGCTGGCGCCAAGCCTGGTGACAACTTGGTGCTCACGAAACCCATCGGCACAGGCGTTGTTGCCACTGCGGGCAAGGCCGGGATCGCTGACCCTGCGCATATGGCATCGGCTGTTGCGGCAATGCGCACCACCAACAAATCCGCGTCCGAGGCGATGGTCGCCGTGGGAGTCAACTCCGCCACAGACGTCACCGGCTTCGGTCTTGTGGGCCACCTGGGCGGGATGATGAAAGCGAGTGGCACCACCGCGCGCGTCAACATGGCGGCAGTTCCGCTGCTGCCAGGCGTTCGCGAGCTAGCTGACCGTGCGTTCTCTGGTGGCACGCGCCGCAACCACGATGCGGCCGCCAGCGTGGTCCGCTGGCATGAGGATCTGACCATTGAGGATCAGCTCATCCTCTCTGACGCGCAAACCTCGGGAGGGCTTGCCCTCAGCGTTCCCGCTGACAAAGCAGATCGACTGCTATCGGAACTCACGTCTCGCGGGGTCACCGGCGTTGTGATCGGTGATGTGGTCGCCAGCACGGGCGTTCAGATCCAGGCCGGCCCCTAGCCTCTTTTGCGAACTACACTCACGAACCGCGTGCCTATGGAGACAAAACGTGGAGATTCCTCGCGAGTTCCGAGATGCGATGCTGCAACATGCTGCCGAGGAACATCCCAACGAATGCTGTGGGGTCCTCGGCATCCTCGGCGGCAAGGTCCAAGCTCACTACCGAGTCAAGAATACTTTCCCCAGTCGCTACCGATATGAGATGGATCCCAAAGAGCACCACATGACCGTGCGGGAAGTGGAAGACGCTGGATGGGAGCCCGCCTTCTACCACTCCCACTCTCACACACCTGCGGCCCCGTCCGCGACAGACATCCGGCTAGCAACGTACCCCACCAACTTCTACCTCATCGTCTCGCCACACGAGTTCGATGGCAACGGCCAGCAAATCGCCGACGAACCTCAGGTTCGGGCGTTCCTCATTGAAGATGGCCAAGTGACTGAAGAGCCGGTGGTCATCGTCGGCTAATCCCTCAGCAGAAATATGGATCGATCTTCCTGTCGCTTAGCATGACGCCAAGCGATGATGGCACGTGCCTCGCTCTTGGCCGGCCGACGCATCCTGACGCGGATAAAACCCTCCTGGCTCTCGCTCTATCGCGTTCCCAGTGAGCCAGGAGACATGGCTGCGCGCCTCCGTAACGTCCTGAGATGATCGACGAAGTCCGCCGTCGCCATCTCACGCTCAAGCACGTGGTAGAGCGAGACGCCCAGCAGGTGCTCCAACTCGTCGCGCAGCTCCGGGCGCAGGGCCAGCTGCGCGGCGTCGTTGAGTGCGGTGCGCCGATAGTGACGCAACACCTTTAGAGCATCGACCGAGAGCGGCATCACCCGCGAGGGCGCATTGCAAGTGTCGTCGACCACGCCGCCGAGATCGGGGGCGAACCGATGGTGACCCGCCACGATCTCGGCGCCACAAACTTGGCAATTCGCCAGCTCCGGAAGATAGCCGGAGTCCGCAAGCATGGCTAGCTCCACATACCGCGCGACCCCATCCGGTGGAGCGCCGCGATCCAGCGCCCGCAGCGCGTCCAGTATGAGGAAGAATGCGCCTGGATGAGGAGACGCATCGGGGAGCAACGCATCTGCGAGTTCCATGAGGTAGAGCGCTATTGCAACTCGGTCAAGATTGGCCTTGAGTGTGCCAAAGCTCTCCATAGATTCCGCGCCAGTTACCACGTCGATCCGGTGGCCGAGGGCCAGCGTGAGATGGACGAGATTGAAAGCGTCAAGATGCCCGCCAAGGCGGCTGGTGATACGGCGCGCGCCACGAACGGTCACGGGCAGCTTGCCCATAGACGGCGTGAGCACGATGATGAGGCGGTCGGCCTCGCGCAGGGGACGGCTGCGCAGGACGAGTGCCTGGGTTTTGTACGAGCGCGGCCGCTCGCCCTCACCAGGGCGGCGAGCAGATGTGTCGCTTGCTTCGACCATAACGCTAGTGTACCGATTCGGTATGCATGGATGGAGGGTTAGATGCTTGACAGTGACGTGGTTCGCTGCTCCTGGCCAAACGACGAGTTGTCTCTGCGCTACCACGACGAGGAATGGGGCGTGCCGACACACGACGACCGGGTGTTGTTCGAGTTCCTGGCGTTGGAGGCGGCGCAGGCGGGATTGTCCTGGAGCACAGTGCTCCACAAGCGTGCTGCGTTCAACCAGGAGTTCGAGGGGTTCGAACCCGAACGCGTGGCGAGTTATGGCGATGCCGATGTGGAGCGGATGTTGCAGAACTCAGGAATTATCCGCAATCGACTGAAGCTTCAGTCGATGATCACGAACGCACGGCTCTTCCTGGAGGTTCAACGCGAATTTGGGACGTTCGCCGACTACCTTTGGGGCTTCGTGGGCGGACAGCCGTTGCCGCGCCCTGCGATTCTCACGGATGACATGGTGCCTGCGACGACGCCTGAGTCGGACGCGCTGTCCAAGGACCTCAAGCGGCGCGGGTTCAAGTTCGTTGGATCGACCATCGTGTACGCCTACATGCAATCCGCGGGCTTGGTCAACGACCATGTCACGCGGTGCTTTCGTGCGCCAGGCTAGCTGGCGACCAGCTCGTCGATGATCTCGTTGAATTTCGACTCGGTCAGCAGGCCGGACCATGAGCGCAGGAGGCTGCCATCAGCGCGAATGAAGAACGTGGTTGGCATACCAACGACCCGAAAATCACGGACCACGTTATCGTCGAAGGTGGTGCCCGCGGGGTAGGTGGCACCGAGGTCCTCGAGCAACTGCTTGCCATCGTCGCGTGAACCCAGGAACTGCTGTGGGCCAATGTCGACGCCGATCATGGTGACCTCATAGCGCCGCTCGTCGTAAACCGCCTGGATGTCAGCAATCTCCACGCGGCAGGGAGGACAGAGCGCAGCCCAGAAGTTCAGTACGACGGGCTTCCCTTGGCCGACGATGGAGGAAAGCATCACCTCGTCGCCGCCGAGGTCCTCGCTTCCCTGGTACGCGTTGATCAACAGGTCCGGTACTTCGAGGCTGATGGCCGCAGGGGAGCCGGCGTCTTGTGGCTGGGTCGCCGTGGCACTGTCGCCATCCACACCACACGCCGCAAGCAACGCGGACCCCGCGACGATTAGCGCCGCGAGCAGTTCACGCTTCAGCGCCGACGCACGCGTCGTGCCAGTTGGCCGAGAAATCGCTATGGGTCCTACTCGTCTCATCCGCTTGCTCCCAATGCCGCACCTACCATCGCCCCTTGCGAACGCAGTGTAGACTCAGAGAGCTGGCGGGGAGGAATGTGCACAGTATCGTCACGCTCATTGGTGGGTTCGGTGCGCTCATGGGGCTGTTCGGCGCGTTCATGGCGCTTTTCACGGGAGGCGTCGGTCTATCGGCGGGCGCGGACGGTGCGGGCTCCGTCGCCGGACAGGGGTTTGGCGCCGTCGTTGCAGCGATCATCGGCATGACGGGCGCTTTCGTGGCGCGCGGACGGATTCGCACGGGAGGCGTGCTGTTGCTCGCTTCGGCGACCATGGGAATGCTGCTGGCGTTGTGGTTCTACGCGGTCGGCGCAATCTTGCTGACGGCGGCAGGGGTCTTGGCCTTCTGGGCGTCTCCCCAAGGCGGCGAGAACGAGTAGCCTACGGCCGCCTTACACGTTACCCCCCA